>PVMK01123561.1_pt1 | contig 32571 bp, 33 predicted proteins | sample 1853481 | NCBI WGS metagenome assembly PVMK01 (sample SAMN08533507, study PRJNA380276) | Marine sediment metagenome, whole genome shotgun sequencing project.
TTTCGACCTCTTCTTGTGCAGTCTTCCTGACTCCTACCAACCATCGAAATGGTGAAATTGATTCTAGCAGATATTTGCTTACAAAATTTTAACAATCGAGGTAATTTACCACGCTTAATTCAACAATTATTTTCAAAATAACCGGCAGGTCACTGTTAATAAAAATTATTATTCTTTTCCACTTTCCAGGCATTGGGAAAGATCCACATCAACAAAGCCAAATTAGACGCCTGCGCCTTCCAAATCGGCATTCCTTCGATAGAATACGCAGCTTCACCGGCCGCGTGCCGGCACAGGCACGGGGTGTAGCTCAGCCTGGTAGAGCACTGCCTTCGGGAGGCAGGGGCCGGAAGTTCGAATCTTCTCACCCCGACCATTAGTAAACTGTCCAAAGTGATTCAAGCGGTCAATATCGAATATACCTTCGACACAAGCCCCGAAACGGGCGAGCTGCAGGAGATTGCTCCCGGGATCCTGTGGCTAAGGCTTCCCCTGCCTTTCCTGTTGAACCACATCAATGTTTGGTTACTGCGCGATGGCAACGGCTGGACGATAGTCGACACCGGGCTGTTCACTGCGGCCACCCGGGAAAACTGGAAGCACATTTTTGATCACCAGCTGGACAAGTTGCCGATAACGCGCATCCTGGTCACTCATCTGCACCCCGACCACGCTGGTTGCGCGGGCTGGCTGGCACGTAAGTTCGACGTCGAATTATGGATGCCCAGGGAAGAATACCTGCTGTGCCGGGTGCTGGTGGCGGATACCGGCAAGCCGGCGCCACCGGAGGGAGTCCGTTTCTATATGGGTGCCGGATTCGCAACCCGGGACATGGGCCGTTACAAGGAACATTTCGGCGCTTTCGGGCGCATGGTGTCGCCGTTACCGGAGTCCTACCGGCAACTGCGCGAGGGCATGGAAATAGGCATCGGCGAATACCACTGGGAAGTAATCATCGGCCGGGGCCACTCGCCGGAGCACGCCTGCCTGTTCTGCCCGGAATTGAACCTGCTGATTGCCGGTGACCAGATTCTGCCAACCATTTCCTCCAATGTCAGCGTCTACCCAACCGAGCCTGCCGCGAATCCACTTCGCTTCTGGTTCGAATCACTGGAAAGACTGAAAAAAGTGCTGCCGCCGGATGTCCTTGTCCTGCCCGCCCACGGCAAACCCTTCCGCGGCGCACACGTCCGGCTGGACCAACTGATCAAAGAACATGAAACCGGGCTGGAGAAACTCCGAAATGCCTGTGCCGAACCCAGGCGCGCGCTGGATGTTTTCCCGGCTCTGTTCAAAAGCAGGATCACGGACAAAAACCTGATCATGGCCACCGGTGAAGCCATTTCACACCTCAACTACCTGGTGGAGGAAGGCGAAATGTCCTGCGCTGTTGATGATACCGGCGTCAACTGGTACCAGATGGTTTGAGAGATATTACCCGCTGTCAATAAGCCGTCTGATCAGGACAAGCACCGCGAATTGCGAACCCTTAAAGTACGCTTTAAGTACACACGGTTTCTCTCCTACCAACGTGCGTGCCAGAAGGGGGGCAAGGATTGCCCCCTTCACTTTCACCGGAGCCGCAGGCGACCATTGGATGCGGTTGAGCGCAGCCGCCTTCCGCCGCAGGCGGGAGCATATGTCCAGGGATGGACGGTATTAGGGCAATGCAGGAGCAATTGCCGAGGGAAGCGAGACTCCTTAGATAACGAGACGTATGATGATGAAAAGCGAATTTGTCAAAAAATTCAAACCCAGAAACGAATACCGTGAATTGGCTTTGGCAGTCGCCCTGCTGGCACTGCTTCTCGTCAGCGTGATTTGACCGGCGAAGGATTCAGGGGAAGCAGCGAATTTTCATGGCTCGCCGTCCTGCCCGCGTGTTTTCTGAGCGCTGCAAGCAGTTGAGCCAGTTTGTCACCACTCCATTCATCCCGTGACCCGGAAACCAGGTTTTCCTGCAAAGCCGTGGCTTCCCTGAGCAGAGCTTCATCACTGCTCTGCGCGGCCAACTGCATCAACGTCAGCCCTGACCTGGGCTGATCGGCCCGGCTCAACCACAGCGTGATTGCGTTATAGGCCCCGAGTGCTGAACCGGAGCCGCATTCCTTCTGTACCTGTTTGAAGGCCCAGGGCTCCCCGGCTTCACGTTCCGCACGCCGTTGCCCCAATAGAACACCTAAGTCTCGTGCCAACCACCTTCCGGGAAAGACCAGTATCAGGACACCGACTATCAACGCCGCTACAGGTTTCCATTTAAAGCCGGTTCCCGCGCTGGGAGAGGCAGCCACCGTGCCGGCCGCATAGGCCGGGTTTGGCGAGACCTCTAATTCTAGTGCCGGGATGATTTTTTCCGACAGGACTTCCTGCTCGGGGTCCCACCACTGAAAACTCAACTGCGGGATCATGAAGACACCCTCACGCTCACAGATAAACGTGATCGAATCGGTGCGAACGCCGGTCAATAGGCCACGGCTGATGCGGTCGTTCACCCGCGGCGGGTCGGGATAGATTCCCAGCCCTTCGATGGAAATTTCCGGCAGCGGCGCAAACACCATGGCCGGAACGTCCTGTGCGCGCCGGGTAACCTCCAGTGTAATCGCATCGCCCACTTTCAGTTCGACCGGGCCGTCATCCGCCAAGCCGGGTGTCCAGGCAGCCGCCATCGTGAAGGAACTGGAGGTGACCACCAGGCCACTGCTGTCCGCTCCCGGTGGAAGGCGTGCCTCGATGAAGACGGGGGAAGTACGGTATTGGAAAATGACCGGCTCCGCGTTATAAGCAGCACGGGTGCTGAAGCGGACATCGAAAACCGGGACTTGCAGGCGCCCTGCCCTTTGCGGATAAAAGAAAAAGGTGTAACGCAAGCCCTGCCACTGCACACCCTTACGATTTTCGCTCAAACTGACGGTACTTGAATCCGCCTGCAGCAGGAATCCGCCTTTCACTTCAGGCAGCACGAACAGCTGGTCGCCGAAATTTAAGCCGTCGCTCCATAAATCCAGCTGCAACTCCACTTCCTGCCCGATCCAGACAGGATCCGAATCTGCTGCCCCGAACTTGATTTCGCCTTGCAAATCGCTACCGGCACTGGCAGTTCCATACAGCAACAGCAGCCACAGCAACAAGAGAACCAGGCTGGCGGGGCTATTTCTCTTCATCCTGCCCTTCCCGGTAGAGTTGATAGGCAAAGCGGGCTTGCAGGAATTCGGCCGGGTCGTTTTGAACCCGTCGTAACCACACGGCCCTCATCTCATCATCCGATAAGGCGTCCCCACCCTCGGTTATAGTTTCCGAACCGGATTTGTTCACCCGCCCGCTTTCATCAAACACAATCTCGTCGGCTTCGAGCTGACCACCGGTGCCCCCGGAATCGCTTTCGGGGGGAGCCAACCGTTCCTTGCGGATCCTGGCAATCGCCAGGTTTTCCTCGGCTGCAGCCCACCCGGGCTTCCTGGTCAGCGCACTCTCATAGCTCGTGATGGCCTCGTCGTAACGTCCCAGCATCACCAGGGCATTGCCCCGGTTGTAAGCAGCCTCGGCTGACCTCAAGCGGCCAAACACCAAGGCGGCGCTCTCAAAATCGCCCCCTCGGAAGAAAGCAATACCGATTCGCTCCGGGCTTGCAAACACCGCGGCCGCCTCCAGGTATCGTTTCTGTTGAATCAACCGCTGTCCCTGCTGATCAGCCGTCAACCACGCATCCGCCCACCCGGCCGCAGACACGATTCCCGGATAAAGCAACGCCAGGAACACAAAAACAATGAAAGCAGGTTGGTTCTCTGACTCTGTGCGTTCTATCCTCACGACCGTACTCTCACCGCGCCGTTTTGCCTGAATAACGGCAGCATCAACAGGAAAACCAGCGCAACCAGGTAGTATCCGGCGTCTTTCCAACGCTCACCCTCCTGGTCTGGCGCTGCAGAAATGCTGCTTTCGATCCGCGCACTGAGTTTGCGAACATCCGAATCATTCGGGGTGACCAATACCAGTGCCCCTCCACCCGCCCTGGCGGCCTGGCGCATGGCGTCTTCATCCAGCGCCGGCGCCGGCGGGCTGCCGGGGGGCGGCACCACATCCGGTCCGCCGGCAACCGCCAGAATATGTACCTCTGCTCCCCCGCCACTCGATGCCTCTTCCAGACCTGCAAGGAATGCCGTATCAATAGAATCAGCAATCAGAACTACGGATCCGGGTAATCCGGAGGCAGCCAGGCGCCTCTGGGCCAATTCAACGGCCTGCACCGGCTCATCACCCGGCAACGGCATGACTTGCGGAGCCAGTTCGGAGGCAAAGAATCCGATAATGTCAGGATCGGAAGTAAGCGGCATCACCAGGTGTGCGCTGCCCGCATATGCGATCAGGCCGGTTTTTGTTCCCGGCCGTAATGCCAACAGGTCACTGATCTTCTGTACCGAGCGCTGCAAACGGCTGGGCTGGATGTCTTCGGCCAGCATATCGGGGGTTACTTTCAGAACGATAAACAGCGCTGCCTGGTCTTCGGTGAACGGCGTCGCCTCCTTCTTCCAGCTGGGTCCGGCCGCTGCCAGAATTCCGGCCAGCCATAGCGCAGCGAGCAGGAAGGCGGGCTGAAAACGGCTACGGCGCTCCTCCTTTTGCACTGCGAGATGTTCCAGCAGCCCCGGCGCGATCACTGCCTTCCAACCTCGCATCGGGTCCTGCCGCTGCAGGATGGATCCGATCACCAGGACGGCCGGCAACAGCAGCAGCAACCAGGCCGGGCGGAGGAAATGAAACAGTTCCAGCCCCATCAGACCACCGCCTCGTCGGTGCCTGGCTGATGGCGCCGCGAGTGAATGAATCCCCGCAACTCCACCAGGCCGAAAAACGACAGGCTCAGAATAATGGCAAGTCCAAGCGGCCAGTAGTAAAGCTCATGTTGCGGCCGGTAACTGAGGCTTTCCACCTGCTTCGGATTCAACCGGTCCAGGGTCGAATAAATCCGATCCAGCTGTTCGCGATCATTGGCATGAAAATATTCGCCTCCGGTCGTATCCGCAACCTGCTTCAAAGTAACCTCGTCAAGCGCCTGTTCACCGGCAGCCCTGGGGTCACCCATCGCGATCGTGTATATCGTGACTCCGTTATCCCGCGCAATTTCCGCGGCTCGCGACGGGGGAATCATACTGCCCGTGTCATTCCCGTCGGTGAGCACAATCAGAACACGTTCCTCTACTTCGCTGCGCTCAAACAGCTGGATTGCCACCCCGATGGCGTCCCCGAGCATGGTTCTCGGCCCCAGCATGCGAACCTGCGCTTCATCCAGCAGTTCACGCACCACGTCGAGGTCCTCGGTGAACGGTGCCTGTACATAGGCTGCGGATCCAAAGAAGATCAGGCCGACCCGGTCTCCCTCCCGGCGTGACAAAAATTGATCCAGCACCTGCCTGGCCGCCGTCAGCCGGTCGCTGACTTCACCGGATTCATCGGTGAAATCCCTGGTTTCCATTGAGCCTGACAAATCCAGCGCTACCAGCAAATCCCGCATCGGCAGTTCGCGCACCAGGGGTTCATCCATCCATGCCGGGCGGGCCAGCGCCGCGACCACCGCAATCCAGGCAATGATCAGCAGGGCCTTTTGCAGCCGGGTCCGGTGCAAGATAGCAGCTCCGTCACCTGGCTGGTGCCCGCTCAGCCGGCGCAGCAGACTCATGAACGGAACACGCACAGCAAAACGCGGTTCCCGGTAGGCAGGGGCAAAGTAATAAATCAACAGTGGCAACGGAATAAGCAGGAACATCCATGGATAACTGATGGTGAGCATGGATCAGCCCCTATCCTGCTGCCGCAGATGCTGTTTCAGCCAGAGCTCCGCAGCATCGAGGACCTGCTTCTGTTCCGGATCGGCGGGCAACCGTGCACCCGCAGCTGCATAGGCCAGTTGATCCAGGATGTCGCCGGCGCCGGAACAAAAGTGATCCATGCCTGCGCTGTCGTCAAGAAACCGGTGCCAGGCCCGGCCGTTCAGGGAAGCCACTTTTTCGCGGGGCCAGGCAGACAGGGCTGTTCTTTTGAGCAGTGCCGGCAAGCGCCGTAAACTTTCCCCGGATGCACTGCGCCGGATCGAGGACAGCTCCATCCTGGCCTGCCTGCGGTATCGGTTTTGCCGCCACCGGCGCCATTGGCTGACCGCCAGCACCAGCAGCGCGATCAAAGCAAAAGCGGCCAGCACATACCAGCCGGGCGCGAGCGGCCACCAACCCACCGCGCCGGGGACCACAATATCATTCAGGTTCTGAAGACTTCCGCCATCGTTCATTTTCTGTGATTGCCCAGTTGTTCTCTGACCTGCTCTAAAACCGGCGCCGCAGTGTGAACCGGTAACAGGGGAATCGCGTGCCGCCTGGAGGTGGCTCTCATTCGCTCAAGGCGTTGTTGGAAATCATCGCCGTAGGCCGCCCGCAAGGCCTTTTCTCCGGTATTGAATTCCAACTGGGAAAAACCATCGGAAAATACCAGCCGGCCCGCTGCGGGCATGGATTGCTCCAGTGGGTCGTAAATAAACACCGACAGTACGTCGTTGTGCTCGGTCAGGCGGGTCACGTATTTTCGAGTGTCGTCATCGATTCCATTGCCGTCACCAATGAGACAGATAAGGCAGTCGTGGCGGGCCACTGCTGCAACCCGTTGCAGGGCGCGGTTCAACATCTCCGGACCCGCTTGCACGGCGGATTTTGCATTGAGGGCGTGATTCTTCCTGATGATCTGTTGCAGGACCCGAACAACATTTTCCTCGCTGCGATGTGGCGGAACTATCTGCAAGTCAGAATCGTCAAAAATCAGGGCGCCTACGCGGTCCCCCTGCGACAGTACCCGCCAGGCAGCAGCAGCCGCTGCTTCGGCAGCCACTACCGATTTCATTTTCCAACGCGAACCGAAAAACATCGAAACGCGCTGATCAACCAGCAACCAGACCGTGCGGTCCTTTTCCTCTGTATACACCCTCACATGGGGTTCCCGGGTTCGCGCAGTGACTTTCCAGTCGATATTCCGGGGGTCATCGCCAGGCAAGTAGTTACGCAATTCTTCGAAATTCAGGCCACGTCCACGCAATTTCGAAGCATGGCGGCCACTGAGAATGCTGTGGATCGGCTGGCGCGGCAGAAAACTGAAACCCGTTGCTTTGAAACGCAGCCGCATCAGTTCATCCAGCTCGGCATAAACTTCCTTCCGGCCCCCTGGGCCGGGTTTCCTCTTTCTCATCTGCGTGTACTGCGTCATCAGTACGGCTTCAGGCAACAGCGACGTGTTTCAGAATCTCATCGATAATGTCGTTGGCGGACACGCCATCCGCACTGGCGTCATAACTCAACTTCAGCCGGTGGCGAAACACACCGTGGCAAACAGCGCGGACATCATCTGGCAGCACTGTTTCCCGGTCATCCAACCAGGCGTGGGCACGCGCGCACTTATCCAGCGCAATACCGCCCCGGGGACTGGCTCCGATGTGAATCCAACTGGCCAGCTGTTCGCCGTAACGATCCGGATAGCGGGTGGCGAATACGAGGTCCACAATGTATTTCTCAACGGTGGGCCCGACTGAAACTTTGTGAATCTCCTCGCGTGCCGCGAACACCACATCCTGCGTAATCGGTTCCAGTCCTTCACCGGATGAGGAATCGCCTTCTTCACCGCGAACCAGGCGAATGATTTTCGACTCCGATTCCTCGTCCGGATAGTCGATATAGACATGCATCAGAAAACGATCCATTTGCGCTTCGGGCAGAGGATAAGTGCCTTCCTGTTCAATCGGGTTTTGCGTGGCCATCACCATGAACAGGCCGGGCATCTTGTGGGTGGTTCCTGAAACGGTCACCTGGCGCTCTTCCATCGCTTCCAGCAAGGCTGCCTGGACTTTAGCCGGGGCCCGGTTTATTTCATCGGCCAGCACGATATTGGCAAATATCGGTCCCGCTTCGAAGCGAAAACTTGGGTTTCCGGACTCGGTGTACAGCACTTCACTGCCGGTGATGTCCGAGGGCAACAGGTCGGGAGTGAACTGGATGCGGGAAAAATCCGCGTCCATATTCAGAGCCAAAGCCTTCACTGCCCGCGTCTTGGCCAGGCCCGGTAGGCCTTCCAACAGGATATTGCCATTCGCCAACAGGCCGATGACCAGGTTTTTAACCACGTCTTCCTGGCCGATGATGGAAGCCGACATGCGCTGTTGCAGGTCCTTGATGGCGTCAATTGTGCTCATGAATCAGGCTCTCCGATGATCTCGCTGGACGTGTCCACGATGCACCAGGCTGTGGATGATGGTGCCAACGATAACGCCTTGCACTGCGGCGATCAACGTATCCCCGGCATAAGGCAGCAGGCGCTCTGAAAACTCGAACCCGACAATGGTGGCGGCCGCCATGGCGAACAGGGTGAGCCAGGCAACCCGGCTACCGAACACAGGCTGCATAATCAGCCACAGCATCAGGCCCATGCCAAAACGGTGCAGGATAATCGCGGTGGCCAGGCCGCCACTGTTGTGCAGTTCGTTACCGGCCAGCCCCGCCCCATCAAGAAGTGAATGCAGCAACAGGCCAATCAGCGCGACATACAGGCTCAGCAGATGCAGTGTTTCCGCAGCGCGCTTGATTACCCGTTCCAGTAAACTAGGCAGCAGGTAGCCCAGGATCAGGTAGGCTGGGGCTAACCAACCCAGTGGTTCCACAATGTCAGGAATCAGCAGAATCACCACCAGTACTACCAGAATGATCACGATTGCGCGGTCCAGCGCCCTGGCCAGCGGGTGTGAACTGCTTAGCCGTTGAAATATCAGGGGGCCTGCGAACAGCGTGATCAATGACAACAACAGCAAGAAAGATCTCCCGGCAAAATAATGCGAGGCGCGAATACTAGCACAGGGAATAAATGGACTCGCATTTCAATATCCCGTTTGCAGTTGCTACTATAGATTTCGTTTTACCATCCTGGAATCCAGTGGACACGACCCTGATTGAATCCATGATTACGGAAATCTGTGCCGGCGGAGACACGGAGCCGGAGCTGCATGACCTGCTTGCGGTCGTGGCCGAACGTGAGGGCGTGGTGGTGGGCCCAAAAGATCTGCAACAGGGCGAGCGATTCATTGGCGCCTACATCGAACAGGTTCCTTACATGATGAAAATTGCCTGGACGGCGGCCTCCAGTGTCGGGATCGAAGCACAAATGAAGAAGATTCTGCAGATGGTCGAGTCCTATTGGCTTGAAGGCGACGATGTGATCCCGGACGAACTCGGCGTGATCGGACTGCTTGATGACGCCTATTGCTCACTGACTTCGCTCCAGGCGGTTTCCGATCACTATCGCCTGCAAACCGGCAAACACCTGTTTCCCAATGACCTGAGCGCAGCCAACAAGGCGATGCGCAAAATCATCGGTGAACCCTACGCTTCTGAACTCGACCGCATCGTCATCAAGACGATGACCGAAACGGGGCTGATCGAGGCGATGAAGTCGCTGGCCGATGAAGAAAAGCGGCTCAACTTTGAAGCCAACAGCACCATCTGGAGCCACGGCCCGGTCGATGAACTGGATATCGCGGGCCTCAGAAAGCTGGGGCTCCTGTAGGAGCGGCTTCAGCCGCGAAATTCACGGATAAATCGACTCTTACAGATCAGCGAAAGCCTTACGGGTCAGGTTATCGCAACCCTCGGCAGCAACCACCACATTGTCCTCGATCCGCACCCCGCCGTATGGCGCCAGTTGTTCCACCTTGTCCCAGTTGATCACTGACGAATCCTTATTCTCACGCCAGCTATTCAACAAGGGCTCGATGAAATACAGCCCCGGTTCGATGGTCAGGACATTGCCCGCTTCCAGGATGCGGGTCAGGCGCAGGAAGGGGTGACCTTCCGGCCGTGGAATCTCGTCTCCCTCATTATCAATCAGGCCGGCAACATCATGTGTCTGCAAGCCGAGAAAATGGCCCAGGCCATGCGGGTAAAATACGCTGCTCAATCCTGTCTCAACTGCCTCCTGGGCATTGACATTGATAATCCGGAATGACTCCAGCAAAGCTGCGATCTCCCGGTGCGCCACCAGGTGCAGGTCTTTGTAATCCAGCCCGGCCCGGACTTGCCCGGTCAGCTTCTGCTGCATCGTGTCCATTGCCTCCACCAGGTCTGCAAACTCGCCCGGCTCGCTGGCATAGGTTCGCGTGATGTCGGATGCATAGGCGTTGACCGTGCAGCCACCATCGATAAGGAACGATCGCACGCTTTCAGGAACAGTGCGCTCGCGAGCCTGGTAGTGAAGCACTGAGCCGTGTGAGTTGAGGGCCACAATATTGCCGTAAGGCAACTGTGTGTCCGTGTGTTCACAGGCAGCCAGGTAGCGCATATGGATAGCGTATTCGGATTCACCCTCTCGGAAAGCCTGTGCGGCTTCAACATGGGCCCGGGCTGCCAACCTGGCCGACTCCGTAATGCAGGCCACTTCGTAGGGTGTTTTACGCGAGCGGTCGATGTGAAGTCGGTTAATTAATCCTTCAGGGTTGATCCACTTGCTGTCGAAAACTTCGTTCAGCGCGGGCGAATCACCGATCGCCGCAACATCGCCCAGCCGAATCGACGCGTCAGGCAGAAATTCTTTTATGTTGCGTCCCCAGTCTGCGGCGTCACGGATGATGTGGATATCGAAGTACTCGGCCCACCAGCGCTCAGGGTCGGCTGGCGGCAGGTACCAGTAATCGCTGGGCTGGTAGTAAAAAAGCGTTGGCCGCTCACCCGGCACAATCAGCAGCGCGCTATCCGCGTGATGCGTCAATGGCAACCAGGCAAGAAAATGCGGGTTCGGACGAAACGCGTATTCGTAATCGTCAAGAAAACTGTGCATCGGGGTGCCCGAATGCACCAGCGCAGCCATGAAGTCTTGCGCTTCGAGCGCCAGTGCCCAGCGTTTTTGTATTTCGTCGACATGTGCGGCGTAATGCGATTGGTAATTCTGTTCCATTTCCTGTCCGTAAAATTGGTAAAATAATGAGCTTCGGCGCAATTAGACCACATATTAGCAACGACGCAACGAGTAAGCCTTGTGACCATCCGTTTATACAACACGCTCAGCCGTGAAAAACAGGTATTTGAACCACTCGATCCCGGGCGGGTGACGATGTACGTCTGCGGACCAACCGTGTACAACTACGCCCATATTGGCAACGCCCGGCCGGCGGTAATTTTCGACCTGCTGCAACGCTTCCTGTCGCTGTATTTCGACGAAGTAGTGTATGCCCGCAATATTACGGACGTCGACGACAAGATCAATGATGCAGCCGCCGAACTGGGGGTCCCAATTTCAGAAATATCAACAAAATATGCCGCTGCCTACCATCAGGACATGGCCGCGATTGGCGTGGAATTGCCAAGCATCGAACCGCGGGCAACAGACCACATTGAGCAAATGGTCCAAATGATTCAACGCCTGCTGGACAGCGGCCACGCCTACCAGGCGGAAGGCCACGTGTTATTCGATATAGATTCATTTGACCAGTACGGTGCCCTGTCGGGCCGCGACAAGCGGGATATGATTGCAGGGTCCCGGGTTGAAGTTGCGCCGTTCAAAACCAATCCCGGAGATTTCGTACTGTGGAAGCCCTCTGTCGAACCGCAACCGGGCTGGGACAGCCCCTGGGGATGGGGCCGGCCTGGCTGGCACCTGGAGTGCTCGGTAATGGCTGCAGTCCACCTGGGAGAAACCATCGACATCCATGGCGGCGGGCAGGACCTGGTATTCCCTCACCACGAAAACGAAAGAGCACAAAGCATGTGTGCCCACGGCGGCGAACCGTTTGCCCGGTATTGGATGCACAACGGCTTTGTCACTGTAGAAAAACGTAAAATGTCCAAGTCACTGGGCAACACGCTGGTGGTCAACGAGCTGCTGAAAGAACACCCGGGTGAAGTGCTGCGCTATCTGTTACTCAGTGCCCATTACCGGCAACCGCTCGACTGGTCGGAGCAGGAACTCGAGCGGGCCCGCCGAACGCTGGACCGCCTTTACGGTGTGCTGCGCACGGCTGAGCAGGAGTACGGGCCGTTCAAGGCAAACGAGAAACCGGGTAAGGCATTGCTGCAAGCCCTGGGTGATGACATGAATACACCGGTGGCGCTGGCCGAGTTCAACCGCGTCGCAAAAGAACTCGCCAGGGCGAAAACGCGCGAAGAAGCACAACAAGCCGCCGCAGAGTTGCTCGCGGATGCCGACTTGATCGGTTTGCTGAAGTCTGCCCCCGACACGTGGTTTGGCGCCGGAGCGAAGGATTCTGAAAGTGCGGCAATTGAAACCCTGATTGAAAAACGAATACAGGCGCGGGCCGACCGTGATTTTGCCGCCGCTGACGCCATCCGGGACGAACTCACCGCCATGGGTGTCGTGCTCGAAGACGCCGGCGGCGTGACCCGTTGGCGCCGTAAGGACAGCTGAGGATAACCATGAACAACGCCAGTCCACATGATCCGGTCGCTGCCCAGGACGACATCATCAATTCATTCAGCTTCTTTCCTGATTGGCTCGACCGCTATCAATACCTGATCGACCTGGGGCGCAAGCTGCCGCCACTCTCCGAACAGGATAAAAGCGATGACAAACTGCTGGCTGGTTGCCAGTCAAAGGTCTGGCTGCACCTTGATGGCGATGCCGGCGAAGTCGGAATCAGGGCCAACAGCGACGCCGCCATTGTCTCCGGGCTCATCGCATTGCTGGTCAGCGTGTACTCGGGCTGCAGCGCGCGGCAGATCGTAGACGCCGAGCCCTACTTCATTCACGCAATCGGCCTCAGTGACCACCTGTCACTTACCCGCGCCAACGGCCTGCATGCCATGCTTAACGCCATCAGGGGTTACGCGTTGAGCCTGCTTTAGGTTCTGCACGCGCAACGGGATAAAAAAAGCCCCGCCGAAGCGGGGCTTTTTGTTCCCATCAGGCTAATCGCTTTAACGATCGAGAATAACCATCTCCACGCGGCGATTTTCTGCACGCCCTTCATCTGTATCGTTACTGGCCACGGGGCGAGATTCTCCATAGCCCCTGGCGCTCAGGCGGCTGGCCCTGACGCCATTGCCGGTCAGATAGTCCCTTACCGCGTTGGCACGTCGTTCTGACAAGCCCTGATTATAAGCCTCAGAGCCCACGCTGTCGGTATGACCGGCAATCTCAACGACCACGCGCTCGTGCTTGCTCAGCAGAGCGGCGGCTTCATTCAGAACCACCTTGGCTGCTGGTCTCAACGTCGCCTTGTCAAATTCAAAATGCACGCCGTCGAGTTCGATCACGGCTTCAACTTCGCAACCGTCCAGATCGACCACTGCACCAGGCCGGGTGTTCGGACACTTGTCATGTTCGTTAATCACCCCATCACCATCCAGGTCCGGATTCGGTGGCGGCGGTGGTGGCGGCGGTGGTGGTGGCGGTGGTGGCGGCGCTGCTTTGCCGCCAAAATCGAAGTTCAGACCGATGCTGAAAATCCAATCAGCAAAATGGCTTTTTGAAGGGATGGTATCGCCGTCGCTATCATCGCGAAACAGCGCCTGCGCGCGGAGAGTTAAGTGCTTGGAAATCTTGCCCTGCACGCCAGCGCCCAGGCTAATGGATAATTTAGTCCCATCAGAGGAAACATTGCTGTGGTTGAGCCCGCCCAGGCCGGCAGCAAGGTAGGGGCGAATTCTTCCATCGCCGATATGGTAACGGGCCATGCCGCCCCAGTTACTCAGCTCCCACTGGTCGTGGGTTGTGCCCGGTGCTACCGTTTGAGCATCTCTCCAGGTGCCCTTAAACTGATCGTATTCCAGGTCCAGGCTGAAGTTGTTGCCGAAAAACCGGCCGAATCCTACCGACCACCAGACATCGTCCGAGCGAAGGTTGCGGCTGTTCGCAAGATTCACAGTACCGACCTGGCCTGTCAGGTGGTAAGGCTGATCTGCATCTGCCACCAGGCTGCTGGTGCTGAATGCAAGGCTGGCTGCGGCGAGGGTTAGTACCAGATTTCTCATTCTCATGTAAAGCTACTCCTACAAAGCGTTACAGTACTTCTGTGCTGCCTGAAAAAGGCAAAACCTGAAATTCAATTACATGATACGAGATTAGCTGGCATTTGTTAACAAATCATTAAGAATAACCAACAAAAACCAAGCGGTTTTTAACCCAGGTCAATTCGAACCGTTCTGCAGGTGATGTGTGAGCCGGTCTAGCGAGCGTCACCCTGCTGCTTTTGCCGGAGTTCCCAACGTTCCTGGGCATCCAGGCACAAGGTCGCTATTGGGCGGGCTTCCAGACGATCCAGCCCGATTTCCTCTCCGGTTTCCTCGCAGTAACCGTATTCACGGTCATCAAGGCGAATCATGGCCTTGTCGATTTTGCGAATCAATTTGCGGTATCGATCCCGTGTTCTCAATTCGAGACTGTTTTCTGTCTCACGAGTGGCGCGTTCCGCTTCGTCCCCTACATCCCGAACCTCGTGTTGCAGGTGGCTAATGGTTTCACGGGATTCCTCGACGAGGTCAGCCCGCCACCCCTGCAGCTTCTGGCGGAAATATTCCTGCTGCTGCGCACTCATGTATTTTTCACTTTTCTTAGGCTTGTAGCCCTTCTTCAACTGAACGCCTTCCGATTCCATCGTGCTAAGCTACTCCTTGCAGGTGTTGTTTTCTTGCTGAATTTTAACTGTCTGTTTTTTATAGTAATTTTTCAAACCGCAAAAATTGCCCGAAAACGAAATTGCAGTGTTATAGCTGAACTTGGGCCTGACAGCAAGCTTTAGGTGCAAAAAGATCAGATGGCAAAGCTGTTACAACGACTGATCCGGGCCTACCAAATTCTGCTCAGCCCATTTTTCGGCAACCATTGCCGATTCACTCCCAGTTGCTCACAATACGCTTCCGAGGCTGTAAACAGGCACGGCGCGCTACGCGGCAGCTGGCTTGCTATCAAGCGAATTGGGCGATGCCACCCCTTTTGTGACGGCGGTCATGACCCCGTACCCTGATGCTCTGAGATTCATATGGCCAATACCATCCTTATCAAGAACGCCCGCATGGTGAATGAAAATATCATCCGCAAAGGCGACCTGTTGATCAGAAACGGGCGGATTGAACGAATTGATGCTTCGATTACTGCAGATCAGGGAATGGATATCATCGACGCCAGGGGAGCCTGGCTGCTGCCCGGAATGATCGACGACCAGGTCCATTTCCGTGAGCCAGGGTTGACTTACAAAGCCGGTATCTGGTCTGAATCGCGGGCCGCTGCGGCCGGCGGTATCACCAGTTTTATGGAGATGCCCAACACCAAGCCAGCCACCGTTACGCTTGATGCGCTGGAGGACAAGTACGCGATTGGCGCAGAAAAATCCCTCGTCAATTACTCCTTTTACCTGGGCGCGACCAACGACAACCTGGAAGTGATTCGTTCACTCAAAACCGGAACCGCTGCCGGAATCAAAATATTCATGGGCGCCTCCACCGGCAATATGCTGGTCGACAACCAGGAAACCCTCTCCGGTATTTTCAGGGATGCGCCGGCACTGATCGCGACTCACTGTGAATCAAGCCCGCTGATCCAGCAAAACCTTGAGGCGGCCATGAAAATATACGGTCGCGAGATTCCGGTTACCGAACACCCCAACATCCGCAGCGCCGAGGCCTGCTACGTGTCCACCCGGCAGGCGGTCTCACTGGCACGGGAATTTGATGCACCCCTGCATGTTCTGCACCTGTCAACGGCCAGGGAGATGGATCTGTTCGAGCCCGGACCGATAGATGGCAAATTGATTACTGCCGAAGTCTGCGTACATTTCCTGCGCTTTAACGACGGCGATTACCCACGCCTGGGCAACCTGATCAAGTGCAACCCGGCGATCAAGACAGAACGGGACCAGAAAGCCCTGATCCGGGCCCTACAGGACGGAAGGCTGGATATTATCGCAACCGACCATGCACCTCACACCAGTGAAGAAAAGGCCAGCAGAGACTACCTGGAAGCGCCATCCGGCTTGCCACTGGTGCAGGATGCACTGCTGATGGTTTTGGAGTTGTATCACGACGGCCTCCTCAGGTTGGAGGAGATCGTCACGCGCACGTCCCACAATGTAGCGAAGCGGTTCGGGGTGAGGGAGCGCGGGTATCTGCGTGAGGGTTACTGGGCCGACCTGGTGATCGTCGATACCGGCCGCGACACAGCAGTCACCCCGGAACGGGTGCTGTCCAAATGTGCCTGGAGTCCGTTCGAGGGTGAAACATTCCGTTCCACCATTGTCAGCACGCTGGTCAACGGCCGGCCGGTCTGGCATCAGGGGCAAATTGTCGAAAGCGACGCCGCAGCCCGATTAAAGTTCACACCCCAAAGATAACGTAGGAGCGGATGAATCCGCTCCTACAGATGACCTGTACTGCAAATTGCAGTAACCTTCTTCGATCCAATCAGCACAGGAACACATCATGGGATTTCTCGAAGGAAAACGCGCCCTGATCGTTGGCGTCGCCAGCCCCCGCTCCATCGCCTGGGGTATTGCCGAAGCCATGCATGAACAAGGCGCTGAGCTGGCTTATACCTATCAAACCGAAAGATTGAAAACCCGGGTTGAAAAAATCGCCGATGCAACCGGTTCTGAAATCGTCATTCCCTGCGATGTAGCATCGGACCGGGAGATAGACAACGTGTTCACCGAACTGGCCAAACACTGGGATGGTTTTGACATCCTTGTGCATTCGGTTGGCTTCGCCCCGAGGGAGCAACTCGATGGTGACTACATCGATGCCGTTACGCGCGAAGGATTCCAGATCGCTCACGACATCAGTTCCTACAGTTTTGCAGCGCTGGCCCGAGCCGGCCTGGCGCTGATGGAAGGCCGCGACGGCGCCATGCTGACCCTCACGTACGTGGGTTCACAAAAAGTACTGCAGGGTTACAACGTAATGGGCCTGGCCAAGGCCAGCCTGGAAGCCAATATGCGTTACATGGCTGCAAACCTGGGCCCGAGAGGCATCCGGGTCAACGCAATCTCAGCCGGGCCGATCAAGACCCTGGCGGCTGCAGGCATCACTGATTTCCGGAAAATGTTACACCACGTGGAAGAAACCGCACCGATGCGGCGCACGGTTACACCCAGGGAGGTGGGTGACGTAGCCGCTTTCCTGTGCTCAGACCTGGCTTCGGGAGTGACCGGCGAAACGACTTTTGTCGATTCGGGCTACAACATCCTCGGAATGACAGGCCTGGCGTAAAAAAGCAAAAAGAGGCCAGAGCCTTTTTTACAGGCGGTCTTCGTAAATCTGGATCACCGACTGCTGGCGTAACAGCCGCAAGAATCCCATGGCTTCGGTGTTACCACTTGTGATCGACAGGCGCTGGTTGTACGCCTGTTTACGCAACGCATCTTCCTCGCTCAGTTCGCCCGGCGTGACACTTTCGAGCTGAATGACAGCGTATCCTTCATCCAATTCGACCGTGGCCCATGCGGGACCTTCATCAGCCGGCGCCTGTAACAGGAAAACCTGGTCCCGGAGACGCGTTTCGATTTGTGCATCTTTACGCGTCGCAGCTGCTGCTTCCACCAGTTCCAGTCCTGATGATTCCGCCAGGGCCGCAATGTCACCACCGTCTTCCAGCTGGGCAAGGAGCCCATCCGCTGTTGCCGCAGCAGCTGTCATGGCATGATCACGCCTGACACTCTCCACCACCTGCTCACGCACGTCCTCCAGTGCAAGCTGCGTTTCGGGCCAGTGCTCTTGCAAACGAATCATGACCATGTGATTCAGGCCGAGGTCAATGGGGTCGCTGATCACACCCTGGATCAAAACAAGGTCAGAGAATGCAGCATTGACTACTTCCATATTGGCGCCGACGCCAAGCTCACCACCTTGCCGGCCAAAAGGGCCCGCTACCAAAATTTCCAGGTTCAGCTCTTCAGCTGCGGCTTCCAGCGTGGTGGGATCCTCGTAAATAATGTCCACCAGGCGGTCGGCCTGCTCCAGGAACCGGCGCTCATCAGCCTCGGTATTGTATTCCTCAATCAGAATGTCGCGCGCTTCGGTGAAAGTCATGCCTTCAGACGGACGGATTTCCCGTAAATTAATGACGTGCCAGCCAAAACCCGTCTGGATCGGCTCAGAAATTGGATTCGCCATGGCCAGCTCGTAGAGACCGTTTTCAAAAGCCTGCACCATGAAACCCAGCTCGACCCAGCCCAGGTCACCACCCTCGGATGCTGAACCAACATCCTGTGAGTGCTCCCTGGCCAATTCGGCGAAGTCTTCACCCGCACGGGCCCGTGCAGCAAGATCTTCTGCCTGCTGGCGCGCGATTTCGATATCCACTTCGGGCGCGGACGAGCCGACTTCGATCAGGATGTGGGAGGCCAACCGGGCTTCCGGTGTGACAAAACGGATTTGCTGTTCTTCAAACCGGGCCAGCAGCACATCATCTTCGATCTCTACACCACCGCCCAGTTCGGCTGCATTGAGTTCCAGAAACTCGATGGTGACCCTTTCTTCAGACTGGTAATCGAACTGATGAGCTTCATACCAGGAAACAATCGCTTCCTCATCCAGGATTTCCTCGACCCCAGCCTCTGCCGCTTCGGTTCCCTCGGCTTCTGCTTCGGGTTCAGGCTCTGCTGGAAATGCAGGCACAATCACGGCCTTGAAGCCGCGCTGCTGGTCAACCAGGCGTGCGTAATCATTCAGTTCCCAGTTGGTCGAGATCGAGCTGTCGCCGATCGCAACAAGCAGTTGCGTCTGCACCAGGGACGAGCGCATGTTGGCCTCAAATTGTTTTGGAGTTAAACCCTGTGCTGCGAGACGGGCCTGGTAGACATCGACGTTGAATTCGCCATCCACCTGGAAACTCTCCATTTGCATAATGGAGTCGAGCAGATGCTGGTCGGCCACCGCCAGACCGGCTTCAAGCGAAGCCTGCGCCATCAGCTCCTCATCGATCAACTGGTCGAGGAATTGCCGCCGGACGATGGCCTGGTCGAATAATTCCGGATCAAAAGCCGTGCCCATTTGCGCCTGTAGCCTGCGGCGGTAATTCTGGAAGCTTGCGTTGAACTCGCTGACGGTGATTTCCTGGTCATTGACCACCGCCACGGCGTTGACTGCATCAGCGGTGAAATATGAACTCACGCCGACGAAAGCAAACGGAATAATCAGGATCGCGAAAATGAAGATGGCAATTATGCCGGTTAATTTCTCGCGTATTGACTGAAGAACCATGGTTACTCACTTTGTTTTAGGCGTCTCACTTGACCGCACTGTTTGTACCGGTAGAACAAAAAAAAGACGCCGAGAGGGCGCCCTTTTTCGAAAAAGTGGCGGAGTGGACGGGACTCGAACCCGCGACCCCCGGCGTGACAGGCCGGTATTCTAACCGACTGAACTACCACTCCGCGATTTCTGGTGGGTGCTGACGGGCTCGAACCGCCGACCCTCGCCTTGTAAGGGCGATGCTCTCCCAACTGAGCTAAGCACCCTTCAGAAGGCGCGCTAGTTTACAGCGTCTTTCAGAGCTTTACCAGCCTTGAACGCAGGATTTTTTGAGGCTTTAATCTGGATGGTTTCACCCGTGCGGGGGTTGCGTCCGGCGCGAGCGGCACGGTCGCGTACAGAGAAGGTTCCGAAACCGACCAGTGAGACTGAGTCACCGGACTGCAGGGCACTGGTTACGGTGCCTACGAATGCGTCTAATGAGCGACCGGCGTCAGCTTTTGACAGACCAGCGGACTCAGCAATGGCATCAACAAGATCAGATTTGTTCATTTTAACACTCCAATTAAGATGATTAAGCGATGTATTCTTTCGACTTACGCAGACCCCCGACAACCAGACCCTGTCGGCTTTTATTTTAGCTTTCGAATTTGCGAAAACCTCCCGAAAGCCTTGTCTGTCAAGGCCTGCCAGCCGCCCGTGAATACTAATACCTCAATGCCCCCGGTGCAACACGTTTTCACGCGATTTCCGAGGTGTTAAGTGAACTGGTTCCGCCAAGTGTTTCATTGTAGGAGCGAACTTCATTCGCGATGGTTTTTCCCAACCTACAAAATACCGGCCGAAGCCGCTCCCACAATTGGATTCAGTGCGTGGTAATCACGTCCGAATCCTTGCCGGACGGCTCCTTTTTCGTTTCCATAGCCACCGCTAACGGCTTGGGCAACTCCACCAGGGCCAATTCCAGAACATCATCAATGGTCGCAACCGGGTGAATATCCAGCTTCTTGAGAATAGCCTTTGGAATTTCCACCAGGTCCTTCTCATTTTCCTGCGGAATGATCACCATCTCGATGCCGCCGCGGTGGGCGGCAAGCAATTTCTCTTTGAGCCCGCCAATTGGAAGCACTTTCCCGCGCAAGGTGATTTCTCCGGTCATGGCAACATTCGCCTTCACCGGAATCTGGCTGAGAGAAGAAACCAGCGCCGTGCACATCGCGATACCGGCAGAAGGCCCGTCCTTGGGCGTGGCGCCTTCGGGTACATGCACATGGGCATCGAGTTTCTGATAAAAACCAGCCTCGATCCCGAGGCACTCTGCACGGCTACGCACCACCGTCATCGCGGCCTGGATGGATTCCTTCATCACATCGCCCAGGTGCCCGGTCTGGATCAGGGTGCCCTTTCCCGGTACCAGCGTGGCCTCGATTTTCAACAACTCGCCACCCACTTCCGTCCACGCCAGGCCGGTTACCTGGCCGATCTCGTTGCTTTCTTCCACCACGCCGTAACGGAACTGGCGCACGCCGAGGTAGGATTCCAGGTTACGCGTTGTCACGGTAATCTTTTCTTTACTTTTATCCAGTGCCAGCTGCTTCACCGCCTTGCGGCAGATCTTGGCGATTTCACGCTCGAGGTTACGCACCCCGGCTTCACGGGTGTAGTAACGAATGATATCGGTTAAAACGGCCTGGCTGATATGGGCCTCATCTCCCTTGAGTCCATGTTGCTCCAGTTGCTTGGGCAACAGGTAACGCAGTCCGATATTGAGCTTTTCATCCTCGGTGTAGCCGGGGATGCGAATGACCTCCAGCCGGTCCAGCAGGGCGGGCGGAAGATTCAGTGAATTCGCGGTCGCAACGAACATCGTCTCGGAAAGATCGAAATCGACCTCCAGGTAGTGGTCGTTAAAGGTGTGGTTCTGTTCCGGATCGAGCACTTCGAGCAACGCCGATGATGGGTCGCCCCTGAAGTCCATCGACATCTTGTCCAATTCATCAAGCATGAACAGCGGATTGCGTGTTTTCACCTTGGCCATGTTCTGTAAAACACGGCCCGGCATGGAGCCGATGTAGGTTCTGCGGTGTCCGCGGATTTCGGCCTCGTCGCGCACGCCGCCCAGCGACATGCGCACGAATTTGCGCCCGGTGGCGCGGGCGATCGAGCGGCCCAGGCTGGTTTTACCCACTCCGGGTGGCCCGACCAGGCACAAAATGGGGCCTTTCAACTTACGCACCCGCTGCTGCACCGCCAGGTACTCCAGGATGCGCTCTTTTACCTTTTCCAGACCGTAGTGATCGGCCTCAAGGATTTCCTCGGCCTTGTCCAGCTGCTTGCGGATGCGGCTGCGTTTTTTCCACGGCACGTTCAGCATCCAATCGATGTAGTTGCGAACCACCGTGGCTTCCGCTGACATCGGCGACATCATCCGCAGCTTGTTCAGTTCCGAAGTTGCCTTTTCACTGGCTTCCTTCGACATGCCGCTTTCATCGATTCGATTGGCCAGGTCATCCATGTCGTTGGGCGCATCGTCCATATCGCCCAGCTCTTTCTGAATGGCCTTCATCTGTTCGTTCAGGTAGTACTCGCGCTGGCTCTTTTCCATCTGGGTTTTGACCCGTCCGCGAATTCGTTTTTCCAGCTGCAGTACGTCGAGCTCACCTTCCACCAGTGCCATCAGGTGTTCCATACGCCGCCGCGGACTACCCATCTCCAGCAGCACCTGTTTTTCCTCGAGACGGATCGCCAGGTGCGCGGCGACCGTGTCGGCCAGCCGGCTCGGGTCCTCGACTCCGGCCAGCGTCGTCAAGAGTTCCGGCGGGATCTTGCGGTTGAGTTTCACGTATTGCTCGAACAGCGACACCAGCGAACGCATTGTTACGTCAAGTTCTTTTTCCGTGCCATCATCCGAGACCGGCATGAAATCCCAGTCAGCCTCGAAGAATCCACCTTCGTCGGAGAAGCGGCGGATGCACACTCGCTCTCCGCCTTCCACCAACACCTTGGTCGTGCCGTCGGGAAGTTTCAGCAACTGCAGCACGGTAGCCAGCGTGCCGACTTCGAACAAGTCGACTTCGCTTGGTTCATCGATCTCCGCGCTGCGCTGGGTGACCAGCACAATGCGCTTGTCGTGGTCCATCGCCTTGTCGAGCGCCAGGATTGAGCGTTCACGGCCTACGAACAGCGGTATCACCATGTGGGGGTAAACCACCACGTCGCGCAGTGACAACACCGGTGTGGGCTGCAGCGTCGTTATGGAAATGGTTGTTGGTTTACTTTCAGCCATGAAGGTTCCTCTGCGGCACCTCTGATCGGAGCCGTACGCGGCCCACCTGGGTTACCTGGGTTAATCATATCAGTCTGCGAGACCCGGGGTTGCCACCACGGGACAGTTAACCGAGATATTGGCGCAGTGATGCAAAATTCAAGGTTGATTTCAAAGCGGAGTATTGACTTGAGTCATGGCGAAATTGTATGTGCACGATAGTCTTGTAACCTGCGGGGATATGATTTCCGCAAAGCTCAACCCCAGGGAATTGTCCGCCATGGACGGCTCAGGGGATTATCATGGCGAAAAAACAAACTCTTAAGCTGCTGATCGCGGCAGTAATAACTTCACTTACTCTTTACGCAGCACCTGCATTTACCGCGACGCCGGGTACATGGACTGGCATAGCGGGATTTGGCACCTTTGATTTGGTGGTGAGTCCCAGTGGAACGACAATTGAGAAAATTACCTACAATTTCTCTTCCTGGTCCTGTGGCGGGGTGATCATGTCTGGCGGCATCGGAATAACACCAGGCACCCCGTGGCCGATTACAAACAATCAATTCAGCCTCGATACCTCCTGGGGCACAGGCGGCAACAGATCCATGACGGTGTCCGGTACCTTCACTTCTGCCACCCGGGCTTCCGGAGATTGGGAGGCAGAGGTAAGCAATGTTGATTGCAATGGTACCTGGTTAACACCGGACGATAATGGAGGCGGCGGCGACCTGGAAATCGAAGTCGCGGTCGATCATGCCTACGTACGGGGTGTTTACGTAAATCCCGACGAATTGCCCAGCTGGGGGTTCTTTGCAGATGTTCAGGAAGAAAGCTTTTTTGGCGCGATTTACGGCTACCTGGACGGTGAATCAACCTTCATCACACTGCAAGGGACGATAACTTCGTACGACCCGCTTCGATTCCAGGGCAATGTGTACTCAATAAGCAACAATGGCATGACAGCAACAGATGTTGGTGACTTCACCTGGACAGTCGGTGATTATGCGGCTGCGCCGGCCGCGCAACTGACCATCACCTCCCACATTCTCAACGTGACCGAGCTGGTCCTCGCCCGCTTCAGCTATGCAGAAATTGACAAGATCGATATGCTCACGGGCGGGGACTGGAATATCATCCGCCGCGTATCAGATACTGAATACTTCTCTGATCGGTACGCGATAACTGACACGAGAACGATGGCAGATGGGATTACCTATGCAGATGTCGTTGACTACTGGGACCCCACGCTGGAGGGCCGGGTTGGCCACTTTTCCGGTGCAGACGGTGATTTTTACGGAATGTTGCTCGAATTTGATGGTACCACCTTCGTATTTTATATCTTCATTGGAAGCGACACCGATTTGTATGGGCGGTATTGGCTGTTGGAAGCCGATGAAGAGCCCAGCGGTAACGGTAATCATTTTCGGGCGGCAGCCGATACCCTGCAGGTAGCTGATACCCGCAGTTCAGCCAACAACACCGCATTGGAATCTGCTATTGAGAAAGCGAAATATCGAAATTCGCGCGCAAAGCTGGAGCCGATGTTCAGCGAATCCAGAATTCAGAGCATCTACAAGAAATTAAACCAAGTCAGGAGAAAAGCAAACCCGTAGGAGCGGATTCATCCGCGATGTAGGAGCGAATTCATTCGCGAACCAGAAGCGAAACAAACCTAGTCAGCGGCCCCAACAACCTGCTTCTTGTTCTCGTACAGGACGTAAGGTTCGGCCTCGCCCTCAATAACGGTCTCGTCCACGACCACCTTGGAGACGTTGTCCATCGAGGGCAGATCGTACATGCTGTTGAGCAACACACCTTCAAGGATGGTCCGCAAACCACGGGCGCCGGTCTTGCGCGCCATCGCCTTGCGGGCAATGGCCGCCAGTGCGTCATCGCGGATTTCCAGCTCGGCGCCTTCCATCGCGAACAGCGCCTTGTATTGCTTGGCCAGCGCGTTCTTGGGTTCGACCAGGATCTTGACCAGCGCTTCCTCGTCCAGTTCCTCCAGCGTGGCTACCACCGGCAACCTGCCGACAAATTCCGGGATCAGTCCGTATTTCACCAGATCCTCGGGTTCCACGTCCTTTAGCACCTCGCCGATATTTGGTTTGTCTTCCTTGCTCTGCACTTCAGCAGAGAAACCGATACCGACCGACGATGAACGATCCTGGATGACTTTTTCCAGCCCGGAAAATGCGCCGCCGCAAATGAAAAGTATCTGGCTGGTATCTACCTGCAGGAATTCCTGCTGGGGGTGCTTGCGCCCACCCTGTGGCGGCACCGATGCGATGGTTCCTTCAATCAGTTTCAGCAATGCCTGTTGTACGCCTTCGCCGGAAACGTCACGGGTGATGGAGGGGTTTTCAGCTTTGCGTGAGACTTTGTCTATTTCATCGATGTAGACAATGCCTGTCTGCGCCTTGTCCACGTCGTATTCGCACTTCTGCAAAAGTTTCTGAATGATGTTTTCAACGTCTTCGCCCACGTAACCGGCTTCGGTCAGCGTGGTCGCGTCGGCGATGGTGAACGGAACGTTCAGCATCCGCGCCAGCGTTTCGGCCAGCAGGGTCTTGCCCGAACCAGTCGGTCCGATCAAGAGGATGTTGCTCTTGGCCAGCTCGACCTCGTCTTCCTTTCCGCCACTATCCAGGCGCTTGTAGTGGTTGTAAACCGCTACGGAGAGCACCTTTTTGGCGTGTTCCTGACCGATCACGAACTCGTTCAGAAACGCATGAATATCCTGCGGCGTGGGCAGGTTTTCATGGTCCCTGGCACCGCTCTCCTCCAGTTCTTCACGAATGATGTCGTTGCACAGTTCAACGCATTCATCACAGATATAGACACTCGGCCCGGCTATCAGCTTGCGGACTTCATGTTGGCTCTTACCGCAGAAAGAACAGTATAGAATTTTGCCGTCAGCGCCTTGAAGGTCTCGATCACTCATAACATCAACTTAATTTGTTTTTTTCAGTTTGTACACTATACCAGTGAAAAGCTTACCTTTTCTAGTCGCTCGCGTCGACTTTTCTGTTATCAAACACCTTGTCGATCAGGCCATATTCCACTGCTTGTTGCGGATCCATGAAATTATCGCGGTCAGTGTCCTTGGCTATTTGGTCAACTGATTGCCCTGTATGTTCCGCAAATATCTCATTTAATTGCGCCCGGACCTTGAGAATTTCACGTGCATGGATATCTATGTCGGTTGCCTGGCCCTGGTAACCACCGAGCGGCTGGTGAATCATCACGCGCGAATGCGGCAGGCAATAACGCTTTTCCGCAGCGCCGGCTGCCAGTAGAACTGCACCCATGCTGGCGGCCTGCCCCACGCACATCGTGCTGACTTCACAGCGGATAAATTGCATCGTGTCGTAAATGGCGAGCCCCGCACTGACTGAGCCTCCGGGGCTGTTGATGTACAGATTGATATCCTTGTCCGGGTTTTCGGATTCGAGGAACAGCAACTGCGCGACCACCAGGTTAGCCATGAAGTCCTCAACCGGGCCGACAGCGAAAATGACGCGGTCCTTGAGCAGCCGCGAGTAAATATCGTAGGCGCGTTCTCCGCGGGAGCTTTGTTCCACCACCATCGGAACCAGGTTTAGTGCCTGCGGATCAAAATCCCTTGTAAATTTATCCATGTTTCCTCTCACCGTTGCCGGCCGGAATCCTGTGAGCGCGTTGTCGCGGCCGTGATGACTTCCTGAAAATTCATTTCCTTTGCAGTCACTTTAGCGTTTTCCAACACCCAGTCAACCACTTGTTCTTCCATTACTGAGCTTTCCACTTGCTGCAACAGGCGCTGGTTGCTGTAGTACATCTGCACAACTTCGGCTGGCTCCTCGTAGGTGCTGGCCGCTGTTTCAATGGCCTCACGGACCATGCCGGGATCGACAATGATGTTGTTTTGCTGGGCCAGTTCACCTATCAGAAGACCGGCGCGAACGCGGCCTTCGGCCTGTTCCATGAACGGCTCCACCAATTGTTCCATCTGTTCGGGATCCATTTCTCCGCCCTGAGACTGGACAACCTGCGCCACCATTCCCATCGCTTCTTCGCGCACCACGCTTGGGGGCACCTCCAGGTCCGGTGAAGCCTTGAGCAGGCATTCGATCAGCCGGGACTTGAGCAGGTTGCTGGTGGCCTGCTTGAGTTCGCGCTCCAGGTTGTTGCGGATTTCGGTTTTGAACGACTCCAGGTCACCGTCCTTAACACCGAAACTCTCAATAAACTCTTTGTCGAGTTCGGGCACGCTTCCCTCGGAAACGGAAATGACTTCCAGGTCCACTTTGGCCTTCTTACCCGCCAGGTCCGCTTCGCGGAAGTTATCCGGAAAGGTCAGCTTGATGTTCTTTTCCTCGCCGGTGGGGATACTGACAATGGCTTTCTCCAACGCATCGAAATCGGACTCGCCCATAATCACTGCAAAACGCTGCTTGCCCTCTGCGGGTATCCGGCCCTCTTTCGTCTCGGCCACGTACTCAAGCAGAACCTGGTCGCCTTTTTCAGCAGAGCGCTCCACCGCTTTCCACTCCGTGCGCTGCTTGCGCAGGGTGTCCAGCATTTCTTCAACGTCCGCGTCACCCACTTCTGCTTGCGGGCGCTCCAGCGTCATCGCGCCCACATCCAGTTCCCCTATTTCCGGGAAAACTTCGATCAGCGCAGTGAATTCAAATCCGCCGTCATCGTTGTCTGCAGGTGCTGCTTCCAGCCGGGGCATCGAAGCGGGACGCAGGTCCTCATCCTGGATCGCCTGCTGCAGGTTTATTTGAACAGACTCATTCAGGATATCCTGGCGAACCTGCTTGCCGTAGCGCTGCTTCACCACACTCAAGGGTACGCGGCCCGGGCGAAAGCCCTTGATCCGGACCTCCTTGCAGAGATCGCGCAACTTGGCGTTGATTTTTTCCCGGACTTCCTCGCCGGGAATTTGTACCGTCAGTCGGCGCTCGAGGTCGCTGGTGTTTTCTACAGAGACTTGCATAGTGATGTTCTAACCTATGATGTTTCGTTGTTGGAACAGGCCAGTTCGCTACGAAAGGCCAGTGGTGCGAAAGGGGAGACTCGAACTCCCACGGGTTGCCCCACTGGGTCCTAAACCCAGCGCGTCTGCCAATTCCGCCACTTTCGCACATGTCGGAAAAAATGGTGGGCCATCTAGGACTCGAACCTAGAACCAATAGATTAAGAGTCTACTGCTCTGCCAATTGAGCTAATGGCCCACTGCATAAAAATTGGGGTGGACGATGGGGCTCGAACCCACGACCGCCGGAATCACAATCCGGAGCTCTACCAACTGAGCTACGCCCACCATTGTTCAGAGTGCGTATTTTACCCTGTTTATTTAATGCCTCTCCACTAGCCAATTGGCGCGCCCGGCAGGACTCGATTCAAATGCTACTCCGCGTCGCTTATTTCAAGCTGCGCTTGAAAGCCGCACCACTGCGTAATCGTTTATGAGATCCTCGCATTCCCTATGGTCATGTCTCGGATCTGCTTCGGTTCTTGCCTACCGGAGTCACCATTTATTTACCGGCCCAGCGGGCCGCTAAAAAAATGGCGCGCCCGGCAGGACTCGAACCTGCAACCCCCGGCTTAGAAGGCCGGTGCTCTATCCGGTTGAGCTACGGGCGCCCCGGTTAGCCGGCGAACTGCCTGCGCGAACGTCGCCAATTGAGCGCGCCCGCCTGCCGCAGCAAAGCCGCGGGAGCAGGGAAGTGAATGGGCGAAAACACCCTGTCAAAACCTGCCCTGTCCTGATTGGTCGGGGTGGAGAGATTCGAACTCCCGACCCACTGCTCCCAAAGCAGTTGCGCTACCAGGCTGCGCTACACCCCGACACGGTATACAGCCGGGCATTATCATTGAATTCAGGGGGGTACGTCAACGTCTGTCTTATCTCTTTCGCAGTTGACTTTCACAAGTCCCAAACGGATAATGCGCTGCTTCTTAAGCGCCCGTAGCTCAGCTGGATAGAGTACTCGGCTACGAACCGAGCGGTCGGGAGTTCGAATCTCTCCGGGCGCGCCATATTTAAAAAGGTCATTCCAAGCGGAATGGCCTTTTTTGTGGGAGCCGGCCTTGCCGGCGATTCTTTAAAGTGAGAACCGGTCCCACCCCTGATTTCCCACAAACTCATATCAAAACTCCCACACCCTTCAAAACAAAAACAAATCAAACTGGCGCCATGCCCCATCATGTAACCAGCCCAGGATCAAAATCCCTGCGCAAAGGAAGATATTCGCAGGTAAACGGCATCTATTTCATCACCACCGTCACCCACCAGCGAATCCCGTGGTTCCAGGTATTCTCCTTTGCAAGAATCATCTGCCCACTCCTCGAAAACCAAGCCCTCCTCTCGGATGCCAAAATCCAATGCTGGGTCGTAATGCCCGATCACATCCACCTGCTCCTGAAGCTGGGAAACACGCCACTTTTCAAAGTGGTCAACAAGTTGAAATCCTGCAGTGCGAGGTCGCTGAATCACGAAATTGGCCGGACAGGCCGCTTCTGGGACCACGGCTTCCATGATCACGCAATGCGAAAGGAAGAAAACATTCGCGCTGTCGCACGTTACATCATCGCCAATCCGATCAGGGCGGGGCTGGTCAGACGATATGGAGATTATCCATTTTGGAATGCTGTTTGGGTTTAGGTGAAAGATTGGCTCTGGAATCGCCGGCAAGGCCGGCTCCCACAGAAAACTCAGCTCAAAAAAAACCGGGGCATAAAGCCCCGGCTCGTCTCGTTGGATTATGCGGGTAGCAGCTCCCGCGCATCCTGTTGGAACCTTACAAAGTCCGGGCGGTGGAGGCGCCAGCCCTCCCTGGCTGCCTCTTTGGCCATTCCTGGCTTCTCGCCACCCGTTCCTTAATACAGACCATCCGTGGTCGCTTCAACGTAACCTCATTCCCTGGCTACATTACTCCACCAATAGAACCGTCCCTGGTGGTATCGCGGCCTCCGTGGCCGCCTCTTTCGCAATTGCACTGCGCAAGTACTCAAAATATATGACCTTCCCTGGTCGCCACCTGCAAGTCCGTTGCATATACGAAACTGGTTACCCTCTCCGTCTCCAGCTCTTGCCTTGCTATGTTCTTACAACGGTAGTGCAGTTGTGTACTTGGTACTGCGCAATACAAAACTCGTATTAACGTGGTGTACGGCTCTGCAGGGCATAATGTGCTCACGCAGCAGCTTCTCGTACGCCCGGATGCTTTGACACGCTATCTTCAAGTGATAGTCGTGCGAGCCACTCATGGCATAGCACTCCAGGATCTCGGGCCGGCTGGCTACCATCTCGTCAAATTCCTTAACGCTGTAAGGATGGTGGTCCTCTAATGAGACCGCAGCTATCGCGATCACATCCAGCCCAATTTTTTCCGGGTCCAGTATCGCTACTGTGGTAGATATAACCCGGTCTTCCTCCAGTTTTCTAACGCGCCGCCAACAGGGCGACGTTGATAACCCAACCTTTTCCGCGAGAGCCTGGCTGGAGAGCGTGCCATCGGCCTGCAACTCCGCTAGGATTCTAAGGTCTGTCTTGTCCATTAAGACACATTTATTTCGTCAAAGTCCGTTTGACGAAATATTTATACCATAATTTCTTTGTCAAACGCAAACTTTAGAACCTTCTTGCGTCTATATTGATATAAACTTACTACACATTGCAAGCAGGAAATACAAATATGCCCCCAAAGCGGCAAAATGCGCAATCGCCATACGTTTCCAGAAAGCCTGATAAAAAAGGGGTTATCCACTACACAGAAGAAGAAAATGCCATCTGGCACGACCTGATCACGCGACAGATCCCCCTGTTGCCCAGGCGGGCCTGCTCTCCCTGGATCGAGGCGATGAACGAAATGAATTTTCCAATCGATCGTGTCCCGCAGCTTAAAGACGTCTCAAAGGTCCTTAAAGAACACACCGGCTGGTCCGTCACCGGCGTTGCTGCCCTGATTGGTTTCACCGAGTTCTTCCAATTACTGGCCAACAAGCAGTTCCCCGTGGCTACCTTTATCAGGACACGGGAAGATTTCGATTACATCCAGGAGCCAGACATCTTCCACGAAGTGTTCGGCCATACACCGCCGTTAACCGATCACCGATTCGCCGCGTTTGTAGAGGCTTACGGCAAGGCCGGCCTGGCGGCCGATGAGAAAGACCATTTCATGCTGGCAAGGCTATTCTGGTTCACAGTGGAGTTCGGGCTGGTCAACACCGATGAAGGCATCCGTGCCTATGGCTCCGGCATCATGTCTTCGCCAGGTGAACTGAAATATGCAGTTGAAAGCGAAATTCCCGAAAGAAAGCCGTTCGATCCTGTCGATGTATTGCGCACTCCATATAGAATAGACATCTTCCAGCCGATCTATTTCGTGATCGAGAGCTTCGATCAGCTGTTTGATTTAGCGCAATCGGATTTGCTGGGGTATATAGCAAAAGCACGGCGCCTCGGCATGCACGAGCCGAAATTCCCGCCCAAACAGGCGGCCTAAAATAATTGTTGGAGCCGGCCATGCCGGCGATGTTTTCTTTTTGGCGCCAACAAACAAATATCGCGGGCATGGCCCGCTCCTACAGATCCATAAATATGGAGAGACCTAATGAATGATTTTTGCGACTTAACCGACCGCCACTGCGTGCCCTGTGAAGGCGGAGTCCCTACCCTCACCCGGAAAGAGGCTGAAGGTTTGCAGATCAACGTGCCCGACTGGGAACTGTCTGCCGATACAAAATCCATCACCCGCCGCTTCGAGTTCAAAGGCTTCTACAAATGCATGTCCTTCATCAACGCCATGGCCTGGGTCGCCAATGCCGAGAACCACCACCCGGATTTCTCAGCCGGCTATAACTTTTGCGAGGTAACCTTCACCACGCACGCAATCGACGGCCTGAGTGAAAACGACTTCATCTGCGCCGCCAAAGTAAACGCCCTGCTAAAAAATTAATGTAGGAGCGGCCATGCCGGCGATCGAATCCCGGTCTTTTAGCCGGTACAAGAGTATTATTACCAGCATAGCCCCCAAAAAAAGAGATAGGCAAATGCCTTGCGTAAAGTACAGCGACCTGGAAATGGCACTGTCTCTTGTCAGTGCCGGCTACATGATTGACACCGCAGCGTATATCGACCGAAAAAACGGAAAAATATACTGTAAATCCAGCGAATTAGACGAATATATTGAAGTTCCAGATGATGTAGGTGACAGCAGCCTGTATGCCACTGTACCAGGCAAGCACGAACTGGACCTGGGCAAACGGCTGGTACTGCGCTTCACTGCCCTGGAACTACCCGGCAGTCTCGATCAGGTATATGCCATATTCCGGCGCCAGGGCGCCTACTCCCGCTATAAAGACCTGCTGGAGGGCCATGGCCTGCTTGAAAAATGGTACAGGTACGAAGAGGCAGCGATCGAGGCGGCTTTGCGTGAATGGGCTGAAGGTGAAGGATTTACCGTTGAACCCACTGGCGAGGAATAAGATGCCAAACCGTATTTACCAGTTCAGGATTAATCTGAAGGGCATTACCCCAACCATCTGGAGACGCATACAGGTTCCCGAAACCTACAGCTTCTGGGATTTGCACGTTGCCATTCAGGATGCCATGGGTTGGCTGGATTACCACCTGCACGCTTTCCGGATGCGCCGTAAACATTCCCGCGTGGCCACAGTAATTGGCATCCCGGATAACTTTGCGATCGAGGGTAGATCAGAGATTCTTGCCGGCTGGGAAATACCAATAGCCGACTATTTTCGTGATGTGGGTATTACCGCAGACTATGAATACGATTTTGGCGATGGCTGGGAACACGAGTTGCTCCTTGAAGACATCCTGCTTCGGGAGAAGGGCCAAAAATACCCCAGGTGCATCGATGGAGCGCAGGCCTGTCCACCTGAGGATTGCGGCGGCATTTATGGATATCAACGGCTGCTGGAAGTGCTTTCAGACCCAAACAATGAGGAGCACGATGAGATACTTGCGTGGCTTGGCGGAAAATTCGAACACCCGGGAATTGATGCACGGGAAGGTGCGGTTTGATAACCCGACGAAGCGCTGGAGAAAGGCGTTTTCAGAAAAAAAGTAAAATAAAA
>PVMK01182241.1_pt1 | contig 32569 bp, 24 predicted proteins | sample 1853481 | NCBI WGS metagenome assembly PVMK01 (sample SAMN08533507, study PRJNA380276) | Marine sediment metagenome, whole genome shotgun sequencing project.
CACCGCCTTCAATTATAGGGCCCTACTGCTTCTTTGCTTCGCGGCGCGCAGCGCTCCCTTGATCTCTGCCAACTCCCTGTTGAGGATCTCCTTTTCCTTGGGATCATCAGTGAGCCGCAGCGCTTCCTCGAAATGAAATTGGGCATTGCGTAAGGAGCGCTGGCGCTTGTAGTAAATTCCGAAATGGTAGTGAGCATCCACCAGTTGGTTATTTTTGCCGTAAGCGAGGCCAAGATAGTAATTGATCTTTGGCAATCTATTATTAATTCTTATTGCTTTTTCCAGCTGTTTGCTGGCCTCAGCCGCTTGGCCTTGCTCCAATTGGCAACGGCCCAGGGCATAAAGAGCCGCTGGTTGATCCGGCTCCAAGGTAAGAGCTGAAATCAGCACCTGTTGAGCCTTGTCAAGTTCGCCCATCTCAAAGTAAGTCTCGCCCAGTTGCACCAGGATGGGAGCCAGATCCGGTCGTAGGGCAATTGCGTTTTTAAAAGCTGTGACCGCCTCATCCATCAGCCTCTGTCGGCGCCGCATCAGACCCGTACCGTAGTATGCCATCGCTCTGGTTTCAGGCTTCTCAAACCACTCCCGAAATTTGGGCTTAGCCTCCCTAGGACTTTCATAAGCGCCGTACAGCTTAACCTGCATCAACATGAAGCCCTCGGAATCTCCAGTGCGGACTTTAGCAGACGGAGACCGTGTCCCTACAGTGGTGGAAAGATAGACAACACGTTCAGATACTCCTGGGTGGGTGGTGAGGTACGCCGGCATGTGGCCACCTGCTTTCCAGCTATCCTGCCCCATTTTTCTCATGATCTTAACAAAATCTTTGCCGCTATAATTAGCCGCTTCCAGGTAGCGCAGCCCTTTGCGGTCGGCCTCTTCTTCGTCCTGGCGACTGTAGTTCAGCATTGCCGAAGTGGCGCCCGCCTGACTTCCAGCGATAGCCGCCGCACCAGCCTCACCGCCCAAAAAAATTCCGGCCAACATGCCGCCAAGAGCGGCCAGATTCAATGTCCTCGCCCTGGCCATACGCTGGGCGATATGGCGGGACTGGACGTGAGCGATCTCGTGCGCCAGGATGGCGGCCAACTCTCCTTCATCGTCCATGATTTCAATAAGGCCGCGGTTCATGAACACGTAACCTGCCGGAGCCGCAAAGGCATTCAGGGCACCACTGTCCACTACGTAGAAATGGTAGGGAAAGTGGTGGAATTCGAGATGTTTCACAATGTCCTGGCCCACCCTGTTGACGTAATCGACCACCTCCGGATCCTGAATCAACCTCAGTTGGCTCAAAGCCGCTTTCATAAACTGTCGCCCTATCTTCTTTTCTTCCTCAATGGAAAGGTCGGCCTGCGCCAATCTGGTCGGGGGTCCCACCACAATAAGCAGTGCCACAAAAAAAATCAGGAGCTTCAATGGCTTTCTTACTGTCATAAACAAATCTCTTTTCCCTATGCGAGCTCTATCTCAATGGGGACCCTAGGCTGGTCCTCCCGTCTCTGCGAATTCTATTTGCCGGGCCTCAAACCAAAGCCCTTCCAAATCGTAAAAAGCTCTCATGGGCTGATAGAAAATATGGACTATCACGTCATTGAAATCAAGCAATACCCAATGACCTTCAGTCAAGCCCTCCACGCCCATGGGTTTGACCCGCCGCTGAACCAGTGCTTCCTCGATGTAGCCGGCTATCCCCTGAACATGCCGAGTGGAACGTCCGGCACAGATAACAAGATAGTCGGTATAGGTAACGATTTCATCAACTTGATATATTGTTGGCTCCTCGGCCTTATGATCAGCCGCCACCTGAGCACATAACAAGGCCTTTTCTAGAGCCGGGATTTCCTTCACCTTCTTGGTCGCACCCTGCTTACCATGGCTCCTTTTCATGTTTCTCGGGTCTCTCTATCGTTGCTGGTAAAGTCCTTGTTGCTGGATGTACTCTTCCACCTTTTTCGGCAGCAAATAGCGCACTGTGCCCCCTTCGGCCAGAAGTTTGCGAATGGTGGAGGAGGAAATATCTAACAGTGTTACCTCGCGATAGTAGACAGTACGCAGGCTAGGGTGGAGGTATCTCTGCACCTGAAAGTCAAAGGAATAACTAGCCGAGACCTGCGTGTTAAGCATGGCATCTAGAGACTCTGGGGAAAATCCAGGCCGGGCTACAACCACAAAGTGGCAGAGGGAAAAGAGCTCTCTGTAGCTCTTCCAGGTGGGCAGTTCCAGGAAGGCGTCCAAACCCAAGACGAAGTAGAGCTCTTCGCTGCCACCACGTTCTTTGGCCAGTTGCGTCAATGTTTCCACCGAGTAGGATATGCCCGGACGCTGGTATTCCAGATCCGACAACACGAATAACGGATTCCCTGCCGTCGCCAACTCAAGCATGTGCCAACGATGATCAAAAGAGACCAGCCCCACCTCGGATTTATGTGGCGGTTTTGCTGCAGGCATGAAGATCACTTGCGCTAATTGCAGCGATTCGGCCACCTCTTCAGCTGCCCGCAGGTGACCAAAGTGAATCGGATTGAAAGTGCCGCCCATAATGCCAATGCCCAAAGACTCCTCCTGCTCGAGTAGGCAGTAGGCACAAAGCAGCCACCAACCTACGCATAAAGCTTATGCCCCTTGCCTAGGTTGCTGCCTGCTGCCCGCTGCCGGCTGCCTGCTGATAGATGCGCTTGGCTAAATCCCTCCGTCTAGCAATCACTTTGATCCTGCGCCATCAGTCGTTATTCCCTGACCTGACCGTCGCCCAGCACCACAAATTTGTTGGTGGTCAATTCTTCAACCCCCATAGGGCCGAAGGCATGGAGCTTGGAGGTGCTAATGCCAATCTCTGCCCCCAGCCCTAACTGGAAGCCGTCGTTGAAACGAGTCGAGGCATTGACCAGCACCACGGACGAGTCGACTTTCTGCAGGAACTGATGTGCCCGTTGATAATCAGTGGTGATTATGGCCTCGGTATGCATGGAACCATAGGTTTCAATATGCTCGATAGCACCAGCCATATTGGGAACCACCCGGACAGCAAGAATGAGATCCAGGTATTCCTCAAACCAGTCCGCCTCGGCGGCTTCCTTCACCCCCGGGAGGATGGTTTGGGTTCGTTGACAACCGCGAAGCTCAACCCCGGCCTCGGAGAGCGATTTTGCCACCCGAGGCAGAAAGCTCTCTGCCACAGCCTCATGAACCAGGAGAGTCTCCAGGGCATTACAGACGCCCGGGCGCTGAACCTTGGCGTTCATGCAGATGGTCTCGGCCATAGTAAAATCTGCGCTGGCATCCACAAAAATATGGCATACTCCCTTATAGTGTTTCAGCACCGGCATGTGAGCGTTTTCCACCACAAAGCGGATAAGACTCTCACCGCCTCTGGGAATTATGACATCAATGTTTTCCTCTTGCTTCAGCAGTTCGGTGACCGCCTGACGATCGGTGGTGGACACCACCTGAACAGCCTCTGCCGGCAACCCCCCTTTTCTTAACGCTTCTTGCAGAATGCTCGCCAGACAGCTGTTGGAGTTAATCGCTTCGGAGCCACCGCGCAAAATCACAGCATTACCAGCTTTGAGACAGAGACCAGCTGCGTCTACGGTAACATTGGGCCGCGATTCGTAGATAATACCAATGACTCCCAGAGGAATAGTCATTTTGCCAACTTGCATCCCGTTGGGACGAGTCCACATCTTACCAATGGTACCCACCGGATCAGGAAGCTGTGCAACCTCTTCCAGTCCAGTTGCCATATCTTCCAGCACCCCATCAGTGATACGGAGCCGGTCGATCTTTGCAGCCCCCAGCTCTGCCTCTGCTGCGGCCACGTCCTTACTGTTCTCTGCTTGAATCTCGGTGCGGTGCTGCCGCAACAAAGCGGCCATTTCTCTGAGTGCAAGGTTCTTGGCTTCACTATGGGCCCGGGCCATGAGCCTGGACGCTTCCCTGGCACGTTGAGACATTGACTGGATCATCTTCTGGATCGTCGTGCCCATCTTTCCTCCTCGTTCTTAGCGGCGGACGGATTTGCTTCGTATTTCGAATTTTAGGTCAAATGCCTCGTGCTATGTATGTTCATCGTCCGATGCAATTGCTTCCCTCAATACGAAGTTGTCTCGGTGAATTACCTCATCTGAATGCTTGTACCCCAGAATATCCTCTATTCTGTGGCTGCGTACACCTTTTATCTTGTCGATTTCATCAGCCGAATAGTTCACCAAACCGATGCCAATCACTTCCTCTTCATTGTTCAAGCAGCGCACCGGGGATCCCACTTCGAATTCTCCTCTGAGCCCAATGATTCCAGTGGACAGGAGGCTCTTGCCCCGTGACTTCAATGCTTCTGCGGCCCCACCGTCTAGAATAATGTCTCCCTGGGGTTTGAGGGTATGAGCTATCCACTGTTTTTTGCTGGACAGCCGCCGCCCGGCCGGCAGGAAGAGGGTACCCACCTCCTCGCCATCGAAGATCTGCTTCAGAACGTAGCGATTTCTGCCGTTGCCGATGATCATCGGCACGCCAGCAGCGGTAACTTTCTTTGCTGCCAGCAGTTTGCTCACCATGCCGCCAGTGCCCAACCTCCCCGGCTGGCCTCCTGCAAAGCCCTCCACCTGCTCATCAATGCGGTGAACCACCGAAACGACACTTGCGTTCTGATGCTTGCGCGGATCAGAGTCGTAGAGTCCATCCATGTCGGTCAAGGCAACCAACAGGTCGGCCTCGGTGAGTTGGGCGATGAGCGCTGAGAGATTATCATTGTCGCCAAACTTTATTTCATCCACTACCACAGTGTCATTCTCATTGACGACGGGAATTATCCCCCAGTCTAAAAGCGTTTGCAGTGTATGACGCGCGTTTAGGTAGCGGCGGCGATTGATTAGATCATCGCTGGTGAGCAGAATCTGCGCTACCTTAAGATCATAGTGGCTGAAGGCTTCCTCATATGCCTGAATCAGGCTGCCCTGGCCCACAGCTGCGGCCGCCTGCTTTTGGGGGATGGTCTTTGGCATCTCGCTCAGCCCCACTTTACGCATCCCGGAAGCGATGGCGCCAGAAGAAACAATCACCACCTGGCGGCCCTGCTCCCTCAACATGGATATCTCATCGCAAAGCCGATTGATAACACCCAGGTCAACTCCACGGCTGCTGGTGAGCACAGAGCTCCCCACCTTTATGACTACTCGCCGCGCACTATCTGCCACTTTTTTGCGTTCCAGAGAAATCACCGATACGTTCACCCTAAGTTAAGGTGTCGGGTGTCAATGTTGAGGTTTCAGGTGTCGGGTGTCAGGTGTCAGGAAAAAGAAACATAGAAGCTGACACCTGAACACTGAAACCTGAAACCTCTTCTGCTGGCAAACCCATTGAAAACTGACCCCCGCATAGTGGAATCTTCAACTGGAGCAGAGGACCAGGTTTCTATTTTTAATAAACCACCAAGAGCACGAAGTACACCCGGAATATAATTGTATCATGAAAAATCCTTTGGGCCCGTTGTGTCCTCTGTGGTTTTAGACAACCTTTTCGTTCCGCCGTTCCGCAATTGGGCCAGTTGCTCGGCAGTTTTCCAGATCAATTCCTGGGTGCCCTCGCCTGTCACCGCAGAAATGGCGTGCACTGGTGGTCCCAATTCCCGGAATGCGGCCAGCAACTCCTCCAGTGGTGCCCGGTCTGCCAGCAGGTCTATTTTGTTCAAAGCCACTATCTGTGGTTTGTCTAAAAGCTCCGAGCTGAACTGACCCAGTTCGTGATTCACCTGATGATAACTATCCACAATAGCCTGAACCCCACGCTCCCAGCCGGAGATATCGATTATGTGAACCAACATTAAGGTTCGTTCGATGTGTCGGAGGAATTTCAAACCAAGACCAGCCCCTCGGTGTGCACCTTCAATGAGTCCCGGGATATCAGCCACTACCATGGACTCGTCCAGCCCTAATCGTACTACTCCCAAATTGGGTACGAGGGTGGTAAAGGGATAATCCGCGATCTTGGGTCGCGCCGCAGAGATTCGAGATATGAGAGTGGACTTGCCTCCATTGGGAAGACCAACGAGCCCCACATCGGCTAGAAGTTTTAGCTCTAAGATAAGGTGCCGCTCTTCCCCTGGTCTTCCCGGCTGAGCTAATCGCGGAGCTCTGCGAGTGGATGTGGCAAAATGCATATTGCCCTTTCCACCCTGACCGCCCTTGGCAATGACGAGATAATCGTCATCTTGGGTTAGATCCCCAAGCAACTCACCGGAATCTGCATCTCTTATCTGAGTGCCCACAGGGATAAGGAGAGCGCAGTCTTTCCCGCTCTTGCCGGTCTGCTGTTTGCCGCGGCCGATGGCGCCACGGTCCGCTTTGAATTGACTTCGGAAATGAAAATCTAGGAGGGTTTGCTTGGCACTTGTGGCTTTGATTACCACATCACCGCCTTTGCCACCATCTCCGCCATCCGGGCCGCCTCTAGGCACGTATTTTTCGCGGCGAAAACTGACACATCCTTTGCCGCCGTCTCCGGCCCGGACGTGGATTTTGACTTCGTCAACAAAACGCATGGTTAGCGGTGATGGGCGACCTCCAAACCTCTCTTCGTCCTGGGGGTCAAGAAAGTCTATCAGCTACGGTCCATCCGGCAACCTCGGTGTGGTCGCTAGCTGGAATCTCCTAATGCCTACATGGACAAGTTTCCTCGTCCCCTTCGGGGGTGGGTTCACGGCTTCCGTAAAATCAAGGGCAATTCCGCAGGACAGCGAAGAAGGGCCATTTAAGGATGGAAACTAGCTGGGGGCATAAACGCTTATCTTACGTCGACTCTTGCCCTTTCGTTCGAAGTGGACAACCCCGTCAATCTTCGCAAACAGGGTGTAATCTCTACCCATACCCACGTTTTGACCAGGATGAAACTTTGTGCCCACCTGTCGCACCAGAATATTTCCGGCCCGGACAGGCTGCCCACCAAATCGTTTGACTCCACGTCGCTGGGACGCGCTGTCACGGCCGTTTCGCGAGCTTCCTCCAGCTTTTTTGTGTGCCATGGACAGTTACCTCGTCACTGAAAGCAAAAAAATACTATGCTTCGATGTTCTCTATGGCAAGTTCCGTAAACCCCTGCCGATGACCTTGCTTACGCCGATAACCTTTGCGCCGCTTATATTTGAAGATGGTAATTTTCCGCCGTCGCCCGTGCCCTGTTACCCGAGCCGTTACTTTGGCTTTGGCCAAGGTGGATGCTTCAACTTGGATGTTTACATCATCGCTAACCAATAAAACATCATCAAGCGTTATTGTATCGCCCACTTCGGCGTCCAGCTTCTCTACGCGCAGCACGTCACCCGCACTCACCTTGTACTGTTTTCCTCCAGATCGAACTACTGCGTACATCAACTAATCCTCCAGAAAGACAACAAGGTAATATAATTTAGTCAGGTTTTTTTGTCAAGCGATAGTGGTAGGAAGAGAGTCAAGAAATCCAGAGTAATGGAGCATTGCAAAATATCAAATTCCAAGCACCAAATTACAATGAAATCCCAAATTCCAACATTCAATGACCAAAACGGGTTTGGAATTTTGAATTTCGGTCATTGTGATTTGTTTGATATTTGTGATTTGTGATTTGGAATTTTTTGTCACCCTAGTACTCCAAGTACCACGGGACTTCTTAAAAAGACTGGCACCCTACCTCAGTAAAGCCGGCTTAATGTCTATTGCTTCATGGCAGGGCATATATATCATACTGCTCCAGGTGGAGGCTCTGGTCTGCCTTCACAGAGATCCGCGCCTGCAGATTCTTTTCCAACTCCTCCAGGCGATGGCGCTCTTCATCGTAGAGAAGATGAACCACCTCCGGATGCGCGGTTACCATTACAGTCCGCCCGAACAGAGCCGCATGATCTCGTTCAATCTCCCGAAAAATCTCATAACACATGGTATCCGTAGACTTGAGATATCCTTCACCATCACAGTAAAAACATGGTTCTCGCAGTACCCGGTTTATGTTCTCTTTCGTGCGTTTCCGGGTCATTTCAATAAGGCCAAGCTCTGACATCTTCAAAATGTTGGTTCTGCTTTTGTCCTTTTCCAGTCCATCCTCAAGTATATTGAATACTTTCTCCCGATTGGCCTCCTTCTCCATATCAATGAAATCGATAACGATGATTCCACCTATATTGCGCAAGCGCAACTGATAGGCTATTTCTTTGACGGCCTCGAGGTTGGTCTTGAGAATGGTCTCTTCCAGATTTCTCTTGCCCACATAACGTCCAGTGTTAACGTCGATGGCAGTGAGTGCTTCGGTCATCTCGATAACAATGTAACCGCCGGACTTTAACCACACTTTCCTACCCAGAGCCCGCTGGACCTCCATCTCGATGCCGTAAGCGTCACAAATGGGCTCGGGTTCCTCGTACAACTTTACATCCGCTTTCAAGGCAGGCATAAAGGTCTCAACGAACTTGAGAATCTTCTCATACTCTGCCTGGGAATCTACAATGAGCTTGTCCACCTCTTGGGTAAAGAGATCTCGCACTGCCCGTAAAATGACAGCCGGCTCTTGATAAAGAAGACCCGGCACTTGACAATTTTCGCTGTTTTTCTGGATGTCCTGCCATAGTTTCAACATGAAATCCATTTCTGCCTTGATCTTATCACTGTCCACCCTCTCTGCAGCTGTGCGGACGATAAAGCCGTAATTGTCAGGTTTTATCTGCAGCACTAACTCACGCAATCGAGTCCGCTCAGTTTCATCCTCAATTCGCCGTGAAATCCCAATATGGTCCATTGTTGGCATGAGCACAAGATGACGCCCCGGGATAGAGATGTGCGAGGTAATACGCGCTCCTTTGCTGCCCAATGGTTCTTTGGCCACCTGAACCAGGACCTCCTGCCCCTCCTGCAACCGATCCTCTATGTGGAGCTCCCCTGGCCACGTTGCCTCAACCTGCTCCTGGTGCAGTTCGCCGTCCTCGTCAATCTCCTCGCTGCCGGCCATCATTTTTTCTATTTCGTGCAGATTGTCGTAGACATCGCTTACATACAAAAATGCCGCCTTCTGTAAACCGATATCAACAAAAGCCGCTTGCATGCCAGGAAGCACTCGTACTACTCTCCCTTTGTAGATGTTTCCGGCAATACTTCGTTCGCCGGAGCGTTCGATGAAAAGCTCGGACACTGTTCCATTTTCCATTAGTGCCACCCGTGTTTCATAATGGGTAACATTGATGATCAGATCAGTGGACACGATGTCATCCTTCCGTGAGTTCTGAAGATACTTTGATAATACGAGCGTCCAAAATCTTCTGTTCGGGCAAGTCGAATATGTGGGTCAAAAGATCTCGAATCCGGATGTTTCCTTTTGCATCCTGAGTAAGAGTGAGCCGAATCCCGTGGGGATCTAAAGATTCCAGACTAAGCAGCCGGTCTTCCAGCGAGATAATAGTTTCACCCCTTTTGGACCTCTGCCTCAGTGGAGCCAGTGAATGACTGTGGAAGCGGCGAAACCCTTCCGCTGGCCAACTCTCTCCTGGCAGGATAGCCTCGTATCTAATCACTGTTGAGGCTGTTTGTCGAGTGCTCTTGTGTTTCTCCTCTGCCTCCAGCACCTCCAAGCCAGGTGGGAGTTCAGCATTCAATCGACTGCATATCTCTGAGGTCGTTAAAGGCTGGCGTAGTACCACCTCCATCTCCTCAACCCTGCTCTCAAGGCCGAGGGGTAGCGCATCTCCAAAAGAAATGCGAGGGGTGGGGTGGTATCCTTGGCTGTACGCCAGTGGCAGTCCAGCCCGCCGCATGGCGCGCTGAAAAACGGTGGCCATTTCCAAGTGGCTTAGAAAACGGCCGTTGTCAATTTTAGCAAACACCATATGATAGCGATAGAGTCCATCCGTGCTATCTGCCGATCCTCTACTTTCACCTGTTTCTGTGGTCATTTCCTGGTGAAGTTGCAGTTTTACCGTTTTGTGGTCACACACTCCACATTTGTTGCAGCCCTCTGTCCTGCAATCAGCGGTAACAACCTCAGCCATGGCTCGCTCATATTCCTTCCAGAGGTAGTCTTCGCTTACACCGCAATCCAAGTGAGACCAAGGGAGAATCTCACCAAAATCCCGGGATCGCTGGCCGTATATAAGGGGGTCAATTCCTGCTTCTGCAAAGGCCTGCTGCCAGAGGTCAACCCGTAGTTGGTCACTCCAGCCGTCAAAGCGACAACCAAGCTGTTGGGCCCTTAGCAGCACCTCTCCCAATCGCCTGTCTCCCCTGGAGAACACCCCCTCCAGAACACTCTGCCAGGGGCTGTGCCATTTGAAGTGCAGTCCTTTCTTTCGCAAACTCCTTTTGAAAAAGGCAAGATTTTTTTCTATCTCGGCCAAGGGCAGCTGGGCCTCCCATTGAAATGGGGTATGAGGTTTCGGGACAAAGGTGGAGACACTAACATGCAGCCGACGAGGTGGTTTGTGTGTGGCCGCCTGCCGCCAGACTTTCATGGTAAGTGCCACCAAAGCCTCAAGGTCTTCAGCCCTTTCGGTGGGCAAACCCATCATAAAGTAGAGCTTGATGAGGCGCCAGCCTGCAGAATAGACCTCTCTCACCGTATCCAACAGGTCGCTCTCGCTGATTCCTTTGTTGATCACGCACCGCAGTCTCTCGCTTCCCGCCTCTGGGGCCAGGGTGAATCCGGTTTTGCGCACCTGCTTGATCGCTTCGATCATCTCCTCGTCCAGCGTTCCCACCCGAAGACTCGGCAAAGAGATGGCTACCTGCCTATTGCGGTGGTACTGCATCAAGGTCTGAAGCAACCTCTGAATATTGCCGTAATCACCAACACTGAGAGCCAGCAGAGACAATTCGTCATGGCCGGTGCTGTCCAACCCCGCCTCGGCCAGCTTCAGAATCTCACTCGGCGATCGTTCTCTAACTGGCCGATAAATAAAGCCGGCCTGACAGAAACGACAGCCACGCGTACAGCCACGCGCTGCTTCCAGGCTCAGCCTGTCGTGAATGATGCGGGTACAGGGAACCAACGGGCGGCTCGGCGACCGGTTCGAATCCAGAGTTGGGAGGATGCGTTTTCTCGCCCTGGGTTTCTCAGGAAAACGAGGCCTGATTTCAACTAGGCGATCCTGGTTGTCGTAGCGCGGTTGAAAGAATGAGGGCACATACACACCCTCCAGTTCAGAGAGGGCTTTGAGGACGTCCAGTCGAGCACTTCCCTGGGTTTTCCACTGGTCAACAACCTCAGCAATCTCTAGGACTACTTCCTCCCCGTCACCCAATACGAAGGCATCGAAGAAAACCGCCGCTGGCTCAGGGTTGAATGCATTTGGTCCGCCACCAATAACCAACGGTTGCTCACGTTTTCGGGCCGCCGCCAGGGGTGCAATTCCACCCAATTCCAACATGGTTAATACGTTGGTATAGCTCAATTCATATTGAAGGCTGAAACCCACCACGTCAAACATGGCCAGAGGTGTGCCCGATTCCAAGCTCACCAGAGGTCTGCCCGCGGTGCGCAGAGCTGCTTCCATGTCAGGCCAAACGGCAAAAACTCGCTCAGCCCCTATCCAACCGTGCTGGTTGAGAATGTCGTAGAGCAACAGAAGTCCCAGGTGAGACATGCCAATTTCATAGATGTCTGGGAATGCGAGCACCATCCGGACTCTGGCGCTGGCCCAATCCTTCTGGGGCACATTGATCTCATTGCCCAGATAGCGGCTAGGCCTTTGAACAGAGGAAATGAGATTCTCTATCATGAGGTTTTGCTTTCTCCCAATCTTCTCCCCAAAGATTTCTTTTCAAAATATCCTAAAAAGAAAACCCTTTCAATCCTCCGCTCCTTCGGAGCGTTCTCCATTTCAGATTGCAGATTGCAGATTGTAGATTTTTGCTGGAGATTGAAAAGCCAAAGACTGAAAAGCTAGAGATGTCAATGCCAAATGAGAAAGGGCGCCTCCCGGTGTCTTGCCTCCGGTGAGCGCCCTTCAGTCCAAGGCTATGCTTGTAACTGGATAATTGGACAGATAGAACTAGCTAGTTTCCATCCATAAATGAGACAAACGAATCGATACCAGCCTGCTACTGCTGTTTTGCTTTCAACCACTCCATAAAACTCGTAGCTTTATCGGTTTCCTCCTCCGGGTTGGTTTGCTCGACGGTTGAATCTGTTTCCGTCTCCGCTGGAACCGTTTCACCTTCTTCAATGGACGATTCAACCTGAGCGGGAATCGGAGTTTCTTCGGCTCCAACTCCAGGAGTTACGGTGGCCTCCTCTTCCTTGGCTGATTCCTCTGCTACAGCAGGGGTCTCGACTTCCTTGGCTACCGTTTCTGGTGGAGCGGCGATTGCAGCTTCTTTGCCTGCTTGCTTCCTCTGTTGTGAGGGACTTCGGCTTGTTGCTCTAGTGCTTCCGGTGCCACCACTGGGACAAGCCCCAATGCCTTTTGCATGGTTTCCACTTTGGCCTCCAGCATGGCTGCATCTCCCAGCCCGGCTTTCAGCGCCTCTTGATAAACAGGCAGTGCCTTTTGATACGCCTTGTGCAATCCCACTTCAGCCATGCCAACCCGTTGTTGAGCCACCTGAAAACGCATACTTGCCAGGCTGGCGTCTCCGGCCCCATTGCTTTCTGCAAAGGCTTCTGCCCGATACAACAGGAGAGCCATCTTGCCGATATCCGCCTCATCACCTCGAGCCGCCTCGCCATTGACCTGGTCCATAAAGAAAGCGAAGATAGCCCTGTGAACATCTTCCTTACCAGCATAGGTTCTGCCAGTCAGTGCACTCACGTCAGCATCGTCCACCACCACAGGCTCGAACGCTTCTACCATCTTATAACCGCGGGGGGCGAACTTCCCTTTCCAGAGCGTGAGGGAATTGTTGTCTTTCCTTAATTGATAGGTACTGTGGTTACTGATACTGATACTCAGCAGCAGCCCGACTACCAGCAGCATTACCGCGATGAAACCGTAGCGACCCAAACCCTTCTTTGTTTGGTCTCCTCCATGCGGCACCATTGGCTCTGGTCTGGTCACTTCTTCAGTTTTCTCCGGTTCAACCGGTGTTGGGGTAGCAACCGGTTCCTCGGGTTTCACCACGGTTTCCTCAGGTGGTGGAGGTACGGGTTCTTCCTCGACCACTTCTTCGACAACTGGTTCCGGGGGCTTCTCTTCCACAGCCTCCTCCGCTGCCACTGTTACAGAGGGCTGAGGTTGGATCTCCTCAACTGCATGGGGCTGTTTCTTCCACTTCCTCTGTGTCTTTCGCCAATGAACGACTGTCCAACAGCCCCTCATCGCCTTCTTCTTCGTAACGCTTCAGCCAGCTGTAGTAAGTTGATCTTGAGATGCCCAACTCTTTCAGAATTGTCTTTGTAGGTATGTTGGACTGAGCCACTCTATCAAGGATCTCTTTCTTCCTTTTGGCCTCTGCCGCAACTTCTGCCTCAGTTTTAGCACCTTTTTTCGATGGTCTAGCCATGCGCACCACCCTTACTTTATGGGTTCAAAAAATTATTTTAGACAACCACCTACCTGCATTTGTGTCTGAGCCAAACATGGATAAAATCAGGACTAGAGATGGACCGAATTGTATAGACAAAAGTTGTACTTGTAAAGAAGTTTTTCTGAAAAAAGTGGACTCTCGAACAATACCAAATCGCTTTCCCTGTCTATCTCTCCCATTATTGGACAAGGCTTCCTAGTCCATAGTACCGATGTCCTCAAGCAGAGTGCAAAATTGTCTTGCAATCCCATGGACCTCATGGTATACGAATAGCGTTTTTCATGCCTTTTGTGCGGAAAAAGCGGATTTTGATGATCCCTTTTCTGTGAGTGGTAAAATATGTTCTATCTATAAGAAGGAGGAAATGGCATGGTGGTTTTTGTCGGTGGCATTGTTGCAGCGGTATTGGGGGTCATACTCTTGCTCATCTGGTGGGTGCCATTCCTGCAGTTGATGGCAGGAGCTCTGCCTGTGATGCTTTTGTTTGGTGGTGTCATTGCCGCTTACCTTGGCTTTGACGAGGTGAAAGAGAAACTTCCCTATTTCAGCAAGAAGGAGGAAGGGTTTCCGTCAACTCTGGACACCGATGAAGCCCCCCAGTACAAGGAAGAGGCAGATAAATACAAGGCTGAAGTTGAACAACTGAAATCGGAACTGGATAAACTCAAAGAGGAAGAGTAGTCCTGACCCTTGCTCGCAGGCTGCGAGCCGGTTCGACACAGCGAAAGGTTTGGCTATATCCTTAGGATAGCTAGAGGATGGGTATGATCACCACCCGTAATCGGGTGGTTTTTTTTGCCCGGAGCCTGCCAGGGGCAGGCACAGAAACTGATAGCCGTCCAATTTACCAGACTTGCTGTCGCCCGCCAGGTAGTCTGGTTCTCTTATTCTGGTCGGGCCTAACCCGCAAGACTCTCGCGCCCAGGTCTGCGGGTGGACCCTGAACGCTACCCAGCCTATTTACAGTCACCGAAGAGGGCCGGGGCTCTTGTGGCGACCGGGGTTGCTCTTCTTCCAGACAGGGTCCGGAAGCGGCAACGCCTCCTGGGGCACGTCTTTGCGTGCCTAGCCGTCTTTTCCATAAGGTGGCGCGGCACTCCGGGGACGCAGTTTCTGTGCCCACCGTTGGCAGGCTCATGTTCTCCTCATATTATCATCGTTTAGCGCCGAAATGTCAACGCCACTCTATAAATTCCCAAATCCGCAATCCGAGATCCGAAATCCCAAATTTCCTCCTAATGTGCTTCGTCCCAATTGGCGCCAATCCCTGCCTCTACCACCAGTGGAACGGCAAGAGATGCCACTGACTCCATTTCATATTGCACCAGGTTTGCCACTTCCTGAGCACTGCCTGCCTCCACCTCAAAAACCAACTCATCGTGAACTTGCATGATCATTCGTGCCTGCAGCGATCTCCGCTCCAGCTCTGCATCAATACGAATCATGGCAAGCTTGATGATATCTGCTGCGCTGCCTTGAATTGGCGTATTTATGGCAGTGCGCTCGGCAAACTGTCGAATGTTGCGATTTCTACTGTTGAGGTCCGGAAGAAATCTCTTGCGATTGAACAGGGTGGCGACAAAACCTTGGTCGCGGCCGGTCTGTGGCATCTCTTCCACATATGAACGAACTCCATGATACCGCTCAAAGTAACGTTCTATGATCTCTCGGCCTGTTTTCTGTGGTATGCCTAAATCCCTGGCAAGCCTGAATGAACTCATCCCATAGATGATGCCAAAGTTAATGGTCTTGGCCTGGCGCCTCATTTCCGCGCTGACTGCATCGGGCTGAACCCCAAAAATCTCAACTGCCGTGCGAAGGTGGATATCCTCGCCCCTACTGAAAGCCTCAAGCAGCGCCTCATCTCCCGAATAATGCGCCAGAATTCTCAGTTCAATCTGAGAATAGTCCGCTGAAATAAGTAAATTGCCGGAGTCAGCCACAAAGGCGCGACGGATTTCTCTGCCTTCTTCGGTGCGCACGGGAATGTTCTGAAGATTTGGCTCGCTGGAGCTTAACCTGCCAGTAACGGTAGCGGTCTGATTATAGGACGTGTGTATCCGGCCCGTATCTGAGTTTACCATTCGCGGCAAGGCATCCACGTAAGTGTTTTTCATTTTCATAAGGCTACGATAGTTGAGAACTTCTCCTGGCAAAGGATGATGCGGCGAAAGTGAAGAGAGCACTTCCATGGAAGTTGAGTAACCGGTTTTGGTTTTCTTCCCCATGGGCAAGCCCAACTTGTCGAAAAGAATCCGGCCCAGTTGCTGCGGCGAGTTGATATTAAAGGGCTCCCCTGCCATATGGTAGATTTTTTCAGCGCTCACCTCCAGCCGCTCGCTGAAACCTTTCGCAAGCAAATCCATCCGCTCAACATCCACCTTCACCCCTTTTATCTCCATACGAGCCAGCACTTTGACCAGGGGGAGTTCAATGTCATTGAAGAGAGTCGACTGGTTGGCCGCCTTTATCTTCTCATCCAAAATATCAGCTAGCTGCAGGGCAAAAACCGCCTGATCTCCGGCGTAGCTCGATACCTGCTCCAGGGGTACGCTGGCTATACTGCGCCGTTTTTTGCCGGTTCCCACCAGGTCTTCGAAAGCAACCAAGGACACGTCAAGATGTTCTCGGGCCAGGACCTCCAGATTTTGCACCCTCTTGCTAGGATCCAAGACATACGCACCCAACATGGTGTCAAACTGTAGTCCGGAGAGTTCGACACCCAAACTATTTAAAATGATCCAGGCTGGTTTGCTGTTATGGATAACCTTCTGGACACGAGGATCGCTCAGGATTGGAGCCAGCAACCTCATGACCACAGATTGATCCAAGCTGGCGGAGCCAGATTCAGACTGGTGGTTTAGTGGTAGGTAACAACTTTGCTCCGGCCCCCAGGCCAGAGCAAGACCCACAAGATCAGACCCAAAAGAACCCTCATCGGAGATCATCACACTGAATGCTACCTTAGGAGACTGGCGAATCTGGGACAGTATCTGTTCCAGTCCATCAGTTGTTGTAACCAGCTGGTAGTCACGCCTGATTTCCTCAGGCTCAACACTGGTCTGTGTCCCCTCCAGTTCCTGCAGGAGTTTCTTGAACTCCAGTTCTCGGTATAGGTTAATGAGATCACCCAGATCAGCTTCCCTCAACTCAAACTCCTGCCAATCTTTTTCCAGCGGCACGTCGCATTTTATCGTAGCGAGCGCCAGCGACATAATGGCTTGCTCTGCGTGCGTTTCCAGTCTCTTGCGTTCTTTCTCCTTGCTGACCTTATCCAAAGCTGACAGCAAGTTTTCAATACTGCCAAATTCCTTAATCAATCTCTGGGCAGTCTTCGGGCCAATTCCGGGGACGCCGGGTATGTTATCACTGCTGTCTCCTGCCAACCCCATTACTTCCACCACCTGGGAAGCGGGAACTCCAAAGCGCTTTTCTACCTCCGCAGGACCGAAAACCTCATGCTTCATGCTGTCCCACATATGAACTTTTGGGCTTACCAACTGCAGCAGATCTTTATCACCAGAGATCATAACCACGTCTACTCCCTGGTCGCTGGCCCACGTTGCCAGAGTGCCAATGATGTCGTCGGCTTCATACCCGGGGATCTCCATATACGGTATCCCAAAGGCAGTTATCAGTCGTTTTATAAATGGAATCTGCGCTGAGAGGTCTTCTGGCATGCGAGGGCGATTGGCCTTGTAAGCAGGGCTGAGATCATGGCGAAAGGTAGGACCGGGTGCATCCAAGGCAATAGCCATATAGATAGGACTTTTTTCCCTGAGGACCCGCTTGAGCATATTGCCGAAACCATAGATCGCATTGGTGGGAATTCCAGTGGAGGTACTCAGATGGCGTACTCCATAAAAGGCCCTATAGATGTAGGAGCTGCCGTCGATAAGGTAAAGTGTAGCTTTTTTTGCCACCATCACGTGCTATAGCTCCCTGGACAGCTTTTCCGCCAGAGAGATGATCGGGGAACTTGAAGCAGTTATGGCAAGGATTTCCAGCTTGTCTCTGAAACCCTGCCTTTCCACCGGGGATCGCTCAGGTGCAATCTCTTTGAGAGCCTCTATGACTTGCACCACCACCTCGTCGTCTTTGTAATCAAGCAGAAGCATCAAGGTGCCCCAGTCGTCAGGGATGCCATACTTTTTGAGATACTTCTTCACCGAACTGGCAAACTTGCTGGTGCCGTAGTTGTTGTGGATGGCATTGCGCGCCGCCTTATGCTCTTTACTGCCCTTTCCTCCCTGGAAAAGCTTGTCCACTTTTTTCAGATATTGCTCTTTGGCCCAGGTGGAACGGAGGGATTTTTCGCTTCGGCTGTGCTCATCCCGGCTTACGTGGCTACTGCGGTCGCGCTTGCGGTCAATATCACGCCAGCTTGGCTTCTCTCTTTCATCTGAGTCGGAGTCAAAAGGTGGTACCATAATTTTTCTCCCTAAAAAACTTAAAAAATAAGTAGATATCGATGCCGGCAGGCTCCAGCTCATGGAAGGAAATCAGTACTGGTCATTAAAAAGTAGGGTCGCAATAAAAGATTATCTCAACCGAACCCTTTTCGCAATGCAAATCTACGATGTGAAGAATCCCGGCCCAAAGGGGCTTGGGTCTGCACCCAGAGGGGTGGAGCATTGCAAAATATCAAATTCCAAGCACCAAATTACAAACAAATCTCAAATTCCAATACTCAATGACCAAAACAGGTTTGGAATTTCGAATTTTGGTCATTGTTATTTGTTTGATATTTGAGATTTGTGATTTGGAATTTCTATTCCTACAATACTTCAATACTCCAAAATAGCTTGCATCTTTACTAGCGAAGCCATCGTACTATGATCTGACCCAGAGCCTGCTGTTTTTCCTTGACTTTACCGGGTCGATTCAGTATCAGAATTTGTTTACCCTTTAAAAGCAGGAGTGAGTTGCATCGTGGCGATTACGGCAATAAAAGGCATCAACGACATCCTACCCAATGAAGTTGGCAAGTGGCAACTGGTGGAATCTGTAGCGAGAAGGGTCTTCACCAACTTCGGTTACCAGGAAATACGAATACCAATTCTTGAAAAGACCGAGCTTTTCGCCCGCAGTATCGGAGAGAGCACAGATATTGTGGAAAAGGAAATGTACACTTTTCCTGACCGCAACGGGCAGCTCCTTACCCTCAGGCCCGAGGCTACCGCTTCTGTGGTTCGAGCCTTCATTCAACATCGACTCCACCTGCAGCCCTCTATGCGTAAATTCTACACCATCGGACCCATGTTCCGCCATGAGCGCCCCCAGAAAGGACGGTACCGCCAGTTCCATCAGATCAACGTAGAAGTATTTGCCATCGATGACCCCATGGTTGACGCCGAGGTCATCTACATGCTCCTGGTATTTCTGGAGGAGTTGCATATACCCGACATCACGCTGCACCTAAATTCCATGGGCTGTCCCGACTGTCGCCAGCCTTTTAGGCTGTCCCTGACGAGCTACCTTGACAGTGTAAGCGCTAAACTTTGTTCGGATTGCCAACGCCGAAGGTCCACTAATCCCCTGAGGATATTTGACTGCAAAGTCGAGTCTTGCCGCCAGTTGGTGGCAAAGGCACCAGTGCTTATGGATCATCTTTGCGACGACTGTGTAGATAACTTTCAAAGTGTTAAGGATCATCTGGATAGCCTTGGTGTATCGTATACCATTGATCCGCACATGGTTCGTGGTCTGGATTATTACAACCGGACCACCTTTGAGGCGATTACCCCTCACCTGGGAGCCCAGAATGCAGTTGGTGGGGGTGGCCGTTACGATGGTCTCATGAAGACGCTCGGGGGACCTGACTTACCCGCTACCGGTTTTGCCATCGGTATGGAGCGGCTTATCCTCCTGCTGGATGAGCAAACCGACGTCGAGACGGGCCCGAACCGTCTCTTCGTAGCTTGTTTAGGTGAGGAAGCCCAAAGAAGGGGATTCGGACTTGTCCAGGAACTGAGGCTGCGAGACCTTTTTGTGGAAATGGACTATGAGTCTAGGAGCCTCAAGGCCCAAATGCGTCGAGCAGACAAACTGAGCGTCACCCATGTGCTCATTCTAGGTGAGGATGAACTTGCTAGGGGTGCGGCAACTCTGCGCAACATGGAGACCAGCACCCAAGAGGAAATCCCATTAGAGGGAATCTCGGAGCAATTATTGTCCCGTCTTAAATTAAGTGTTTAGTACTCGAAATAGATTTGTGTACCCGAAGCAGATACTCTAAATTCGAAATCCGAAATCCGAAGCACGAAACAAATACAAAATTGTCCTTCGGACTCCCCACCCTCCGGGCGGGGCCCCGGTTTCAAATTTTTAAATGTTCAAAACGTGACTAGTTAAAAAGAGCTGTCAGGTGTTTCGGTCATTTGCATTTTGAGCATTGGTAAATTGTTTCGAATTTCGATATTCGATATTCGGATTTGATCCACTGACTTAAGTCCCGCAACCGCACTTACTTAATTCGCTCAAGACTTGGAAGGCAACACATGACCTTGGACTCGCTTGGTGACTGGGAACGCACTCACGACTGTGGCACCCTTGGTGCTGATGATACGGGCAGTAGGGTTGCCCTTATGGGTTGGGTTCAACGTCGCCGCGATCACGGCGGTCTCATTTTTATCGATCTCCGTGATCGGCGCGGCATCACTCAAGTAGTGTTCGATCCCCAGCGTAATGCCGAAGCACACGAAAGGGCCCACGCTCTTAGATCTGAGCACGTTATAGCTGTGCGCGGCGAGGTGCGGCTGCGACCGGACGGTATGACCAATTACAAACTGAAGACCGGGGAGATCGAGGTGATTGTGGATGAGTATCGTTTGCTCAACACCTCCCTCACTCCACCATTTCAGTTGGAACCAGAAGTTGACGCCGGTGAGAATCTAAGATTGCGCTACCGATTCCTGGATCTGCGCCGCCCGAATATCCTCCAGAGCCTGATTCGACGCCATCATGCGGCTCGTGCGGTTCGCCACTATCTCGACGAAGCCGATTTTATAGAGGTCGAAACCCCGGTGTTGACCAGAAGCACACCCGAAGGGGCTCGCGACTACCTCGTTCCCAGCCGGGTTAATCCAGGCAAGTTCTACGCCTTGCCACAATCGCCCCAACTGTTCAAACAGTTATTAATGATGGCCGGCTTCGACCGCTACTACCAAGTTGTGAAATGTTTTCGAGATGAAGACCTACGCGCTGACCGTCAACCTGAATTTACCCAGGTCGACATCGAAATGGCCTTTATCAATGAGAAACATATCTTCCGGGTAACCGAGGGCTTGCTCGGCCACGTCTTCAAGGAGGTCCTTGACCAGGAACTCGAACTGCCCTTTCCACAAATCACTTACGATGAAGCCATGGCTCGCTATGGAACAGACAAACCTGATACTCGGTTCGGAATGGAACTCGTGGATGTGACCCCGGTCTTTGCCAACAGTAATTTCCAGGTGTTTGTACGGCTTATTGAGGCCGGGGGCATGGTCAAGGCTCTAAGGCTCAAAGGCCAGGCTACCTTGCCTCGTAGCGACCTGGACAGGATGCAGGGGAAGGAGAACCTGGCCAACCACTACGATGTACAAACTGGGGCCCAGGGTGTTGCCTGGATTAAAGTGCAAGAAAACAACTGGCAGGGGCCGGTAGCCAAGAACCTCACTGAGGCGGAGAAAGATCTGCTTGCTGAAACCGCCGACCTTGAGGCAGGCGATCTTATTCTTTTCGTGGCGGGTGAGTCTAAAATAGTTAACCCTACTTTGGACATTTTGCGTTGCCACTTTGGCAACCGTCTCAATCTCACAGATAATAACCAATTTCACTTCACCTGGATCACGCGTTTTCCGCTGTTGGAATACGACATTGCCGAAGAACGTTACGTTGCTGTCCATCATCCCTTTACCGCCCCAGTCGAAGAAGACGTAGGTTTTCTCGCTGACCATCCAGAGCGGGTTTGCAGCCGTGGTTACGACTTGGTTTTAAACGGCTACGAGATCGGCGGTGGTAGTATCCGTATTCACAATTATGATTTACAGCTGCAAGTATTCAAGGCTCTGGGCATTGATGATAAAGAGGCCCAGCAGAGGTTCGGCTTCATGCTCGATGCTCTCAAGTACGGGGCGCCGCCCCACGGCGGCATTGCCCTTGGTTTCGATCGACTTGTTATGCTTCTGTGTGGTGTCGACTCCATTCGTGACGTTATTGCCTTCCCCAAAACTCAGAAAGCCACTTGCCCGATGACCCAAGCTCCTGAAAAGGTAAGTCTAGAGCAGCTTCTAGAGCTCTCCTTAAAGCTGGATCTGCCCGATTACAATAAAGATTGACAAGGTAAATAACTGTCCATTAACATGAAGTTTTGCTAGCCCGGATATTTCATGAATTGCTGTCGCGAGATCACGAAGATGGGCGTGCCACCGGGCAACTCGTCCCGCGGTACCGCGGGATTGGTTCCGAGGCGTACCTGAACGGTACGTCGCAGGGGCCGACAACCGAGGACGCCAGGAAGGACGCCCATATCCGTGGTCGCAGCAAGTAATTCATGAAATATCCGGGCTGAATTTACCCTTATCCTGTATTTGTCATTAAGGTGAGATCATGGCACGCTGGAACAAACTTAAAAAGGTTTTAGAACATCAACATACCAAATTTTGGGTCTATCGGCTCCAGGATGTCCCTGAACCGAATCTGCAAAGAGAGGTTTTTCCTTACGGTGAGATAAGCCGGATTGATTTTGACCACAAGCTTATCTCCATCGATCCTGCTGATGAATTTGTGATCACCGATACTACTTTTCGTGACGGCCAACAAGCCAGACCACCTTATACCGTGCAGCAAATTGAGACTATTTTCGATTTGCTGCATCGGCTGAGTGGTGCCAACGGAGTAATTAGGCAGACCGAATTCTTTCTCTACAGTAAACGCGATCGGGAATCTGTTGAGCGCTGTCTTGCCAAAGGCTACCGCTATCCCGAGATTACCGCTTGGATTCGCGCGGTGGAGCAAGACCTGGATTTAGTGCTCGACATGGGCCTCAAAGAAACCGGCATTCTCACCTCGGTCTCCGACTACCATATCTTCTTTAAGCTCAACAGCAGCCGCGCTAAAATCATGGAGAAATATTTGGCTATTGTCAGAACCGCACTGGAAAAAGGGATTACGCCCCGCTGCCACTTCGAAGATATAACTCGGGCGGACATCTACGGTTTCTGTGTGCCTTTTGCCATTGAGCTGATGAAGCTGAGAGAGGAGAGCGGGATTGATATCAAAATCCGTCTCTGTGACACCCTTGGTTTTGGTGTTACCTATCCGGGTGCAGCCTTGCCGCGGAGCGTTCCCAAACTGGTTAGAGCGGTGATAGATGATGCCGGAGTGCCTGGAAACCTCCTCGAGTGGCATGGACATAATGATTTCCATAAGGTGCTCATAAATGCCACCACCGCCTGGCTCTATGGCTGTTCTGCTGCCAACGGCACTCTTTTGGGATTTGGTGAGCGTACAGGCAACGCGCCGGTAGAGGGGCTCATTATTGAATATATTGGTCTTATGGGTCATGAAAACGGCATAGATACCACCGCCATAACTGACATGGCCAACTATTTTTCTCGCGAACTAGGCTACAAAATTTCTCCAAACTACCCGTTTGCGGGAAGCGATTTCAATGCCACCAGTGCCGGTATTCACGCCGATGGTCTTATCAAGAATGAGGAAATCTACAACATTTTCGACACCAGGAAACTCCTCAATCGGCCAGTCAGCATCACTGTCACTGATAAGACCGGGATCGCCGGTGTGGCTTATTGGGTCAACATCCGCCTAGGATTAGAGGGGGGGACCTCTATTAGCAAACGCCACCCTGGTATCGTTAAGATTCACAAGAGGATAATGCAGGAATACGAAGAGGGCCGAGTTACCAGTATCTCCCGCAAGGAAATGGAGCAGTGGGCTCGCCAGTATCTCCCTGAGCATTTTGTCAGCGAGTTTGACCTGCTGAAACAGGAGGCCCATGCCCTGGCCGCCCATCTTGTGGAGGAGGTGGTGGAATCAGAAGAGATCAAATCCATGGACTCATCACGACAAGAACCAGTGCTTCAGAGCCTTTTAGATCTCAACCCCTTCATCCAATACATTTATGTCACCGACCGGGAAGGCAAGAAAACTACCCGCAACATTACCCATATCGCCGATCGTGCCAAGTACGATAAGGCAGAAATTGGTGAAGACCTCTCTGATCGTGACTGGTTTGTAAATCCCATCAAAGATGGCAAACCTTACATTACCGATTTCTACAAATCCATTTACACTGGAGCTCTTTGTATGACCGTGTCAGCACCCATTTGTGATGAATCCGACGAAATAATTGGTGTTCTCGGCCTCGACATCCGTTTCGAGGAATTGGCCAAATTGGAGGAGGAAAAGGAGTTTTAGTCCAACTCCTGGGCGAGACTACCCCTACAAGCGACCTTATGCGCCGCTCACAAACCTATTTTAGCGTCAAGTCTTCTCCTTACAGGCTTTCTCTGACCCTTATCTTTTTTTTACTTGTTGCCTGCTCGAGCACCCCTCCTCCAAGCAAGCAGAAGGGTAATTCCTATACAGTATACGGCAAGCGCTATTACCCGCTGTCGTCTTCCGCCGGTTTCACCCAGCGCGGCCTGGCCTCTTGGTACGGCCGCAAATTCCACGGCCGCCTCACCTCCAATGGTGAACGCTATAACATGTACGGCCGCACCGCCGCCCATAAAACCCTTCCTTTCAACACGTACGTCCAGGTGAAGAATTTAAAAAACGGCAAGAAAACAGTGGTCCGGATCAATGATCGCGGCCCTTTTGTTCGAGGTCGGATTATTGACCTCACCCTCACTGCTGCCAGTGAATTGGGCATGGCAGAAGACGGAGTTGTACCAGTACAAATCGAGGCTCTGGGTTATGCGCGTAAGAAGCGCCAGGCCGGAAAGTTGGTCCGGGTGTACGAGAAACCTGCCAGTTACGAACTGGGAGACTTTACCATTCAGGTCGGAGCCTTCACAGAGCGAGAAAATGCTTTGCGATTACGTGCTTCTTTGAGCCGCAAGTATCGCAAAGCAACAGTTAAGGTATTCGACCAAGGTAGCCAAAGATTTTACCGGGTTCGGGTGGGACAGTACTCTCGCCTCAACGAGGCTGAGGCGGCTGCCGAACGGTTGCAGAAGAAGGATTTTCCCAACGCCTTTGCGGTCGCGAATGATAAATAGAGAATAGGAGTCAGGAGTTAGAGGTCAGGAGTCAGACGACAGAGATCCGAGGTCAGGTTTAATAATTTCTAAATTCGCAATCCGAAATCCGAAATATTCTAGCCCTATGCCCCGTGCTCTATGCCCTATGCCCTTTGGTTTAGCCATACAAGCACAAGCACGACAAAGAGGTTGCCATGAAAGTTCTTACTTACCCTTCTGAGGAAGCTAAAACTCGCATTGCAGCAATCGTAAATCGCACCTTTTCCTATTCCGAGGATCACGAACGTGCTGTGATGGAAATAATACAGGCGGTGCAGAACGAAGGTGATGCTGCCCTTTTGCGCTATACTCGTCAGTTCGATTCTCCTGAGATTACTTTAGAGCAAATTCGGGTGAGTGAAGCGGAAATGGAAAAGGGTGCCAAGGAGGTTGACTCAGACTTTACCGCTCTGCTGCAGCGAGCCAAGGATAACATCAGCCGTTATCATGAAGCTCAGCAGAGGTATTCCTGGTTCTTACCCCATGAGGATGGTTCCGTTATCGGGCAGATGGTAAGACCGGTGGCGGCCGCGGGCCTCTACATTCCAGGTGGACGTGCTGGGGAAACCCCACTCATCTCCTCACTGCTGATGACCGCTATTCCGGCAATCATCGCTGGTGTTGCTCGTATGCAGGCGGTTACACCCCCTCGACAGGACGGGAGCATCAACCCTTATCTGCTTGTGACCGCCCAGTTGCTGGGAATCAAAGATATTTTTAAGGTGGGAAGCGCCTGGGCAATCGCAGCCCTCGCCTTGGGAACTGAAACCATACCTGCGGTGGACGTGATCGTTGGTCCAGGCAACATCTATGTAACCTTGGCCAAAAAGATTCTCTCCGGCCGGGTTGGTATCGACATGATTGCCGGGCCCAGTGAAATTCTTGTCATTGCCGACTCCAGCGCTGATCCCCGACACGTTGCAGCCGATATCCTCAGCCAGGCGGAGCACGATCCCATGGCAAGTGGACTTATGCTTACCACTGATGAAGCCCTGGCCCACTCCACTCGCGCCTCATTAGAAGAGCAATTGGCCGAGTTGCCCCGGCGCCACATAGCTGAGGAGTCCCTTGCTGCTTTTGGAGGACTTATAGTTGTTCCGGATCTGGATACTGCCGTGTCCCTGGCAAACCAGATAGCTCCCGAACATCTTGAACTGCTGGTGGCAGAACCCGTTAAACTCCTCGGCAAGATCCAGAACGCCGGTGCCGTTTTTTTGGGACACAATTCTCCTGAACCGGTGGGTGACTACTTTGCCGGTCCAAACCACGTTCTGCCCACAGCGGGCACAGCCCGTTTTGCCTCGGGACTCAGCGTTGATCACTTTGTAAAAACCACCAGCGTGATCTCCTACTCCTCTGAAGCCCTGCAGCGAGATGCAGCAGACATCATGCGCTTGGCTGAACTTGAGGGTCTCGAAGCTCACGCCCGGTCAGTACGGGTGCGCCTTAAGAAATAAGGGTGTCCGCCTACGCTCTGTTGAGCTACGGCGCGGCAAGCAGGTTTCAGGTTTCAGGTGTCGGGGAATTAAAAGGACAAAACCTTGGACAATCTCGTTGCCGCTGCAGACCAATTAAAACCACAGGGCACGGTCATAGACATCCATGAATATGGGAATGGCAATATCAATGACACCTTCCTGGTAACCCTGGATTCCAAAGCAGAAAAGCACTTCATCCTGCAACGGATCAACACCCAGGTGTTTCGTCAGCCGGAACTTGTCATGCTGAACATGCGCACCTTCACCGAGCATGTTCGCAAGCGGTTGCAGAGTGCTCCCCTCAGCCCGGGCCGTCGCTGGGAGGTGGTGCGCGTGCTGTTGGCACAGGACGGACAGGACCACTGGATTGACCCCGGTGGCTCGTTCTGGCGCGCTATCAGCTTTATTGACGGGGCGCAGTCCTTTGACACCATCGAAGATATCGAGCACGCCAGAGAAGTCGGCTATGCCCTCGGCATGTTCCACAACCTTCTGAGCGACCTACCCACCGAAAGACTGTCCGACACCCTGGAGGGCTTTCACATTACGCCGCGATACCTTCTGCACTATGATGAGGTTCTGGCAAAAAAACGGACGAGCAAATCCCCCGAAGTGGCTTATGGCTTACAGTTTGTGAGCGAGCGCAGAGATTGGGCCCACGTACTCGAGAATGCCAGAGCAAAAGGCAGGCTGCGTCTTCGCCCTATTCACGGCGATCCAAAGGTCAACAACGTCATGATAGACACCGATACCGGGCAGGCCATCAGCATTGTTGACCTGGACACTGTCAAGCCCGGCCTGGTTCATTATGATATTGGCGACTGCCTCCGCTCGGGCTGCAATCTCCTGGGTGAAGATACCGAGCAGTCGGAGATGGTTCGCTTCGATCCCGAACTTTGCCAGGCCATCTTGCAGGGCTATCTCTCATTGGCAAAAGACTTTCTCACCGACAACGATTATGACTACCTGTACGATGCCATTCGCTTGATAGCTTTTGAGCTGGGACTAAGATACTTTACCGACTATTTGGAAGGCAATGTCTACTTCAAGGCCAACCACCAGGAACACAATCTTGCCAGGGCCCTCATCCAATTCAAGCTGACCGAGAGTATTGAATCCCAGGAGACAACCATTCGCCTCATCATCCAGGAGACTGGCGGCAAAAGAATTTGTAGAGAGTGATCAAGAGACCATATTCAAAATCATGCTGGAAAAACAGTTTTCCAACTTTAAATAACTGCAATGAATGAATAATTTCTTGTAGTGAAGAGGATATTAGATATGCTCTTCATATCGAAACTTCTGGGGAATTTAATATATCGGCAAGATATGTTTAGTCCCTACCTAGTGAGTTTTACCCCAGCATTTTGTGCCGAGTCCTCAAAAGTTGAAAGTGTAAATTAAGGGATGTAATATTTACTTCGATAGCGATCGAATTGCGTTTACGTATCCTACCACCAAGAAAAGTCACATCTCCTTCTCATACCTTCAATCCTGGCCGATTTTAGGTCTTGGCAAGAGAGTGCGCCACGAGTGCGCCTTTAAATAGGTAGTTATTTAAAGGTGTGCGTAACTGCACAGAAGATGAAGGAGGGCCCTTCGGAGTCGGCTTGCAGGAGCAGACTGCCGCCTAGGGCTAATTCTCCTTCAGGCAGCCTTTAAATTGATTGCAGCGAAACACAGATTGTTTGTTTGTTGATTTACAAGAGACTTTTTCCTATACTTAAGCTGCCAAATAGTAAGTTCCGTCAAATAGTGAAATATTTGAGAGGCAGCTAGTATGGCATCTGTTATTCAGTCTTATGAGGGAATCGGTTCGGTTGCCGTAATCGGCAACTATTTACCCCGCCAGTGCGGTATTGCAACATTCACTACTGATCTTGTTGAGGCCTTATTGACAGAAGCGCCCCACATAAACTGCTGGGCGCTTGCCATGAATGACAAACCCGAGGGATATCCATATCCTGAAAGAGTGCGATTTGAGATCAATCAAAACAAACTTACCGATTACAGGGTGGCCTCGGAGTTTCTCAACATCAGCCAGGTTGATATTGTCTGCGTGCAGCATGAATACGGAATTTTCGGCGGCCCGGCCGGCAGCCATCTCCTGAGACTTCTCGGAGAGCTTCGCATGCCGGTCGTAACAACGCTGCATACGGTTCTGAGAGATCCCGCCCCGGAATATCTTGAAGTCATGCGCAAGCTGTCCGACCTGTCCGACAAACTGATCGTGATGAGCTGGAAGGCCTTTGATTTCCTCAGAGATATCTATGGACTTCCGGAGGAGAAAATTGCCTTTATCCATCACGGCATTCCGGATACGCCTTTTATTGATCCCAGCTTCTACAAAGATAAGTTCGGCGTGGAAGGCAAAAAGGTGCTGCTCACATTCGGCCTGCTTGCCCCCAATAAGGGCATTGAAAATGTGCTGCAGGCGCTTCCGTCAGTCACGAAAAAACACCCTGATGTCACCTATATTATCCTGGGAGCAACACATCCGCATATTCTAAGGGCGCATGGGGAGGAATACCGTATCAGCCTGCAGCAGCTCGTGCACAAACTCACTATCAGCGATCATGTCATTGTTCAAAACCGTCTTGTCGAGCTGAAAGAATTATGTGAGTTTCTCGGCACTGCTGATATATATATAACCCCCTATCTTGAAGAAGCCCAGATTACTTCCGGGACTCTCGCCTATGCCATGGCGACTGGCAAGGCCGCCATTTCAACTCCGTACTGGTATGCGACCGAGATGCTTGCCGAAGAAAGGGGAAGAATTGTTCCATTCAAAAACCCTGATGCCATGGCGGAACAAATCATCGACCTTCTGGACAACGATGTCAACCGGCATGCGATACGCAAAAAAGCCTATACATTCTGTCGCGAGGCGATCTGGGAGGAGGTATCCGAAGATATCTAGAGGTTTTCAGCGAGGTTCAGCTCAGGCGTTCCCTGCACCCCCGCCCCCGATACTTATATATTGAAAACATCAAATCCATCACAAATTTCGAGCTCCCGGAAATGAAGCTTGATCACCTGAAAATCCTTACCGATGATACTGGCATTTTGCAGCATGCCACCCATACCATCCCCAATCGCGACCATGGCTACTGCACCGATGATAATGCCAGGGCGCTGATGGTTGCTGCCATGGGCCGGAAATATTCGCTTTCAGACAGCATGTACTTCGATTCCCTAAGCAGCCAGTATCTCAGCTTTCTACTGTATGCCTTCAATGACGAAAAGGGGCGGTTTCGTAATTTTATGACCTATGCACGGCAATGGACTGAGGAGGTGGGATCCGAAGATGCTCACGGCAGAGCGCTCTGGGGCCTTGGCAAGGCCGTGGCTTTCCTTGACCATCCCGGGCAGATGGCAATGAGCACGACGCTCTTCAGCCAGGCGATAAAAGCTGTCGAGCACTTTAATTCGCCCCGAGCCATCGCTTTTGCCCTGGTGGGCATTCATGCCTACCTGCATAAATTTTCAGGCGACAGTGAAGTGCGCAGGGTTCGAGAAATCATTGCAAATAGGCTTTTCAATCAGTTCGAGAACAGTGAAACAGAAAGCTGGCCCTGGCCTGAAAACACCTTAAGCTATGCCAACGGCAAGCTGCCCCATGCCCTGCTCCTATCCGGCCAATGGTTGCAGCGCAGCGACATGATCGATATGGGACTCAGATCCCTCGAGTGGCTGCTCACCATCCAGACCGAAAAAGGCCACTTTGTGCCGATCGGCAATGACGGATGGTATGAAAAAGGCGGCCCCAAGGCCCGTTTCGACCAGCAGCCAATCGAGGCTAATGCCATGATCGAAGCCTGTGTCGAAGCCTTTAACATCACCCGGGACAAAACATGGATCGACAGTGCGGTGATGTGCTTTAACTGGTTTCTCGGACAGAACGACCTGAATATGCCGCTCTATGATCCCAAAACCGGCGGCTGCCGCGATGGACTGATGGCGGACGGCATCAACCAGAATGAAGGCGCTGAGTCGACGCTTGAATGGCTGATTTCGCTTATGACATTGCAAAAGCTTTATGCCGACGAGATTTTAAAACAGCCATCGTCCCAATCAACCGAATAGCTAAAGGATTAGCTATGCGTATTGCAATGCTCTCACCAGTTGCCTGGCGCACGCCGCCGCGACACTACGGCCCCTGGGAAAGCGTTGTCTCCCTTCTGACCGAGGGGTTGGTATCTCGCAGCTGTGATGTTACCCTTTTTGCGACCGGTGATTCGGAAACAAGTGCTACGCTGCATGCCGTTTGCGCGCGGGGCTATGAAGAAGACCGCTCTATGATGCCGAAAGTATGGGAGTGCCTGCACATTGCGGAACTCTTTGAGCATGCCGAAGATTTTGATCTTATCCATAATAATTTTGACTTTCTGCCCCTGACCTATACCGGCCTTATTGCCACCCCGGTCGTTACCACCATTCACGGCTTTTCATCGCCCGGGATTCTGCCGGTTTACAAAAAATACAACAGCAAAGTATTCTATGTTTCCATCAGCGATGCCGACCGGTCACCGGATCTTGACTATATCAAGACCATCCATCACGGCATAGATATTAAGCAGTTTGATTTTCAGCCTGAGCCGGATGATTATTTGCTCTTTTTCGGCCGTATTCACCATGATAAGGGTGCCAAAGAGGCCCTTGAAATTGCCCGGGCCAGCAATAAAAAGCTGATATTGGCGGGAATCATCCAGGATGAAGCATACTACCAGCAGCACGTCGAACCGCACCTGGATGACGACAAGGCGGTTTATGTCGGCAGCGCCGGCCCGGCTCAGCGCAACCAGTTGCTTGGCAAGGCATGCGCGCTTTTGCACCCCATAAATTTTAATGAGCCTTTTGGCTTGGCCGTTATAGAGTCCATGGCCTGCGGCACCCCAGCGATCGCCTTTAACAAGGGCAGCATGCCAGAGCTGATCGAACATGGCAAAAACGGCTTCTTGGTTTCGGACTGTGAAGAGGCTGTTGAACATGTAGCCAGAATAAAAGATATTGACAGATCGGACTGTCGCCGGACGGTCGAAGACCGCTTTACCGTAGACCGAATGGTCGAAAAATATTTAGAGGTCTACACCCAGGTGCTTGAAGAAGCAAATAAGGATTTGCGAACAGCCAAACCACTCAGAACCAAGCATCAATAATGATGAGACTGTAGGGAATGAAAAGCAAAGCCCCCCTTGTAAAACGATATGAAGGGAATCCCATCCTTACCAGGGATGACGTCCCCTACCCGGTAGCCACGGTTCACAATGCCGGGGTTATTAAGCACAATGACCGGTATATAATGCTTTTCAGGTCTCATCTCCACAACGGCCGCTCTGTAATCGGCCGGGCTGAAAGCACAGACGGTTTTTCCTTTTCTGTTCATCCCGAGCCGTTCCTCGTGCCGTCACACGATGGCATATTTGCCGAATACGAAGAGTTCGGGGAGGAAGACCTCCGCATAAACCCCGCGGACGGCGCATATCTTCTAACCTACAGTGCATCCTCCCGGCATGGAGTGCGCGTAGCACTTGCCCGGACAAAGGACTTTAAAAGCATTGAACGCGTCGCGCTGGTCAGCCAGGCCGACCTGCGCAATGCAGTTATGTTCCCTCAGAAATTCCAGGGCAGATACGCGCGTCTTGACCGGCCGCATTCGGAAATTTCACCCTGGTCGATCTGGATTTCCTATTCCCCGGACTTGGTTCACTGGGGCGATTCACGGGTGATTATGAAGCCGGTTCCGTATCACTGGGATGAAATGAAAATCGGGCCCGGCGCACCACCCTTCAAAAACGATAAGGGCTGGCTGCATATTTATCATGGCGTCTTTGGGACCATGGCCGGTGCCGTGTATCGTCTGGGGGTTGCCCTTCACGACCTGGAGGACCCGTCTGAAGTGATCGGCGTTTCCGATCAGTGGATACTGCAGCCCGAGGATCCCTGGGAGGTGAGCGGCTACGTGCCCAATGTTGTTTTTACCTGCGGCGCTGTTCCAGAAAATGATGGGACAGTAAAGATATATTGGGGTGGTGCCGATACGGTTATGTGTGTTGGCACGGCAGTGATCGATGACTTGGTCGAGCTTTGTTTATCGGTTTCCCGGCCGCCGCTGTAGCTTATAGTCAGATATCATAAGCGGTTGATTGCAAATCAGGAAATCCACAATAAATCTCATGAATTGATCGAAACAGGTTTTCGAGGATATGCCGGAATCAAGAATGAACTCTGCCAGACAGATTTGCGATGCAAGGCACACAATCTCAAATTTCATTAAGGATACAGTGATATGGACACAAAAGAGTATCTGAAGCCCAAAGTTAAAAGAAAAAAGAAGAAGATTGTAGGGGACGCTTCACGCGTTATA
>PVMK01124993.1_pt1 | contig 32515 bp, 27 predicted proteins | sample 1853481 | NCBI WGS metagenome assembly PVMK01 (sample SAMN08533507, study PRJNA380276) | Marine sediment metagenome, whole genome shotgun sequencing project.
CAATTATGAAAAAGGTTTCTTCAAGTCCTCAACTTTAGCTCACTTCAGGCACTTTAGGCATTTTAGTTCACTGTCTTCTATGACGCTTGACCCCCAGCAATCGCTGCTAGTTGAGCAAAGTCGTTTGGAGCTGAGACTGCCAGTTCGGCCAATATCTTCCGGTCCAATTCCACGCCTGCCTGCTTCAATCCCTGCATGAAGCGGCTATATGACAGGTTATTGATGCGTGCTGCCGCGTTGACACGAGTGATCCACAGTCTTCTGAAATCTCGCTTGCGCGCTCTTCGATCCCTATATGCATACTGTAAGGCCTTGTCCACGGCATCCGCGGCCGTGCGGTAAAGCTTGCTACGGCCGCCGCGGTAACCCTTTGCAAGCTTCAATATCTTCTTTCGCCTTTTTCTGGCTTTAAATCCTCTTTTGACTCGCATGGATGATCCTCCTATATCGCATAATCTTGATTCGTTAGGCGTATGGAATCAATTTCTTCACCATCTTCTTATTGGTTTTGTCAATTAAACCAGACTTTCGAAGCCTTCGCTTTCTCTTCGATGTCTTTTTGGTAAGGATATGGCTCGCATTCGACTTTGAATAAACTATTTTTCCTGTTCCAGTTACCTTGAAGCGCTTTGCAGCACCCCTGATCGTCTTCATCTTGCGCATCCTGTTGTTCCTCTCTTTATGTGTAATCGGAAGTCGTGAATCGCAAATAGTGTTGTCCGATTACGACTCTCGAATCACGAATGACAACTCACGAATTCTCGAAAGGGAATCTTCGGGGGAATTATTTCGGGGCAAGCACCATGACCAAGATACGACCTTCTCTTCTGGCCTCCTGCTCCACGGCGGCAAATTCTGCTGTCTCCTCAACCACACGTTGCAAAAGCGCCACCCCGAGATTGGTGTAGGCCATCTCCCGTCCCCTGAAGATGACCGTTACCTTTACCTTGTCACGATTATCCAGGAAGCGCTTCACGTGACGCAGCTTAACCTGAAAGTCGTGTTCTCCGGTCCTTGGACGAAGTTTTATCTCTTTGACTTGAAAGGTTGACTGCCGTTTCTTGGCCTCTTGAAGTTTCTTGTTCTGCTGGTATTTGTATCGGCCGTAATCCATGATTCGGCAAACTGGCGGGCTAACGTTGGGGGCAACCTCAACCAGATCCAACCCGTGGGATTTCGCTGTTGCCAGGGCCTCCATAAAGGGCACAACCCCAAGCTGCTCGCCGTCTGCGTCTATCAACCGAACCTCTTTGGCCCGAATCCTTTTGTTTACATTGATGCGTTTAGCTATATTCTTCACCTCCTTGACAGTTCGGGAAGCATTTTTCGAAGGGCGCGTAGGGCCTCGCGCCAAGGGCATCCCGTTTTTCCAATCTTCACTCCTTGCTCTACATTCTTTATGCTGTGCTTGATCCTCTCGCCACTATTCACCTTAGTGGAGTTTCAAACACTGTAGCGTACTATAAAATATAACGTTAACGCAAGACTTTATGGCCGTTATCCAAAAAAAATCGGACGTCTAGAAAGTAGTTGTGGCAGCGGCAGGCCAAGAAAAGGCTTTCCATCCATCTGTGGTTTAATTTCGGCCAGGAGTTCCGGCAGCGCCATTTTCTTCTGAGCTCCCGCTCTGGTTCGCACGTTGAGACATTGTTCCGCCACTTCTTTTGCGCCCAAAACCAGTATGTAAGGTATCCACTCCTTTTCTGCCTCACGTATTTTCCGGCCCATAGAGATATCCCGATCGTCGTAGTCTATTCGATACGGTACTTGTTCCAGAACATCCTTGCAGGCACTCTCGAATTTTTCAGACACCGGTATAAGACGTAACTGTACAGGGGCCAACCAGAAAGGAAACGCGGCCTTTTGTCCTTTCCGCATCCGCATAGCCTGTGACTCCAGTATAGCATAGAGGACCCTGTCTATTGAGCCGGAGATTGAGGCATGCAGGAGCAGAGGGTACTGTTTTTCTCCCTTTGTGTCTATATAAGTTATGTCGAATCGTTCTGTATTTTCCACATCTATCTGGACTGTTGACAGACAGGCTGCCTTGTCCAAGGCATCAATGAAATTGAATTCCAATTTTGCAACAAAGTAGAAAGCGCGTTCGTCCCACAGTTCAATCAAGGCAGCACGGCCACAGCGAGAGGCCAGCTCCTCAACAAACGACCTGTTTTGATCAGCAAAACTTCGCACAAACCGTATGGCCACCTCAAAATCGAGCTCAAAGCCTTCCATGCATTGGATGGCCAATTCGGTCTGCCGTATGAATTCTTCCTTGGCCTGTTCCACATCCTCGGCCAGCGTATGAAGGTCTGGCATAGTAAAGGTTCTCAAACGTTTTAGGCCGGCCAATTCGCCCGACTGTTCGCGTCTGAATGAATAGTGGGTCAGCTCATAAAGTTTGCACGGAAGGTGATGGTGAGAAATCTGCATGTCGTGCTGAATCAGATACTGGCCAAAGCAGGCCGCAAAACGGAGAAAATATTCCTTCTGGCCTGAAAGGAGCACATATTGTCGGGCCGGAAACCGCTGCAAGTAGAGATTGAGCTTGGGATGCTGATAATCGTACATGATCGGGGTCTCCACCTGCATGCCGCCGTAATCAACGACCAGCCCGCTCACATATGCCTCGGCAAGGCGCTTCATCAATTGGCCTTTCGGATACCATCGAAAATTTCCAGGATCTGACCCTGGTTCGTAGTCGACCAGCTCCATGCGCCGCATTAACTCAATATGCGCTTTATCAGAGACACGGGTCCCTGACGTCTCATACGTATAAAGTCGTTCTAGATTAGGCCGAATCGGAAATGAAAAATCTTCGGCCGAAACCTGTTTGCCGTCAGGGGTCAGGACCGTCCATTCTGACTTCAAGACTTTTTCAGCCTTAAGGGCATCAGACTCTTCCCCGCCCTCGGCAGACGCTTTTCCAGGCATGGCTGAAGTGATCGTTTTGGCCAACTCTGACAAGGGATGCCCTTTGCAGGAAATGTCAAAGGACTTGTAATAGCCAAAGGGCGCTCTCAATATCTTGTAACGGTCGAGGCTCTGAAGCTCCTGGCAGATCTCGTCCAACAGCCGAACAGCCACGCGCGGGGAAGAGAGCGTACTTGACAGGTGGGCATAGGGATAAACGACTATCTGATCCGTGCCCACCTGATCGGCAAGTGATGAAACCCCTTCGATCACCTGACTGACCACAGATTCAACATTGGCGTCATCTCCTTTTTCGGCTGCCACAAAGACCACAAGGGACTCAGAAACTTCACCCTCAGAGCCGGCCTTTTCAAGTTCGCTTGGCATGGCCACCGCGGTTTCGCCTGTGACGCGAAACGAAAATCTATCCGCATGAATCAAGAGAATACGCATGTGAAGAACCCCATAAAAGAACCAAAGGCATCTGAAGTATCATCTATCCAGATGCCTTCTACCATTCACAATATTTTTTCTTTCTTTGTGTCAGACCGCCTGAAATCATTAACAAAATGAACCAAGGAGTATGAAAATATAGAAACACAAAGAAAAAGTCAACACAAACTTTCCCTGGTTTCTTGGTTTTCTGTATTGTTTCTTTATGTTCAGATTTTTGGGGACGCCCTTGACTATCAGGACTTGTGTTTGGCTGACCAAATAAGGGATTTGGCGATTGCAGAAGCAGACACACCCAGATGAGGTCCTGTTTCGGTTAGCGAAAGGCCGCATTGCTCAATGACGACGCGCTCTCTACTGCCACGGTTTTCATGCGAGAGACCAAATCTCGTTTGTCTCGATCGTCGTCTACTATCTGTCTTCGCTCAATACCCCGGACAATGATATGATGCAGCGTCCCGGGTGCATCCAACCTGGCTCTTCTTGGCATGACTCAGCCCTTTGAAATGTAAGTCCACAATGCATATCACCGCAAGTCCGGCCAGTCAAGGACGTCCCCAAGAATCCACACCAATCAGGAAGCTGCTTGCAGGCTGGAAGACACCATTTTCGGCGGGGATGGTAGCAAAATGGTAGCAGAAACAAAAAAAGGGGTTTTGGCTGGTGCCATAACCCCCTGATATTACTGGTAGGCACGGCGAGATTTGAACTCGCGACTTCTACCGTGTCAGGGTAGCGCTCTCCCCCTGAGCTACGTGCCTGTGCATTTTTTGCTATCAAGTATTGAATATAGTGTCAAGAGAAATAGGGGTATTTACCGGAACGAATGGCGTCAGAGTGGTTCTCATAAATATGCCCCCTGCCGGCTTGGAAAGGCTGCCGCAAACGGAACATACTTAGGAGAAGCACCATAAAAGGGTCGCTGTCACGGTTCCTCCTGGAGAATATTTAAGCCTCTGTAAATATATTGAAATCCAGAGACCATGGTCACGCCGGCGGCAAACCAGAATAGCGGGGATTGAATGTGAAAGCGAGCTATTTCAGGGGCATGATGCCTCATCAGAACAAAAAGCACACAGGCCAACTGTGCTACCGTTGTGATCTTGCTGAGGATGGATGGTTTGGGCACAAACGTGCGACCGGTTATGGTAAAAAGAGCTACCCCGGACAGGATGATGACATCGCGTGTGATAACAAGGACAGACAGCCAACTCGGAATCTGTTCCTGAATCGCTAAGGTTACAAACGCGGTTACCAACAGTAGCTTGTCGGCAGCTGGGTCCAGGAATGCCCCTAGAGTAGTCTTCTGACGAAAAACCCGGGCTATAAACCCATCCACACCATCACTAAGCGCAGCAATTGCAAAAACCAACAAGGCGAAATCAAAGAGGTGTTTGATCAGGAAAATCGCAAAAAGAGGCGTCAACAGTATACGCAGAAGAGTCAGCGCATTCGGAATGTTTATGGGAATGGGGCGCCTCACAATTATTGCACCTTAATGTCTGGAGCTAGTGTTGTGTCCCATGAATAAGTTACATAATTCCCAAGGCCGTACAGGACCCACGGAGACGATATTGAAAATCCGCTTCTGTTCAAGGCGTCAGCCGCAATTTCGAATACCGAAGCACGAAACAAATCCGAATGACCAAAATTCAAATGACCAAAACATTACGAACCTCTTTAGAACATTAGAAAATTTGAATTTTGGTGATTGTTTGCGGCTCACGCCTTGAGAACAGTACGGATTAGCGCAAGCTTCACTTCGTGCCAAATTTCGTGCTTCGAATTTTACGCGTTAATTACCAAACGTGCAGATCATGTGAGCTGTGACTTTTGTAAATAATTGCTGGGACATGACACTATATTAAGGTTGCATTCGGTCGCGCGTCTGGTTCCATCGCACCCAGTCATCTGCGTCCACTTTGGAATCAAAACGGAAGGGTTTTGACACCGTACCATCCGGATGGACAACGACCTGCTGCATGGCTCGAACGATGTATGTCCACTCTTGCATTGTGACAGGGCGTGGCCCCTCAACCGGGTGAGGGCCTGCCACCTTTTCCGGCTTGGAAACCTCTATGGGCCTGTCGGCTTTTTTGGGGGGACTGCTTACATGGATTTCTCCCCAGTACACCTTGACAACGACAGATGTGTCCGGATTCACGTTCATTCGGAACGTTGTTCCTCGAACACCCGCAATGGCGTTCTTGGCTGAAACCTGAAACCTTCCTCCACCTCCCACCAGGCCGGAAACCTTTGCCCAGGTCTTGCCCAATGCGGCATGCACCCGGATATCCCGCTGCTTGGTTGCTTCATCGTAATCCACAGAAAGCAACTCGAAGGTGGTCTTTTCGTCAAAACGCAGAAAGCTGTCATCCGGCATAGCCAATTCAACCCTGGTCTGGTCTCCGGTGGTTACGCGATCCCCATGACGCAGCAGATCCCCTTTCACCATGGGTCGCCTCAGATCCGGTTCTTTGCGAAAGAGCTCCGCACTGCCTTCAACCAGGGTTACCTTGGCCTGTCCACCTTCCATCTCAACGATTTCAGGTTCATCAGCAACGCCGGTTGAACCCATGGCAAGCAGCATTGGTACAACCAGTGCCAAAAGAATCACTGTAAATTTATATTTCATTTGGGTCTTCCCGTTGTTTGTTATTTGTTGAGGTTGCGCCTGGCAGCTCGAAGAGATTACACTTCGTGTTAAGAATCCGGCGTCCGGCTGGGTATCAGCTCAAGCTTTACCCCCTTTTCAGAAACCTCGAATATGTTCACCGCAAAGTTCTCAAATGGCTGCATCATCAGATCATCTGCCAAAATTCTGGCGTTTCCCATGATATCTACGTCCATTTTTGCCCCATCAGCACTGATACTGCGCAAATACACGTTCCTGACACCCCGAATATCATTTCGGAGATGTCCCCTAAACTTAACGAAATCGGCATACTCCTTGATACCCTTTACAACCAATTCGACCAGAACAGGATGCCGCACCACCCCCTCGCCCCACTTGGCCACGATTTGTCTCGTGAGGTCCTGAGCGACCGCTGAGGCAGAAAGGATAATGGCTTCGCTCCCTCCAGTACTATCATCTCGACGAGCCAAACCGTTGGTTCTTTGAGATGAACCAATCATTAGCCCTGTGTCTGCGGTGATTGCACGTGTTGACACGGTGGCCTGAATGGACTTCATGTCATTACCCGAGACTTCCTCACTATATCGTGCCACCGCCTTGCCAACGATAACGAGATCAGCACCAAGCTTCCTGCCCAGCTTTGCCGCAGCGTCATCGCTCAACTCGGAATCCCAATACTCCGGTCCAAGCTGAACGTCTCCACCCAGCGCTGTCCGGTCCACAATGATAAAACCCTTCTCACGCATGTACTCTGAAAATACATTTTCGGCGGCCGACAGATCCACACTATGGGGTGTTTGTCTCCACCAGTATTGAGGTGAAGTCTCGCCAAGATTCTGCTCGGACAGAAAGAACATAACCGCCGGCATCCCTTTATGCATTGTAAGTATGCCAACACTTGAAAGTTTGTCTTGAATAGCATTCATTGATACGGTGGCTCGCACCAGAACGCGATAGTATCTTCCAGACTTAGACTCGATTAAGACCTTGTAACCATCGATGAACTCCTTGGTCTGATTATAGACCCGGTCACTCAGGAGCTGAAAGTCTTGAACGACCGATGATGGGGAAATCAGAAGACCGATCGCCTTTTCAACCACGCCCTGTAAAGCGTCTGCTATGGCATTATCTCTAGCCCTAGCCACATTATCACTATAAATTGTGCCTCTGCCAATAACGTGTATGGTCTTGGTTTCCCCGGTGCCCTCCCCATCTTCGAACCCGGCTGCAACCTCGGAAGAACCCGGGCCCGCAGAGAAGGCATCCGTTGGCAGCCTGGGCTTTTCAAGACGCAGAGGCTCCTGGGCCCATACCAAGCAGTTGAATCCGCCTGCATACCCCAGCAGGAATAAGACCAAAACAAGATGTTTCATAAAGTTTGTCATCCGTTATTTGTTTTCCGGTTCACGGCAAACCGCCCGCCCTGCCCGCCCTGGCGCTTCAGGTTATTGTAAGTTACCATGCCACTAATCCCGGTCTGGGCCAGGGGCGCGACATGCCTGAATCAAGCTTTAGTCCATGCAAACCCGGTCTGGGCCAGGGTTTAAAGAAATGACGCAACCAATAGACGATAGACGTAACGAGCAGCGCAACCGATAGACGAACAATGTTAACGCGCGTCTACGGATTGATCACAGCCCCCAGCTTGCGTATGATAAGCAAGGCATCGGCCCCTGAAACCGAACCCATCGGGTCAAACTCACCGGTGGCCATATCCTTGGTTGCCATAATACCCCGTGTCGTGCTTACCATAACAGCATTATAGTAAGGAAGGTCACTCCTCAAATCCGGAAAAGGCGACGGGCTGCCGATGAATTTCGTGGCGACTTTTTGGTCTCCTGTCACCTTTATCAGGATGTCCTCGATCATCATGGCATACTCGGCCCGGGCAATCTTCTCGTCAGGCTTAAACGTGTGATTCGGGTATGGCTCCAGACCTTTAATACCCAGTTCCATCACAGACTCGATATCTGTCCTTAACACGTGTTCTGCAATGTCGAGTGCTGGTGCCGTTTTCACTGTCTGTTGGGTTTCAAACGTCTTCTCGGGGCTCTTGAAACTCGTATCAAAGACCTTCTTTTTTGCGAAGATCTCATCGATCTTGAGCTCCTGGATGAAAAGGGCTGCAATATCTGCACGGGTGATCTGATCCACCAAGGCAATCTTCTTCCCAATCATGGTGCCGGGCGCCGCCCTTTGTATTTTCTGGATCAGCTTCCATGCATCATTTGCTTCAACCACGTACCCGTCGTTAATATCCAGGACCTTTGTGAAAAGCGCGGCTGCCTCGTCAAATTCCAAGGCCTCTTTATAGCACTCTCCCATGTAGTAGTGAGCGGCAGACGATTCAGGGGAAAGCCTGATAGCTGCTGAATAGGCTCCCCTGGCCTTACTAAGCCAACTCTTGTGGGCAGACTCCTTTCCCAACAAATACAGACGTATGAGACCTACCTTGGCATTGACCTTTTCCTCCTTGGCCTTTGCCCGGTCAACAGCCTTGTCCATATCCTTAATGCCCTGTTTGAAATCGCCCTTATGTCCCAGCACTAGCCCGGAACCCACGTATGCTGCTGAAAACTTCGGATCAAGCCCCTTGGCCAGGTCAAATTCGCGCATGGCATCATCGTATTTACCCAACTTGAGGAGCTTCATGCCGCTCTGGACGTGATGTTCAGGAGTATCCAGGAGACTTTCTGAAGGGCGGACCTTAGGAGCACATCCCTGGATGGAAAAGATGGCGGACAGCCAAATACCGGTCAAAACCAGGACTACCATTGTATGCTTGGTCTTTGCCATAACCTACACCTCCTGATTCGTTATTCGAAAATCGTTATTCGATTCACGATTTTCGAATAACGATCGCTAATCAGTCCAAAACAATCATGACGCGGCACTTTTTCAAGAATGAAAGGTTCTCAGAAGCACTGCGAATCTTGCCAGCGTCAGCATTGCTGATGACCAAGTCGGACTGCCCCGGTCCTTCCGTCTTCAGACCCTTTACTGTCAATGGTTCATTAGTCACTCTTGGATTGGTTTGGGATGAAGTCAGGTCTTTTGCATACCCGGCCATCCCCTGCTGAACAGCAAATTCCCGGCTCACATAGGCAGAACCGTAAACTTCCTGCCCGCTCTCATCCAGAATCTTGGGAGACATAGCCGGCCGCGCGCCTAAACCACGAGCATCAACCACCAGTCCGGTATAAATCGCTGGTGCGAGTGTCGGGATCTCCCCTACCTTTTCTGCCTCCAGGGGTGCGGGAGTAGAGGGAGGTATGGTCTTGATCCCTGGTACCTGCTTGATATCCTTGGGGAGTATTAGCTGGGCGAACCCCCCACGAAGACTCATGGCTATGGTCACCTCCACCGTCCCATCCGAAAGATATTCCTTCTTTATGACTTGAGCCCCCTTAACCATCCCATTTACTTGTGACCGGATCATGTCGTTCGCAACCATGGAGTCCTCCACCACGGTCACTGAGTTGATTCTCACACCCTCGGTCACCTCCAGCAGATTGCGGTAAGCATCAAGCTGAGCTGCCCTGAGGGCCATGGGGCGGGCCTGAGGCTTCCCGTAGTACTTTTCAGGCGGAGATCCGATTCCTATGGAAGTTATGATCCCCTGGGACCAGTTAACGCTTCCGTTCGCACCAATGTTTTGCACAACCTCGCTCCATTCTTCCGCAAAACTTTGTGTTGCTGGAAAAACAAGCATAAGCGCCACAACAGCAACAACGACCAGTTTCCCCTTTTTCATAATTCCCTCCTTTTTTGTTATTCTCTATTCGTTATTTGCTATTTAAAAATAAAATAATGGAGCGTTGGCAACTATTCAGGTTGTCAGGTTCACGGTTCACCAGAACGGAGTTCAATGGTTCAGCGGTTCAGAGGTTAACCCAACCAACCGTTGAACCTTGGAACTTTGAACCTGAGTAGTTACGAGTGCTGGAATACCGGAGTAATGGGTAGCAAAAGTCCATCACTCCAATACTCCCTTCAATTGTGAGCGGAGCGAACTATGTTCAATGTGCCTCATGCTTCTTGAGATAGGAGAGGGCTGCCTTGTTCTTAGGATCAACCCCGAGGGTCTTTTTCCAGTACGCAATGGCCTCTTCGGGACGACCCATCTCTTTAGCCTCCCATGCCAAGTCGTTGTAAGCTTTAGCCAGATTAAAGATTGCGTCACGGTCTTTAGGGTTCACCTTCAGCGTCTTTTTCCATTCGGAGATGGCTGCATCTCTATCTCCACTATTGTAGTAGATCCACCCGATTCCGTTCATGGCTTTTGTGTGGGACGGCTTTAGGGCCAATGTACGCTGATACTCCAGGTGTGCATTCGAGGTCATGTCCAAGTTATGAAAGGCCTGGGCCAGTCTGTAGTGGGTGTCGTGCTCATCAGAGTCAGCATCTCTGGCCTTTTTCAAGTACTCGATTGCCTTGGCGGTATTGTGTCTGAAATTGTAGATGGTTCCCAGAAAATAATAGGCATCTGCATTCGTCGGGTCGATTTCAATTATTCTATGAAACTGTTTGAAGCCCTGGTCCAGGTTACCCTGTTTCATATACAGAATTCCCAGCCACAACAGCGCGTAAGTGTTGCGTCCATCGATCTGGGCCACCTTCTGGAATTCGCCAAATGCTTCGTCACAGCGCTCTTTTTTGGCATAGAGTATGCCAAGCTGATTGTGCGCATACTCATTTTTGGGGTCGATTCTGACGGCCGCCTGAAACTTGGAAATAGCCTCATCAAGCCTCCCCTTGTAATGGTAATCGGCTCCTTGAAAGATCAGGTCATGCACGTCCATGCAAGAGCCCTCTTACCACAGCAGCAGCGATTTCATCTCGAATGGACGCCTTTTTCAGTTCCGCCTCTTCGGTGTGATTCGAAATGAACCCGGTTTCCAGTAGGATCGACGGCATCTTCGCGCGCCGAAGCACAAAGAAGTTGGCCGAATGAACCCCTCGGTTCTTGAACGGCAGTGCTTGTTGAAAATTGTCCTGAAAGGTCCCGGCAAACTTGTCGCTTTCCTCCCAGTAAAGCCTTCGCTCAAAGTTGAAAAGGATTTCCTCGATATCTATGTAGCCGGGCCTCTTCTTGAAGGGTTCGTCGTATTTGAGCACCGCGTTTTCAAATGCTGCAACTCGGGCCGCCTCCTTGCTCGAGGCTGTCTCGGAGCAGTAGTACGTCTCGCAGCCGTGCGCCCTGCGGTTTTCATTGGCATTGATATGGATGCTGATAAAGAGATCAGCCTGATATTGGTTGGCGATGACCGTGCGATCACTGAGAGGGATATAGTAGTCTCCAGTGCGCGTCAAGAAGGATTTGATCTGCCCTGTTTCAGAGATTCTCTGGTTCACACGTTGGGCGAGATCCAGGGTCACGTCTTTTTCTTTCAGCCCGGTCGGTCCCACGGCCCCCGGATCAAACCCGCCGTGACCGGGGTCAATCACAACCCGCTTTACCTGATAGGTGAGACTGCCCTCAGACCTGAACTTCCCGAGCATGGCCTCTTCTTCGGCCCTGGCCTTCTTCTCCAAAGGGGTAAGGGGGCGTTGGGGCTTCTCTATCTTGGCTATCGGCTTCTGGGTAATGATCTCAATCATCATACGGGAATAGGTGTCGGCCGGATTGAGCCGCACCGCCTCCCTAAAAGCCGCTACCGCTTCGGCTCTCCGGCCAAGGCCGTGGTATGCTCGTCCCAGAAGGCCATGGGCCCAATCGCTCTTCGGGTCCAACCGAACAGCTTCCATCAGCACGTCTCGGGCTTCGGCAAAGAGCTTGGCCGTGATCAGGTTCTGTCCTTCTATGGCATAGTCAAAGGACGACTTTCCCCAGGCAACGCTTCCGGCACCGAGCCAAAACCCTGAGGTGCCAAGTATTCCTTTGCCCATCCATTTCAAGAAATGTCGTCTGTCCATTTTGGATTGTTGATTTTGGATTGTTAATTTATGATTGAGCTTCTTTGATTCCGCATTGCGCCTTACGGCTTGAAAGCATCCCCGCATTCCGCACTCCGTATTCAATAATCAATCGTCAATCAACAATCGAAAAGGCTTTTGCCTCCGGTGCCTCGAGCCAAGGCTCGACATTAATGTTATCTCCCCAAATCACGCTGCCGTCCGGGGGTACCTTGCCCCACCAGTTATGCCGGGCATCTATCAGGATCGTGGAAAAAGCCTGGATGCCTATAGTATTCTTCACGATACTGTTATAATTGATTTTCGGCTTTGACATTCCAACACACTCAATGCCCCCTGTCCCGGTGTTTTCCGTTATCGTGCTATAGAAGACCTTAGGTGCAGCATCGTTGCGACATTTGATGCCGCTTTGGGCGTTGTTGGCGATGTAACAGTAGGATATTTCAGGCGACCCGAAATGGACATCGACTGCGGTCGTTGCGTATTCCATCACACAGTATTCAAAGAAACTGTTGATTCTTGTCCTGGCGGAAAGACGAACCGCATTCAGATAATCTCCAGCAGAAGGTGATGCCCCCGACGAGGTAAAGACAATCGGTTGCCCTTTTTTCCCCCTGGCTACCATGCCTCCGTTTTCTAAGATGATCGACGTATTCTGGTCGAACAGCAGTTTAACGCCGGGCTCGACATAGAGGGTAGCTTCACCACCCACAGTGATGTCTTTTTCAATGGTATACGGACTGTTGGAGAGGGTGAGAAAGGCATTATCCCCTATATTACCGCCCAATGGTCCTCGAAGGATCGGCAGCTTAGTGCTTTTCCCCTGAGAATACGGGCCATCCAGGATGTTGGTGATTTCGACACGCCCACTGATTCGGGCAAGTATATCAAGCCCATTTGTCGCTCCCCACCAGTTGTCCCATGCGCAAAAAGGCTCGCCAGACGTCGTACCCACCATCTCATATGGGTCATTATCATGTATGTTGTTTTCCTTGATCATGGCGCTACTCTTCACCACACGGACGCCCCATTCGTCATTTTGAACTATGGTGTTATGTGTGACCACAGGCGCTGCGCTTTCGATCAACACCCCCCCCATGCTGTTTTCCCTGATGGTATTTCCCAAAATCGTGGGTTTTGCACCTTCCAGAACCGCTATCCCGATGCCGGCATTCTTGTGAACTGTGTTGTTGACTATTTCAGGTTCTGAAAACGCACCCGCAACTCTGATGCCGTCCGCATTATTTACAAGCTCGCAATTCCTTATAAGGGGTGCAGATGATCGGCAAGTAATGCCTGCTTTTGCGTCGCGGATCCTGCAAAACTGCACCAGATTCTTCGTAGTCTTTACATTGTGAAAGGATATCCCCTCCCAGGGTTTGTGATCCTCACCCTCAAAGATGATAATGTGTGTTTCGTTGCCGCGGGCAAGCAAACGGCCCTCGACCCGAAGCCCGTTGCCCCTGGATTGAATGGTCGTGCCCGGCTCGATAGTCAAGGTAGCCTTGTCCAGAATCGTGACAGGCCCCTCGAGCAGATACGGGCTTGCGCCTGCATACCAGGTGGTATCCTCCATGACATCTCCCGATATTGGTGTGGGACCGGGTGCCACAGCCATGCCAATCACCGCGTCGGTCCTTCGGCTTTCATTCCCTGCTCGATCCAGGGCCGATATCTTGAAGTAATACTCCTGGAAGTTGGAGATTCCCTCATCTTTATGCTGATTGAATTCCGTCTTGCCTATGACTTCAAATCCCGTGAGGGGTGTTTTGCTCCTATAAATATGGTATCCGGCAAGATCCGCTTCAGCATTCTTGGCCCAGTCCAAAAGAACATAGCCGTCACGGCCCACCGTGCTTAGCGCCTTGGGGCTTGCCGGCGGCGTGGTATCGATCGTCACTGTACCTATTGGATCGATCCAGCTTGCCGCGTTTCCCGAATCATCGGAAAGATATCCTGTAACAATAGCCTCGGTTACATTTTCCCCGGGAACCACCCTGTGGGTTCCCAAGTAGCCACCCGGTTCCACCTCAACCATGTCGATTCCCTTCTTGAAGGTCCCTATGTCAAAGCTGGCCTGCATGTCGGGATCTCCATTGAAAACTACCTTGATCACATCCCCGGCCTTCTTGGGATCACCCTTGGTGTCCTGTGTGAGAAGCGTTATGGTTGGAGGCCTGGTTGCCTCCGCTATTGTAGGTACGGGGAGAGTATTTACCATGTCCCGGAACAGATCGTCGCAGGCCCTGAGGAGCTGAATGTCCCGCATGTTCATAGCTGTGGATACAATTGTGGCAACGATGCCAACCGGGGAAACAGACAGCCCACCTTTGTGTTTCCTGGCCACATGCTGGCCGCTCCACAGAAAGTGCCCTTTCTGAGTCTCAAACATCTTTACCTCTGCCCCGACCGCCACCTGTGAATAGATCAGGGCATAGAACTTGTCGAAATTTGAGACATCACCAAATATGACGGCGTCTGCCTTAAGGATCTCCCCCAATTTCTGTGGCGTGGTATTGATGATGACTTCAGGATCAGTGAGCCCAGCCTTCCTGAGAAGGCGGTCTACGCGATGAATCTCTACGTCGGTATATGGAAGACTGCTAAAATGGTTATAGAATGCCTTGCGAACTGTCTTAATGCCCTCCTTACTTTTCGACCTATCCACAAAAGGGAGTACAGCTACGGTTCTGGGCATGTGGGTTTCCAAATATGGGTCAACCTTGAATGTTCCCTTGAAGGAGGTCTGAGTCTCAGGAGTGGTAGCAGTCTCTTTTGTCGCCGTGGCACACCCGAAAAAGACGAGACTGCAAAGCGCGAAGTGTAGTGTGCGAAATGCAAGGCTTCTCATGGTAAGGTTCCTTACAGGGATCTAAAGCCGTATGAGACCTTTGAAAAACCCCCTCTTTTGCCCAATTACTGTGTCAGGCTCAGATTTCAATCCTCAAAATACTCGATGTATTCCTGCGGTTAAAATCTTCGCGTTGACTCTCCCGCAGTCCTGCGGGATCGCCCTTGCGGGCAGCCTGACGGCTGTCCAATTCCACTGTTATGTGGAATTGCCCTTGAACTTGAACAAAATTTGACATTTTTCAAAGGTCTCCGCCTGTCTCTATAAAATTCTTGCTCTGGACTTACCGAAAAGGCAAAAAATGGCGGGTGTCGGCCTTCTCGGGTGAGCTAAACCATAGATCCGTTTAAAGCCTTTAGCAATGAACCAGATCACTCGATGTATGTGAAATTGGTCACATCCTAACGCGGCGTTTGACGGGCTCTGCACTCAGCCCATATACCCTGACTCACGGGATTTATCAATTGTAAAATGGGACTGAAGCGCCAAAAGGGGCCTTCCAAGCGTGAAAAGCTGGCTCAATGTCATGATTTAGCAGGTGTGGAAGATCTGTTTTGGGATAAGAGGCGGCTGTCCGATTGCCTGTCATCAGGATTGCGTTGCAGTAACCAGTAGAGCCTATTGATGGCTTGGACATAAGCCTTGGCACTTGCCTTGAGGATATCCGTGCTGGATCCCCGGCCTATGGCACGAAAGTCTTCGCGAGAGACCCGCACCGTAGCAACGCCCATTGCCTCCTTGGTCTCGGTCACAGCCTTGACCTGAAAGTCTTCAAGTTTATGATAAGCCCCCACGACCTTGTCAATCGCTTTGAAGATGGCGTCGATAGGACCATCTCCCTGAGAACTTGCTTCCAGAATGACCTCCTCTCGTCGGAGCCTCACCCGGGCTTCAGGAACCTCTCCATTCCCCGTGGTTACTCTGTATGATTCAAGCATGTACAGTTTTCCATCATCTAGATCTGCAAAGATTATGTCCTGAACGATGACAGCCACGTCCTCATCATAGACCTGCTTTTTCTTGTCGGCAACAGCCAGGAACTGATCATAGACTGCCTCAAACTCCTGTTCTCCAAGATCATAGCCCATCTCAGAGATCTTCTGTTTGAGGGCATGTCTGCCTGATCTTGCCGTAAGGACCATAGCATGCGCGGTGATGCCCACGTCCTCCGGACGGATTACTTCATACGTGGAACGGTCTTTGAGGATACCGTCCTGGTGAATGCCGGAAGAATGGGCAAAAGCATTTGCGCCTACAATGGCCTTGTTGGCCTGAACCGGCATGCCCATCAACCGGCTGACCAGTCTACTGGTTTTCATAATTTCCCTATGATTGATCTCAGTGAAGTATCCGAAATAGTCTTTCCGGGTCCTGATGGCCATGACGAGTTCCTCCAGGGAGGCATTCCCCGCCCTTTCCCCAAGGCCGTTCATAGTACACTCCACCTGCCTCGCTCCGGTTTCTACGGCCGCCAAGGTATTGGCCGTGGCAAGACCCAGGTCATTATGGCAATGGACACTGAGCACGATGTTGTCGATGCCTGAGACCTTTTGCTTGAGATAAGCGATGAGTCCGCCAAACTGTTCCGGAACTGCATAGCCGACAGTGTCCGGGATATTGACGACTGTAGCACCGGCAGCAATAACCTGTTCTACTACCTTGACCAGATATTCTGGATCCGTCCTGGAGGCGTCCTCAGGAGAGTACTCTATCTCAGGACACAGAGACTTGGCATATTTTAGGGCCTCGAGTCCTCGCTCCAGTTGCTTTTTTCTATCTGTGCCAAACTTTTTCTGGATATGAATATCCGATGATGGCAAGAACACGTGAATACGTGACCTTTCAGCACCTTTTATTGCGTTCCAGGCTGCTTCGATATCTTCGCGAACGGCCCGCGCCAATGCCACGATAGTAGTACCCTTAACCTTTTCGGCAATCGCCTTTACAGCTTCAAAGTCACCTGGAGACGAGATCGGGAACCCGGCTTCAATAGCATCCACCCCCAAACGCGCAAGCTGCAAGGCGATCTCCAGCTTTTCTCGGGCATTAAGGCACGCCCCTGGAATCTGTTCGCCATCTCTCAACGTGGTGTCAAAAATAAAGATTCTTTCCATTGTTTCCTCCGTGTTATTCTCTTTTTCATTAAAATTTGCGTTGTCTTCAAGCCTTCCAAGGTCGCCTTCGTCTTCATTAAGATCGAGTCCCATCCGCCTCACCTCCTTATCGTGTTCATCAAATCCCATGGGAGCAACCATTTACCGACCAACCTGCCACAAAAAAAGCCGCAGGTTTTGCTGCCTGCGGCCCATCATCAACTGGATTGTGCGTTAATTACCGCAGGCAGACTCCTCCCTGAAGAAGTCCAAGAAGAAGCAAAAGCCCAAGCAGCAATAAACGCATCACAAATCCTCAAATAAAGAGTCTTCTCATAAATTTTGGCAATTAAATCACAATATTTTCCGAATGTCAATACACTTTTTCCTAACGGGCCCGTTTGCGTTGTATTGGCATGTATGACGGCCCGGATGTTGGAGGGGTGGCATTTGCGGGGGATTTGGTGCTGAGCTGGTTTCCATCCATAAATGGCCCTTTTTACGATGAGCGGCGTTCTCCGCGGGTTTGCGCCTGCGGCTTTTGAAGAGGCCGTCTGCGGAGTACGATCTGTACGCCTCGACGAAAACCCCTGCCCGCCATCGCGAGCGCTCAGGCCCGCCCTCCAGCCAAGCGGAGTGAGGCGGACGGGCGAGGCGGGCGGGCTTGTGCGGCCTTGCTCATCAGAAAAACTCCTCATTTATGAATTGGAAACTTACCCAGTGCCCAACGCCTGTAACGCTATTTGTGGATGGACACGAGCTGGTTTCGGGCATTTCTGCCAAGGAAGTATGAAGATGGACATGTATGGAACGAATACCGTTGCTTTTCTGTGCTCATTTGGGTTATGTGAATAGTATATAGTAATTCTCATAAGTATGTTCCGTTTTGAACCATTATGAGGCATAGAAGATTGCCGGAAACGGAAAATATTTTTGAGAACCGCTCTAGTCTCCCAATTGAGTTTGGCTCAATTGAGGTAAGAGTGTCCTTTCGTTTGAGGGTCTCTTCTTCTGATTGCTTACTCTGACATGCTGAAGCAGAAACGGTCGCAAAACAAGATACTCAGCAAGCAAGACAGCCGAGCAAAATGAGGAAAATGCCGTGACGTCCGAGCGTGTGGAAAGAAGATCTGAAGCCAGGGCCAAAATAGATCAGTATTACAGCGTCGAATTCTCTGTGCCCGGTTCTGAGTTCACATATCAGTTCAGAATATGGAACTTATCGTCACATGGCATATGTCTCGTGGTGAAGGAGAGTTCTGACGTGTTGAAGCATCTTAAGGTTGGTGACGTACTGAACATGAAATACCATCCCACCGATATGTCAAGTCCATGGGTACACCTGAAAACAAAGATCAAGCATATCACCAAACAGGAAGAAGGACGATTCACAGGTCATGCCCTTGTTGGGTTGTTCACTTTGAAGAAACAGACGCCTGATTAGCAAGAATAGTCCTTAGATTGAAGAAGGCCTGAGTTTGAGGTCTCAAAACTAGTGTCATGTCCCAGCAATTATTTACAAAAGTCACAGCTCACATGATCTGCACGTTGAGTAATTAACGTGTAAAATTCGAAACACGAAATTCGAAATCCGTACTGTTCTCAAGGCGTCAGCCGCAAACAATCACCAAAATTCAAATTTTCTAATGTTCTAAAGAGGTTCGTAATGTTTTGGTCATTTGAATTTTGGTCATTCGGATTTGTTTCGTGCTTCGGTATTCGAAATTGCGGCTGACGCCTTGAACAGAAGCGGATTTTCAATATCGTCTCCGTGGGTCCTGTGCGGCCTTGGGAATTATGTAAGTTATTCATGGGACGCAACACTAGAACCCATTTCAGAAATGTGAATTAGGTTTCAGGGCAAGGCGGGGGGCGGTCCGCCGTCGCTCAAAGAGCTATGGTGGGACAGGCGAAAAAGCGGAGCATACACGGTAGTATGTGAGCATTTTGAGCCGATCCGCAACGCCGCCATGGGGCCTTAGGCGCATTTCTGAGAGGGGTTCTACATTTGGCGGGCCAGCACATAGTCCGCCAGTTGTTCGAGAAGTGTCCGTGGGTTTGAAGCGCTGAATATTTTAAGACATGCCTTCGCTTTCTCGATATGCTCCTGGGCACGCTCTCTGGTGTATTCGACACCGTCGTACTTCTTGATCAGCTCCAACACGGCCTCAAAATCCTCTTCCCTTATATCCGGATCTTGAATTATGATTTCCAGACGCCTGCGGTCTTCCCCGGTGGCGCGATTGAGCGCGTAGATGATAGGCATGGTCAGCTTCCCTTCCTTGAGATCTGTTCCCACGGGCTTTCCTATCACCTTGGTGTCGGCGGTATAATCGAGAAGATCATCAGCCATCTGAAACGCAATCCCCAGTTGATATCCATATTCAGCCAATGCCTGCACCTGTTCTTCTTGTGCCTCTGCAAGCAGAGCCCCCACTTGGCACGCTGCTCGAATCAGGTAGGCAGTCTTTTTACTTATCACCTCCATGTAATCCGTTTCGCTGACAGATAGATCGCCCTTATGCAACAGCTGGTGTATCTCTCCCTCGGACATTTGGGCCGTTGTGTCAGCAAGGACGCCGATGATGGGAACAGAATCTGTTTCTGCTGCAATAGCGATCGAGCGGGCTAGCAGAAAGTCTCCAACCAAGACCGTGGCCGGGGTTCCCCAAATCGAATGGGCCACAGGGTTGCCGCGTCGCACATCGGCATCGTCGACCACGTCATCATGAAGCAGGGTGGCAGCATGAAGGTACTCAAACACAACCGACAGGGTCTTATCGTAGTTTCCGTTGTAGCCGCAAAGCCGTGCTGAAAGTATCATGAGGAGTGGGCGTATCCTTTTCCCGCCGCTGAACATAATATATTTGGCTACATGGGATACCATCGGAAGATAGGGTTTGAGGTTCTCGGTCAGGGCGGCCTCAATCTCAGATAGGTCTTGGCGCACCGATTCCAGGATCTGTTCCTTCAGGCCCTTCATACAATGGCCCCTCTCAGGTCATATTCGCAGGCCTCAGTAATCCGCACGCGAGAGAAGGTGCCAGGTTCGGCAACTCCTGCATTGATATAGACCACACCGTCAATCTCCGGCGCTTGAAAATACGTTCGCCCTTCCAGGGGAGAATCCGTCCCCTCTGCGGAGCCCTCCACGAGGACTTGGAGTGTTTTCCCAATGTATTTCTGATTGTTTTCTCTGGAAATCTCAAGTTGCCGTGACATAAGGCATTCAAATCGTTCCTGCTTAACTGTTTCAGGCACGTGGTTCTTCAAGGCTTTCGACGGAAGGTCTTTTTCATCAGAATAGACGAAAGCACCCAGATGATCAAAGCGAACCCTTTCAACAAGGTCAAGGAGGCGCTCGAAATCATGGTCGGACTCCCCCGGGAAACCGACCATTAATGTGGTGCGCAGCGCAGCCTCAGGGACTCTGGTGCGAATGCGTTCAAACAGCTTGTATATAACGGCACTGTTGTCGCGCCGGCCCATCCTTTTAAGGACAGGCTGACTGATATGCTGGATAGGAATATCAAAATATGAACAGAGCTGGCTGTGCGAAGCGACTACTTCTATGAGGGAATCTGTTACATAGTCTGGGTGGCCATATAACACGCGAACCCAGCCTAAACCTGAAATGTGTGCCAGCCCTTCCAGGAGGTCCTCCAGTCCATGATCGAGGCCCAGGTCCTTCCCATAGGCCGTGGTGTTCTGGGCCACTAGTACGAGTTCCTTGACACCTGATTCCACAAGAAAACCGGCTTCGGTGAGCACCTCTGCCATGGGGCGACTTCGGTGGAGGCCCCTCAGCTTTGGGATGATGCAGTAGGTACATCGGTCAGAACACCCCTCGGCAATCTTCAGGTAAGCTGTGTGGAAAGAGGTCGTGCGAAACCTTGGGAGAGACAAATCCCGGACGGGAATCCGACCGGGATGCGGCAACAGGACCCGCCTCCCGTTCAATGAGCCCTCAGCTGCCCCAACGATACGGTCAAAGGCCCCTGTACCAAGGAAGACATCCACTTCTGGTATGGCCTTTACCAGGTCTATGCCGTAACGCTGGGGGAGGCAGCCCACAACAATAAGTCTGTGCCTGTCAGATTGCTGCTTCCATTTTCCCATTTCGAGTATGACATCTATCGACTCGGCCGCAGCGGGTTCTATGAAACTGCATGTGTTGACCACGACACAGTCTGCCTCTGATTCCCCAGAGATGATCGTATGGCCTGCCTCAAGGAGTCGGCCAAGCATTATTTCGGTGTCTACCAGATTTCTGGGACAACCTAAACTGACAAAGTGCACTTTCATATTTTGCTCATAAGGCTTATTGGCGGTGAGTGTGCTCTATAGTAGTTGTAAAATATGTTCCGTTTACGGCAGTCTTTGCAAGCTGGCAGGGGGTATCTCTTTTTGAATCAGGTCAATCCCCGCCTTCGCTCGTCGGAGGCATAATGCACCGAACTCTACAGGCTAGGCACACGGCAACATCCCCTATACGCTTGGTAGCCTGTTTGCAAGTTGGTCAAGACTGTGCAGAAGACAGTGCCGTTGTGGTACCTGTCAGGAAATAATCAGTGCCCTGATTTCAAAAAGAGATACCCCCTGACAGTTCCTAATAATGGTTCAAAACGGAACATATTTTTGAGAACCACTCTAACAACTGACGCCTGGCGAAAAACCAATAACGACCGATAATTGAGTTCTTACGAATGCATCAAAATCAAGGAGCAAGGCAATGTCGCTGCCTTGCTCCCTATTGCCGTTGCCGCTATTATCTAACCTTTTAGCTTTTTCAACTCATCTATGATAGCGGGAATAGCCTCAAAGAGGTCTTCCACAATGCCATAGTCAGCCTTCTTGAAGATAGGTGCCTCTGGATCTTTATTGATGGCTACAATGTACTTGGAAGCTCCCATGCCCGCAAGGTGCTGAATGGCTCCGGAGATCCCGCAGGCAATGTAAAGGTTTGGAGAGACCACCTTGCCGGTTTGGCCCACCTGGTCAGAATGAGGACGCCAGCCCTCGTCTACCGCTGCTCTTGAGGCCCCTACCGTACCGCCCAGAATCTCGGCCAGTTCTTCAATAAGGCTGTAGTCAGAACCTCCCATGCCGCGGCCACCCGACACGACGACATCTGCCTCGGTTAGATCCACCTTGGAGGCAGTTTCTAACTTCTTTTCAACAACTCGTGCCTTGATGACACCTGTGTTCACGTCAACTTTTTCCACATCCCCGGCCTTGGCCACTTCCGTGATTTCCATCACATTCGGGCGGATGGCAGCCATCTGCGGTGTCCCTTCCAGGGTCACCTCAGCAAGGACTTTGCCACCGTACATGGGCCTTGTGGCAATGAGCTTTTCTCCGTCAAGCTTCAGGCCATTGCAGTCCATGGCAAGACCAACTCCCAGGCGAGCTCCCAACTGAGCGGATAGGTCCTTTCCTTGGCTTGAAGCACCAAAAAGCAAAATACTGGGATCATTATCCTTGACAATGTCGAAAAGAACATTCGTGTAAACCGCCGTGGTGTAGTCGGCCAAAGCCGGATCATCACCTACCAGGATCTTGTCTGCTCCGTATTTTCCCAGTTCTCCAGCAATCCCCTCTACACCGGAACCGAGCACGACGGCCGTGACTGTTTCACCAAGGGTATCGGCCAGCCGCCTCCCTTCACTTAAGGTTTCAAAGGCAATCTTACGAAAAGTCTCATCGACCTGTTCCGCAAACACCAAAACGCCCTGTGGCATGTTCAACTCTCCTCTTTTGGTTAACGGTTATTGGCCAATAACAAAGTGCCTAAAGTGAGCTAAAGTGCCTAAAGTTAAAGGGGGAAGTCTTTTTCTGCTTACGCCTTGTGCCTTATGCCTTACGCCAACTGCTTCTAACCCACTATTCCACCATTCCATTATTCCAATTGGGACAGATTCCATGACTTCAAATAACTTTCGCCTCATCAGTGAGTAATCTTACCAACTCGGCCGCCTTGGCTTCAGCTGTCTCCCCCTCAATGATCCGTCCAGGTGCCCTTTCTGGCGGAAAGGACAAGCTCCTAATTCGACATTTTGCATTGGCCTCTCCCACCTCGCTCGGATCCACTCCCAGGTCGGCAAGGGTCTTTTGGACCAAAGGCTTCTTCTTTGCCTTCATGATGCCCGGAAGTGAGGCATATCTGGGATCATTAATGCCTCTCTGTGTGGTGAAAAGGGCGGGCAGGTCGGCCTCGACAACCACAATCCCTCCCTCAATGGTGCGCTCACACCTGATCTTGCCGTCGGTTATCTCTTCCTTAATGACCACGGAAACCTGGGCGATTCCTAGTAATTCTGCAACAGCGGCCGGGACCTGATAGCCATCGACATCCACAGCCCGCTGACCTGCTATGATTAGGTCGTAGCCGATCTCTTTTAAGGCAGCAGCCAGCACCTTAGCTGTGCCGAGTGCATCGCTCCCCTGGGTAGCCGGGTCGTCAATCAGCACCCCTTCGTCTGCCCCCATGGCCAATGCAGTGCGAATAGACTCTACAGCCCGCTCGGGCCCCATCGTAAGTATTGTCACCTTGCCGCCATGCTTTTCCTTGATGCGTAGCGCCTCTTCAACAGCGAACTCGTCGTAAGGATTGATAACCCATTTGACGTCTTCTGTTTTTATGGAAGCATTGTCGTCGGCAATTTGGATCAGGGTTTCTGTGTCAGGGACCTGTTTGAGCAAGACAACTACGTCCACTTTGTTACTCCTTTCTGGTGAATCGTTGTTCATTTTCCGATTCACGATTTATAGTGGTTCTCAAAAACATGTTCCGTTTGCGGCAATCTTTCTAAGCGGGCAGGGAGTATCTCTTTTTGCATCAGGTCAATTCCCCCCTCCGCTCGTTGGAGGTATAATGCACGGAACTCTACAGGCTAGGCACACGGCAACGCCCCCTATACGCTTGGTAGCGTGTTTGTAAATGCGTCAAAACTGTGCAGAAGACAGTGCCGTTGTGGGACCTGTCAGGAAATATTCAGTGACCTGGCTTCAAAGAGAGATACTCCCTTCCAGCACCTTATGAAGCTCCCCGCAGCCCGCGAAGCACTGCCGTCAGGCAGAACCTGCGGGGTATTCGGGCGAAGGCGAATAACTGGTTCAAAACGGAACATGTTTTTGACAACGGGCTAGTGCAGGCCGCACTTCGTGTCCACTAAACTTGATAAACTCGTAAAAAGTCAAAATTCGACGGCAAAGTAAAAAGCTTCAAATTCAAGGCGCGCAAATTCCGAGGAATGAGGCGTACTTGTCGTACGTCGCAATGACGAGGAATGCAGCGCAACGCAGAAGTTGGACTTTTTACGAAGCCGTCAAACTTGCGTAACACAGAAAACATGGAGGCGTCAAGGTGTTCAGCCGGTAATGACTGCATCGTCAGACGCATTTTTGAGATAGCTTATAGGTTCAAGACTTCAAATCAGAGCTGGGATCCAGGTGACAGTGCACGACATCTCCTGCCACGATCCTGTGCAGACAATCCCTTTTGTCTCGAACCAAAAGGGTGCCGTCTTGGTGCAAAGCTTCGGCAACACCTACAACCCTCCTTTCCGGGAGGAATATTTCCACCACTCTTCCCAGGGTGGTGTCAAATTCAGACCAGGTCTCAAGGATGGTTGGAAAGGCTCCCGTGTCCAATGATTCGTACCACTGCTCGAGCTGATACAGTATGATTTGAAGGAGATCGATCCGCGAGACCCTTTTCCCAAGACCGAGTCGAAGGGAAGTGGCCAGGTTTCTGATAGAAATCGGAAGCTCGTCCTGCTCTGTATTCACATTGATGCCAATGCCAAGAACAGCAAAGTCGATTCGTGTCTTGTTGAATACAGCCTCCGTCAAGATACCACCTACCTTCCGATCACCAATCAGGATGTCGTTTGGCCATTTGAGCTGAGGCGTTGTCCCAATTTGCTGGATGGCACAAGCCACTGCCACGCCTGCGGTTAGCATGAGTCTCGGAAGCCAGTCGGGAGGATGGGCAGGTCTTAATATGATGGAAAGGTATAGCCCGCTTACCGGAGGTGAGACCCAGGTGCGTCCCAAGCGGCCCCGCCCTTTGGTTTGGGCGTCAGCGACTATCAACGTCCCTTCTGGAGCCCCGTCCTGAGCCAGACGGTTCGCTTCTGCATTAGTCGATTCAACTACATCAAAAGAATAAATGGCCGGCTGGCCTATCCATCGAGTCCTGAGGCTTTGTTTGATGGCATCCGCGGAGAGAGTGCTTGGCGATGTTTGATCTACAGAAGGACTCATGATTTTCAATGACTCTGCCTCCCCCTGAAGGACGGGAAGTCTTTCTTTCGGCAGTCGTTCACAAGGTCGGAACGAGACGGTGAACCCACCGCAATGCCTGTTATTTACTTGACATAATGAGGGGGTCAGTTATATTGACACCATATATCATATCTCAACAATTCATGCTATCCGCCTCGAAAAGAGGAAAATAAAAACGTGCTGGAGATTCTACAACTTGGTGACATTATAGCACTGTATTAGCTTGGCTGCAATCCTGAGACAGGAATGATGGAATAGTTGAATGAAGGAATGATGTAGAAGGCAAAATGAACAAAATCCTCTTAAACCCATTGTTCCACCGTTCCATTATTCCAGTATTCCAATTGCGTAGCGAAGCGTAGCTAAGTTCATGTCTAAAACTGATTATTATAAGGTCCTGGGTGTTAGCAAGAACGCCAGCAATGGTGAGATCAAGAAGGCCTATCGCAAGCTTGCCATGAAATACCATCCTGATCGCACCAAAGGGGACAAGTCTGCGGAAGAAATGTTCAAGAAGATCAGCGAAGCCTATGCTGTCTTGAGCGACAAAGAGAAACGCAAGCAGTATGATACCTTTGGTGCGTCCGGTTTCCACCAGCGTTACTCACAGGAGGACATATTCAGGGGCTTTAATTTCGGAGATGTCTTTAGAGAGTTTGGTTTCGACGACGGCAGCTTCGGAAACATATTCATGGGCGGCGGTGGAGGTCGTCGGGGATTCGCGTTTAATTTTGGGGGAGGCCCTTTTGGCGCTCATACCAGGGGCCAAAGGGCTCAGGTCAAAGGGTCGGACCTTGTATATGAACTCCCTCTTACCCTTCAAGAAATACTCCACGGTGGAACTAAGACTATCGCCCTGGAGGAGGGGGGGCAACCGAAAAAAATCAATGTCAAGCTCCCCAAGGGGATGGTGACCGGGAAAAAACTCCGACTATCCGGTAAGGGGCAGCCGGGGGCGTTTGGCGGACCACCCGGAGATCTTTACATCCAGGCCAAGGTACTTGATGATTCTGTCTTCAGTCTGGTAGGACATGACCTTTATATTGATAAAGAAATCAAGTTGACTGAGGCCCTGATGGGGACAGAGATAACGGTTCCAACCGTGGATGGAAAGGACTTGAACCTTAAGATACCTGTTGGGACCCAGCATCAGACAAAGTTGCGGATGAAGGGGTACGGCCTGCCCGAAATGAAAAAGGGCCGAAGGGGAGACCTTTATGCTCGCATCCTGGTCAAAATCCCCAAGCGCCTGAACAAAAAGCAGAAGAGCCTAATTCAGGAGCTGTCACAGGCTGGCCTCTAGGTTGAGTGTATGCCGGAAGAATTAGTCCCCGTATTGTCCAAGGCTGAGATCGCACAAAAAGTTAGGGGCCTTGCACGCCAGATATCAAAAGACTATGTTGGAAAGGATCTTTGCATTATAGGTGTGCTAAACGGGGTTTTTATCTTTCTAGCTGACCTCGTGCGAGAGCTTACTATTTCTGTCGAGGTTGACTTTATCCGTCTGGCCAGTTACGGCTCTGGAACCGTATCTTCCGGAAGCGTGCAGACAACTAAAGAGATCGAACTCGATGTGAAAGATAGGGATGTCCTTATCGTTGAAGACATAGTGGACTCCGGTCTTACCATTGACTTCTTGTTGAAGCATCTTAAGCAATGCCATCCGAAGTCTGTCAAGGTGTGCGCCTTTATCGACAAGACCGAACGTCGTGAGGTGCAGGTACCTATAGACTATACGGGGCATGTGGTTGAGAGTGGATTCTTAGTCGGATACGGTCTTGACTTTGACGAGAAGTATCGTGAGTTGCCGGAAATCTACCATCTGAAACCGTAAACGAAAGGGGCCTACAATGATCGTAACCTGTGAAAAATGCGCCACCAGCTTCGACCTTGATGAAAAAATGATCCTGGAGTCAGGCTCTGAGGTCAAATGTTCCGAGTGCGAGCACGTGTTTACAGTTTACAAACCCGCCCCAGCTGAAAAACCTGAGCCTCCACCGGAACCCGAGGGAGGTGCTGCCGATTCTCCGCAGGCAGAAGAATTAGTTGAAGAAGAATTTGACATCGATGCACTTGGCCTTGAAGACGAACCTGAGGCTGAAGGGCCCGCGGAAGTAGAAGAAGAGGCTGCCGCAGAAGAGACTCCCGAACTTGCGGGGGGCGCCGTTGAAGAAGAACTTGATCTCGAAGGTTTTGACTTTGAGGACAAACCTGAGGCTGAAGGGCCTGCGGAGGTAGAAGAAGAGGCTGCCGCAGAAGAGACTCTCGAACTTGCGGGGGACGCCGCTGAAGAAGAACTTGATCTCGAAGAATTTGGCCTTGAAGAAGAACCTGGGGCTGAAGGGCCTGCGGAGGTAGAAGAAGAGGCTGCCGCAGAAGAGACTCCCGAACCTGCGGGGGACGCCGATGCAGGAGAACTTGATCTCGAAGCAATCAGCCGTGCTGTGGAGGAGGCCGCCCAAGAACCAGAAACAGTTTCGGATGATGCTTCTCGTGCAGAAGAGGTTCTCGATTTTGACCTCCTCGAGCCCGAGGAAGAAACAGCTGCAGGAGAACCTGGTGAAGAAGAAATTGACTTTGAGGGGCTTAGTGTTGATGAAGAAATCACCCCGGAGGAAGAAGTCTCTGTTGAGGAAGCACCCGAGCCTGAGCCTAAACCCGTGAAGGAGGAACCCTTGGTTCAGGAATTTGAGGCCGAGGAAAAGCCCGAGCCGGTTGATGAAATACGGATGCCCCCTCCGGCGGCTGCGAAAGCGCCTCCAGCAGGAAAGCGCGTTAGCAAACCGATCATTATTGCGCTATTATTGCTCTTGGCTGGAGGGGCTCTTGGCGGATACGTTTTCATGAAGGGCGAAGTGCCGTTTCTGAAGGGCGGAATACCGTTTCTGGATAAGCAAAAGCCCGCTGTCGTTGACCCCGGCAACCTCAATATAACACTTCCTGATCAGAAAATTACGGCTGAATTTGTTGAAAACAGCACCACCGGTCGTTTATTTGTCATAAAGGGAATAGCCAGAAATGACTATCCTGAAGCCCGGAACTTCATTAGAGTGAGAGGGATTCTCTACGCGCAGGATGGCAAAGCCGTTCAAGATAGGACTTCATACTGTGGCAATGTCCTGTCTGACAGCCAGCTGCAAACCCTGGATAAGACGGCCATGGAAATGAGATCGCAGAACAGATTCGGCGCTGGAAAGACTAACTTCAACATCTCGTCCGGCACAGAAGTTCCGTTTATGGTTATGTTTTCTGATCTGCCACAAGATTTTGGAGAGTTCAGCGTTGAAGTGGTGAGTTCGGCTCAAGCACAATAGGATAGATAAAGATTGAAGCTCCCCGCTGTCCCGATAGATCGGGACAGCGGGGTTAGTACTTGCTTTTGCGGTTCAATAGCTGTAGGCCCCCATCTTTTAATCCTGACCCCATTACTCTCCGGCACCGCATTCCTCGAGACCTTTGCATAACATTCAATTTTGTTCAAGGTCAAGGAAGGCGAAGATTTTAACCACAGGAATACTTTAAGTATTTTGAGGATTGAAATCTGAGTCTGACGCAGAGATTGGGCAAAGGGGGATGTTTTGCAAAGGTCTCTCCTCGAACCGGGACAAACACCCCTAAGTCCGTCTTGTGAATGAATTTCATGGCAAGTACAACAGCCAAAAATATATTGAATTTCATGAATAATTCCTATATTCTCCCGGAAACGGAGGTTAGTCTTGGATCGAACCACCTACCTTTTGATTAGCATTCTGGTTTTTGTTCTGATGTTACTCGGTAGCGCCGTCGGATACGTGGTCATTGAGGGTTGGCCATTTACAGACGCCCTCTACATGACCGTTATTACTCTGAGTACCGTAGGATACGGTGAGGTTCAAAGGCTGTCCCCGACCGGACGGATGTTTACCATGATCGTCATACTGCTGGGGGTAGGCTTTGCCTTTTATCTTGCAGGAAGCATCATCCAGTTCATGGTGGAGGGTCGCATCAGGGAAATCATGGGGAGGCGTAAATTGGAAAGAAAGATTAGTGCACAAAAAGGTCATTACATCGTCTGTGGCTATGGGCGCGTGGGAAGTGCGGTCTGCGACGCCCTTCTCTCAAAACACCTCGACATTGTGGTGATAGAGAGAGACCCGGCCAGGGTTTCCAAGTTGAATGAACAGAACCTCCTCCACGTTGAAGGCGACGCCACGGACGAAGAGAATCTGATCGCAGCCGGTGTTGAGCGCGCACGAGGGTTGGTTGCTGCATTGAAGACTGACAGTGACAATGTATATGTGACATTGAGTGCTCGGGAGCTTAGTCCTGATCTTTTTATTATGGCCCGTTCCGGAGAAGAGCAGGCAGAAAGGAAGATGCTTGCGGCCGGTGCCAGTAAGGTCGTTTGCCCATATCGGATGGGGGCTCACCGAATGGCCCAAGCCATATTGAGCCCCACGGTCACAGACTTCCTTGAGCTGACCTTGATGGATGCCAGCCGCGACATTCAGATGGAGGAGGTGCCCGTTGATCCTTCGTCAAAGTTGATCAATGTCGCCCTACAGGACTCCGGGATCCGCCAGGAGCTCGACCTGATCATTGTGGCTGTGAAGAAGGCTGCAGGAGATATGCTCTTCAACCCCTCATCGCAAACAGAACTCGAGGCTGGTGACACGGTGATCACCATCGGGGAGGCAGAGCACTTGAAGCGGCTTAGAAAACTTCTTAACCCGGAAAATCAAGGGGCTTGACCTGCTGCAATTTCTGCAATTGATTGGACTGAAAGCGCATTCCTCAACCCTGGCCCCCTTCGGTCTGAGCTACATTCGGCCTGAGCTCATGTCGAAGGCAGGGTCGAAGACAGACCTGTTTTGAACTGCCACAGCGAGAACATTCCCTGCAGCTTGTCGGAGCACAGCGGACTTGTCCGCCGGCATTGTGGCGGAGATCCCGTCTTGACGGGGCTGCAGGAAGCTTCAAACCCTGAAAATTACAAGACCCCAAATCCGGAAATATTAGACCACCCCTGCATCGTATTGCGTACATGTCGCACCAGGGCGGGCTTCAACTCACTTCAGGCACTTTCTTAGCTTCGGTTTGTCCGGGTCCGCAGACTTCCCTCACAATCAAATCTTGTATACAATACGCTTCTCAGTGATGATGATGTCCGTGTACCGGTCGTGAGGTTCCATGGGGATCTGAGGCACTATTTGACACTCAAAGGCGAGGGCTACTTTTCTTGTGGTGATATCTAGGTCAGGAATGAATCGGTCATAGAAGCCCGTACCATAGCCAATGCGGCCCCCGCGTACGTCAAAGGCTATACCAGGGATGATGGCCAGGTTGACTTGTTGCACGGGAATCTCCTTACAACGCTGGGGTATCGGTTCACGGATCCCCCGATACCCTGGCCCAGTGTCCCTATCCAGGTTATCAACCTTGAAGGGCACGATTCCCCCTTTTTCTTCATCAATAAGCGGCAGGGCAACAATCTTTTCAAGAGCTAAGGCCTTGCGGATCATAGGCTCGGTATCCACCTCGCTCTTGTGGCTAAGGTAAAAGAGTACAATCTTGGACTCCAGAAAATTGGCAAATTCAAATAACCGCTCCATGATGGCCTCACTCTGTTCTGCGCGTTGTTTCTTAGTGAGGGCATCACGCCGAGCCACGGTATCTCGTCTAATCTCAGACTTTCTTGCTTTTACGTCTTCCATCGGAAATTTCCACCTACCGAAAATTCAGCTACACGAAGTGTGGCCTTATAACAGAAATTTCGAATAAAGTCAAGTAATAATAATCATTGACTAAATCACATGTTCATGTTACTCGATTTTCTATGCTTGGAACCAAATTCATTAGACAAAATGTAGAATTGGTGGAGGAATCGCTGCGCAAGCGTGGACAAGCGTATGACCTTCGTCCGTTTCTGGATTGTGACGCAAAGCGCCGGGCCATCCTCCTCGAAGTTGAAGAGCTGAAGCACCAGCGCAACAGAGTCTCCGAGCAGATCCCCCAAATGAACAAGGAAGACCAAGATCCCTCAGAACTGATCGCCGAGATGCGGGAGGTCTCCCAGAGAATTAAGTCCTTAGATGAGGAGCTGTCCGAGCACGAAGAAACCCTCCACACCATATTGATGGAGCTGCCCAATCTCCCTCATCCCTCTGTGCCGATTGGCAAAGAGAGTGAGGACAATGTGATTATCAAGAAGGTTGGTGAGCCTCGCTCATCTGACTTTGAACCCTTGCCGCACTGGGAGATCGGAGAAAGACTGGGGATTCTTGATTTTGAGCGTGCCGCCAAGATTGCCGGGGCGCGTTTTGCCCTCTATGTCGGACTGGGAGCAAGGCTTGAGCGTGCCCTGATTAACTTCATGTTGGATGTGCAAACCAAGGAAAACGGCTACCTCGAAGTCCTTCCTCCTTTCATGACCAATCGGGCCAGTATGACCGCCACAGGCCAGCTTCCCAAGTTTGAAGCGGACCTGTTCAAGCTGGAAGGGTGGGACTATTACCTGGTGCCCACTGCCGAGGTGCCGGTCACCAATATTCACCGGAACGAAATCCTGGATGAGGAGGATCTTCCCAGGCTTTATGCAGCCTACACGCCATGCTTCAGGTCTGAGGCAGGTTCTTATGGAAAGGATACCAGGGGACTGATCAGACAGCACCAGTTCAATAAGGTGGAGCTGGTGAAATTCACTACGCCGGAGAGCTCCTATGATGAGCTTGAAGCGCTCTTGAACGATGCTGAAATGATCCTTCAGCGACTTGAGCTTCCTTATCAGGTAGTGGTGCTGTGCACGGGCGATATGGGATTTTCCGCGGCCAAGACCTATGATATTGAGGCCTGGATGGCCGGGCAGCAAAGATACAGGGAGATCTCTTCGTGCAGTAACTTCGAGGATTTTCAGGCCAGGCGGGGCAACATTCGTTTCAGGAGAAAAGGGAAAAAGGGGACCGAACTGGTCCATACCATGAACGGGTCAGGGCTGGCCGTGGGGCGCACGGTCGTGGCGATTCTGGAACACTTTCAGCAGGAAGACGGCTCAGTCATTATCCCGGAGGCGCTGAGGCCGCATATGGATGGAGTGGAAAGAATAACAAGTGCCTAAAGTGAGCTAAAGTGCCTAAAGTTGAAAGAACTGCCCGAAGTACAACAAAGTGCGTCAAGTGGAAACAAGTGCCTAGAGTGCCTAAAGTGAACTAGAGTTTTGCACCAATGGAGGTGAAAATTGCAAGTAATTCACCACATTCTTTGTGGTCTTCCTCAATCTGCTTCCATGACAGCATCTTGCTCTCTCCAATGACTTCGAGCCAATACTCTGTCTCGCTGGCTTCACTTTCGCATATGCGAATCCTATTCTTGAAGTCGGCTTTGCTTCTG
>PVMK01115771.1_pt1 | contig 32511 bp, 32 predicted proteins | sample 1853481 | NCBI WGS metagenome assembly PVMK01 (sample SAMN08533507, study PRJNA380276) | Marine sediment metagenome, whole genome shotgun sequencing project.
CTGTTGCTGGATTTGTCCAGCTCCGCATAATTGAATTTGGATAAGACAATCTCTTCGGCGGTCTCACCCGGTCCCACATTGGGAACCAATTTCTTCACCAACGAACGTGCAAGGGTCGCATTGCCATCGGGAAAGTGCTCAATGAAGGGGTATTTTACAGCGTAAGTATCTCCACCTTTATTGACGTATTCCTGATAGGCCCCCTCCGCCAATGCATCTTTCCATGCATCGTATGGATCCGAACCCATAGACCCACTCGACAGGGCCTGGCGTATGCTCATCATGTCTGTTCCGCCTCCCCCATAATCCATGTTTGTACGCCTGGCCATTTTCAATACGCCGGGGTCATCAACCCCCAGGGTGTTTTGCAAATAATCGAAGTAGGAATGAGTGCGAATGTATTCTGGCAAATCCTCTTTGGGCAGCTTCAGGTCATGCTGGCCGCCCTTTAAAACCCTCAATAATTGTTCTTTACCTTTCTCACTCAACGGGGTTTGCCGTACCGCCTCTTCGTAGGATAGCGTCGGACGCATAAGTCCTTCCACAAACCCCGGATAATCACAAAAGGGGTGCTTCACTACCTTGTCCTGCCCAAAACTCTCCTTGTTGAAAAATGTAACGGCGCCCAAGCCATGCCTTTTAAAGAAATCAGCGTCATACGCCGTCTTGAATCGTTCCATGTCAACGCCTAAATCTTTCATTAGATTGCGCACGGTTTCTCGAAAATCACGTGGCCCTTCAAGGGACTCTGAACCGCCTTCACCCAGTAGTGTATGAGCACCGACCGTGTGCTCATTCCTTTTGGCATGACCCCCAAAATCGTCATGGTTATCCAGTATGAGCACCTTCTTGTCTCTTCCGTGCTTTTGTTGATAGAAATAGGCAGCCGACAGTCCACTGAGGCCACCACCGACAACAACCAGGTCGTAGGTCTCCGACAGTTTGGTGGTTGGCCCCCAGTCAGAACGCCCGGCCCACGCACGCTCATGCGCGGCTTCGTTTGATCCGTGGTGGCTGCCGCGAAGTCCGTTGCGCGCGGGTGGGTAGTACGATGGGTCCAGGGCGGCCATGGCCGCCTGGCCATTTGCTTCAAACGGCAGCATGGAACTGCCTGCCACCATCAGCGTGCCATTGATAAAGTCTCGTCTTGTTATGTCATTCATAGGCTAAACAGAAAATCCTTCCTTGCTGAGCGGTAGTGTCCGTACGCGGTGTCCTGTCGCGTTGAAGATTGCGTTACAAACCGCCGGCGCCAGTGGCGGCAAGGCAGGTTCACCAAGACCCGTGGGCGGGAAGTCGCTCTGGATAAATTGCACATCAACGACCGGCGCATTGCGCATACGCAGCAACGGGTATTGATGGAAGTTTGATTCTCGCACGCGCCCGTTCTCCATGGTTATCTCAAGTCCCAGCATGGTACTGAGCCCATCCATCACCGCGCCCTGACACTGATTTTCTGCGCCACTCATGTTGATAATGGGCCCAACGTCTCCGGCGACCGCTACTCTGTGAACGGTGATCTTGCGATTGCTGTCGACGCTGACATCGGCCACTTCGGCGAAATGTCCAGCGTGGCTGAAATAAAATGCGAGGCCCAGGCCGCGACCTTCAGGTAGCGGCTGCCCCCACCCGGCCATTTCGGCTGCCAACTTGATGACCTCCGCTGCGCGCCCGGTGTTCAGGACTCCGGCATTACCAGGATCGAGCCAGCGAGGCTCACCCATCAATTCGAGCAGGAATTCCACATGATCGCGCTCGGCAGCAATAGCCAACTCGTGCACAAAGCTTTGCACTGCGAACGCAATCGCATTGGAACGTGGCGCCCGCCAGGGACCTGTCGGTGTGCCCAACGGCAGCAGCGACTGGGTTACCTTGTAGTTATCGATCAGTCCTTCGGGCACTTCCCCATTACGCATATCTCCGCTGGATACGGGCCTGTTGCCGTCGTGCGTAAAGGTGATGAAGTGATCTTGCCAAGCCGAGAGTTTTCCATTGCCGTCCAGTGATGCTTGCAGCGCATGAAAGCCGCCCGGGCGATAAAAGTCATGCGCCATATCGTCTTCGCGTGCCCACTGCAGTTTGACGGGTGCGCCGACTTTACGAGCGATGGCAGCAGCTTCGCAAACATAGTCGTTCATTAGTCGGCGACCGAAGCCTCCACCGACGCGCGTCTGGTGCAGCGTCACTCGGTCTTTTGCAATACCGAGTACATTGGCGACATTATTTCTGGCCCGATCCGGCGTTTGCGTGGGCGCCCAGATTTCGATATCACCATCGCGATACCACGCAGTGCAATTCTGCGGTTCGAGCGGCGCATGCGACACGAACGGGTAGCTATAGAACGCATCAAGCGTCTGCTCCGCGTTCTTGAATGCCTGATCGACGTCGCCAAACTCGCGCACGATCGTGGCGTCCTGTTTATTCGATAACGCTGCTGCCTGTTCCACAAGGCGGCTCCAGCTATCAGTCGAAGCGTCACTCTCATCCCAATCGATCCGCAGGCGCGCACGCGCACTTTGCGTCGCCCAGGTTGAGTTCCCGACAATCGCAACGCCGGGCATCAGCTCAGACACCGTGTCATTGCCTTCAAGCACGAATGCATCCCGAATGCCGGGCAAACCGCGGATCTCGTCGAGATTTGCATCGCGTACCCGGCCACCGGACGCCGGACACTTTGAGTAGGACGCATACAGCATCCCCGGTAAGATCTGGTCGATGCCGAATAGCGGTTTGCCGGTGACGAGTTTTTCGTTGTCAACGCCGGTAATGCGCTTACCAATAAGGCGATAGTTGTCGCGAGACTTAAACGTCAGCGTACTCTTGTCCGGCACTGGCAATTTCGCCGCCAAAGCAGCGAGCTCGCCATAAGTCAGCCGCCTGCCGGTAGGCTCGTGTGTGACGACACTCGCCGCCGTAGAACACTCGTCGGCAGCAACGCCCCATGAATCCACCGCAGCGTTCACGAGCATTGCACGAGCCGTCCCACCGGCTTCTCGCAGCTGGTTCCAGGAACTCCGGATCGAGCGTGACCCGCCGGCACTTTGGCGACCGTAAACATCCGGATCAATGGGAGCCTGCTCCACCCTGACGTCGGCCCAGTCCGCATCGAGTTCCTCGGCCACGATCATCGGAAAGGCAGTCTTGATTCCCTGCCCGATCTCGGGGCTTTTTGAATAGATGAGAACGCTGCCGTCAGGCGAGATGCTGATAAATGCGTTCGGTGCAAAGTCGTCGACCTGTGCTTGTGCAACGGAAGCGGGACTATCATGGAAACAGGCGGCTAGTGTGAATCCGCCACTCGCCAATCCTGTCAGCTTGAGGAACGTTCTGCGGTCCAGCTTTTGCCATGCGGCGCTCGAGTCGGCTTCCGCGTCGCGAATCGCCGCGCGAATATTAGGGTCGCGGGCCAGTCGATCTTGAGCTTTCATGCATCACCCCCATCGCCCTGCATTACCTCGGCCGCGCTGTGTATCGCTGCACGAATACGCGAATACGTGCCACAGCGACAAAGATTGCCGCTCATCGCGGTATCGATATCTGCATCGCTCGGTAAAGGGATTCGTGTCAACAATGCGGCGGCACTCATGAGCTGACCCGCCTGACAATAGCCGCACTGCGGCACATCGTGCGCGACCCAGGCGTCCTGCAACGGGTGGAGTGTCCCGTCGCTTGCAGCCAGGTTCTCGATCGTTGTGATGGACTGCCCTTCTACGGCCGAACACGGCGTTGCACAAGACCGAATCGGCCTGCCATTGAGATGCACCGTGCAAGCACCACAATAACCGCCGCCGCAACCAAATTTCGTGCCCACGAGGTCGAGATGATCCCGTAAAACCCAGAGCAACGGCGTCGATGCATCGACATCCTCAAGCACGCGCTCCTGACCATTAACGTTGAGATAAACCATCGGTTTTTCCTCCGTTAAAGCAAGATACTAGCATCTGAATATCTGCGTTCAGGGCGCGGACGTCAACACCAGGATCCCCCAGACGACTAAAACCACACCGGTTACGTAACCGAACCAATGGCCCGCAGGGACTGTCTTTTCGAACAGAACGAGCAATGCTAGGCCCGTGATCCAGTAGAGGTTCATCACCCCGCCGAAAAATAGTAGCCCCATCAGAAACCAGCAGCAACCGACGCAGAAAACACCGTGCACAAAGCCCATGCGTAGTGCACCGAAGGCACCCGGTCGCCAATGTGTGCTGAGGAATGCATACGGCGATCGGCAGTGGCGAAGACAGGCGTGCTTAATCGGCGTGAGTTGGTAGACCCCCGCGGCGAGCAGCAGGACGCCGCCGAATATAACGTTGGTCGCGACGAGCATCGGTGACAGGATACCGGCCCGCTCGAGCTCCCACTGAATCATCATCGCAACCAGGCTAAAGCTGGCCCAAGCGGCTAGATAGCCGAGCGTGAATATGCTCGTTGCGACATGGGGATGGCCGGTTTCGCGCTGCTTGCCATTCACCGTAGCAAATAACAGGATCATCGGCGCCGCGCTGGGCAGCATCATCGCCACCATCATGATCCACCACATAAAGAACATCAGGACTGCATAGCCAGGCGTCCAGACAGCGGGTGTCATCATTTCCATGCCGGTCATGCCCATACCCGCACCGGTCAGCAAGTACGCCCATGCCAAAGCGATAACTGCGACAAGCGCCGTAATGACAATCAGGCGATCGCGTCGCACCACTGCTTCAAGTGAGGCATCAATGGACGCCATTATTCTCTGTTAATCCGACTGGAGTTCACGCATTAAGCCACGCTGTAAGCCGTGATCTCTCGTGGAGCAATCCATCCTGATTCCAGTGGTGAACACAAAAATGGGCCCACGAGTCCTCGTACGCCATCTCCATTTCTCCAGTCACCGAGCTTGTCCCTTGCCCGATCTCCGCATAGGTAAATTCGAAACTGCCACTGGAGCGTGCGAATGCTATGTGGAACGGTTCACCATTAAATTCATTGATCAATGGTCTGCCGCTGCTCTTCATAATGCCCGGGATTTCAACCCTTGCAGTTCTGAGTTCCAGATTCGCTTCGAGATTAATTGGTAGAAACAACGTCTCGCAGAATTCCGAGCATGTAGACCCGAATACGGAAAACAAATTGCTTAGTGGTTTGCACGCCTCGCCTGAGATAATAGTTTCAAGTGCGACCCGTTGAGCTTCATCCGCTCGTTCATCGATCACAATCTGGCGTTTGCCGTTGCCTTCCGCGATTTCGCCAGGCCACTTGTACAGCCCGGCCCAATTCAGCCCTGCGAGCGGCGTATCGTTGAAATAACCTTCAACAATGATGCCGACGAATGCCGACTGACAGTAGCCATAGGTGCTCGGCAAGTTGAATTGGCAACCACAATTCACAGCACAATTGCAGTTGTCGTAAGTTTCACTTTTGAATAGCCATTGATTCTTCATCTCGCCGACCTCCCTGACCGGATCAAGCCATCCTGGTTGTAGTGGTGAACACAAAACAGCGCCCATGAATCTTCGAATGCCATCTCGAGGCCACCGCTCACCGTGGTCGTGCCTCGTCCGATTTCCCCATAGGTAAACTCGAAGCTGCCAGTCGGGCGTGCGATCGCGATGTGGAATGGTTCACCATTGAACTCATTTATGATCGGTTTGCCAGCACTCTTTACGACACCCGCAATGTCGACCTTGGCGGTTCTGTGCTCCAGATCCACCTCGAGTTCGATTGGCAGAAACAGAGTCTCGAAAAACTCTGTGCATAAGGAGCCGAAGACAGAGAAATGATTGCTTAGGGGCTCGCACGCCTCCCCTGAGATGATCGTTTCAAGAACAACGCGTTGGGCGTCATCCGCTCGCTCGTCGATCACAATCTGGCGCTTGCCGTTTCCCTCCGCGATCTCATCGGGGAATTTGCAAAGCAGCGCCCAATTCAGGCCGGCTAGCGGCGTGTCATTGAAATGGCCCTCGACAATGGTGCCGACATAAGCGAAATGACAATTACCATGTGTCGTGGGTTCGTTGAATTGACAACCGCAGCTAACCGAACAGTTGCAATTGTCATAGGTATGACTCTTGAATTCCCACTGGTCAGGCATTTCGGCAACCTCCCAATTCGGGCGATAAACAGCCCATCATTGTAATAATAGCCGAATGTCAGGTCGTTATTTGCTCCGCGAATAACTCAGTAAAACGTGATTCTGGATACTTGGAAATGGTATCGGCAAGAAGCTGCATTTCGACATGCTTCTCGTGATGGCGGGGTTCGGGTCTTCGCAAATGATATTGCCTGAATCGCCAAAACGATGTGGCTACTGCGGCATATACTGTAAATGCCTTCAAGGTCTCTCGTTCGATGGACTGAAGAGTCGTCTTTTTCAGATAGCCGCCCATGAGCTGACCTGCTTGCTCGAAAGAGATACCGTGACGATCTCGGCAAGCACCGATGATCACCATTCCAAGATCAAAACCGCGGTAGTAGTGGCAAGCTTCTTCAAAATCAATGATCGCCATAAGCTGGTCGCCTTTGACAATCACGTTATCGAAGAAGACGTCACCGTGAATTAACGCCATAGGTAGATGCTGAGGGATACTTTTATGCAGGTAACTAGTCTTTTCGGATAACCAGTCTTTATAAGCATGACGAACGGTGGAATCTGTCACCTCGGCAAAATGGCTACGGCCGTAGGGGAACGATTGAGGTAGGTAAGATGGCGCGGGAATCGCATGCAGCCGAGCCATTTCCTCACCTAACTGAATGAGTAGGTCCCCAGTCAAGTTGGCTGAGACGTCTCCGTCAACGTAACGCTTCAACATGACAGGTTTTTCATTGTGCAGAACCACCATGGGTTCATTGGGTGGCACAACGACTCGCGAGGTACGAATGCCTCGGTCGGTCAAATAAATCAGCAAGGTCGCAAGGTTAGTCGCATGTCTTGGCGACTTTTGATCCCAGAGCGTCAAAACGTACTTGCTCGAGCTTGTTTCAATACAATAGCTCGTGTTTTCGAGTCCGCCGTCCATGACGGAAAAAGTCCTAATGTCACCGATTCCGAACCGACGAGCGAGACCCTCCAACGATTTCCTGTCCAGACGATCGTAAAGCGCCATCTTGATACGTGCCTAATTAACCCCGGATGACTCTACGAAATCAATCAGGATGACGTCTCTGTGCCCGTCACCGTCGCTGGAGGTAATCGGCGAAACGCTATGCCATAGCGAACGGTCAAAATAGTACGAATCGAAATAAGACTCCTGCTTCCAAACGGCATGGGGACGTCTCGCCGGCTCGGGTCCACTCCCGTAAAAGTAATTGACGCCACCATCAATGTTGTGGCGAGCGATCAGATGTTGCGCAGTATAGGTTTCATCGTCACGATGAATGCCCTCGGGCGTGGGGTTTCCGGAGACTCCAGTCGTGGCAAGAATTCGAATCTGATGGACTCCGACTAACCAGTCATCCTCGATGTGTTTCTTCGATGTCAGCTGTGCAAGTCAAATCGTATGAGTTCACGCAGGAACGGGTTGTTGACGGTGTCGGCGGCCAATGGAGCAAAGCGTCTGTGCTCGCCACCGTTGAGGGGGTTTGTTTTGCTGCTTTGATAGAAGGACGCGCCGGGAATATGGCGTAACCGGCCGCTACTCGCAGACAGCTCGTACAGCCCGTAACGCCTAAATCGGTAGCTTCCGCCATCGGCCATGTAGAGATCTGGCTCGAGACGTTCCCAATCTCGCCTGAAAAGTTCAATAGACTCATGCAGAGCGGGTGGAAACGAGAATTCATGGGCAGGAACTTGTGCGTAGTGAGCTAGTTCAAGGCAATTCCCTATATTTGTGCGAACTGTAATCATTTTCCTTGGCAAGTCTTAATTAGGATTTACTGTATGGACAGTAACGGGTCAGAAACCGTTGCATTTAGCGAATAGCTACCTGCACGGGTTAATCCGATCATGCTTGACGGGTGATAGTCACACCGCAATGTCGGCACTGTACCTTCTCGACATTGCCTACAGCGCCGAACCCGAAAGTCGTGTCAATGACGTGAAAATCATGCCAGCCCAACCAACAAAACAAACGCCGGACTCTACGTGGTACTTTTGGCATGACCTAACTGCCCAGAACAAAATAGACTCACGGATGTTCTTGTATGGATTTCCACAGTTAATTGTAAACCATCACCAATGCTTGCGCGTGAAATTAATAACGACACACTACCCTGCGAGCCACGCCCCAAACTATCGATCATCTCCGCATCTCAAACTTCTCATACCTGATCGGTCACCTCTTCACCAACCAATAGGGCTTCGATGGATGCTTCGGTGACTCGCTGTCGCTGACTGCTTTGGGTCGGAAGCAGAGATGCTCGACTCAGATTACGATGTTCCGCCTCCCGCTCAATAGCAGAACTAAAACGAGCCTGAATTTCAGTGTCAGTTTGTTCGCCTAACGGCCAGGAGCGGTCACTCGATTTTAGCTCGATCGGTTCGCACAAACACGACTTCTCCGGAGCCCACGAGTCCTGAAAACTCGCTCGGGTCCCCGGTCAGGATCGAAATGCCGATGGGCGTTACAAGGCCCCACCGATTCTTGATGAGGTGAACTAATTCGTGCCCGTTCGGGTTGGAAAAATTGAATTGACTCAGCCATTCCGTCAGCGCGTTTGTGCCTTCCAGTCGACCTGGGCAGTAACCTGCGGAGTCTTGCCACTTGATCGTTGCCGTGATCGGTTGCTCGCGAAAAGACCCTCGATACGATTGTGAAATAGTTTCCACGCAGTTTTTCTCAACACCTGCGCGTTCCGATGCTAAAGCGAATGCAACGGCTGTATCCTCCATCCGACCTGTCCACGCAGCATTGGAGAGCAGGGAAACGGCGAGCCCACTCTTTGGCCAAATTGCCAGTATCGACCGAGCTCCGTTAGTTACACCTGAATGGTGTATATAACGTTCTCCTCTTATATCCGTGCTCTGTCGCCAACCGAGTGTCATTACCCAGCGATTGGTGATGACGATGTCGCCGTTGCGGTCCGGCAACGGTTGTGTCAGAAGACGCTGGCCTAATGGACTGAGCAGGCCGCGTGGACCAAATAAGGATGAGGTGAAATTACTCAGTTCCGTAGCCGTCGACTCCATACCCGCACCACACCAACTGTAGCTAAAATTTTCTCGCTCGAGCTCACGCGGATCACCATTTTTCTTACCTTCATAAATTCGAGTTTGCGGATTGGAACCCTGACTCTCACTTTCCAGGGCCAAAGTTCCCTGACGACTGGTAGTTCGGATAGTGCTATCAAAAAGTTCCGAGAATGACTTGCCCGACGCTTGTTCCATCATCGCTCCGGCGAGCGAGAAGCCGTGTGTACTGTATAGGTAAGTGGTGCCGGGAGGCGACACAAGGTCTCTATCGCCAAGTTGCTCCAGGCCTGCCATAGCACTCGCATAGTTCTTCCGGCCTCTGGCAAAATCTCGTGCTTCATAGTGTGGCAGCCCTGATGTGTGTGTCATCAGGTCGCGCAACGTCAGTGAGTCGTACTGCTGTGGCAGATCTGGCATCAGATCGCCTGCACGGGCATCTATATCAATAGAGCCATCTTCGACCAGCTTTGCCGCTATTACGCTACATACTGCTTTGGAGACGCTGGCGAGTCGAAAAACTGTATTCTGTTGTACGGGTTTCCCTCCAAGGACATCGGCAGCACCTGATTCTCCATGCCAAACCAGGTTGCCGTGGACGCTAACTGCAGCGGACAGACCTGGAACCCCTGTCTGTTCATGCAGTGCCCGCATCAGTATGTCGAGAGTGGCACTGATTGAATCTGCAGTCTTACCCTGCTGAGGCAGCAGAAGACAGGTAAGCGAGACAGTGACGAATATGAGGCATCTCGTTGCATTTTGTCTCGGTAAAATCATCGCGATTCAAACTGTCCTCTATGGGTCATTTGCGGCCCTTCAGACCAATTTTAGCCCAACGGCAGCTTTTGGCCGTTTGCGGTCGTTACTCATGAGTTGACGACAATTTCGGCTTTGGGTTGTGATTTCAATCGGTCTATGCAAAACACTACTATCTGTGAGTAACAGAAGGAGTGTTGCACCATCCCCTACTGGTTAGAAGATGCCCCCGTCCTCAACTTAGTGAAGGAAAAAAATACGCCGGATATTTTTCCAGAGGTAGAAAAAGTACCCGGTTCCTTTGTTACAATCCTAGAGCCTGATTGGCAAATCCCGGACGCGTATGCCGCTCGCGGCATGGATAGCGCTGCCGATCGCCGGTGGAATCGAAATCAACGGTGGCTCACCTAGGCCGGTTGGCGGTTCAGTACTCTTCATAAAGCGAATATCGAGTTCCGGCACGTCGGCCATTCTTAGCGGGGTGTAGGTGTCCAGATTGCGCTCACTCACCTGTCCGTTTTTGATGGATGCCCCCTCATGTAATGCAAGGCTTACGCCCCACAGAACTGCACCCTCTGCCTGTGCCAGCGCCCCATCGGGATGTACCACCGTTCCACAATCGATGGACTGCCAGATTTTCTTCACGTGAACCTTTTTGCTATCCGGATCGACCGCAACGTGTACAACACTGGCTATCCAGGTCGGCATGTTGCGCTCCTGCCCGTGGCAAACGGCAACACCCATACCCTCTCCTTTGGGTAGTTCAGCGCCCCATCCGGAACGCTTGCGAACGTCCTTGAGCACCGCGGCAAGACGTGACGCCCCGCCAACAGCCACCGGCGGACTTCCGGCATTCTTGCCTGCGCCATCAAGGCGGGCCAGCCGAAATTCGATCGGATCCTCGCCGGCCAGGCCAGCCAACTCATCCATAAAAGACTCGACCCCCCAGCCAACCCATCCAGGACCGACGGAACGAAGCCATCCGGGCAGGAAAGTTTTCTGCGCCAAATCATTGTTGATGGCCCGAACACGATGGTTCTGCAATGTGTACCAGTGATCGGCGCCGCTGATCGAAAACGGATCGAACTTACCGTTACCATCGATGCCATCTGCCATAAATCCGGGCGCCATAGACAAGGTTGGCCAGCCCGCTGCAGCGGCATGTTCTATTCCCGTCAACCTACCCTTGTCATCAAATGAAGCATCGAATTGCTGTACGGATGCAGATCGGGCGCAGTCAAAACGACTATCATCGGCCCGCTGAAACACGATCTTGACGGGCTTACCCAGCACTTTCGAGGCCAGCGCTGCCGGAACCATGGGGTCAGCCCAAAGACGGCGACCGAATCCTCCACCAAGGTAATACTGGTGAATGACGATGTCCGTCTCGTTCAGCCCAAGGGATTTTGCAAGCATAGGCAGGGCCAGTGACTGCCATTGGTTACCGGAATGGATGTGGCATTTGCCTTCAACAAATTCAACCACCGCATTGGCGGGCTCGAGGGTGAAGTGCAAAGCGGTACTGGTGCGATAGGTGGCATTGTGTGTGCTGGTGGCATTGGAGAGCGCTTGAGCGACATCACCAATATCAACAACAAGCACGCCTGATTTCTTGTCTGCAGCCAGTTTCGCACCTTCAGCAAGGATATCGCTTTCGCTGACCCCGGCGGTCGGTCCCGGCGTCCAATCAACCTGAATCGCTTGTGCAGCTTTCATCGCAGCAGGAAAATTCTCAGCTATGACAACAGCCCAGCCCTGCAACACAGCGCCCGGATCTTCGAGCACCAGGGTCTGCATGTAGCCGGGAATATCTTTGGCCCCGCTGTCATCAATGCTGTTGATTGAGCTTCCGTATCGTGTTGGCGGCATCAGGGGATGGGCAAATACCATGCCCGGTAATTCAACATCAAGACCATAGACCGCTTCTCCGCTCGACTTGGCCGGAATATCCTGTGCTGGCACATCGTGGCCGATCAAACGGCGTTCTGATGCGGGCTTGATTGGCATAGCCGCAAGTTCTTCGGCGCTAAACGTCCGGCTGATGTCGCCTTGCTTCACGATATCCGCAAACGAAATGCTTTTACCATTGGCGGTTACGCGACTCATCTCGACTTTGCAATCATCCGGAGTCTCATCGAGCAAAGCCGCGCCGGCATCACGAAGAACGGTTCGTCCGGCTGCGCCTGCCTGGGACAGCATCGCAAAGCTTGTAAAAACGGACCAGGATCCGCCGGTCACCATATAACCCCATTTGGGGTCGCTATCGACATGCTTGAAGCTGATATCACTCCAATCGGCCCCGAGTTCGTCAGCAATAATTCGTGCCAGCGCAGTACCGACATGCTGACCCATCTCCGCTTTCGCAATATTGACCAGAATGCCCCCACTCGCGTCGATTTCAAACCACACGGTTGGTGCAAACATATGGCTGGCAGCATCTTTCGCCAATTCGCTGATGGCCTCAGCGTTGCTATACCCCGGTAATAACACGCCTACGCCCATAAACAGCCCTGCACCTGCGCTTCCCGCAAGAAATGTTCGGCGACTGATTCTAGTTCTCATTGTCTCTGTCTGCATGGCCATGATTACGCCCCCCTGCCATTTGCTGCTGTTTTTATAGCCTTTCGAATTCTCGTATAGGCCATGCAGCGACACAGGTTGCCGTTCATTGCGGTCGAGATTTGCTCATCGCTCGGATTCGAATTATTTTCCAACAAATCGGCCGCTTGCATTATCTGACCGGACTGGCAGTAACCGCATTGCGGAACCTGTTCTGCCACCCAGGCCTGCTGCAAGGCCCTGCCCGTATTCGTAGAGAGACCTTCAATGGTAGTCACCACACGCCCGGACACAGAACTGACAGGTGTCGTACATGATCGCAAGGCCTTACCATCGATGTGCACGGTGCAAGCGCCGCACAGGGCTATGCCGCAGCCAAATTTTGTGCCCTTCAGTTTTAGTTCATCGCGAATTACCCAAAGCAGCGGTGTGTCAGGTGCGCTGTGAGACGAAACAGTCTCGCCATTGAGGTTGAATTCGATCATCTTTTCTCTCCACGAAAATCGTTGGTAGCCAGTAAAGTTTAGTACAACGGTGACCCTGTTTGCGAGGAGAATGGGGAAATGAGTCCCGGGAAGACACAAAGAAACGTCGACATCCGGGATATGCCGGTTTTAACGCCTATAGGCGAAGCAGATATTGCAGTGGTGGAGCAGCGTATACTGAGCGTAAATCCTGCCTACTTCCACACCAGGAATATGCTGCAAAAAGGATCACTTATGAAACGATGGTATCGTCCGCCCGGAATGGAACGTGACCCCACGCGGCACTTCGTTAAGGCCAGCGAAGAGATCTTGGGCGGATCATGAGCAACTACGATTCTGTTCATCGAAGATCACTGGATCATCCGCAGGAATTCTGGGCAGAAGCGGCAGCCGGTATCGACTGGGAGACAAACTGGAACCGTGTTCTTGACGACAGCAAAGCGCCGTTTTATCGCTGGTTTTCCGGTGGCCGGCTCAATACCTGCCACAATGCACTGGACCGGCACGTCGATGGTGGCCGCGCTGATCAGACCGCACTCATATACGACAGCCCTTTAAGCGGCAGCAGCCGGAGCCTCACGTATCGCGAACTGCGGGATGAGACTGCGTTATTTGCAGGCGCACTGGCTGCCAGGGGCATCAAAAAGGGTGACCGGGTCATCATCTACATGCCGATGGTTCCGGAAGCAATCGTTGCCGTGATGGCTTGCGCACGTATTGGTGCCGTTCATTCGGTGGTTTTTGGCGGTTTCGCGGCCAACGAACTCGCCACGCGCATTGATGACGCGAAACCGAAGGCCATTGTCTCGGCATCCTGTGGCATCGAACCCAGCCGCGTGATCCCCTATAAACCGTTGCTCGATCAGGCAATCGAATTGGCAACGCATACTCCGGACCTCTGTATCATTCTGCAACGGCCTCAGCAGCAGGCAATTCTGATGGCAGGCCGGGATATCGACTGGCACGACGCGATCGCCGCTGCGAGCCCTCATGAGTGTGTCATCGTCGAGGCAACCGATCCGCTTTACATCCTGTATACCTCGGGAACAACCGGCGAGCCAAAAGGTATTGTGCGGGACAACGGCGGCCACGCTGTCGCACTTCACTGGTCGATGAAGAATATTTACGACGTCGAGCCGGGTGAGGTTTACTGGGCCGCGTCGGACATTGGCTGGATCGTCGGCCACTCCTATATCATCTATGCGCCGCTGCTCCACGGCAACACCACCGTACTCTTTGAGGGTAAGCCGGTCGGTACTCCGGATGCAGGCGCTTTCTGGCGTGTCATTTCTGAACATGGTGTTGCCTGCATGTTTACCGCACCGACCGCGTTCCGTGCGATCAAGCAACAGGATCCGAATGGGACCTTGATCGACAAATATGATTTGTCTTGTTTGCGGTCATTGTTTCTTGCCGGAGAGCGATGCGATTCGGACACCCTCAAATGGGCCGAGCAGAAACTTGGTGTGCCGGTGATAGACCACTGGTGGCAAACCGAGACAGGCTGGGCAGTTGCGTCAAATTGTCTCGGTATAGAATCATTACCGGTCAAGGCTGGGTCAGTGGCGCGTGCAGCCCCCGGTTGGGACGTCCACGTGCTTGATGCGAATTGTGCAGAACTGCCCAATGGACAAGTTGGATCGATCGCATGCAAGCTGCCTCTGCCGCCGGGGGCCTTGCCAGGTTTTTGGCGGGCGGATGATCGTTACAGGAAGTCCTATCTGCAGAAATTCCCCGGATTTTACGAAACAGGGGACGCCGGTTATATCGACGACGATGCTTACATCCATGTGATGTCCCGCACCGATGACATCATCAATGTTGCCGGCCACCGATTGTCGACCGGCGCCATAGAAGAAGTGCTGGCAATGCATCCGGATGTTGCCGAATGTGCCGTTGTCGGCGTTGCCGACGCTCTGAAGGGGCAGCTTCCGGTTGGATTGGTGGTTTTGAATGCCGGTTGCGGCAGACGTCCGGATGAGGTTGTTGCCGAGGTTATCAGCATGGTCAGGCAGCAGATAGGACCGATTGCCGTATTCAGAAAGGCAGCCGTGATCGGCAGGCTGCCGAAAACACGCTCCGGGAAGATTTTGCGGAGCACCATGCGCAAGATCGCAGACGGTGAAGACTATCGCCTTCCCGCCACCATTGAAGAGCCGCTTGTGCTCGACGAAATACGTGAAGCGATGTTGTCAATCGGCTATGCAAACATCAGCAAACGATGAACTCCTAAATCAACGGATGATTAACTTTCTACGAATTACACTTCGTATGTATTTGCGAGTAGGATGAGGACATAAGGCTAACAAAAACAATTGCCACGGATGTAAGCAGGTCAATCGCTTGCAGATTGATTTTAAGGTAGCTGCTCTTTGGCACAACAATAAAATATGAATCAGCCACCTTTGGATTCAATCAAGCGCGGAACAGAAATTCTCTGTCACACCGCATTTTGGTATGGCCTGCTGTTCGCCGCGCCTGTATTTGTTGCCATGAACAACCAGCAGAATCTTTTCATTTCCGGTTCAAAGCTTGCGGCAGGTCTGCTGGTACTCATGTTGCTTATGACCGCTGTGACATCATCTCTTGCAGTACTTTTGGGTGCACCGTGGCGTAGGGTACTGGCCATGATTCTGGTGGCCACTGCTCTTGTTTTGGCCATCCAAAGTAATGTGTTGCATTCCATTACTGACTTTGGTCAATTCGATGGAACCATTGTCAATTTCAGAAAGTATGGCTGGCTTTTCTGGCTGGAGTGGTACGGTTTCCTGGTCGCTCTGGCACTACTGGCCTGGCTGCTGTACCGGGTTCGACGAATATCTGTGTGGGTACCGTTGATTCCGATCCTGTCATTTACACTTCTTTTGGTTCCCAACTCATTATCTACGAGCCATAGCCCCAACGGCTATGCAAGCAACATCTTCGACGAATCAGTCTTTGATTTCTCCAGCGTACTTAACCTGGTTCACCTTCTCCCCGATAGTCTTCAAAGCGATGTGGCACAACAGGTGTTGGAAGAGAATCCCGAACTCGCGGACCGGTTTCGGGGTTTTACATTTTATACCAACCACCTTGGCATGTATTACGGCACCGTGCCCGCTGTGCCAACGTTGCTTACCGGCAAGCCATTTCGTTTTGACCTGGGCCTCAGATACAGCTGGATAATCCCCTTTATTGATCAAAATTCCTATCAGAACGAATTAGCCAATCAAGGTTTCAAACTGGATCTCGTACCCATCGAAAGAGCCCATTGCGTGAGCCGTGCAAGGAGTTGTGTACCGCGCCCGTTTCTTGATTGGAAGTCACGCGGCTACAGAACAATACCCAATGAAGGTCAGCTTTATTCCTTGAGACTCCTGGCGGATCTTTCCTTATACCGCCTGTTGCCGTCTTTTCTGAAAGAAAAAATTTACAACAAAGGTGAGTGGTGGCTTTCCGATAGCACGATGGACGGCGCTTCACGCTGGCCTGATCCCGTCGTCCGCGAGTGGACAGAGCACATGAACGTTACCGCGCAGACAGCGATTTATAAGTGGTATCACTATATTGGAACGCATAAGCCACTATTCTGGAACAAAGATTGCGATCGACAGAGCGGCCTGGCACGCTCACGGGAAATTTTCCTTGGCCAGGCATATTGCATACTTAAAGGGGTCGCGATGCTGCTGGATAAACTGCAGGAGGAAGGTATCTATGATCAAACCGCCATTATCATCTCCAGTGATCACGGCCACAATGTCATACCACGGGACATTGCAGGTTCGCCGGATTCTGTGCCGCTGACCGGTAGAATGATGGGAACCGCCAGGCCAGCGCTGTTGGTCAAGTCGCTGGACAGCAGGGCCCCGCTGAAATTCAGTAATTCACCCACCAGCCTGTCTGACATCGCGGCAATAACCCTGTCATCGGTAGGTGTCACGTCTGAAAAAATCCCAAACAGTACTCTAGAGCTTCCTGTAAAACCCGACCGCGACCGGTATTTTTACGATTATTCCGTCGAAAAACTGAGCCGCTGGAATGATCAACCCGTTCCTTACGACCTCTATCGGGTCAACGGCCCGGTCACCGATGATCGGTCATGGTCTCTGCAAAATATTTATGCTGACCGGCCCGCACCTCAACAGTTTCCGCTCATTAGTCATCGCACTTCTTCGGAGTTCTTGCGTGGCGTATTCCTAAATCCCAATGACCCCGATAGGGAGCTGGCATGGATCATCCGAAAACAGTTTGCGTTTCTGATATACATTCCTGAGAATTTTCCTGCAACAGGCCAGCTTGTCGTGACTTTCCATGTACCTGAATGGGTGGGGAAACAAACATTCAAGGTCAGGATCAATGATTTTGATCTGCCGGGTGGTTTCGAAATTCAACCTGAGAGTCAATTCTGGCAAGAAGTTCGAATAAACCTGCCCACGCAATCACGGCAACCGGGTAATAACCTCATTTCCATCCAATTTAATAAGCTGGTGCATTCACCGCGTGTCGAGAATCTGGCAGCTGCAGCTCTGCTTAAATCCATTGCTACAGAGCCTGGTGGAAGCCTATGAAGAAAAGGGAACCACAACGGCCAGCCCTGCTAATCGGTATAACAGGGTCAGAAGTAGTTGACTTTGTGCTTTCTGAATCCAATCATTAGTAAATTATTTTTGTGAGGCCAGTTTTTTGATCACTCTGCCCCCTGAATCCTGTGTGCTTCCGACCCGGTGGGGAGAGTTTCGCCTCTACACATTCGAAGAAACAAAAAACGGTAAAGTACATCTCGCCCTGGTTTTGGGCGAACTGGACACCCAGAGTTCTGTTTTGACGCGAGTCCACTCTGAATGTCTTACGGGTGATACTCTTTTTTCTCAGCGCTGCGATTGTGGGTCGCAGCTACAGCAAGCAATGAAACAGGTGTCTGCAGAGGGTAGCGGGCTCATTCTCTATCTACGCCAGGAAGGCCGCGGAATTGGGCTGCTTAACAAGATTCGAGCTTATCAGTTACAAGACGAAGGTGCTGACACCGTAGAAGCAAACGAACGCCTGGGTTTTGACTCCGATATGCGGGATTATTCAATATGCGGGCCAATGTTTGCCTATTTTGGTGTCACTCAAGTGAGGCTCTTGACCAACAACCCTCGCAAGGTGTCCGCTCTGGAGGCCATGCAAGTCGTAGTTGAAGATCGTTTACCTATTCATACCGGGCAAAACCCTCACAACGAACACTACCTCAAAACCAAGGCTGGCAAGTTAGGCCATGTGTTTAACTAACCTCTTATTCAATTCATGATTATCTGGGAGCCGTGGTTGCAATGTATATAACACTCGCAATTATTGCCGCAGTCATATTTTTTTATAGCCTGGTCGCCAAGAGGGTAGAGAAAACAATTATCTCTGGCCCCATGGTGTTCGTTTCCATCGGGTTTTTGATGGGTTCTTACGGCCTTGGCTGGTTGGGAGGCGATGCAAGCAGTCACGAACTTCGAGTGCTTGCCGATCTGACCCTCGCCTTGATCCTGTTCATTGATGCGGCGAATGCAGATTTGGGGGTACTGAAGAGGCAATTTAGAATTCCCTCGCGGATGCTGGTAATCGGCCTTCCCGGTGTCATTGCGCTGGGTTTTGGATTCGCCGTGTTGCTGTTTGACGGGCTAACACTTTATGAAGCGGCGATACTGGCAACGATGCTTGCGGCAACCGATGCAGCACTCGGCAAAGCCGTCATCACCAACGAGGCCGTACCCGCCCGAACCCGGGAAGGGCTGAACGTGGAAAGCGGATTGAACGATGGACTGTGTGTTCCCGTTTTGCTGATTTTTATCGCATTGGCCGCAAGCACCGGTGCCCAGGAAATGAGTGGTTTTCACGCTTTGAAGCTTCTTACGGAAGAATTGGGAATTGGGATTGCCGTCGGTTTGGGTTTTGCTGCAGCGGGCGTCACACTGCTGCGCTGGTGCTGGAAGCAAGGCTGGGTGTCAAAAGTCTGGATTCAGGCTACGGTGCCTGCGTTAGCCCTGCTCAGTTTTGCAGTCGCGCAAAGCCTGCATGGCAGCGGATATATTGCCGCATTTACCGGCGGACTGCTGTTTGGATCGATGGCGAAAGATTCGACTCATCAATTGGTCCACGCAGCCGAAGGCGCAGGTGAGATACTGGCATTGATGACCTGGGTGTTGTTCGGGGCCGCGGTAATTGGAACCAGCACGGATTTAGTAACTTGGGAAGTCTTTGTTTATTCCGTGCTGAGTCTCACTGTCATTCGCATCGTACCCATATTTTTGTCTCTGACCGGTACCGGTGTCAGTATTTCAAACCGCTTGTTCCTGGGGTGGTTCGGGCCACGCGGTTTGGCCAGTATAGTTTTCGCGATCATCGTGATGGACGCCGCCCTTCCGGGCAGCCGATTCATGGCTGCGGTAGTTGTAACCACGGTAATTCTGAGCCTGGTAGCCCACGGTGTTTCGGCCAAGCCGCTTGCGGCATGGCTGGTGAGAAAGGAGAAAAAAGCCGCAGCAAAGACGCAGTGAGGCGCACATTCTTACTAAATGAGGATTATTGCAACATGAGTCAGGTCACCAAGCAGTTTAATCGGGTACAGCGTGCTTTCCTGAGGGTTTTGGATAACCACAATCGCAAGCTAGTGGACTATGAAGACGAGGTATGGAATTTCATTCAGAACTGCTGGCATTTAACAGACTGGATCAAGAACGATACAAAGGGTGTGGCAAAGGCAACCAGGGGGAAAATCGAAGTAGAAGTGAATTCCTATCCGGCCCTGGCGATGGTTGGAGAACTGGCCAACAAAAGCAATAATCTTGAAGTGACCAGTAACGTGGCGGAAGAGGGCGGAAAAGAACACGGAGAGATATTGCTGACGGTTATCGATAAAAACGGCGATGAGTTTCCGCTAAAAAAACTGGCAACCGATGCGATGAAAAACTGGATGGCGATCATTAAAAAATACCGAATTTAGGGGGAAAACATATGGCTAACTTCACCAACAATTAATTGAATAATACATTCGGTACGCCACGCTTCATTATTAGATAATAAATAATGGTATTAAATACAATGCCATACGAATACTGGCCCGAATTGGCAACCTTTTTGCATATCAATCATGTATTTCGAAATAAACCTCTGTTGGATAACACGGTCTGCACGGAGAAATATGCATGAATAAAAATACTTTGATTGTTTGGTTTGGTGTGGTGCTTTCTATCGCTATCACCACCAGCATGGATGCCAGTGGGTATGCGACATTCAGCGCGCTTCCCTTGCTGCCCCTGTTCCTCTTGTTCTGGTGGTGGATGGGGTTCAGCCGCAGCGATGTCGGTTTCAAAGTGGGCCCTGCAGCGCCATACGCCGTAGCAGTCTTTTATCCCATGCTTTTAATGGGGTCACTGGCCCTGGTGGCGATGCTGACAGGTGCGACTGATCTTTCGGCCACCGACTGGAACAAGACCATGATCAACCTGTTTGCCGGGGGTGTTGGCACCATTTTGGTATCCATGGTCACCGAAGAAGGTTTTTTCCGGGGCTGGTTGTGGGCCGGTCTGAAACGTATTGACTATTCAGACCGCGCCACCTTAATTGGCACCAGCCTGGTATTCACGGCCTGGCACATTTCCGCGATAAGCCTGGCAACAGGGTTTGATATACCTGCCAAAGAGATTCCCATCTACCTGGTCAATGCAACGCTGATGGGGTTGAGCTGGGGATTGCTGCGGCAGTGGTCAGGTTCCATCGTAGTGACGTCGGTTTGCCATGGTGTCTGGAATGGGCTGGCCTACGCCTTTTTTGGATTTGGTGAGCACGCAGGCGCTCTGGGAATTGAGCAAACCTGGATCTTCGGTCCGGAAGTGGGGCTGTTGGGAATTGTAGTTAACAGCACGGTTTTAGTTCTACTGTGGCGGCATGTAATTAAAAATTGAATGTCGCGTCGGTGATGAAGCACGCACTTGAACACAATTGTGCAAATCCTTCGTAACGGGCTTATCCCCAGCGGCGATGAATCCAAAGCCACTGTTCGGGGTATTCGCGAACCCAGCCCTCGACAATACTGTTCACAAGCTCGGTTGTTCCACGAATATCAATATCGCCGTCTTCCGTGCGGGGTAAAACAAGCTCGTCGGTGATTTCGAGCCGGAACCTGCCATTTGGTAATCGTATTGTGCGGGCGCCGTGGACAGGACAGTCGTATCGGCGTGCCAGTTTGGCCAATAAAGGATTGCTGGGAGCATCGTGCCCAAAAAACGGGACCATAATGCCCCGGCGGTATTTCTGGTCCACCAGCAATCCAACGTGGTCGCCGCGGTCAAGTGCGCTCATTAGTTGAAATGAGGCACCCTCGCGCGATGCGATCAGGTTTTTACCAAGCTCCTTGCGAGCATCGGCAACACGTGACGCTGCATGTTTGTTGTTGGGTTGACGGAACAGTGACTGGATTTCGAGCCCGAATTTTGCCGCAGCCATCGGCAGCAATTCAAAATTTCCCATGTGTCCCGTGAATACAATTGCCGGCAGCCCATCATCGCGCAACTTGAGGAATTGATCTTCATTTTTGATTTCGATCCGCTGGGAATCTTTGCTCTCTTCTTCCAGATCGAAAATTACATCGAGGTAGCCATATTCGAGCAGGGTCCTGGCCAATTGCGCCCAACTGTCGCTGGCAATCTTTTCACGCTCCCCGATGCTTTTTTCCGGAAACGCAAGTGCAAGGTTATCCAGTGCCACCTGGTGGCGTTTCAGCTTCGGACCAAGCCAGCGAGCGAATCGTTCAAATATTTTGACCGCGCTTTCCATCGGTATCAAGCGCAGAAGCTTAAACGCCAGATAAACGATTTGCGCAAAGAGCCAATCCCGGAACCCGATCAGGGATTGCAGAAACCGATATCGCCAGGGTATACGCATTTTGGAGCCTTAAAAAGGAGACACCCGGTTTTTAACCGTCTTTTGCCGCAACGAGCTCGTCAATCCGTTCGCACAGTTTACTCAACACGAAATACTCGTCGACGGACGCATTATTCTCGTTCAGCTCTTCAGTCCACTGTTCCAGTGGGATTTTTATTCCGAAATGCTTGTCGATTGCGAAAGCAATATCCAGAAAATCAAGGCTATCGATACCAAGATCCGTAAATGCGTTCTTATCCGGTGTGATTTCCTCCATAGGAATGTCGCTGGTGTCTGCAATTATTTCTGCTACAGCTTCAAATGTTGTCGCCATTTCAATCTCTGTCTTGTGTTAATTTATGGGTTGCCATCATAAATGGCGCGGGTTGTCATTTCAATCAAGTAATCGCGCCTGACAAGGGAGATTCTTTCGTGCCGGAGATGCGTCCGTTCTTTGAGGAAGTTCAATCTCATTACGATCTTTCCGACGATTTTTTTGCGCTCTTTCTGGATTCATCACGGACCTACAGCTGCGCCTATTTTGGTGACCTGGACGCCACCCTGGAACAGGCGCAGATAGCCAAGATCGACCTTTCGCTGAGCAAGTGTGAGTTAACGCCTGGGATGACACTGCTTGATATCGGATGTGGATGGGGTGCGACGGTTTTTCGAGCTGCGGAACGATACGATGTAAATGCAGTTGGCCTGACACTCAGTGAAAACCAGTATAAGTATGCATCGCGGCTTGCCGATAAATCTGCAGATTCACACGCTGTGCAGTTTCACCTCCAGGGATGGGAGGAATTTAACCAACCCGTCGACAGGATCGTAAGTATCGGGGCGTTTGAACATTTCAGAAATACACGGCACGAGGCATTTTTTGAAAAATGCAGTGAAATTCTGCCCGCTAACGGCATGATGATGCTGCACACGATCGTGACACCCTCGCTCAGGGATCTAAGAGAGCAGGGCATTGAGTTCACCCAGGAAGACGTGCAGTTTGCAAAATTTATTCGGGACGAAATATTTCCGGGTGGCCAACTCTGCGCTCCGGAAAGAATAAAATCACTGGCGCAGCAAAATGGCTTCAATGTATACCACGTTCAATCTCTGGGGTTGCATTACGCAAAAACACTCGATTGCTGGGCTGAACGCCTGGCCAATGCCGAAGAGCAGGCTATCGCTCTCACTTCGCAATCAATTTATGACCGCTACCAGAAATATCTGCAAGGATGCGCAACACAGTTCCGCAAAGGAACCATAGAAGTGATGCAGTTTTGCATGCGTTGTGAGTGATCGGGCTTATATGCTACCGAATACCCTGTCCCAAAAAGAGGATGACACCCCGTACCCCTTGCTGGAGTCACGATAGTGGTGATCGAGGTGGGATTTCCACAGGTTCTTGAACCACTTCGCCTGCGGGTGCTTGAAGTGATGAATACTGTAATGGGTCATGTCATAAGCCAGGTAACCCACCGCGAAACCGGCGGAATAAGCCCAAACCAATGCACCAAATAATGGCCAGGACAGAACAAACAGCAGGACTCCGATCAGCAGGCTCAGCGCAATAGGCATCACCAGGCGCTTTTTATCATTCGGATATTGGTGGTGCACACCGTGAAAAAGAAAACTTACGCGTTCCTGGAAGCCGCCTTGCGGAGTAAAGTGAAAAACATAGCGGTGAAAAAAATACTCAAATAACGACCAGACCGCGAGGCCGGCCAAAAACAGCGCTAAAAAAGTGCCGGCTGAAACGCCAATGGAAAAGCTCTTCCATACGGCAAAAATGATCAGTGGCGTGTAAATCGCCAACACGGTCAGTGGCGAAATTTTGCTCAATTGCTCCAACAATGGGTTCTTGAACAACCTGATCTCGCCTTTCTGAGGCGCCATGTGGTTCGGTATTCGTTCTGCGCGGGTTGTTTTCATGTTTGTTTAGTAATTTCTATAGATGTAATTGACGGTATTATCGCCGATTTCCGGCGTTATTGGCTAACCGATCAATGCCGCGCTTCAGGAAAGAACAATGTCGATCACCCATGTATGTAGGCGCAATCCCATTTTTATCTGGACAAGTTCGGAGAAAACGTGAACTATGCCTCGCATGTCAAAATCTCGATTGCCTTATCCCGAAGAAACGCAAAAGCTGAAAATAGTTTGGCCACACGCCGTGGTACTAACCATGTTGCATATGGTTTGTCTCCTCGCCTTCATTCCCTGGTTGTTTACCTGGTCAGGCCTGATCATGGCCATTCTTGGGCATTTTGTATTTGGAATGCTAGGGGTCACCATTGGCTACCATCGCCTGCTTACCCATCGCGGTTTCACCTGCCCGAAGTGGTTTGAACATACCCTGGCCACGATGGGAATGTTCAACCTGCAGGACAGCCCCGCGCGCTGGGTCGCAATCCATCGTCTGCATCACCGGCACAGTGATCAGCAGCCCGATCCACACTCACCGCTTGTTGGTTTTTTTTGGGGCCATGTCGGCTGGGTCGTTTGCCGGAACAGAAATACAGATCGCACCATTCGTTACGGGCGCTATGTGCCCGACATATTGCGTGATCCGTATTATCGTCGGCTGGAACGAAAGAATGGCTGGCTTTTCGTCTTTCTGGCCCATTCAATTGTGATCATGGCTGCTGGCGCTGTGGTCGGGTATTTCGTCGGCGGCACTGGCGAAGCCGTTCGGTACGCGGCTAGCTGGGCTATTTGGGCTGTAGCCGTTCGAACCGTCTTCGTGCTTCATGGTACGTGGTCGGTGAACTCACTCGCTCACCTGTTTGGATATCGCAATTACGATACCCGTGATCATAGCACCAATAATTGGCTGGTCGCCCTGATCGCCCACGGAGAAGGCTGGCACAATAACCATCACGCTGATCCTCGTTCAGCTGCGCACGGACATCGTTGGTTTGAGTTCGACCTGTCGTGGCTGGTTATCCGATTACTCGAGGCTGTTGGAGTGGCCAGGAATGTCGTGCGGCCGAAAGTTATGATACCGGCACAGGATTCTTAAAACGGGCCCGCGGCTAGCCAGGGTGTTCAGCCCAGATTTTTTTCGTACATCCGATAACGTTTGGTTATTTTCCCGCCAAATTTTTCAATAATATTCCGGGTTGGCTTGTTGCTTTCCAGGATCCAGGACATTTCGACCCGCTCACCCCCTTTGGCGATACCGGGCTCGAGCACAGACTCGATCAACATGTATGCCATGGTCGGCCCGAAAATGGTGTTCTGGTATTGTTGCCGCACGCCCATCAACGGGATCCTGGCTGCCTTGGGGAAACCCACCTTCAGGCGCCACAACAGTTTGGCCCATCCAAATGGGAAAAGGCGCCCATTAAGGTCGGCAGCCGCCTCATTAAGGTCGGGCAACAGGACAATAAAAGCAGCTGCCTCGCCGTCGATTTCTGCGATTTGGATGAATTCAGCGGGCACCACCAGCAGCAGTTCGTTGCCAACAGCCCTGAATTCTTCCTGCGTGAATGGAACAAAACTCCAGTTATTTTGCCAGGCGTCATTGAAGATGTCCCGCATCACATCAAAATCAGCATTCTTATTTTTTCGGTCCAGTGGCCTGACTTTCACGCGGTCTGCGTTTCTGCTGATGACTTCGCGCATCGAGGCAGGCCTTTGGTACGAATGAATATCCAGTTCGTAGGCAAGCAAGTCCTGCACTGCCCGGTAACCGCTGCCTTCGATTGCTGCACCGTAGTAGCGTGCCGAATGGCTTGTCATAACTCTTGGTGGTGTATCGAATCCATCAATCAGAATACCGATCTCCTGGTTGATGCCGAGGTTGAATGGCCCGACAATGCGCTGCATTCCTTTTTGCCGCAACCAGTTCTCCGCGGTTTCAAATAAGGCTGAAAATATTTCAGGGTCATCCGGGGCCTCGATCAAGCCAAAAAAACCGGTTTTATCGTTGTAACGTTGCTGCTGCAATTGATCGATTTGCGCAGAAATACGGCCTACGGGCTCACCGTCCCGGTAAGCGATCCAGGCTTGCCACTCCGCGTGTTTGAAAAAGGGGTGTTTTTTTGAGAACGCTTCTTTACGTTCGAACAGCAAGGGTGGAATCCAATTGGGATCGTCTTTGTAAATGCTCCAGGGAATTTGGATAAATGTATTGAGTGCCTTTTTCCCGGTCACTTCCCTGATTTCAATATTTTTTCCGGAATGACTGTTCATGTGGCAATACCAGTGATAGCCCGGCTTTATTACTCAAAATTGACGATAATCTTACCAAATACCTGGCGATTTTCGAGCCGTTCAAGTCCCGTACCGATCTGTTCCAGCGGAATTTCAAGGTCGACAATCGGTTTGACCAACCCGTCCGCCAACTTCTCTATCGAGGTTTCAATATTGCGTATTGTACAACCGAAACTGCCAATCAGGCGCAATTGCCGCTGAAAAAGCTGGAACAGGTTGATTTCCGCCTTGATCCCCGTCGTCGATCCGCAGGTCACCAGGCGCCCGCCGATTTTCATTGAAAACATGCTTCCTTCCCAGGTATCCACACCGACGTGTTCGAACACCACGTCAACGCCCTGCTTTTTGGTCAGTTTGCGAAGACGGCCCTCAAAACGGTCGGTTTGGTAGTTAATGGCGTAGTCTGCGCCAAGATCGAGCGCCTGTTGTGCCTTTTCATCGTTACCAACTGTTGTGTAGACGGTGCAATCGATCGCCTTGGCAAGCTGTATTGCCGCTGTCCCGATTCCACTGCCACCGGCGTGAACCAGAATGCTTTCACCCGGCTGAAGTTTGGCGTTGTCAAATAACATATGCTCAACCGTCCCGAATGTAATCGGTGCGCAGGCAATTGCAACCGGATCAAGCCCTGCAGGAGCCGGAACAAACAAGCGCGCCGGGAAATTCATCATCTCCTGGGCAAAACCATCTATATGAAAGCCGAAAACCCCACCAACGTTTTCGCAGAAATTGTCACGTCCTGCACGGCAGGGCTCACAAACGCCACAGGTTTTGGCCCCGTAAAGTGCCCCTAACTGACCGATTTTCAGATCTGTTACGTTTTTTCCGACCGCAATGATTTCACCGGATGCTTCAGCGCCCACGGTTATCGGCAGTTCACGCTTGGCAAATGCCATGCCGCGCCAGCCCCAGACATCTATATGGTTCAACGCGACAGCGCAAATCCGTACCTGAATTTCGTCGTCTCCCGGTGCTGCGGGGGCATCGGCTTCAACAATTCTCAGATCCCGTTCAGCGTAATTTCGAAGTGCTCGCATGGTCCAGTGTTCCGTTTTGTAAATGTGAGGTTGTCAGCGTTGAATCGACAAACCGGCGGATACACCACCATCTATCGGTATGTACGTACCGGTTATGTAAGCAGCAAGAGGAGAAAACAGGAAGCTCGTCAAAGCCCCGACTTCTTCGGGCTGACCAAAGCGCCGCAGGGGAATCTGCTTTTCAACTTTGTCGCGGTAGTCGGCGTAAGGCGCCATCAGGTCTGTATCAACATATCCCGGCGCCACATAATTTGCTGTCACCCCCTTGCGTGCCAGCTCGATGGCCAGCGTTCTGATATAACTCAGCATCGCGCCTTTCGAAGCGGCATATATTGAATTGCCGGGAACGCCCATTTGAGAGGTAATCGACCCAATACTAACGATGCGTCCGGACCTCGCGCGCATCAGTGGCCGGGCTGCAGCACCGGCAAGCCGGGTCAAGGCCCAGAAGTTCAGCTGGAACAACTCCTCGGCCCGGCCCTGATCGACCAGCGCCGCCAGTGTGTCGTAAGACCCCCCAGCGTTGTAAACCAGCCCGTACAGCCCTTCGGTGTCACCCATTACTGTGGCAAAGTTATCCACTTGATCACGATCACTAAGGTCGGCCTGGTGGCTACTTATGTTTTGTGACGGATACCGGGCCTGTAAGTCTTCGCACAATTGAGCTGCCCGGTCGGCCGACGAGCTATATGAGAACGTAACGTCGTAACCGTCTGCCGCCAGCGCACTCACGATGCCCTGACCGATGCCTCTGGCGCCACCGGTAACAAAAACCGTTTTTTTGTTTGCTGAGTCTGTCAATTTCACCTTCGCTATGCTGGTTCGCCAGAGAAAATCAGGCAAACGTTTTGACCACCAAAGCCGAAAGAATTGGACATGACCGTATTAACTGCCAGGTCTCTTTTTGTGTTTGGCACGACATCCATCAGGATGTTCGGGTCCTGCTCATGACAATTGATGGTGGGTGGAAGCACTCCAGCCTGGATCGTCAACAGCGAAATTGCCGCCTCAATAGTTCCGGCCGCGCTCAGCGTGTGGCCGATCATCGACTTATTCGAGCTGATAGGCGTGCCGTCTAAATCTGCGCCAAGGGCCGCAGACAGAGCGAGATACTCCATTTTATCGTTTTCGGATGTGCTGGTGCCGTGGGCGTTGATGTAGTCGATATCTGTGGGCAACATGCCGGCATCAACCAGTGAGCGCGTGATCGTGTCAATTATGGCGGACCCGTCCGGTTTGGAGCGCGTGCGGTGGAAGGTATCAGCTCGCTCGCCCGTGCCACGAACTACGCCGAGTATTTTTGCACCACGGGCCATGGCTGCGTCATATGACTCCAATACCAGCGTGGCCGAGCCTTCAGCCATAACGAAACCATCGCGGGTTCTGGAAAAAGGCTTGGAAGCTCCCTGTGGGTCGTCGTTTTGGGTGGAAAGCGCGGAGAGCAGCGTGAATCGGACAACCATTTCCTCGCAGATTTGACCGTCGGTTCCGATACAAAGGGCGGCATCGGTGTCGCCGCGGCGTATTGCCTCCACACCCAATTGCAGGGATGTTGCGCCGGAGGCGCAAGCCGTTGTCAGTGAGATTGGCACACCCCTGGTTCCGAATTCATCAGCCAAATGTTCGGCAATGCTGCCGAATTGATAAAGTGAGTAGTAGTGATTAAAGTCACCAGCCGCTACATTTTTTAACAGGCGTTCATAACCGGTGCTGTCTGAGCCGGCCCCCCCGCTGTAAACATCCATCCGCTGGTCCCAATTGGTTTCCGCAGGAGAAACCGCTAAAAATAGTGGGCCCGGAAAAGACCCGCGCGAGCCGATACCCGACTGTGCTATTGCTTCGTTGGCGGTCTTCCTTGCCAGAGCAAGCGAGTGGCTTGGTGGGAAATATTGCTTATCACCTTCCCACTCGATGATACCGGCAATTTGTGTTCGCAGTTCATCAGTTGAAAAGCGGGATATTTTGCGCACACCTGAAAGGCCTGAAGTCAGACTACACCAGTTATCCTCTTTACCGTCTCCCAGCGATGTGACGATTCCGATTCCGGTTACCACAACAACCGGACGAGCCATGTGATCTTTTACAGAATGGTTCATACGCTAATCCTGTCCACGCACCTGCACATCGGGTGTATCTATCAGCGCCAGACTCTCACCTCGCCAATGGCCCCAACTGCTTACAAGAATCCGTTCCGGCTTGCCGGAAAAGTCTTGTTCAACGCCGGAATTATCGAATGGATCAAAAAACTCGCCCCTGGAAATGGCCAATGACGCCAATATCACGTTCGCCGGAAATTGCGCTTCCAATGTGTTCCCGAAAATTGTTGCCACTGCCCGAATTGCCGGGGTAATACCCCGGTTTGACAAATCACTCAGAAAACCACGTTCCTCGCCAAGTTGGGGTTGCAAACCGCTGCATCCTGATAGTACTGCCAAAGGCCCCGCCGGAATCTGATCGACGATCTTTTCCAGTAAACGCTCAGCACTCTTACGTGCCGCGCCTTCAGTCCTATTGCAACGGCCGGAGATGACTTTGCTTATCCGTGCATAGGGAGTGGCCCCGCGGGCCTGGGCGTGTTCTCTTGACTCAAGCACAAGAAACGCGCCGGCACTACCCATGATCATGCCGCCGCCACGGTCTTCGCGCGACCAGACCGATTCATGTTCCCCTCGCCAAAGGGTATGACCAAACTCCATCAGCATCATCATATCCGCGCGTTCAGCTATGTAGGCGCCACCAACCAGAAAAATGTCGTCCTGTGAGTTCTGAATTTGCGCAACGGCTGTTTCGATGGCACTCACACCGGCCATTTCCTCGCCCATGAAGGTACGCGAGGAGTCGGTGACACCGTGAACTATGGAAATATTTCCAGCCATCAAGTTTGAAAGCTGGGCCAGAAACAGGGTCGGGCGTAGTTCTGTCATCAGTGAAGCATTCAGCAGAGGCCCGGGATTATCGGACTTGCTGAGTTCTTCCATGATTTGCGAGTCGACCTCAAGATCCCGTTCCCCGCCACCTGCGGCCACAATCATATTGGTCGCAGCAAGCAGTTCATCGTTGTGGGCAATGCCGGCATCATCCAACGCCAGGCCGGCGGTATAAACGCCAAGGTGCTGCCATTGCCCCATCTGGCGTTGATCGCTGCGCTTGGGGATCTGCGCTGCCACGTCGAAATCGATAATTGGATGAACAGGGTAGGGCGCCTGACCGTCGGTATCCACTGACGGTGTGGGAAGTTGGCCGGAAGTGAGCTGAGACCAGTGAGTATCAAGGCCTTCGCCCAGCGAACTCACCAATCCAATGCCGGTAACCCAAACTTCTGTTTTTTCGATACTCAAGATTTCACTCTGTCGATGAAGGGCTTATCTGGCTGAACCGATCGAGCATATTAACTTTCAGCGTTTCATTTGGAAATGGCATGATGCGAAACATTAATTTGGCCTCGCAGATTTTTCTGTTGTCGCTTGAAATCTGAGCCCGGGTTTTTGCAAAACCGGATCCATCGTGTTCCAGTTTTGCCTCAATTTGTAATATGGCGCCGGGCTCTACAAACGTTCGCATTTTTGCACTGGTGACATTTGCAAGGAACGGCATTTTTTCAAATTTGAGACGGGACAAAAGCATAAAACCGGACGCCTGGGCCATGGTTTCGATAAGCAGCACCCCCGGCACTAATGGTGTGCCGGGAAAATGTCCCTCGAAAACAGTACTTTCCATCGGCACATCTGCCCGGGCGACAATTTGTCCTTTGTCCGGATCAAGTTCCTCGACAATGTCGATCATCTGGAAATATTCTAGAAGCATGGGAAACCCTTTGCTCAGGCGTCTTTGGCGGCAATGATGTCGTCAATCCTTGCACAGAGTTTGCTCAAGACGAAATACTCATCGACAGATGCGTTGTTTTCATTCAGCTCTTCGGTCCATTGTTCCAACGGAATCTTGATGCCAAATTTTTTATCGACAGCGAAGGCAATATCCAGGAAATCCAGGCTGTCGATGCCAAGATCTGTGAACGCGTTTTTTTCGGGCGTAATCTCTTCCATCGGAATGTCGCTGGTGTCGGCGATTATCTCTGCCACAACTTCAAAAGTTGTCGTCATTATTATTTTCCTATTATGTATGGGTATAACCGTACAATGATAGCGCGGTGGCGTCTTTCAGTACACCGAAACAAACGTAGCATCCGGGGAATATTCAAGCCGGTTCATGGCACGTATAAATGGCGCCCTGAGCTGAGCCGATTTGCCGGAGCTGTTCGTAGCCCAACGAGCTCGACCGGCAGATCAAAACCACGGCTGTTTTGTAGGAAATCCCCCCTGATTCCTTACTCCCACTCGACGCAGGCCCTTCTGACCCCTATGATAAAACTGCCCTCAGGGAAAAAGGGCAAACCTAAATAAAGGGGGAAAACATGATCAGATTGATGGTCGTGGATGATCATGAACTCGTCCGTATTGGTCTCCGCCACATCCTGGCGGATTATCCGGGAATCCACATCGCCGGTGAGGCCGCTGATGGTGAAACAGCAATCCGGCTGAACCGTGAAATAAAACCGGATGTGGTTCTGCTGGACATCGGCCTGCCTGGCCTTTCGGGTTTTGAAGTCACCGCGCGATTGAAACAGGCCTGTCCAACCCTGGGTATCATCATTTTAACCATCCACGAACAGGCACCTTATCCCACACAGTTACTGGAGGCAGGTGCTTCGGGTTACCTCACAAAGGGCTGCCCGGCCACCGAATTGATCCAGGCCATCAATTCCGTGGCCCGCGGCGAGCGGCATATCAGTTCCCGGATTGCACAACAAATGGCTTTAAGGATGCTGCCCGGCGGCCAGAAATCTCCTTTCGACGGTCTTTCCGCCAGGGAAATGGAGGTGATGCTGATGTTGGCTGATGGCCGTAAAATAGCGGATATCGCCAACATCTTGCATTTGAGCCCTAAAACAATCGCAACCTACAAATACCGGATTTTTGACAAGCTCAATACGCGCAGTGATGTGGGAATGACCCGCATGGCTTTGCGTTACGGCATTGTGTGATCGATTGCATTGGAGCCGAAGGCGGCCCCGCCGGTACCAGAGGTACCGAGCACCCATTTTATGCAGTCGAGCGCAGCCGCCTTTCGCCGCAGGCGGGAGCAGGGAAGCGAGACTCCTTATTCTGCTGTACCCGGATTTTCCGGCTTGACCTCTTTGGGCTTTGATGGGTTCAACGTATAAATTCCATGCTGATCCTTTACGGCTGCAACTGGCGCTGGAGCTGTCCTGGGCACAGCTATGTCAGTTGATTTCGTTGACTTTGGCGCTGCTTTCTTATTTGCGCCTGCCTTTTTCATTGCCGGAGTCTTGGATTTCTCTGGAGCCTTGGCCTCTGTCGGAGTCTTGGCCTCTGCTGGAGCCTTGGCCTCTGCTGGAGCTTTGGACTCTGTCGGAGCTTTGGACTCTGTCGGAGCTTTGGACTCTGTCGGAGCTTTGGACTCT
>PVMK01144109.1_pt1 | contig 32510 bp, 26 predicted proteins | sample 1853481 | NCBI WGS metagenome assembly PVMK01 (sample SAMN08533507, study PRJNA380276) | Marine sediment metagenome, whole genome shotgun sequencing project.
CTGGATGAACCTTCCATGGGTCTGGCCCCTTTACTTGTAAAAGAAATATTCAACATCATCCAGCGCCTCAATAAGGAGGAGCGCGTGGGCATGCTCTTGGCGGAACAGAATGCAGCCATGGCCCTTAAGTATGCTGTGTCAAGGCAGAGCGTGGCGAGTAACCAAAGGGACCGTGGAATTTGACGGAAAACGGATTGATAAACTTTTTGCGCCCCAATTGGTGAAAATGGGTCTTATCCAGATAATGGAAGGGCGGCATACATTTGAGCACCTGACCGTCGAAGACGATCTTCTCACTGGCGCATATACAAGGGGTCGAGATAAAAAAGGAACAAAAAAGGCCCTCGAAACGGTCTACGGATATTTCCCGCGTCTTAGGGACCGTCGCAACGCCAAGACCGGTTATATATCGGGGGGCGAGATGCAGATGTGCGCCATCGGACGGGGCCTCATGGCAAAACCCAAGATCATGCTTCTGGATGAACCTTCCATGGGTCTGGCCCCTTTACTTGTAAAAGAAATATTCAACATCATCCAGCGCCTCAATAAGGAGGAGCGCGTGGGCATGCTCTTGGCGGAACAGAATGCAGCCATGGCCCTTAAGTATGCTGACTATGGATATGTAATGGAAAATGGGCGTGTGGTCCTGGACGGGGATGCCAAAGTCCTCAGGGACAATGCCGATATAAAAGAATTCTATTTGGGCCTGACTGCCGTGGGGAAGAAGAGCTACCGGGATGTAAAACATTACCACAGAAGAAAACGATGGCTCGCCTGACATAATCCGGTTTCAAAAACCTGAGCCCGCCACACTTAACAGACAAATACGTACACTTACATCTTTGGTACCAAACAACCTTACACCAAGGAATCTTACATACCGGCAGTACCTTTTATCAAACAGGAATTTAACCCACCAAGAATCTCTGTTTCATTGCACTTCCGTCCGACAAAGGAAAGCGCCGTGGACCGAGAGATATCCAGCGGTGTCAGACGGTAGCGCCCCGCCGTAAAATCCAGGTGAAAGGCGCCATCGGCAAATAAGACCCATCCCTTCAACCGGAAGAGGTTGGGGGGGAGAGAATCAAGAAACCCGGTCAATTTCTTTCTGTCCAGTGGATCCGAATTTTCGTATGAAAAGGTCTGAAAATCCGACAAATGATCGTGTTCATGGGGATCGGATTCGGAAATACGTACCCCTTTATCGGTGTGTGATCCCTTGAGAAGCAACCAAGGATCAACTTTACAGTAGTGTACAGGGTGGATCACCGTATCCGTATTCATTTCCCTGATCAGTTTTGTGACCTTGCCAAGCGTGGCCTCATCCACACGATCCACCTTGTTTAACACAACAATGTCTGCCAACCGGATCTGGTTGTCATAAAAGGGGCCCAAAAACTCCCTTGCCCTGAAAAACTCGGCATCCACCACCGTGATCATGTTCCTGATACGGCTGAATTCGCACAGGGGCGGGTCAATAAGGATATCGAGGATATCCCCGGGCTGCGCAACACCGGTTGCCTCCACCACCAGAAAATCCGGGTTTACACGATCATGGATCTCTTTGACCGCCCTGGAGAAATCGGTCTTTATGGTGCAGCATATACAACCGCTGGTGATCTCGATCAGGTCAACATCCCGACCCTCGAGCAGTGTTCCGTCAATCCCCACCTTACCCACTTCGTTGACGATGATGGCAATTTTTCCCAGGGTCTCTGTCTTGTATGAAAGGAATTGTTTTATGAGGGTGGTCTTCCCAGCACCCAAAAACCCAGACACCAACAGCACGTCCATCATCCGCGATACTTGCAATTCACACCTCTTGTTAATCTTTTGACCGTCTCTTCACTCAACTCTTCAGCCCGCGCGGGAACTCCTCTTGAAGATAGTTTTGGCACAAGCGTATGGCCTCTGTTGGGTCCAGGGTCTGAACATCGGCTCCCACATTTTCCCTCACGAGATCCGTAACAACGCCACCCCCGATAATAACAAAGGTATCCTTCCGCAACCCCTTCTCCTCCAGCTGAGAAATCGCCTCCCTCATGGAATCAAAGGCAGGCGTAAGAAGCACAGAGAGGGCCAGGATATGGGCCTTCGTCCTCTGAATCTCCTCAGCAAATTTCTCAGGAGGGACATCCACACCCAGGTCATGGACCGTAAAACCCTGGGCGCGCATCATGGTCACCACAATATTTTTCCCCAGATCGTGGATATCCCCCCGAGGGGTGCCAAAAACCACCGACCCCTTGACCTCTCCGTCTTCACCCTTAGAAACCAGACCCGGTTCTAGGATGGCAGTAACGGCCTTAAAGACTTCAGCCGAATATATCAACTCGCTAAGAAAGAACTCTCCGGTCTCAAATCTGTCTCCCACCTCCTCCATGGCCTCTCGACACGCCCTGAGGAGGCCCAGAGGGTCAACCCCGGATTTAAGGCCCTCTTTTACAATATTGACGGTCTGCTGTCTCTTCATCCCCAGGAACGCCTCTTTCAATCTCTTTTTAATCATATCCATTGATGTCTCCTGACCCGCACAAACCCGGGAAGTGACTCAGTGTTTCCCTATATAGGTTTTTGCCACATCGATCATCATTTTTACATTTTCAAATTTTGCATCTATAGGACACTCACAACCCGTAGTGAGGAAAAAACCGCCCCCCCGGCCCACCACGTCTATAAGTCTTTGACAGTAATCACGTACCTGTTCCGCGGTCCCAAGGGTCAAGAGGGCTGCCGGCACATCACCGCTGATGCACATATGGTCACCGAGGATCTCCTTTGCCTTAAAGATATCGGTGGTCCCATCAAGATCACACACACATTTTCCTTTGGGCAACTGTCTCAAATAGGGAAGGTTCATCCCCCAGTCCGTATCAAAATGAAACCATGGGGTTATCCCCTCGGAAAGAAATGCGTCAACATAACGCTGGAGATATGGCCATTCAAACTCCTCAAAGATATCCATACGATAGTAGAATCCTGAGCCACGCTCCAGAACGATAAATGCCAGGGGTATCTTGGTCAATGAGATGACATCCAGTGCGTTTTGGATAAGATCATCGCAGGTAGCATCCATGGCAGCCTTTACCTTTTCAGGAACCTCATAAAGATCCATGGTAAACTGCGTCAAGGTTCGTGCCATGGAAAAAGCCATTGTAGTGGAATCGAGATAGGCCCCGAAGAGCGGGCTTATGTCTTGTCTGTGATAGGCCTCCACCTCTTTGATGTAGTGATCCAACAACGGATTTTGAGAGGCCGCGACCTGTTCAATGGTTCGACCCCCGCTCATCACCTGGTAGTGTTCATCCCAAAATGCGTTCCACCCCACTGCGGCCAACTTGTCATAATCCTCCCTGCTAAAAAGCTCCCGCTCGTCGATCTGGTTTAGTGAATCCTCGGGGAGTTGTCTTCCGGGGATCAGGACCCTCACCGGTGTTGAGCAAAACCTGCCACCGATCATCGGCCAAAACAGATTGGGCTTGTAGAGTTTATCAAATCCCCCAAGGTCATTAAATGTATCCAGCATGGCCTTAAAGCCCTTATCTACATCTCGCCACCCCTCCCCTTGGGTCAATCCCTGGGCGCGGACGGCAAAGGCGGTCATCAAGGGCATGACAGGCACCCGATCCGGGGTTTCCAGTGCCACCACCGCCTCAAACCGCTCTTGTCCGGACATGGTCTCTTGAATCATGCGGTTCCTCCAGCTTATTCACAAATATTTCAATGTTTTTGAGAGAAAACGATGAGGAAAGAATTATTCCTGATCAAACACACCGTGACGACCCGCTCCCTTTGAAAAACGAGCAGCGCCTTCAAGGGTCTCTCCACTGTTCATGGTGATCATCCCCAGACGAAACTCGTTTCTCAGGGCCGCTTCAATGGAGAGCCCCCATTGTTCATATGCAGAACGGCGATCGCTCAACATACACTGTTGGGGGAACCGGGAGATTTGTTGGGCCAATGTCTCGGCCTCTGCCAGGGACGTTCCGGGATCAACCACCCTGTTGGCAAGCCCCATAGAAAGGGCCTCCTCTGCGTCAACGGGTCGTCCCGTAAGAACCATATCCATGGCATGGGATTGGCCGATCAGCCGGGTAAGACGGATTGTACCCCCGTCGATCAGCGGCACACCCCACCGTCTGCAAAAGACCCCAAAGATCGCATCCCGTTCCACAACCCGCAGATCACACCACAGTGCAATCTCCAGCCCCCCTGCCACTGCATAGCCTGCAACTGCGGCTATTACCGGCTTATCCAGCCACATGCGGGTCGGTCCCATTGGGCCATCGCCATCTTCTTCCAAACGATTCGCCCTGCCCTCGGTAAACCCCTTAAGATCTGCCCCCGCGCAAAAATACCCGCCGGTCCCGGTAAGAACCGCCACTCGAGCCTCCTCGTCTGCCTCAAATTGCCGAAACGCGGCCGCCAACTCCTTTGCGGTTGGCCCATCAACTGCATTTCGCACCTCCGGGCGGTTGATGGTAATGGTTGTAACCGGGCCTTTTTTCTCCGCTAAAACGAGCATTCTGTTCTCCCATGGCTCCTGTGGTAAAAAACTTCACGTCTTCAAATTCACGGGCCACTACATGATCTTCTCAAGCTCATCCTTGGATACCTCAAAGGTCTTATCGAATTCTTCCCAGAATTTCTTGTCATTGTTCTTCCATCCGTGACCAAACCGTCGATCAAAAAACGTCTCCAACCGGGCGAACCAGTTCCCTGATTTCTCCTTACCTTTTTCTTTGGCCAGCAGTACCTCTCGGAGATAGATATCTATCTCGCTGATCTTGTCTTTGGGGATATAAGACTTGGCACCTAATTTGATCGAACCCACCAGGTTGTCCACGGTCATCCCATGGGCCGTAAGCATGAGGGCCGGTGTCTTCCTCGCCACGGCAATATCCAGCAAATCAAATCCTCTCACTCCCATTATATCCAATATGACCGCGTCATAATTGTTGTTTTTCAGAAGGTCCCTGGCTGACTCAAAATCTGCAGCGGTGTCAATTTCGCACTGGTCAAGAATCTCTTCAAGGGTCTCCAGGATGTCATGCTCGTCATCTACCACAAGTATGTTTTTTCCCTTTAAAATATCATTGCCGGACATGATTACCACACCTCCCTGTTCTTTGTATTTTTGTTTATAGAGCTGGTTTAACCATCGAAGTTATAACACTTTATAGACAGCGTGCAATATAGTCAAGGATGGAATCCAGACTGTTTTTATTGAAAATCCAAACTGTTATATTTCCTAAAAACATTCCCCAACAAGTCAAGTGCCACTTCCTTGGAATCTATGCTCATTATGCCGGTGGCCCAACCCGGCGATACCCGAGGTGATTGAGAAACTACCGCCATCGTTTTTTTTCGCGATCAATTCCAAAAAAATATTTGCCATTATAAAACTGGCGGGTTATAAGTGAATTTATAGAGACCGACCGGTCTCCCTCTTTCTCAAATGATCAAAAAAAGTCACCATGGACCTCAAAGAAAAAATCGTTACCGAGTCTCTCAAACTCTTCTCGCTCAAGGGATTTCTGACCACGTCCATTCATGACATATTAGAGGCGGCAAATACTTCAAAAGGAGGGCTTTACAATCATTTTGAGAGCAAGGAAGACCTCTTCTATGCAGTATTGAATGAGGCCAGAAGGATCTGGCGGAAGGCCACCCTGGCTGAACTGGATCAGGTGGAAAAACCTGTTGAAAAGGTAAAAAAGCTCCTAAAAAACTATCGAGACCGGTATCTGAAAGACAAAACGAATTTTCCGGGAGGCTGCATTTTTGTTACACTTTCCGTAGAACTGGACGATCAAAAACCCGCCCTGTCACGTGAACTGAACAAAGGGTTTATAGGCCTGAAGGCCATGATCAAAAAATTCCTGGATCAGGCGAAAAAATCGGAAGAACTTCGAAAAAATGTTGACACCAGGGCCGTAACCGAGATGATCTTTGCCGGCATGTTGGGGGCATCTGTTATTTATGGCATGGAAAAATCCGATGCCAGTCTGGATCAATCCATTGGTTCTTTGATTGATTATATCGATAAACTGGCCCTTTGAAGAGCCATTTTGACAAAGGACAAAGGGACCTATTCACCAAAGGGCCTGCGCAGAAATAACTTCGCAGAATCGACTTTCTCTGAAAAAGAGAAAATGGGTTTTTGAATCAAACACCAAAATATGGAGGAAAATGTTATGGACTTTAAGTTTTCTGAAAGAGAAGAAATGTTGAGGAAGGCAGTCAGGGAATTCGCTGAAAATGAAATCCCGCCAAAGATGGAAGCAATGGAAGAGACCGGGGAATTCCCTATGGAACTCCTTAAACCCATGGCTGAAGTGGGAATCACCGGAATCCTCACACCTGCCGAGTATGGTGGCGTCGGATTAGGATATGTTGCCCGAACCATCGTTCTTGAGGAACTGGGCAGGGTCTGTGGTGCCATACCCATGGCCCTTCAGGTCCATCACATGGGATGTGCGGTCATAAATGATTTTGGTACTGATGACCAGAAGGAAAAATACCTTGTTCCCCTGGCCAAAGGGGAGACCATGGGGTGTGTTGCTGTCACTGACCCCACCGGCGGATCTGACGTCGTGGGTATGAAGACCTCGGCAGAATTGAAGGGGGACAAATACATCCTTAACGGCCGAAAGTGCTTTATCACCAACTCTCACACCTCGGATTACTGGGTGGTCATCGCCAAGACAGCCGAGGGTGCAAAGGGGCTCAGCGCATTTATCGTTGACAAAGGGGCGCCAGGGGCGAAACTGGGACGGAAGGAAAACAAGTTTGGCCTGAGAGGCGCCAACACCGGGGAACTCGCATTTGACAGCTGTGAAGTCCCAAAGGAAAACCTGCTCGGCCAAGAGGGCGGCGGACTCGCAGTCGCCATCAAGACCATCAGCGAGACCGGCAGAACAGGTATGGCGGCCACCGCCTTAGGAATCTTGACTGCCGTCTATGAAGAGGCAGGGAAATTCGCAACCGAAAGGGTCCTCTATGGCAAACCCATTAGCACCCTTCAGGCAATTCAATTCTATATGGCCGAAATCTACTCTCAACTTGAAATCTGCCGTCTGCTCTGCTACCGGGCTTCGTGGCTCAAAGACCAGGGCATGCGGTGTGACAATGAAGGCGCCTTGGCCAAATACTATACCTGTGAAGCCGCGGTCAATGCAGCCAAAAAGGCGATTGAAATCCACGGCTCTTACGGCATCATGAAAGAATACGCGGTCCAACGGTTACTCAGGGACGCCATAGTGACAGTCCCTTCAGGGGGCACTGCAGAGATTGCAAAGGTAGTGCTTGCCAGGGCAGCACTCGCGCCTTTTAAGAAATAGCCTGGCACAATATTTTATCAGACATTTTATGGCAAATGACAGGTGGCGCCTATCAATGCCATAAGGGGCGGTGAGACAAAGGAACGGGGGATGGAAAGTTTGGTCCTTCATCCTTTGTCCTGTTCCTGATTCTTTTGTCGCTGAGACAAGCGGCCCCCGGGTCATCTTATTTTGTTCAAAGCTTTTATGGCAGATAGAGAAATGAACAGAACCATTGTTTGTATTAAGCCGGTGCCGGACCCAAAGCACTGGAACAGGGTTTCAATGGATCCTGACACCCAGACCCTGAGACGAGAGGGGATTCCTGGCATCATTAACCCACTTGATAAACACGCCTTGGAGGCGGCCTTATCTATCCGGGACGCTCATGGTGGAGAAGTGGTTTTGCTGTCCATGGCCCCCCCCTTTGCAGCCCCAATCCTGAGGGAAGGATTGGCCATGGGGGCTGACAGGGCTATTTTGTTGTCCGATCCTGTGTTTGCGGGTTCTGATACCCTGGCAACGGCGCACATCCTTGCGGCCGGATGCAGATGGATCGGGGAATTTGATCTGGTGCTCTGCGGCAACATGACCATTGATGGGTCTACTGCTCAGATTTGTTCCCAGTTGGCGGAACTTCTTGATTTACCCAATGTGATGCATGTGACAGGTCTTGACCGCCAAGCGGGTGACAAGATGACAATCACCCAAAAAATAGAGCACGGCCATGTCAGACTTGAAGCAAAACCACCCATTGTGATTTCGGTTCGCAAGGAACTTAATAAGCCAAGATATACTTCATTTACGGGTATCCTGGCCGCTGAATCAAAAGAAATCAATGTGCTTTCTAACAAAGAATTGGGCGTTGACCCGAACCATGTGGGTCTTGACGGTTCCCCAACCAAGATGGCAGGTCTGGAACTTCGCGAGTTCAAACGGGCAAGGGAGCGGGTTGGAGGGTCCCCTGAAGAAATCGTCCAGGCCCTATTGGAGAAGATTCACAGGTACGGTGTCATCTAATGCCTGAACGAAACCCCCGTTCAGGCACGATTGCGGAATGCGGAATGCGGATTTAAAAAAGAAAGTAAACTCGGTCAGTTGAAAATCTCTGAACAAAATCGAAAAACCATATTAAAGGGCTTTCATTCAGACGCTAAACGAGATGGGCCTAAAATGGTTATACCCATTTTGACTAGATAAGAAGGTCAAATCAATGAGTGACAAAAGTTACAACGGGATATGGATTTTTGCGGAACAGCGAAATGGGGATCTTCATGAGGTGAGCCTCGAGCTTTTGGGGAAGGCTAAGGAACTGGCCGGTCAAACTGGGGGAAAAGTAACCGCAATAATCCTTGGTCACGGCATTAAATCTCTTGCCCAAACCCTTTTTAATTATGGGGCCGATTCTGTTCTTGTGGCCGATGACGCCATGCTGGACCCATACCGACTGATCCCCTATTCCATTGTTATCGAAACATCGGTAAAAAAGTACCAACCGGAAATCCTGCTTATGGGTGCCACTTTTATGGGGGTTGAACTCGCCCCCCGGGTGGCGGCTAAACTTCGAACCGGTCTCTCGGCTCACTGTATTGATCTCAAGCTGGATCAAAACGGGAAACTCCTTCAGGTTGTGCCGGGATGGGGTGGCGGGGTTATTGCTACCATCGCTTGTCCGGATCACAGACCTCAAATGGCAACCGTCATGCCGGGCACCATGAAACCCCTCAAACCGGAGGAGAAGGAGGGAAAGATACAGGAAATCGCAATTGATCTTCCCGCCACAGACCTTGGCCCAAAGGTGTTGGAAGTCAAAAGGGAAAAACCCGAGGAGTTACCCCTTGAAAAGGCCGAGGTTGTGGTGGCCGGCGGATGGGGTATTGGCACTCCTGAAGACTGGGAGATGATACAGGAACTGGCCGAGGTGTTAGGGGGAGCCGTGGGGGCCACCCGTCCCCCGGTGGATGAAGGCTGGGCCAAAGAAAGACAGATGATAGGCCAGAGCGGAAAGACGGTCCGGCCAAAACTCTATATCGGTATTGCAATATCCGGTGTCATGCATCACGTGGTTGGAATGGACCAATCAGAACATATCGTAACTATAAACACGGACAGTAACGCGGAGATCTTTGAGACCTCCGATGTAATCGTTGTGGAGGATTTCAGAAAGATCATCCCAAAGCTGATTCAAGGAATTCGGGACCGGGTAAAAAGATAATCGTAAACAAAGCATATAAGGAGACTCCCATGACAGACCTAAAAGAGATGGAGATGGCACTTAACACGTATATACGTCCCTTAACCTTTCCTTTGGCCATAAAGATGCTCAAATCTGAAAATGAAATTCCCGAAAAGACCCGCCGCCCCTTCCAGCAAATGAAGAAAAAAATCGCGATCTGTCAAGGCATAGGTATGGCCAGAAAACTGGGCTGGGCAGTGGCCATGGGGAAGGAGGACATGCAGTGTTCTTTGGGGGCGGCCCCTTTTGGTTTTTTCAAAAACATCGATTTTTTTAATGAGGGGAACCTGGCCGCGGGGATGTTTACCGGCTCCAAAGAGACGGGAAAAAAAGAGGAAGATTTGGTTGACCGCTTTGATTATGGCCTTTACAGCCACATCCTGGCAGCCCCCCTAAACCGCACCGTCTTTGAACCGGACATGTTTATGATCTACGGCAACCCCGCCCAGATAATGAGACTTATTCAAGGAGCACTTTATAATGACGGCGGCGCGGTCCATTCTTCGTCTATGGGAAGACTGGGGTGTTCAACCATCATAACGGCCATGAAGAAAAATGAATGCCGCTATCTTGTCCCTGGAAATGGGGATCGAATCTTCGGGATGACCCAGGATTACGAGATGTCTTTTGTCATCCCTGTATCAAAGATCGAGACCGTCTTGGACGGGTTGGCCAAGACCCATAAGGGCGGCATCCGTTACCCCATCACAAGCTTTTTTAACTTTGAAGCCGCATTCCCGCCTTCTTATCAGGAGCAGATGAAAATCTGGGAAGAAGAAGGAGAAATTTAAATGGAATCGTTTACTGGAAAAGACAGAATTTCTGCGGCATTCAAAAAGACCTTTACCGACAAAGATCCCAAAATTGACAGGGTACCCGCTTATCCCTTCACCGGCCAATGTAACGCTCAGCTTATTGGGGTAAGCATCAGGGAAATTCTGCAGGATCACAGGCTATTTGTAAAAGCTCAGGTGGCCGCTTATGAACGTTATAAACCTGACATCGTACTGATGCAGCGGGATCTGCTGGCAGAGGTTGAGGCCCTGGGAAATGAGCTCAGATTTCCGGAAAACGGTCTGTGCATAACCACAAAGGCAGCCCTTGAAGACAAAGGGAAATTGAACAGCTTAAAGCTTGCAGACCCTGCAAAGGACGGACGTATGCCTGACTATCTGGCGGCCATTGTAGAGACAAAAAAAATAATTACGGACGTCCCAATTTCACCAATCATTGCAGGGCCTTGGACCATCGCCATTGGCCTCAGAGGCGCCACTGAGCTCATCAGGGATGCCCTGAAAGATCCGGAGTATGTCCACGAACTCATGGCCTTCACCACACAGATGTCAATCAAATCCGGCGAAGCCCTTCTCTCAATTAATGCCGCGCCCAACTATTCTGAAGCTCCGGCATCATGCAGCCTTATCTCCCCTGATATGTATCGCACCTTTATCTTCCCCTATCATAAACAGATTGTGGATCACCTAAAGGAAAAAAAGGCGGGGGTCGGCCTTCATGTGTGTGGATATGTCGATCCCATCCTCGAAGACATAGTCAATACCGGAGCAAACAACATCAGCATTGATGCACCAAGTGATTTTGCAAAGGCGGTGGAGATAACAAGAGGCAAGGCCGTTCTTATCGGGAATGTTGACACCTTCCTTTTTCTGTCCGATGACAGGGAGGCAATGAAACAGGCCATAAAGAACTGTCTTGATGTGGCCCCCGAGGATAGCGGTTACATTCTGGCCACCGGGTGTGAGGTGCCGGGAATCGCCCCGCCGGAAAAAATTGCATGGTTTATGGAGTTGGTCAACGAATTGGGTAGATATTAGCCAAAGACATTTGAAATCTGAGTGCTGTTGTCGCACTGAGATGTCAGGGTTAAAGCCCCTACGCAAAAACCAAAAAATATTCTTGAAAGGAGATTTGTGATGGCTTCCGATGAAAGAACTAAGGAAATATTGAAAAACCTCCGTGAGGCATTGATACAATATGACGAGGACGGGGTCGTGGAATGGGCAAACACAGCCTTGAATGAAGACGTTGATCCATTTAAAGCGGCCCTGGAAGGGCTTTCTGATGCAATGATCGAGGTAGGTCAACTCTATAACAAAAAGAAATACTTTGTCCCCGAGCTTTTGCTTTGTTCTGATGCGTTGTATGCAGGGCTCAAAATCCTGAAACCGGCCATCGAGGCCTCGGGGAGAAAATCTGAGACAAAAGGTTCAATAGTTCTCGGGGTTGTCGAGGGGGATGTCCATGACATCGGTAAGAATTTGATCAAAATGATGTTCGAGGTGGCCGGGTGGACCGTTTATGATCTCGGAAAAGATGTACCCCTTGAAAAATTTGTGGAAGAACAGTTAAGGACCGATTCTGATATTGTAGGTCTCTCTGCCCTGATGACCACCAGCATGATTATCATGCCGGAAATCATAAAAAAACTGAAAGAAAAAAATCCCAACGTTCGCATCATGTTGGGGGGAGCTCCGATAAACGAGGAACTCGTCGAGAAATACGGGGCCGACGGTTTCGCTCCAAACGCCGGCAATGCGGTTGATGAAGCAATGAATCTCCTGAAAATGCTTAAAGAAGAAGAGACAAAATAAGAGGAAATGAGCTAAATTTATGGAATGTATCTTCGTTGTCCTAAAACACTTTAATTCAATTGACATGACTTCCGACATTTAAAGGCAATAGCTCAATAAGTAGCGGATTTAGTTCATAGTGGCGGAACATACAGACATCTCTTTTAAGAGGCGCAATTTAAGTTCTTGCAACGCATCTGCCACGCCCCAAATACCTTAACCAATCTGCCCAGGACAGGCGGGACAGCCAAACGTAATAGGGACAATCATCTTAGGGGCTGTTCCGGGCAGGATTGTAAACCTCACCGCCGTGATGCGAGTATCTTCTGGCTTTTGCGCCTCTTAAAAGAGATGTCTGTATGTTCTGCAATCGCCAGTCGTTATCCAGAGATGTCCGCATAAATTCGGGTTCCTCGAAATATTGAGCAGATACATTTAAAGAGACTAAACTATGCCAAATAGCGAAGACGGGAGACACCTGGTCATTTTTCAACCGTCCGGATCCAGGGGATATGTTGACAAGGGGATCAGCCTTAAAGAGGCATCCATAACCCTGGGTGTGGACATCGAAGGGGTTTGTGGCGAAAAGGCCATCTGCGGCACCTGCAAGGTCAGAGTTGAAGAAGGTGATTTTGAAAAATACGGTGTCACATCAACAAGGGATAATCTTTCCCCCATGGGACCGACCGAGAGAAAGTTTTTTAATCTTCAACAGGAAGAACAGGGCTATCGGCTGGCCTGTCAAACAAGAATCATGGGTGACGTGGTGATCTTTGTCCCGGAAGAGAGCCGGATGGGGAAACAGATCGTCCGCAAAGAGGCTACAGACAGACACATCGAGGTAAACCCGGTAATAAAAAAATATTATGTGGAACTGCAAAAGGCGACCCTGGGTGACACCCTCGGAGACTGGGAGCGTCTCTGTAAAAAACTCGGGGAAATGTTTGGGTTGACCAATCTGACCATTGACTATCAGGTCCTTCTTGAATTGCAAAACATTGTGCGTGAAGGTGATTGGAAGATAACCGTGTCAGTCTGGCACGGCAAAGAGGTTATAAAAGTGGAACCGGGGTCTGTAAAAACAGCGTACGGACTTGCGGTGGACGTAGGGACCTCCACAATGGCCGGCTATCTGTGCGATCTGACCGACGGCACGGTGATAACCACCGCTTCAATGATGAATCCGCAGGTAGTATACGGCGAAGATGTCATGTCCCGCATCAGCTTCACCATGACCAACCCGAAAGGTCTTGAGATCTTGAACAATGCAATCCTTGACGGTCTCAACGGCATTGTTGGAGAGGTGTCTGCAACGGCAGGCATCAAACGCCAGGATATTGTTGACATGGCCATCGTAGGTAATACCTGCATGCACCATATTTTTCTCAATATCGACCCGAAATATATTGGACGATCCCCCTTTCCACCGGCACTCCACCACTCTATGGATCTCAAGGCCCGGGACTGGGGACTAAAAATCACACCGGAGGCAGTCACGGGAGAGAAGGGTGGCTATCCTCCCTGTCAGGTTGGATGTCCAGCGGGGGTCAATGGACAGGACTTCTTGTATCTTATTGCCCAGGGAAAATTTGATGAAGCCCTTGAACTGGTGAGGATGGCCATTCTCTTTGCAGGGTCCCTTGGGCGTGTGTGTACCCATCCGTGCGAAACGACATGTGAAAGAGCAGATGTCGATGAATCTCTTTCCATCCGATCTCTACACCGCTTCTTAGCCGACCACGCACTCACAACGCAAAGGGTAAAGGCCTCCCCCATCAAAAAAACAAAAGCAGACAAAATCGCCATCATCGGCGCCGGACCTTCCGGGCTCTCGTGTGCCTTTGAACTAATAAAAAACGGGTACCCGGTTACCGTGTTTGAAGCTGCCTCTGAACCCGGCGGCATGATGCGCTATGGTATCCCCGAGTACCGGTTGCCCAAACAAATACTGGATAGCGAAATCGGTCATATTGAAGATTTGGGGGTGGAGATCAGGATCAACGCCCCCGTCAAAAACCTGGAAGATATCTTCAGCCAAGGATACAGGGCAATCTATCTGGGTACGGGCACCTCAAAAAGCCAGAAGCTGGATATCCCCGGTGAAGACGCCGACGGCATTGTTTATGCTCTGGACTTTCTGAAAAAAGTGAATTCAGGGGAAGAGACGGTGCTGGGCAACAAGGTTGTGGTTATTGGTGGTGGCAGCGTTGCCGTAGATGCCGCACGGTTATCTCTGCGACTTGGTGTTAAAGAAGTCAATCTAGTCTGTCTGGAATCAAACGATCTCACCTGTAAAGACCGAATGCCGGCACAGGATCCCGAGATTGAACAGGCCCGGGAAGAAGGGGTCATTTTCCATCCCTGCCTGGGTGTAACAAAGATCTTAACCCGGGAAGACAAGGTTACCGGCATTGAGACAGTCAATTGTGTCTCTGTGTTAGATTCAGAAGGCAGGTTTGACCCGCAATTCGAAAATAGTTCAGCCCCCATCATCTCGGCTGATACGGTCATCGTTGCCATCGGGCAAAGACCCGATGAGAAAAAATTTGCCAAGCTGGAGAAAACCCCTCTTGGAACCATAATGGCGGATGAAACCACCCTTGAGACAAACGTCAAAGGGGTTTTCGCCGGTGGTGATGCGGTGTCCGGTCCGGCTGATGTTATCAAGGCTGTTGCTGCCGGAAAAGAGGGGGCTATATCCATTGAACTCTATCTGGCAGGGATGGACCTCAGGGAATCCCGGCCATTCCCCTTAAGACCAATTGAAGAGGTCCCCAAAGAGGGTGTGGAGAAAGAGGCAAAAGAGGTTATGCCGCTCCTCGAATCCAATAAACGGATGGGGCTTTCCGAGGTTGAACTGGGTTTTGTAGAAAAAAAGGCTCTCAAGGAATCACAACGATGTCTTCACTGCGGAATCTATGCGCAAAAAGAGATCTCGGAGGCTGAAGAGACACGAGGGGTAGGTATAAGGATATCCCCAGGGGCCTATGTGCACGTTCTTCCCATCGAGGCCGGTTTTGTAGGAGCCGATAATGTGGGTGTGCTCATTGCCGAGGCCCCGTACAAACAAGATAGTATTGAACTCATCATTGATATCGGCACCAATGGCGAGCTGATCCTGGGTAATCGGGAGAGGCTTATCTCCGCATCCTGTGCCACCGGGCCCGCCTTTGAGGGCGCTGAACTAAAATTCGGCATGCGCGCCGCCCCGGGCGCTATCGAAAAAATAGAAGTCGACCCGCATACCAAAGATGCCCGTTTTAAGGTTATTAATGAGGAGAGATGGAACATAGACATGAAAGAGGGCATAGACGCCAAGGGAATCTGCGGCTCCGGGATAATTGATGCCATACCCCAGCTTTTTCTGGCGGGCATTATCGATAACACCGGCTGCTTCAGAGATGACGTGTCACACCCCCGTCTCCGCGAAACCGACGGTCAGATGGAATATGTCATTGCCTGGGCCAAGGAGACCTCAATCGGTCAGGACATTGTTGTCTGTCAGGATGATATACGGGCAATCCAACTTGGTAAAGGCGCCATGTATGCGGGAAGTAAGATTTTGATGGAGACCCTGGGGGTGGATAAACTGGACAAAGTCATCCTGGCAGGAGCTTTTGGAAGCTACATAGACAAGCAATCGGCCGCCATACTCGGGATGTTCCCCGACTGTGATCCCCAAAATGTCTATTCGGTGGGCAATGCCGCCGGTGACGGTGCACGCATGGCCCTCCTTAACGCGGACAAGAGAAAAGAAGCCGATGAATTTGCCAGAAAAGTGGAATATATAGAACTAACCGTGTCACCTGATTTTGATATGATATTTGCCAGATCCATGTGGCTTCCTCATATGAAAGATGACTTTCCCCACCTTCGACACCTTCTCCCTGAAAAGAAATGAGTAACCGTTCACGGGTTCAAAGGTTCAGGGGTTCAAAGGTTGTACTCTCATCACCATACACCGTCTTGTAAACGTTTTACACGGGAAAACCGACCGCTTCCACCTCCCCACAAATCTGGAACATGGCACTTGGCAATGATGTGGCAAAATCCGCATTTTTTACGAGGATTTAGACGATCCAATTTCATTTTTTTCCCTAACCCTGAACCTTGAACCCTGAACCCGTGAACGGTTACAGAATTAAACAGGCCGTCCTTGATGTCTCCACGCATGTTGTGGATGAGTAGGGAATCCTGTCGGCCGGCAAGTGCAGGACCCGCCAAAATCCAATCTGGCTTGACACACAACACAGCGTTTTCGTATACTCCTTTTTCAAAAAATAACTTTTTATCAGCTGACTCCGCCAACTATTGGGAGACTTAAGAGGGAGGGAAGACACGCCATGACCAAACCCACAAAAAACGTTAAAGGCTCTGCCTGGAAAGGCACCAAGTGGCTTTGGTTCATTCCCTTGCTTGTGGCGGCATCTCTCGTTCTTAACCACTACTATCAATGGTATACTTGGCCCTGGATAGAACCCGCTCCTCTAGCAAAAAAACAGATAGAAACCAAGGACTTTAGGCCCTCCCCACCTGAGCCCACAAAAACAGAAGGCAAGTTGGAAAAAAAACAAATACCTACTTCCGTGAAAACGGAAGGCGAGCTAGCAAGAAAACTACCACCCGCTTCCGCAAAAACAGAAAACAAGTTACCAAAAAAGCAGGTACCCGAGCCCGGGAAAACAGAAAGCAGGTCAGCAAGAAAACAACTGCCCGTTTCCGTGAAAACAGAAGGCAAGAAAATGACCAAACCCGCCCCGGCAGCGGTAATTGACTATGAAAAAATCAAGAAAAAGCCTGACAAGAGCTTGAAGGAACTGGTCCGGAAACGAAAAAAAGAATTTGGGGTAAAAAAGAGTGTGGATATGGTGGTCAAACCAGGTGAACACATCCGTGTGGGAAAAGAAATTATCCCCTTGGACCTCATCCTGGCCCAGATCAAGACCCAGAAGAATGACCAACAGACGTCTCTTGGCACCCCCTCCCAGCCCGAAGAACCAAGCCCGGAACGCGTTGCGCATGATTCACCAGGGGCTGAACGGCCCATCCAGAAAGAATCCCGTCTGAACCCTGCACCAGTAGCGTCACAAGACCCCCACAAACCCCTGCGGCCAAGACCTTTAGAACGGCCTGTCAGTTACTACGGCATCTATGTGGTTCGATCCGGAGATAACCTATGGGACATCCATTTTGCCTTTTTGAGGGAATATTTTGGTGCCAGAGGCATCCGCATTTCCTCAAATGCAGATCAACCACGCGGTTCTGCAAGTTCGGGTGTCGGACGTATACTCAAGTATGCTGAAACCATGGTCTACATCTTCAATCTCAAAACAAAGACGTTGTCAACGGACCTAAATTCCTTGAAACCAAAAGAAAAGGTCGTGATTTTTAACCTGAGCGCCCTCGACGAGGCCCTTGCCCCCCTGACCTACCGGCAAGTAAACCGTATCCGTTTTGATGGCCGCGATCTCATCTCAACTGCAAAATAACCCCTATGGTCACCCGTCATCACTTTTCTACCCAGACCGGTTCGCGTTTCTCATTCATGGCGGTCATCCCTTCAATGGCGTCCGGCATAAGGGCCTGGGATGCCATCATCTCTTTAGCGTAGGTATAGGCCTGCGCTTCAGCCATTTCAGTCTGCTGGTAATAAACCTGCTTACCTATTCCCAATACCTTAATGCTGTATTGGGCGATCTCTTTAGCCAGGCTCCATGTCTCCTCTTCCAGTTTGTCATCGGGAACGACCCGGTTCACCAACCCCCATGCAAGGGCCTCTTTTGCACTGACAAATCTTCCCGTAAACAGCATCTCCAACGTCCTCTTCTGCCCGATGGCCCGGCTTACGGCCACAGTGGGTGTGGAGCAATTATATCCGATTTTGGCACCGGTCATGGCAAACTGGGCCCCCTTTTCGGCAGCCACCACAAGGTCACACCCTGCAGCCAGATGACAGCCGCCCGCCATGGCAACACCATGGACCTGAGCAATGACGGGCTGCGGGATGGATCTCATAAGGAGATACAGTTTGGCGCATGTCTGAAACAGGCCCCGGACGCTGTTCAGTTCCTGCCCCAGGATCTCAGCCTTGTCGTGGCCCGAACAGAAGACGGGCCCTGCCCCTTTGATGATGATGACCTTGGCGCTTTCTTTTTCCGCAGCCTCGGTAAAACATGAAATCATTTCCTCTTCTGCTTCACGCCCCAAAGCGTTTCGTTTTTCAGGACGATTAAGGGTCAACAATCCAATCCTTTCTTTTTCCTCATACAGTATATATTTGTAAGCCATACCCGTTCTCCTCTCTTAGATTATTATGCTGTTATCAAAAAATCATCCGACACTCAAGACAAAGGAAATATAAAAGAATCAGACTGCTCCTGTCAATCATTCAAGACGCTTTTGCCGTCAAACTCGATACTTGGCATAAATATCTTCGTGTGATAGTTACAACAGAGCAAGACATTTTGGTTTCTCTGTTAAAAAACGAGACGATCAAAAAAGGATAAATCGGAAAGTCTTTTAAAGGACTGGCTGATTTTAATGACACAAGAACTCGTTCAAAGGAGATTGAATCTATGGCAGGTCAAGATCACATTCGGCTCGGAGTAGGTTTTTACCCTGACTGGTTTTTCAAACATTACGGCATCTCATTTGGCAGGGAGTATTATTTTGATCCGAAAACGCGGGTCCAGACCAGGATGGAAATTGACAGACGGCTAAACGAAAGGTTTGGGGATGTGGGATTGGGCGACCCCAACCCAAAGCCAAAACCCCTGATCACCTTTGGTATGGTAATGCTGCCGGCCATCTTTGGGTGTGAGATAGTATTTGAAGACAATGCGCTCCCCTGGGCCATGCCCCTCAATCTTCCCGAAAAGGACATAATGGACCTTGAGGTTCCAAACATCCCCAACGTCTATCCCATGACCGAAATTATCAAACAGATCGACTTTTTGAAAGACAAGTATGGTAAAGTGGTGGGTGATATCAATGTGACCGGTGTACAAAATCTGGCACTCAAGATACGGGGAGATCAGTTGTACTATGATTATTATGAAAATCCGGAATTATGTCATCATCTCCTCAAGATATGTACCGAATCCATCATTCAGCTCTTCAAGTTTATCTATAAGATTACCGGCACCGGGGCAATGGATGTGACACCCATGTGCGATCCCAGACTGTTTGTGGTCCCCAATTGTACGGTAGAACAGGTTTCCCTCAAGGCCTACGAAGAATTTATCCTGGATTATGATAATCAGGTGGCTGACGCATGCCGTCCCTTTGGAATCCATCACTGCGGTTCGGTAAATGAAGTGCTGGAGGGATATGCAAAGGTCCGCCATCTGGAGTTTGTCGAGGTAGGCTTTGGATCTGACATAAAAAGGACCCGGGAGGTGTTTGGCCCCCAGGTGGCGGTCAACTCTCGCATAAGCCCTGTTTTGATGAAAAATGGTACCACCGAGGAGGTGGCTGCGGAGGTACGCCACCTGATTGATCAGGGTGTGCCGCTAAACAATTTTTCCATTGATACTGTTGGGTTGACCTATGGCACACCTGACGAAAATGTCAAAACGGCTCTTCAAACCGCTCGGGACTATGGGAAGATTGATCGCCATGTTCCATCTGACCACGGTAAACGTCGTTTTTATGGCGCTAAAAAAGATCAACCGCCCGTGGAGACAACCATAAAAAGTGCAACAAAAACCGTTTTGATAGGTCGCGGGCAGCCGCTTGTCATCATTGGGGAGCGCATCAACCCCACCGGGCGAAAACAACTGGCCCGGGCCCTTGAGGAGGAAGATTTCCGGCTGGTGCAGGAGGAGGCCCTGAAGCAGGTGGAAGAAGGGGCCCATATACTGGATGTAAATGTGGGTATATCCGGAATCGACGAACCCCGGGTTTTGAAAAAGGCAATATATGCCATACGGGAGGTCACGGACATACCCCTTTGTATTGATTCGGCCCTCCCTGAAGCCTTACAGACCGGTTTGGAGGCCTACGAGGGGAAGGCGCTTGTAAATTCCGTCAATGGTGAAACGGATAAGCTGAACAAGATACTGCCCCTGGTCAAGTCCTATGGCGCGGCCGTCATCGGACTCACAATGGATGATAATGGCATTCCCGCCGAGGCGGCCGGGCGTCTTGAGATAGCAAGACGAATCGTTGACAGGGCCGAACAGGAAGGCATCCCCCGTGAAGACGTGATCATTGATCCCCTGGCCATGGCAGTCAGCGCCGATGACAGGGCAGGCATAGAAACCCTAAAGGCGCTTCAATTAATACGGGACGAACTGGGTGTCAATCAGACCCTGGGGCTTTCAAACATCTCTTTTGGCCTTCCTGAACGCTCCTCCATCAACTCTCTTTTTCTTGCAATGGCCGTCTTAAACGGCCTCACTTGCCCCATCGCTGATCCCACGGCTTGGGTGATGCGAAGGGCAGTACTGCTTACGGACCTGTTGCTGGGAAAGGACCAATTCTGCAGGAACTATCTTTCTGTTTCCGGGAAAAAACAGGGGAAACCCAAAAAAATACTGCTGCGGGAGAATAAAGAAAAGGGACATGACGCTGATCTTGTAGCCATAAAGGAAGCCGTGATCAACGGCAGGAGAACCGCTGCCGCTGAACTCACAAAAAAGGCCCTGGAAAACGGAGCGGACCCCGAAGGTCTGATAAACAAATATCTTATCCCGGCGCTAAATGTGGTTGGTGAAAAATTTGAGAAAAAGGAAATCTTTGTCCCGGAAATGATGATCGCCGCAAAGAGCATGCAGGACTGTGTTAACCTGGTTAGACCTCTGATGAAAAAAAGCGTGGCCAAGACCTTGGGGACCGTTGTCATCGGCACTGTCTTTGGTGACTTACACGATATCGGGAAAAATCTCACAAAACTTCTTCTCGAAAGTTCGGGGTTCAAGGTGATAGACCTTGGTGAAAATGTCCCGTCAGATAAATTTGTAGAGGCCGCGCAAATCGAAAATGCAGATGTGGTGGGGATTTCGTCTCTTTTGACCACTGGCGACCCCCATGTCGAGGAAACCGTCAGAGCGCTCAAGACAAGTGATATTTCCAAAAAACTCAAGGTGATTTGCGGCGGCGCATCCCTCACTCACAAATTTGTAATCGAGGTATGCGGGGCAGATGCCCATGCCAGGGACGCTGCAGACGGGGTAAAAAAAATCAAAGAACTGTTGGGCGTTTCCGGCTGATTCTATCTACCGATTCTGGCTGTCTCTTGCTGTCATGCTCATTTGGCCTGGAAAGGCGTGTTGGTTGATACGCGGCATTGTCTTTCTTAAGGGCTTGATTACCGGTTGTGAGATTTAGGAAAGATAGCCGTCACGTTATTTTTCGATTTGATTTTTCCGGTACTGCCAAAAGGCCTCTCTCATTGCAACATAAGGGTCCAGCGAGGCCCTCTTAAAGGACTCATACTCCCCCAGTCTCAGAGACGTGCTGTTGACCCAGTCTGTGCCTCTGAGTGAAAGATTATAAACCCACCCTTCCCCAAAAATATCAAGCGGATTGAAAAATTGGTCCCCCACCCATCCCACCGTGTCTCGAAGGCTGGAGGGTCCCAGAATGGGTAAATTGAGATAAAACCCGGGGCCAATCCCGTAAAAGGCAAGTGTCTGGCCAAAATCTTCATCCTGTTTGTCCCAGTGAAGCGCTTGCTTGGCCACATCCTGAAAGCCCAGAAAGCCCGCAGTGGTATTGACAGCAAATCGTACCAATTCCTTCCCCACCCCCTCAAACTTGCCCTGCAACAGACAATTGGCCGCACGGATAGGCATATAGAGATTGGAGAAGAAATTACGGATGGAGACCCTTGCAAGTTCCGGCAACACTTTTGCATACACCGTGCTTATCGGGTCCACAATCCACAGATAGAGTTTGTCGTTCAATTGAAAGAAGAGGCGGTTCATCGGTTCCAAGGGGTCAGGAATCGACTCCTCCTCCTCGATAAGGTCTTCCCAATCCTCCGGCTCTATCTCCTCTTCCCTCTTTTCCTGGGCCTGGGCAACCTCAACGCCTTTGTTCAAATCCACCGGCAACGTTTCAGGGAGCCCTTCGTCCAAATCGGTCCCCAACTCTGATTGGTGAACCCCATCCGGAACAATAAAATACTCTATTTGGCGGGGCATACTCCACGATTCAGGGGTTTCCCCCGCGTAAGAGAAAAGTGTCCCAAAACTGAGCCAGCAAATTGCAAAAAACAGATAAAACATTCTCATTTATTCCCGGCCCCTCTGTCTATACCCCCCCGGACGATCCGGTCTTCCTGATTTCATTTTCCTTTTCTGGCTCCAGTAATATTCATGGGATTAATCCTTTGACACCTTGGCCTCAAGTTTTTTGACCAGGTCTTTAAAAGAAGACCTCAAAATAATGCTGTTAAACTGTTTCCGGTAATTGTTGATAAGGCTGACCCCCTGGACCGATATATCATAAATAAACCATTCGCCACCTTTTTTCTTAACCCTGTACTTTACGGGAATTTCGGTCTCTTTTTTTGTAACAATCTTGACGGTAACGATACCATACTTCCCCTGGGTCTTCTCTCCAATATAGAAAACCTTTTCACCCGAATACCCCCCAACCCGGTCCATATATGTCTGCTCCAGGAGTTTTCCAAAAAGATCGATAAAATGGCTTTTTTCCTCATCGGTTCTCTTTTTCCAGTGCCTTGCCAGGGCCCTGCGTGACATCTCCTTCCAGTCAAAACGTTCGTCCACAACCCGGCGAACAAGCCTGTTTCTTTCGCCCTCTTTTTCAGGTCCTTTTAATGTGGGATCCGCAATAATCGCAATAATTTTGTCGGTTATTTTTTTTATCTCATCGGTTGCCTCGCCGGCAAATAAAACCGGCGAAAAAACCATGGACAAGGCGAGCCAAAAGATCCCGTACCATAGACACCTTTTAATCATACACACATCTCCTCTTTGCAATTACCTCATTGGTAAAGCATCCGGGCCAGCCGCAGAGGCCAAGGATCCCGCACCAGAGAACAGAACCGAAAGACCCGCGTTGCCGCCATTCTTTTAGAGTTTTCCAAAGATATAGCTGGAGATCAATTGTTCCAGATCCACCGGCGGTTGAGTGTCGCGGATCCTGCCTCCGGGACCAATGAGTTCCTCAGCGCCCCCGGGGGTAATTTCCAAATATTTTTCACCAATCAACCCTTTGGTCTTGATGGAAGCGATGGCATCTTCCTGGATCTCAATATTCATGGAGAGCTTGATGGTAACCCGAGCCTGATAGTCGTCAAGCACAACCCCTTTGACCCGCCCCACTTCCACCCCTGCAATTTCGACCGATGAACCGCTCTTGAGCCCCCCACTGTTTGAAAAAACCGCTTCGATTTCATAACCTTTACCTCCCAGGACCTCCATCCTTCCAAGCTTGATTGAGAGATAACCCAGACAAAGAATCCCGACAATCATAAACAAACCAACGGTCAACTCAAGATCAAATTTTTTCATTTTTCTCTTTTGCCTCCCATAAAACACGAACCCTTTGGTTCATACCCTTCAACTTTTCAATGGGTTTGGAAAGAACAACCCGAAGAGTTCCGAAAAGAGGTTCGGCTGTTTCTAGAATTCGCCTTTAAAAAGGCTACCTCGGGTATTAATCCAGTCATTAACATTTCGCAATATTCTGATGCCCGGCTCAGGTGTCTAATGCGCAGAAGAGTCTTCTATCCCCGCGTCAAGAAATTCTCTTACTACCGGATCTCTTGACGAAACAAATTCCTGAGGATTCCCCTCTGCCAAAATGGTCCCCTTGTGGAGCATAGCGACCCTGTCCACAATGGAAAAAACTTTTGGGATCTCGTGGGTCACGATGAGTCCGGTGAATGCCAGTTTTCGGTGACAGGAATCAATAAGCCGAAGAATGGCAAGCCCAATCACCGGGTCCAAGCCCGTGGTTGGCTCATCAAAAAGCATGATTTCCGGATCCGTTATCAAGGCCCTGGCAAGGGCCGCCCGTTTCACCATACCCCCGCTGATCTGTGATGCATACTTGTGCTCTGACCCTGAAAGCCCAACCTGTTCAATCTCCTTAAAGACCCGCTTTTGGATAAGTTCATCACTGAGTCTGGTTTTTTCTTTGAGAGGAAACGCCACATTCTCAGACACGGTCAGGGAATCAAACAGGGCGCCCCCTTGAAACAGAAAACCGAGTCGCTCCCTCAACTCCTTTAGGTCTCTACCACGGAGCGTGCTTATCTCCTTTTCATTTACCACGATACGCCCTCGGTCTGGTCGCATTAGCCCCGCAACATGTTTTAAAAGGACACTTTTGCCGCTGCCGCTCCCCCCAATCAGGGCAACGACTTCCCCTTTGTTTATCTGAAGCGAAACGCCCCTCAGGACCTTGTTTCCATCAAAAGATTTATGTAGATCTTCAATTTTTATCATAATCTAAAAGAGTAAGGAGGTCATGAAATAGTCCCACACCAGAATCAGTACCGATGAAAGAACCACGGCCTGGGTTGTGGCACTGCTCACTCCCTCAGCGCCAAATCCGGTAAAAATTCCGGTGTAGTATCCCTTAAAACAGGAAATCCATACAATGATGACACCAAAACTGAGAGATTTGTAAATCCCCTCCATGATATCCTTCATTTCCACATAGTTTGCCATCTCCCCGAAATAGGTTCCGGCCCCCACTCCCAAGAGCTTCCCGCCGATCAGATACCCACCGAAAATACCCATAACATCAAAAATGGCTGTCAGCAGGGGCAAACAAATTATCGCCGCCAAGAGATTGGGCACCATGAGATAACGGTAGGGGTTTAACCCCATCAGTTCCAAGGCATCGATCTGTTCGCTGATGCGCATGATCCCTATCTCGGCGGCAATAGCGGAACCCGCCCTGCCCGTCACCATCAATGCCGTAATAACGGGTCCCAACTCCTTGATCAGGGCAAGCCCCACCATCGGCCCCAGAAAGGCATCGGAACCAAAACGGCTGAGGCTGTAAAACCCCTGAAAGCCCAAAACCATCCCTGAAAACCCCCCGGTTAGGAGAATCACGATTATGGACTGAAACCCGATAAACCGAATTTGTTTTAAAAAACGGTTAAACTTTAGGGGTGGAATAAGGGCATAGAAAAAGGTCTGGAGCAGAAAAAGACCCATCACCCCCAATCTCCGTAAATGGCTGAGCGTCCCGGCACCCAGTTTCCTGACAATAGACATGGGCTCAAGTGTTGCAAAACTCACCCAGGAAGTCAAAAATTTTCGTAACCTGTCCAAAGCAAGTCTCAACATACACTATGACATTGAAATTTCCACTGGTTTGTAATAAATAGGAATTTACTTGAGAATAAATCCTAACGTTGCATAAAATTTGGAGCCAAATTGGCAATTACTTCGGATACGATCATTTTTAAGGGGGGGGCTCCTGTCCTCAATGTTTTTTGTCCTTAACCCTGAACGTTGAACCCTGAACCTGTGAACGGTTACCAAAATGTGAGGAATCAAAAGTGAAAATCAATCAGTTTCCAGAAGATATCAGACCTTACCTCCTACCCAAACCCACGGGACGTATGGTGTACAGATGCCTCCGGTGCGACGAAGAATTTGACATTACCCGTCTCCTTTATACCTGCCCTAAATGCGGCAGTGTGCTTCTGCTCAACAATAAAAACAAACAGGTCATTGACGAGGCAGGGGGTGAAAAATGGCGAAGGATATTTGACTACAGAAAAATGCTGAACCACAAGGCCACCAAAGGCATTTTTCGCTACTATGAGTTTATTGCCCCAATCATCCCCCCGGATCTGATTATCTACCTGGGGGAAGGACACACTCCCTTGGTTCAAGCAAATGATCGCCTTAGGGAGCAGGTGGGTCTTGACTTTTATTTCAAAAATGACGGTCTGAATCCCAGTGCCTCATTCAAAGACAGGGGCATGGCCTGCGCCCTCAGCTATATCAACTATCTGGCCAAAAAGGAGTCTCTGGGCAATATACTGGCCATTTGTGCCTCCACAGGCGACACTTCGGCTTCAGCGGCCCTGTATGCGTCTTATATGGGGGATTTTATAAAATCCGCAGTTCTGTTGCCCCTGGGGAAGGTGACCCCTCAACAGCTATCTCAGCCCTTGGGGAGCGGGGCCAGGGTGCTTGAAATGCCTGGCGTATTTGATGACTGCATGAAGGTGGTGGAAAGACTTACAGAGGATTATAATGTTGCTTTGCTAAACTCAAAAAACAGTTGGCGTATCTTGGGACAGGAGTCCTTTTCCTTTGAGATTGCCCAGGACTTTGACTACCAAATGGATGATAAGGCCATCGTGGTTCCCATAGGCAACGCCGGAAATATCACTGCAATTATGAGCGGTTTTCTCAAATTTTACAAATCAGGCATCATCGAGCAATTACCCAAAATTGTGGGTGTACAATCAGAACACGCAGATCCCGTATACCGGTATTATCTGGAAGAAACGGCCGAAAAGCGAAATTTTGTGCCTGTCACTGTGAGGCCCAGTGTTGCCCAGGCGGCCATGATAGGCAACCCCGTATCCATGCCCAGAGTCATTGAACTTGCCAAGGAATATGACAGGGTAGCCCGTGAGAGAAAAATATTTATTGTACAGGTAAACGAACAGGAAATAATGGATTCAATGATTGTGGCCAATCGTAATGGGAATATTGCTTGCACCCAGGGCGGAGAATCATTGGCCGGTCTGCAAAAAGCGCTGGAGGCGGGGTTTATTGATTCATCCGAGGTTGGGGTCTTGGACTCAACGGCGCATGTTCTTAAATTTTCAGTTTTTCAAGATATGTATTTCAACAATACTTTCGGACCTGAATTCAATGTCATCCCCAGATCGAATCTCATAAATAAACCCGTTCAAATACACCCAAAAGGAGTATCACCCCCTCCTTCATCAGGAGAACCCCTTTCAGAAGAGGAAATGGATAGATTCATTCGTAAAATGACAACAGAAATTGCAGAGATATTGAATCTTGAGGCAAGATAGGTTCCCCGTGTCATCCGCAGACATCTTTGGTTTCCCGGACAGCCCCAGAGGTTAGAGATGTTCAAACTCAAAATTATCGTCGTGGACAAAACCCGTTCTGTTTTTCTAAAACAAGGGGAATCCTTCTACCTTGACCGTCTCCGACATTACGCAACCATCGAGTGGATCGAGGTAAAGCCTGCCAAGATACGAAAAGGCACCCCGACCCAACAAATTCTGGCTGTTGAGGGTAAATCCATTTCCAAAAAATTCCTTCCCCATGACTATATCGTTTCTCTGGATGTGAATGGGAAAGATTATGACTCTGAAGGGTTTGCCGGGAAAATTCAGAAATTATCCATCACGCAAAAAAGGATCACCTTTGTTGTTGGCGGGCCACTGGGCTTGTCACCTGAAGTGTTAAAGGGGACTCATGAGACCCTTTCCCTCACCCGGTTCACCCTAACCCATGAAATGAGTCGCCTCTTGCTCCTGGAACAGCTCTACAGAGCGTTTACCATCATCAATAATGAAAAATACCACAAATGACTGGGCAAGGGCAAACTTCTTGGGGTATGGGCACGCTACCGCCCGGAAACCGGAGGGAAATCAGACTCTGATTTGTTCTTCGAAAATCTTTATGCTTGAGACAGGGCCAGCGATTTCTGATCGGCCCAAAGGACCAGATTCAGCGTATTTAATTAATTTTACCCGATGGACCCATGCAATCTCTTATTCGGCTGGGCTGGCAGCCTCCAGCGCCATGGTTATCTTGTTTTTGAGTTCTGTCAGATCAAAAGACTTTATGACATAGAAATCTGCCGAAATGGATTTCACGTCCTCTTTGAAGGTGTCATAGGCCGTGCAGAGCACAACCGGCAAATCATAGAACCTGTTGCGTATATCCTGCAATAAATCCAGTCCATTATAATCTACCATCTTGATATCCAGCACTATCAGGTCGGGCTTTTCATCCTCAATTTTTTCCAGAAGCTTATCGCCGCTATCGGCCGTAATCACCTCGTGCCCAGCCTCGTTAAGTTCCTCGGAATAGAGATACCGGATATGTTCTTCATCATCCACAACCAGGATTTTTGCCATAATATTTCCTCCTCAGTTTCAGGAAATCGGCCCTATTGTTCATTTTATACTATAGCCCTTCAAAATTTGCAAATGGGTGGGGTTCGAACTGGGATTTTCGCAATACCAGGAGTCTCAACAAAAAACGAGCGACCTGCTCAGCCCCGTTCTGAGAGCTGAGTTACCCAACTGCCTTCCTGAAACTCTTTTTCTTTTATGACAACGCCTTTTATATGTTCCCGGATACAGGAGGCCAGGATCTCTGATTCCTGAAAATGAGATCTTTTAGTGTAATCAAGCTGTAACGACAGACAGGCTCTGTCTGCACATCATAGTCAGCTCTCTCAAACAGGCCTTTGAAATAGGCAATATGTTTTTTTAATCGGTTATCATAAACCCCTTGTTCCGTTGCCTTGTTCATTGACTACCCATTGACTAGCAGGGGGACGATGAGTTAGATTTGGCCCAAATTGACATTTTGGTGTCATGGCATGTTCTCTATCCATCAATCAGCAGTTTCCAGTCACTGCCCTTGATTAATCTAGGAGAGATCTAACATGGAATCCCAGTTTTCGTTTGTAGACAAGCTGATTCTGGTCGCCTATTTTCTGGGAGTTATACTTTTTGGAACTTATTTTCGCAAGAGAAGCAATACATCCGAGGGATACATGATCGCCCGGGGAAGGCTTCCCAGTTGGGCGGTCGGGCTATCCATACTGGGGACCTTTGTCAGCAGTATAACCTTTTTAGCTTACCCCGGTCAGGGATATAATTTCAACTGGGACATATTTATGTTTTCCCTTACGCTCCCCGTCGCCGCACTTGTCGCCACCTTTTACTTCGTACCGCTTTACAGGACAAAGGTTAAAGTATCGGCCTATGAGTATTTGGAACAACGGTTTGGGGGGTGGGCCCGAGTTTACGGCAGCATAAGTTTTATGCTGGGCTCGCTTGCCCGGATCGGGATGATATTGTTTCTGGTATCGCTGGTCTTACACCACCTCACCGGGTGGTCCTACTCAACCATCATAATCATAACGGGCATCGGCGTAATATTCTATACCATGATTGGCGGAATTGAGGCTGTAGTCTGGACAGATGTGATCCAGGTGATAATCCTCTTTGGAGGTGCCATCATCTCCATAATCATCCTGTCCATGGGAATGCCCGAAGGTCCGGGACAAATATTTGCCATTGCTTCAGAGCACAATAAATTTTCCCTGGGAAGTTGGAAGTTTGATCTGGTGGCACCCACCGTCTGGGTGGTTATCCTGTACGGCATAATGGAGAACCTCAGAAACTTCGGGGTTGACCAAAATTATGTGCAGCGTTACCAGACGACCTCCTCCATCAAAGCCGCCTCTCGTTCGGTATGGATAGCAGCCCTTGCCTATATCCCCATATCCGCGCTTTTCCTTTTTATTGGTACGGCCCTCTATGCCTACTACCTGGTTCACCCGGGAGAACTCCCTGTTCATCTCCAGGGGGAACTTATGGGGGACAAAATTTTCCCCCTGTTTATCGCGACACATTTCCCCGTGGGACTCCGGGGATTGATCATTGCTGCCATTTTTGCGGCTGCCATGAGCAGCATTGATTCGTCCCTCAATTGCGTCTCTACCATTACCTTGCTTGATTTCTATAAAAAATATGTAAACAAAGATGCCGATGAGAGTCAAAGCATCAAAATGCTTAGAATCTATACGGTGATCTGGGGCATTATAGGGACCCTTACCGGCCTGGCTATGACCCGGATTCAGACCGCACTTGAAACCGGTTGGCAGCTTGCAGGAATAGCCGGAGGAGGTGTGATAGGCCTTTTTCTTTTAGGGTTATGTTTTCAGTGGGTAAGACGCTGGCAGGCGGGCGTGGCGGTTACTGCCAGCGTGATAACAATTGTCTGGGCTACCTTTGCACGCAACCTGCCCGTAGGCTGGGAATGGCTCGAGTGCACCTGGCATACCAGAATGATCGGTGTGATCGGTACTATCACCCTGCTTGTGGTCGGTTTAGGCCTCGGCCTTCTCGTCCTCGTGGCAAAAGGGAAACAGAATCACCTAACCTGCAAGAACTAAGATTCAACCCAACAGCTTTATAACTCAGATTAAGTGCGAATCTGGCAACATCAGACGTTGAGATAAGGAATCAGTTATCACAGGTTCGCTTGGTGCGCCCGATTTGATGTTATCACAGGTTTTTAGGTTGCCTTGGGATCATGGGAATACCCCTGTTTTGACTCTCAAACTGGCCACATTAATGCCTATGTGCTCCTGGAATTTCAAAGGACCAACAAACAGAAGGCTGCAAAACGAAATGTTGACTATTTTCAGAGGGTTTGCGATGCTACCATATGCACGTAACCTTCTCCCGCGACCGGATGAGTCGAAAACTGACCAACCCCTATATGTTGTGGTTGTAAAAACATCAATTAGGTTCCGTATCCCTGGTCACATTTTCCAATATTGTAGGTCATAGCTCTGATTTTGACCGACCTCAGCGATCCCCTTGTATCAATCCTGATCATGGCTAATATGCGTCCTATTGGAGATCCCTGGGAAATTTTACTTGACAACAGAGGATTTCTATATATGAATTAGATTCAGTGTTGCCCATTTTCTTTCCTTTCCAGTGAACAGAACAACATAACTTTAACCTTCTGGGGTCTGTCATGACAAAACTCAATCGAAAGGTGCCAATGAAAAGCCTCCGCGGGAGATTTATACCCGATCGGGGGCTTTTGTATTTTAGACATCATTAATCCGAAACCCATTCCCACCGTTTTTAACCTCTGAAGGGGGCAATCCCATGGCTACAGAAGACATTAAACGGAAGCTCACGGCTATCTTCAGTGCCGATGTTGAGGGTTACAGCCGCCTCATGGGCGAAGATGAACTCGCCACCGTCCAGACCCTGACCTCCTATAAAGAAACCATGAGAAAGCAGGTAAAACATTATCGGGGTCGTGTGGTGGACTCCACGGGCGACAACCTGCTGGCCGAATTTGCCAGTGTTGTCGATGCCGTTCAATGTGCCGTGGAGGTTCAGCAGGTCCTCAACTCGAAAAATGATAGTCTCCCAGAAAACCGAAGAATGTTTTTCCGGATCGGTATCAACCTGGGAGATGTCTTAGAGGAGGGTGATCGGATCTTTGGGGATGGCGTCAATATCGCAGCCCGGATCGAGTCATTGGCAGATGGAGGAGGCATCTGTATTTCCGGAACAGCGTATGATCAGATCAAGAACAAGCTGGCATTGGCCTACAATTTTCTTGGTGAACACACAGTGAAGAACATTTCCGATCCGGTTAGGGTTTACAAGGTCCCGATGGGGCCTGTTGAGGCAAAGAAGAAGATAGCGGTCAGAGGGTGGCGAAAGGCAGCCATTGCCGCGGTGGCTATTCTGATTCTTGGGGGAGCTTCCGCGCTTCTCTGGCATTACAACTTCCGTCCTCCTCCGATAGAGCCTGCCTCTGTGGAAAAGATGGCATATCCATTACCGGATAAGCCCTCTATCGCGGTGCTACCATTTGAGAATCTGAGTGAAGATCCAAAGCAGGCGTTTTTCAGTGACGGACTTACGGAGGATATTATCACCGCCCTGGCAAAAGTCCCGAGGCTCTTTGTGATTGCCCGAAATTCAGTGTTCACTTACAAGGGCAAGCCCGTCAAGGTCCAACAGGTTGCGGAGGATCTTGGCGTCCGCTATGTCCTGGAAGGGAGCGTGCGTCGGTCTGGAGATCGCGTAAGGATAACCGCCCAGTTGATAGATGCCATCAACGGTCACCACCTTTGGGCAGAGAAGTACGACAGTAATGTAAAGGACATATTCGCGCTGCAAGATGAAATCACAGAAGAGATATTGACTTCTTTGAAGGTCAAGCTGACAGAAGGAGAACAGGCCCTTGTTTGGCACAAAGCCACCGACAACCCGAAAGCTCGTGAATTGACCATGAAAGGGCTGGAGCACTTCAGGCGCATGACAAAAGATGACAATCATGAGGCCAGACGGCTTTGGGAAGAAGCGATCGCTTTGGACCCTGAATATGCACTGGCTTACTTAAGCCTGTCATGGACTTATTTGCAGGATGTGAGTTTCGGATGGACCAAGTCCGCTCTAGAGTCCATGTCCAAAGCGGAGGAATTGGCTAAAAAGGCCCTCTCGTTGGATGAGTCTTCCCCCGACGTGCATGCCCTTTTGGGAAATATTTATGTGAGAAAAAAGCAATACGAAAAAGCCGTCTCAGAGGGTGAACGGGCCGTGGCGCTCAATCCCCGCTTGGCTGATGTCAATGCTCTTTTTGGATTGAC
>PVMK01144569.1_pt1 | contig 32507 bp, 22 predicted proteins | sample 1853481 | NCBI WGS metagenome assembly PVMK01 (sample SAMN08533507, study PRJNA380276) | Marine sediment metagenome, whole genome shotgun sequencing project.
GCAGTGGGTGCGGCTGAACAGCCTGCAACTGCCCCACCCTTTCCGGAGCAAGCCTCCCCAACCGGCATTCTCACTCCTCTGGCCATTGCCCAGAGTCTGAGCCAGCTCATGCCGGAAAACGCCGTCGTCTCGGACGAAGCGGCCACTTGCGGCCTGCCCATGTTTCCCGCCACGGAAAATGCTCCGCCTCATGACTGGCTGACCATTACCGGAGGCGCTATCGGCCAGGGCCTGCCCCTGAGCCTGGGCGCCGCAATCGCCTGTCCGGACCGCAAGGTTATTGCCCTGCAAGCCGATGGCAGCGCCATGTATACCGTCCAGGCCCTCTGGTCCATGGCCCGCGAGAACACCGATGTCACCGTGGTCATCATGAACAACCGCAGTTACGCCATCCTCAACATTGAACTGGCCCGGGTCGGCGCCGGGCAACCGACGCCAAAAACCCTGTCAATGCTCGACCTTTCCAGGCCGGATATCAACTGGGTCGATATCGCACAAGGCATGGGCGTTCCAGCTACGAAAGCCACCTCTGCCGAGGAGTTTCATCAGCAATTTGCCGATGCGATGAAGACCCACGGACCGCAGTTGATCGAGGCGATGGTTATCCAGGAGAATGCGCAATGACCCAGATGGACATCGACCAGAGAATTTACGACCTGTATGACGAGTATTGCCACGGCTTCATGGAGCGTCGGGAGTTCTTGCGCCAGGCGAGCGCTGTCACGGTGGCGGGAGTGTCCGGCCTCGCGATGGCCCAGGCCCTTCTTCCCCGCTATGCGGAAGCACAGGAGGTTTCTTTTACCGACGAGCGCATCAAGGCCCGATACGTGGACTTCGAATCCCCAGGCGGCACAAGCGGCGAAATGCGAGGCTACCTGGTGCGCCCCAACAGGGAGGGTCCCTTCCCCGCAGTGATTGTCATTCATGAAAATCGAGGCCTGAATCCTTATATTGAAGACGTCGCGCGGAGGTTTGCGATCGAGGGTTTCGTGGCCCTGGCGCCGGACGGCTTGTCACCCGTGGGCGGCTACCCGGGGAACGATGACGACGGCCGCAAGCTTCAGAGAAGCCTGGACCAGGCCAGGCTGAAGCAGGATATGCTGAACAGCGCGGGGTTTGTGAAGGCGCATGAACTGTCTGCGGGCAACTTGGGGGCCGTCGGTTTTTGCTGGGGTGGTGGCATCACCAATTTCCTCGCGGTGGAGATGGGTGCCGGATTGTCCGCGGCTGTCCCTTTTTACGGGGCCGCGCCGGCTACTGCGGATGTCCCCGGGATAGAAGCGGCACTGATGGTCCAGTCGGCTGAAGACGACCCGAGGATCAACGCGATGTGGTCGGAATTTGAAGAAGCCTTGACGGCGAACAAAAAGCGGTACGAGCGCCATTTGTACAAGGGCACGCGCCACGGCTTCCACAACTATTCCACTCCAAGATACAGCGAAGCTGCAGCCAGGCTCGCTTGGGAACGAACCGTGGCGTTCTTCCGGGAAAATCTTGGCTAGCAGTCTGTCGGACTTAACATGACAGACAGCCAAAAGAAATAGATGGGCTCATGGTTGTAAGGTTTCCTGAACCGATTCGAAATAATGAGCAACCGCTTTGATGTCATCGTCCGTCAGGCCAGCCACAACGGGTTGCATAACGGCCGATTGAACCGTCTGGCGCGCTCCGTTTGCGAATGATTCGAACTGGCTTTTAATATACATCACGTTCTGTCCGGCCAGTCGGGGACCCGTGTCATTTCCCTCTCCGAGGGGTCCGTGGCAGGCGATACACGCCGGAACACCCTTCTGTGGGGTACCTTGCCGGGCCAGGGCTTGGCCCTTGGCAAACAGGGGGTCTTTTTCAGCCAGGGCTGTGAGCTCGCTGGCCGATCTCATCGGCGGAACTTCGTATGCGGCAAAAGAACGCGCCATGAAATCGATCGACTCATCGTCCAGCATGGCCGCGACCGCACTCATTTCTTCATGCCGGCGGGTGCCGTCCCGGTACGCCACGAGTGATTCCCTGAGATAGCCCTCCCGCATGCCCCGCAGAGCAGGGGTTCCAAAATGAACCTCGGGACCGAAGTTGATGTCGCCTCCCGCCAGATTCCCGTGACAGGAAAGACACTTGGCCACTCTTTTTTCCTGGCTCAACTTTGCCGAGAAATCATCCGGGCTGATCTCGACATCGCCCACCCTTATAGACTCACAATGGGCGACGAGTGGAAAAGCCGCTAATGCCAAGAAAAAAATCAACAGCGAATGGAGCCGATTAAAACGAATTATCGGCCCCGTTCGTTTTTTTCGCAAGATCGCGCCAGGACTCCGGATGTGCTGCAGCAAGTGGTATGTCCAGGTCCATTTCAAAAAGTTGTTCTCAGCCTGAGGCCGAATGCGGAGGCGTAATCGTTGTCCGGGTCCAGGGCAAGATTGATTAGTGCCTGATAGCTCAAAGTCATGTCCACCTGGGGGAAGATCGGAAAACGATAAAATATTTCGACATTGGTTTCGGCCCGGGCCCCATCAACATTGGCCTGGGCCCAGCTTACACCCACTCCGAGGAGATCATTTTCAAGTCGACCTATATTCGCCGGATCGTAGAGAAGGAAGTGTGCAAGAATCTGTTTATCGTAGACTGCGGTACCGTTGTACGATTTGCCTTATTTTAAGATAGCGATCGCCCGGCCATCGTCGGTCAACTCCTGCTCATGCTTGATGAAGAAACCCCAGCCTTCTGGCCCGAGGTGACCATTGACCGCCTGCCCGTCCTTGGTTTCATCCGTATGCCATACCGTTAGCTTGGAATAACCCGCCTTCGCCGTCCGGGGCGCGATTTTTGTGGCGAATTCGATCGCGCTGAAGAAATCGCCTTCCGTGATGTCGCCCATGTTGAAGCGATCGGCATTGGCGTCGGAGACCAGGCCCAGAATCTTGAAACGGTCATTGACAAACCAGGTCGCCGCTGCTCCAAGTCCGGAATCGGTAAACGCGATTGAAAATGGAAACGTGACAGTGGGCATGAAGGTCGTGGACGCGTTGAAGTGGGCAGAACTTGCGAGTGTTGCATCAGGCGTCATCTTGCCCAGGCGATAAACCCATCCGGCTTTTTCACTTCCCTGTTGCCAATACAGATTTCTCATGATGACCGCCGGTATGTACGCCGAATACGTATTGGCGGTTCCGTTCAGGCTTCCCAAGTTTTCTGTCGCGAGAACCTCGGGACCGGGCGTGCCGTAATCCCATCGTGCCTGGAAGTGAAAGAACAGCTGACCTTGATTGGGCTTGCCCCGATTTGCGATTTCCCAGGTTCCAAATGCATCCACATTGCTATTGGTGGCCCAGTCGTCGTCGCCAAGAGGCGATTCGGATATCCATTGGAACAAGTGGCTGAAGACTCCACCCAACTTGATGTGAGTCTTTTCATAAAACTTCTGCTTTCTTCTATCGGAAGCCTCATGCGCAGACCTGAACGGAGATGCCGGGAAAACCGAGTTCCACTCAGTACGCCTCTGCTGGACCTCCAGCAACAGCGCTTCCGGGTCGTCCAGGCCTTCACTCATGGAAGAAACTCTGACGTCTTGCGCGTTTTCGGCTTGTGCTTCTTCAGGTTGCGCTTCCTCGGCTGAACTGGCCTGTTTCTCCTGTTCCCCGACAGCCGGCGTCTCTTGGGCGCCGGCTGTCGGGACAAGGAACAATCCCTGCAGACCGGCAAGGATGACTGCAACAAAAAACGTGCGTTGCAATTCAATCATCCTTTACCTTGTCCGCTCCATCGCCGCATTACCACTTCGTGAATTTGAGGTCGTCCATCCGGGAACTGTAGCCGCCGTCAATCATGATCGACTGGCCGGTGGTGAACATGTTCTTGCCATCGAGCAAAGCCACCGCCAGGTGCGCCGCCTCCTCCGGCTCGCCGAAGCGGCCGACGGGCAGCTTGCTCGCCACATGCCCCATGGCCTCTTCGCCGCCGTAGGATTCCACCGCGTCGGGGTAGTTGAGGAAGTTGGTACCGAAGGCGTTGACGCATACGCCCTTCTCCGCGGCGGTCATGGCAGCGCACTCGATCAGATTGTTCGCCCCGGCGCGCAGGGAGACATAGGGGATGAAGTCATAGGGTCCCCGCACTGACGAGGCGCTCGTCAGGATCACCACCTGGCCCCGGCCCGCCTTCATCAGCGGCGGCAGTACCGCCTGCAGTATAGTGACCACAGCGACGAAGTTCGAATCGAAGGACTTCTGCAACTGCTCCTTTGTCACGTTCAGGATATCGGCACCGCCGTGAAGCGCCGTCCGGAAATAGGCCGAGGCGAAGCCGCCGAAATTCTTATTGGCGGCGTCGATGAGCTTCTTGGCGTGCTCGGGGTTGGTCTCGTCGTTCGGGCCCTCCTGCTCGACGCCTTCGACCACGACGACCTTTGAGCCGAGTCCCTCGAGTTTCTTAACCAGTCCTTCCTCCGGTTGGGCGATCACCAGGTCGTGGCCGGCCTTGGCGAGCTCGATAGCCAGCGGCGCACCGATCTGCAGGGCCGTGTCGTTGAGGATCGCCACGCGGCGCCCGGTGTTGGAGTTGGTCCAGAGCTTCTTACCGGGCACGATTGTAGCCGCCGATGCCGTGCTCATACCCAGGCCGGTAGCTGCTATGCCGGCGGCTCCTGCCACTCCGGCAATCAGGAACTTGCGACGATCGAAACCGTGCGCACCTGGTTCGTTAATGTCTGAATCCATAGTTGGATCCTGCTCACCTGAGAGTTTATCTGTTTGGTCTTGATTTGACATGGTTGTGTTACCTCATTTTGTATCTGGTGAATAGTTATCAGTGCTAGTGAGCTTACTAAGCTTTAGGCCGTGTCGCTGCAAAAGGTATATCAAGATACTCAATCGCATCGGCTCCGGAGACTATGGGCCGGCCGACCTTATTGACCATTTCCTTAGCTCTCTCGAGTTGTTCCACGTTGCTCGGACCTTTGCCCCAGTCCTCTAGCCCGACGCGGAAGCTGCCACCCCTTTCGAGTGCCATTTGAGCAAGAGGCGTCGCCATGATGTCATCGCCTATTAAGCCGACGGACCATTTCAGATCCAGTCCCTCGATCATGTGTAGATAGAGCTGCAGCGCCTCGGGGGTCGGCGGGGCCATACCGGAGTAGCGGTAATCGGCGAAGTAGATGTTGAGCTTCGAGCCGCGAGGTATCGTGCCGGCGTGCGCCATGGCGACGACGTTCTTCATCCAGCCGGGCTCAAACACCGAAATCGACGCTCCGCAGCCGAGCTCATTACAGGTGTCGATGACAATTTTGTTGTCATTTGGCCAGAAGCCGTACCACCAGAAACCCTTATCTTGCATCATGCCGTTCTTATCGAAGGCCGCGATAGGGACAACCCCGGTATCGAGCAGGACCATGTTGGCGAGGCCTCCCTCGGAGATCAGGCGGTAGTGCCCGCTCTGGATTTCCGGCGCCCAGACGCTGCGGCTCTCGTGGTAGACGGCCGGATCGAAGTTCGCCGTCGGGTAAAAAATCCCATACGGATGCTTCTTGCGGACCGGCTTGAAGGCGTCGATGTAGACCTGGGCGGCGGCCTTGACGTCCGCGCTCGGCTGGTTGGAATGCGCATGCACGATGGTGGCGCCCGCATCCAGGCACTTTATCGTTTCTGCCGTGATTTCCGCCACTGTCTCTGGTGCAGTAGGGTTGATCTTCTTAGTGGTCGAGCCGTTGATCGCGACCTCGAGGATCACCGGTGTGTCTTCCTTCTTAAAGGCAAAATTGCTGCGCATTCCGGACGTTCCCGGCCCGGCAAACGCACTACCTGCCGCCAGAGCCGCGCCAGCGACCGCAATCGTTTTTCCAAAATCTCTTCTCTTCATCGTTGATATCCTCTGTTAGTATCGTCGACCACTGTTCAGCCAACCACGACGGTGCCGTCCTCCTTGATGGAGATCGGATCACCGGATTTGACCGTATCAAGGAATTCATCACCAAGCAGGTCGATCGTTATGACGCGGCGGCCGTTCCAGACGTCATCCATCAACAGTCCGGCATACGAGACGGAGTCGATGTGCTGCGAGAACAACATCGCCTTGGGCCCCACGCCCATACTCCCCACGCCCATCAGCGAGGCCCCGCCGAGAGAAGAGCCTACGGTCACCGTGGTACAGATGATCGCTCCGCTCAGATCTTTTTTGTAAAACTCCTTGTTGTTGGGATCGGTACAGGGAGCAGAGTCCGTCTTGCCGCCAAACAAGTTTTCAAGATAGGAGCCGGACGTGTTGAACGGCTGTTTTGATGCGAGCGCCTTGCCCTCGAGGTTGCCGGGGAGCAGCGCGCGTCCTTTGAATGATTTAGTAGCCATAAATATCTCCAGATTTTGTGTTTGGTTAGATTTCGCAAAGCCCTCTGTCAGATAAACAGAGGGGTCGGCGCATCCTAAGCGTTCCTCGGAATTTTACCCGTCAAGATGACCTCAAGGATGGCATCGTCCTTGAGGTAGCGCACTGAGGGATAGTAGTTCCGCGTCTTGGGGGAATTCGTGACGCCGTAAACCCTTTCGGAGAAACCTTTCATACCCGCGTAACTCACCGTGCACATGTTGGTGAACCTCATATTGGCCTCCGTCATCTTGCCGACCAGCAACGCGTGCTCCTTGACAAGGTGATCCCGCACCACGTTCGAGCAGAACAGTTTGGTCGGGATGGCGGTCGTTTTCAGGCCTCTCTTCTCGACAGCATCTGTCACCTTCGTTCCCCAGGCGAGGATTTCCTCGTAGGTGTTGTGCGGACAGCCAATCAAAGCGACCGTCGGGTCTTCAGGACGCCCTTCCCATTCAACCGGGAAGTTGCCGAGGACCCGCGCTTGCTCGGCATCGTCGTAGACGTAGGTCTGGTAACCTTTCTTCAGCAGCTTGCGACCCTTCTCCTTGGCGTCAGGAGTGAGATTCTCCACGTGGTAGAGACCCACGGCGCCGCTGGCCGCGGTGGCACTGCCCATTTTCTTCAACAGGTGCATGTTGTCGTTGGAGACTTCGGTACCCAGGGTTTTCTCCATGCCGGTGATGAAGGGTACGCCGTCGATCACTTTGAGACCGATGGCCGTGCCGAGCACGCCCAGATCCGGCTCTTTCGAGGTCTTCACTTCCACCAGCCAATCGGCCATACGTCCTTCGTCCGTCATCAGCCCAAACAGCGGCGCCTTGCCGATAAGCCCACAGAGCAGTTCCATGCCGCCGGCGTTGCGGTTGGTCCGGAGTCCGAGTGCCGAATTGCCGTAGTTGATCGCGGAAGATTCAGCCCAGGCCACGTAGGTCCCCGCGGGTGGCGCATTGCCAACCTCGGGCACGTAGCAGGCGCAGCTGCGGTAGTTCAGGTCCGGCGCGCCGAGTTGGGCATGAACCCAATCAAGGTCCCGCTGATATTTGTAACCCTCGTAGATCAATCGCATGTCCGTCTCGTTGTTATTGACGTTGTAAACGTCGTAGCAACGCGGATTGACGGTGTAGGGTGCGTAAGTCTTCAACCCGGCATCGGCGCATTCCTGAAACAGATCGATCATTGGCTTCATGTAGTCCGTCCCGGTGTACAGGGAGCAGTGCGGCGCGCCGCCGAGATCGACCAGTTTTGGGGCTCTGAAGGCATTGCCAAAGGTGACGACGATGGCCATGACCTTGGCCAGTTCCGGTCCCTTCTTACCATCCATGATGTCCTGCTCTTCCTGGGTGAGGGGCATCTGGTAGGGTGCTTTCGGATCAACCTGCTGGGAATTGCTGCTTCTGTGGCTGAACCCCTTCTGGGTGCTGCCGTCCGGGTTTCTGACGCTTCCGTCAGAGTGCTGCATGCTCCCGGCGTAGTCGGGGACTTTGGTCTTTTTCGATCCGGATGCTGCCGCCGTTGCTGGCTTGGCGCTCGAGTGTTCAGCGGCATCGACCAGACTTATCTTCAGCGCAGCTGGCAGAAGGGTGAGGGTGGGCAGAGCTTTGAGTATGGTTCTGCGTTTCATGTATACCTCCTAATCAAGAACAGTAACTAATGGATTATCAACTATTGCAGGCGTGCAGTACAAATTTTGCAAGGCTGGAAACTTCGCCAGATACAATTCAATTACAGCAGTACGCTCCAATTCACTCACGACGCTCGCCGTGCCATCAAGCTGCAATCCTATAATTGCATCCCAGTCGGAAAATTCCGCGCTAATTGATATCGACACATCAGGGTTAACTGCTATATGTTGACAGTGACGCGTGGTGTTGCTCGAAACGAAATATAGCTGGCAACGGTCATCACTGGCATAAAACAAGTCGGTGGACCAAGCCTGGTTGGCATTACATGTTGCCAGAGACAGGGTTGTATGCTGCTGCAGATACTCGCAAATTGCCTGCCTCAATGATTCCGGCATCGCGTTTTTCCATTGCCTTCCCAGCGCTTGACGATGCCCGTGTCCAGATCGAACAAATCCAGGATTCGCCCTACGCTATGATTTACCAGGTCATCGATGGTTTTCGGATTGTTGTAGAAGGCTGGCATCGGTGGTGCGATCACCGCACCCAGCTGCGCTGCTTCGTACAACAATTTGCAATGCCCTATATGCAATGGCACTTCGCGAGGCATCAGAACCAGTTTGCGACCTTCTTTCAGTACCACGTCCGCCGCTCTTGCGAGCAGGTTGTCAGCATAGGAGTTGACGATGCCAGACAGGGTTTTCATGGAGCAGGGAGAGACGATCATACCCGCTGTTTTGAAGGAGCCGCTCGAGATACACGCCGCCTGGTTGCGATAGCTGTGTAAGACATCAGCCAACTCTTCCACATACTGTGCGGAGTACATGGTTTCAATTTCTATATTCAGTTTGGCGAAGGGGCTCATCACCAGGTGTGTTTCCACTTCACTAACGGTCTTTAACACTTCTAAGAGACGTACACCGTAAATCACCCCACTGGAGCCACTCATGCCAACGATAAGTTTCTTCACTACTTACACTCGCCATTGTTTGTATTTTCGTCGCAACGCCGGAGCCTCCCCGGGAAAATGCATCAGTGGTCTTGGAGCGGGCACGCCGGGCGAGATGCTCCCAACGTGCGCCGCCTCAAGACCTGTCATTATCAGAGATTCTTTCCCTTTCCGGTTTCTCCTTCGCCGGTCGTTTCGAAGTACCCCCATGGAGTGCTCGGCGTCCCATGCCGGACCGGATCGGGTGTGTTAAAACCCCAGCGCTCCCAGTTCGCGAGTACCTTTTCCCTGATCGCTTTGGGGAAATTTCGGTTGAAGCTCAGGATACCCGGCTTGGGCTGACCCACGAACTCTTCGAGCCCCAGGCAACTGTAAATGCCGAAGCCGCCCTTCTCACCCCCACTGTGGAAATCTTCATCATTGTGATAGCCGTCAACGCCGAAGCCAAAGCTCTTGATTTCATCAGCGAAGTCGAAGAATCCTTTGTTTGGGTGGTTACGGGTCGCGAAGGCCCACAAAACAGCCAGAGGATCGCTGGGATCGATATCTTCCCCGACCAAGATGACCTTGCCGATCCCACTTCCGATGTGGTCGCCCCAGATGAAGTGAGCGAGCTTGTTCATGAACTCGTCATGCCTCCATCCCGTCAGCTCATGCCAATTGTTCTTCACACGAATGACGAACAAGTGCGCAGCAGACTCAAAGTTCATCAGGCCATTGATGATGGGAAAGCCCGCTTTCTTCAGGCGCGCAATGGCATCAGTGCTGGTGAAAAACGAGATGCCAATCGACGTGCTGTCGGGAGGCGGACCGGGAATTGCGTTCGGATGGATCGCATTGTTGCGGAAGGTGACAGCCGTCACGTCATGGCGCGGTTTAGGCGAGACTTTTTTTGCGTCGATGTAACCGGCGTACTCTCCGTACGGGCCTTCAAGGCAGGTTTCGGTGATGGAGATCGTACCTTCGATGATGATCTCGCTCTCGGCCGGAACCAGCAGGTCGTTTGTCTCGCACTTGACCATTTCGATTGGACGCCCGTACAGCTTGCTGGCGTAGTCGTACTCATCCTCCCAGTCGGGAACGCGGGTGCCGACCTGAATGAGGCAGGCAGGCGGAACGCCCAATGCGATCGCAACCGGCATGTCCTCGCCCTTTTCCTTCCACATCTCAAAGATCTTACCGTTGTGTTGTACGGGAAGCCAGTACCCCGCCATGGTCTTCTTATCAATCAGCGCTGACCGGTTGCAAGACCAGTTTGTCCACTTTCCATCAGGCGTTTGATTGATGTTGAGCCCTGCAGACTGCATCATCCGCTGGGCGTCACCTGCGTGTGCCAACGGTGCGGGGATTTTTTCCAAGTCGATTTCGTCACCGAGCCAGATGTTCTCCTTGCAGGGCGCAGCCTTGTTGTCGACGATCTTTGGCGGGTAGACCGTGCCGTTCTCCATGGCTTCGATGTACGCGGCCTGCATATCCATGATATTACTGTCGAGTGGCATCCCCATTAAGGAGGCCAGTCGCGCCCAGGGTTTATCTGGCGTTCCGCTTTTCTGCATCCCGAAGTCGGCCGCACGGAATCCAGGGCAGTCCTTGACGTTGTTGAAGATCGGCGACGGTGAGAGCGTCTCAGCGGCGCGACGCAGGATCGCTCCCATCTCGAGATACCAATCGACCTCGTCGTCGATGGCGAGGAACTCACCCTCGCGTTGCATCCATTCGAGGTAGTCGCGATAGCTTCGAGGGATGGTGCTGCGGTCAATAGTGATAGTCATTTTGATCTCCTTGTATAGTTTTGAAGGTTAATTTGTACGTCGTCAAAGCATATGGCACCGCTTGCGCTATTTCCTAAGAGATACTTTCCTGCCCGTACTAAATCAACTTAATTACAGCAATCTTTGCTAAAATTTATTTCACCCTTAAGTTAAGAGTTTTTTGTCTCAAATGGCACTCGCGTCAGTTCACCCTCGAAACCCCGTAGCACGCCGACCACTTTCTCTCGTTGCGCCAGGCTCCTGGTCCGCACGAGAAGGGCGGACTTGCACAAGCGGAGCTGGTTGACGGTACGACTCGTGAAAGTTGGATTGATGCCGACCGTGGCACACTTCTCCGACGCGGCCTCGGCGGCCGTACCTGCTGATGATTCGGGAGTGAAGAGCAGGTCGGCTAACGTTTCCCAGAATGTCGAAGACTCATTCCTGCCAGTGTCGCGATGTAGCAACTGCTGCACAGCGATGCTCCCATCGGTTTCCCGTAAGACCATGGCCACGTCATCCGTTGCCATCCCCAACTCCCGCTGTAGTCGTGCCAGGGCTGCGCGTGCCAGGAAGGCAGTCTGTGTGTCGCCAAATCCGGTCACGATAATTTCATCCGTTACGGCTCTTGTGTTTGCCATACCCGTTAGTTTAGGGTTTGGGGGCAGGATTACATCCTTCGAAAAGGATGAGAAAAGGATGAGAAAAGGATGAGTACAGGTGGTGCATAAACACTTCCGGGCTCCCGAGATCTTTTAGGTCATGACCCGACAATTGTGTGTAATATATCTCTACGAAGAAAAGATTAGGCCTGATCCACGACCTTCTCGGAAATGACGATGAAAAGCGAGCCCGACAACAAGATGAACTCCAAAAACGATGAGATGATCCTGTCTGGGGATATTCTTATTGTTGATGACGAAGTCCCCAACCTGAAACTGCTGACCCAGCTTCTTGCCCCAGAAGGGTACCGGGTCCGCCCGACCAAAAGACCGCAACTGGCCATTGACTCAGCCCTGGCGAAGCCCCCAGCCTTGATCCTGCTGGATGTGAAGATGCCGGAGATGGACGGCTTTGAAGTTTGCCGGCGTTTGAAGCAGGATGAGCGGACACGCGATATCCCGATCATTTTCGTCAGCGCGCTTCGGGACGTGCAGGACAAGGTCAGAGGCTTTGAAGCAGGAGGAGTAGATTTCATCTCTAAGCCATACCAGGAGCGAGAAGTCCTGGCCCGGGTGCGAACGCACTTGGAGCTGCGTAGTATGCAGTTGAACCTGGAGGAAATGGTCGCCAGGCGTACCGCTCAAGTCAATGAGCAACAAGAACGTTTCCGCGCCACGTTCGAGCAGGCCGCAATCGGCATTGCTCATGTGTCTCCAGAGGGAAAGTTTCTGCGAATTAATCAGAAGTTCTGCGATATTGTCGGCTACTCATGCGAAGAGATGCTTAAGTTGTCGTTTCAGGAAATTACCCATGCTGATGACCTCGAATCTGATCTCAAATACGTACAGCAAGTGTTGAGCAGAGAGATAGAAAACTACTCTCTGGAAAAAAGATATTATCGCAAAGACGGCTCCATTGTCTGGATCACCTTGACCGTTTCCCTACTGTTTGATGATAAAGGTGCGCCGGCCTATTTTATTGCAGCTGTACAGGATATTTCCGAACGCAAGCAGGCGGAGGAGCAACTTCATACATACAAGGAGCGGCTACGGGCGCTGGCCTTGGAATTGACCCTTACCGAGGAGCAGGAGCGACGCCAAATTTCCGAGGAACTGCACGACGGGCCCGCGCAGTCGCTCTCCTTAGTCCGCCTACAGCTGGCGTCTGCGAGCGAGACGGCTACTGAAACCGCACAGTCCAGGAAGCTGGATGATGTATCCAAAGTTGTGCGCGAATCAATCCAGCAGATACGTGATGTCATCCTGGCTTTGGGCTCGCCCTCGATGAAAGAGATTGGCCTGGCGGCGGCAATTTCCGAGTGGGTCCAGGATCAGGTTGAGAAACGGTACGGACTCAGGACGTCCTTCACCGATACAAGCGATGAGCTGCTTCTCAGCTATGACACTCAGGCCATGTTGTTTCGTAATACTCGTGAATTGGTTATGAACGCTGCAAAGCATGCTCAAGCCGATAGCGTATCCGTCAAGATGGAGTCATCAGGACGGGTGTTCCGGATCACAGTTGAAGACAAAGGCATCGGATTTGACCCGGCCTCTGCAGGCAACCTGCCTGGCCGCAGCGGGGGATTCGGTCTCTTCAGCGTCGCGGAGCGCATGGCTGATCTGGGGGGGGGCCCTGGAAATGGTGGCCGCGCCGGGTAAAGGTTGCAAGGCGACCCTGGTCGTGCCGCTTGAGCCTGCGGAAGAAGGGGATTCGCAATGAGCGCAACGATCCTGGTTGTTGATAACCACGCCATGTTTCGCGAAGGCGTAAGGGGGTTGCTTGAACGAAATGGTTTTCGCGTCGTCGGGGAGGCAGGGGACGGTCGTGAAGCAATGGCAGCGGTCCTCGAGTTGTCGCCGGATCTCGTGATCATGGATCTCTCCATGCCCAACATCGATGGAATTGCGGCGACACGCGATATCATGGGCAGTTCGCCCGACACAAAGGTGATCGCCCTGTCCATCCATGCCGGCAAACGTTTTGTCGAGAACATGCTGCAAGCCGGAGCGGCCGGATATATCCTGAAAGACAGTGTCCCCGAACAGTTGGTGGAGGCCGTACATGCGGTCCTGAAAGGGGAAACATACTTGTGTCCAGCGATCACCGGGTTGATGGTGGCCCAGTATGTCAAACTGCTGACACATGTTCAGTCAGCGGGCGGCCCAGGAAGACTCACGGACAAGGAGCAACGCTATATTCAGTTGCTTGGCGAAGGCTGCGACCGCGAGGAGATTGCTGCGAAGCTGGCTACGGGCGAGCCCGGCGTGAAGGCTCTGGAGCACGCTGTGCTCAAGAAGTTTCAGCTATCCACGCTTGCAGAACTCGTTGAGTACGCTGGGGCGCAGAAATGGTTTACGGGCCAGGAGGGAATCGACGCTGTTTTGCAGCAGGCCATGACTTCAGGGCATAAGCGAGCCAGGCAGCCGAGACCACAGCCATTGATCGAGCCCCTGACAAACCGCGAACTTGATGTGCTGGAGTTGCTGGCAAGAAGGCTCTACGACAAGGAAATAGCCGATGAACTGTCCGTGAGCGTCCCGACCGTGAAAACCCATATCAGTCACATACTTCAGAAGCTCGATGTAGGGAACCGCCGCGCTGCCGCCGACAAGGCGAGGGAACTTGGGCTGATCGAGTAAGATTCAAGATGTAACCCAGCCCTGGCTCTGACTTGCCGCTCCCAATGTGGTAGCGGCAGGGTATTTGTTCGCGGAGATCACCATTATTGTTGTGAGAGGAGGAAGACAAAGGTGGATGTCCCTAGTTTCCGATGAAATCATCGAATCATTATCGATGCAAAATTGATCCAAGAAAGAGATTAATCCGGGAGGATTATAGTGACTTCAGAATCTAAGAATAACAATATTTTAAGCGCACCGATGTCATTACAACAATTCCTTGATTTTGGCATTTCAATTTCCGGAAGGCTGAATGATATACACCAAAAAGATCTCATCCACACGGATATCCGCCCGGACAACATCAGTTGGGATTCGAACACCACGGTACTCGAACTCACTGAACCCGTTACTACTGAAAAACAATTATCCTCACTCGACAGGGCGCGCCTTCCCTATATATCCCCTGAACAGACCGGCCGTATGAACCGCCGGGTCGATTACCGTACGGATTTCTATTCTCTGGGTGTGGTTTTCTATGAACTACTAACCGGAAATCCCCCCTGTATATCCGAAGATCCGCTGGAAATAATACATAGCCACATTGCGAAAAAGCCGCTCCCAATTTGCGAACTCAATTCTGAAGTCCCAATACAGATTTCAAGAATTGTCATGCGGCTGCTGGAAAAGAATGCCGAAGACCGCTACCAGACAGCAATGGGACTGCGGTATGATTTGAAGAAATGTGAGGAACTACTGGCAAAGAAGGGAGCTATTGAAGCTTTTGAATTAGGGGATTCAGATTCTATCGGAATATTCCAGATTCCACAGAAACTCTATGGCCGAAAAGATGAAATAGAATCCTTGCTCAATTCTTTTGAAAGGATATCGGCAGGTACCGCAGAAATTTTCCTGGTGGCCGGATATTCCGGTGTCGGCAAAAGTGCCCTGGTTCATGAAGTCCACAAACCTATAACTGCAAAACGCGGCTTTTTCATTGAGGGAAAGTTCGACCAGTATCAGCGCAATATCCCCTATTTTGCCTGGGGGCAAGCCTTCAGCGGATTGGTCAGCCAACTTTTAATGGAAAGCGATAGCCGGTTGGATGGGTGGAAGGTGCAGATCCTGGAAGCCGTGGGTTTGAACGGAAAGCTGATTATCGATCTCATCCCCAATCTGGAGATGGTGATCGGCCCCCAGCCCGATGTGCCGGAATTGGATGGGCAAGCGATGCAGAACCGCTTCAACTATGCTTTCCAACGTTTTATCAAGGTGATCGCGCGCCCGGATCATCCGCTGGTCGTTTTTCTGGATGACTTGCAGTGGATTGATACGGCGTCGCTTAACTTTATGGCATCGTTACTATCCGATCCCGAGCTGGCCCATTTCCTCGTAGTGGGCGCATATCGTGACAATGAAGTCGATGAGGCCCACCCGCTGATGCTGGAGCTGGCGAATCTGCAAGAGGCGGGCATCAATCAGGAACGCATGAGCTTGCAACCGCTCTTGGAGACAGATATCAATGCGCTCTGTGCCGAAACGCTGCATTGCCCGCAGGCGGAAAGCCAGCCTCTGGCACAGCTAATTTACTCCAAAACCGGCGGCAATGCCTTTTTCTCCCATCAGATGCTCCATTCCCTGAATGAGGAGCGTTTGCTGACGTTCGATCATTCCAAGAAACAATGGCAATGGGATTTGGATGAGCTCATCAAACTGGATATTTCCGACAATGTCATCGACCTGATGATCGCGAAAGTTCGTAAGCTTCCCGCAGCGACACAGGAGATTTTGCAACTGGCCTCCTGCGTCGGCAACCAGTTTGATCTGTCCATCCTGACCCTGCTGGCCCACAAGCCCGAGCAAGCCGTCCAAGCAATTCTTCAGGCGTCGCTCAGGGAAAATATCCTGATCCCGGACAAGGAGCGCTACAAATTTGCCCATGACCGAATCCAGCAGGCCATCTATTCGCTCATCGATCCTGATTTACGCACGCATATTCAACGGCGAATCGGCTTTTCATTGATCGAAAATACACCCCCCGACGAAATCGATGACAAGATTTTTGATATTGTGAATCACTTGAATCAGGCCCTCGACACCCTTGATAAGGATGATGACCGGCTGCTGGTAGCCGAACTGAACCTGAAGGCCGGGCAAAAGGCGAAAACCGCCGCCGCCTTTGTCTATGCCAAGGAATATATCGAGACGGCGCTCAATCTTCTCGGTGAAGATAGTTGGCAAAATCAATACGATTTAACCTTGTCACTGCACAACGAAAATGGATATCTGGCTGTGTTGACCGGGCAGTTCGAGCAGATCGAGACCACCTACGAACTCATCGAGGCTAATGCGCGGAATATCCTGGACCGGAATCGCATCGACATGGTCCGCATAGAAGTGGAGAACTTGCAGTACAACCTTCCCAAAGCCTTGCAGATGGGTCTGGAAGCATTGAAAGATCTTGGCGTAGACATTCCGATGCAGCCCTCGCAGATAGACTACCAAAGCCTAAAAGACAGACTCGTTGAACTCCTGGAAGAAAGATCTGAAAAGAAATGGACTGAACTGCCCGAGATGACGGATGGAACCGCTCTCGCCATATCGGCACTCTTGGCGTCCGAAATGTCCACAAGCTTCGTCAGCTTTCCGCCAATCTACACCATCGTCTCTTACACCAATGCGATTTTGACTCTCGAGCGCGGAATAGGCCCTTGGTCGCCCTTCGCCTTTGTAGGCGTTGCCTCGGTTGAAATCTTTTTAGCCGACCCCGAATCTTCCGTCGAAGTCGCGAGACAGCATCTTTTGTTTGCCGAAGAGATGCGGCAAATCGCGCGCGAACTGCTGGAGAAACCGGTCACCGCCCCGAGTTGGACGAAAACAACTATGATCATGTCATTCATTTCGGTCTACATTGAACCCATGGAGAAGGCGGTCGATCTCACGCAGGCAACCTACCGCAGTGGCTACCAGACCGGGGATATGCTTTATGGAGCCTACGGCATCAACATTTTTGCGATTAACAGCTTTGGTGCCGGTATGAACCTGATCACCTACCAAAGCCAATTGCTCGACTATATGAACCTCTTTACCAGAATGGGGCAGGTGAGCGCTCCCACGTGGCTTTCCATTTATGTTCAAACAGCCCAGAATTTCATGGAAGGGCGCCCAGAACCGCAAAAATTGCTGGGCGATTACTTTGACGAGGAACTATGGCTACCTCAGGCCCTTGCCCTAAATGATCTGTTTGGCAGGAACATGGTTTCTGTCAATAAGCTGGTTTTGTCTTATCACTTTGATGTTGATCACCAGCTGGAAGATTTCATCCGTGAAGCGGAAGATGTGCTGGTTGGCGGGCGGGCAATATACACCGTCGTCACTTTCTACCTCTACGCATCGCTATCCAAGCTAAGGCTTGCCGAAAATCAGGAACCGCAAGAGCAGCAGCAAACCCTCAGCCTGATCGATAGCTACCTCCAGCTCGTGAAGGTCTGGTCTGGATTCGTGCCTTCGACCTTCCAACACAAGTACGATCTGATTGCGGCCGAAAAGGCCCGACTCACAGGCGATCTTGAAGCCGCCCTCTCCCATTACGAACAGGCCATCTGCGGCGCGCAGACAAACGGCTTCCTCCACGAGGAAGCGCTAGGTAACGAGCTCTTTGCCCGGTTCTGGCTGGAACGCGACAACCACCGGCTGGCCGGGCCGTTGTTGGATAAAGCCCACCTGTTGTACCGCAAATGGGGCGCCATGGCCAAAGCCGAACACCTCGCACAACGCTACTCGGAGTGGATGACCCAACAGACAGCATCTGCTCCCGCTGAAACAGAGCTCTCAACGGAACGTATCGACGAAAATCTGGATCTGGACACGATTCTCAGGGCTTCCCACAAAATCACCGGGGAGATTGAGTTAAATAGCCTATTGGCCAATGTGATGCAACTTGTCATCGAAAATGCCGGCGCCCAAAAAGGTTTCCTGGTCATGGAGGAGGAAGGTCAATGGATTGTGGTGGCAGAAGGTGATATCCAGGAAAGCGAAGCATTTGCGCAAAAACAAGTGAGGATTGATGAGAACGACGTGGTGTCCCAGGGAATCATCAATTATGTGGCCCGCACAAAAGAAAAAGTTGTATTGGAGGATGCTGCCAACAAGGGAGAATTCACTACTGATCCTACCATTCAAAAGCGTCAGTCGAAATCCATCCTGTGCTCACCACTTGTCAACCAGGGGCAGATCAGTGGCATTCTGTACCTGGAGAACAATCTGATCAAAGGGGCTTTTACATCGGAGAGACTGAAAATTCTGGATATCATCTCGGGGCAGGCAGCGATTTCTTTGAAAAATGCAATCCTGTTTGATTCCATTCAAAAGGAGGTAAGGGAAAGAAAACGGGCGGAATCGGAGCGGGACCAGTTTTTCAACAAATCAATTGATATGCTGAGCAGTGCCGGTATTGACGGTAATTTAAGGCAGCTCAATCCTGCCTGGAGTCTGACCTTGGGATGGAGCATGGATGAACTGTTAAGCAATTCGTGGTTGAGTTTTGTTCATCCGGATGACCAACAATCGACTATTGAAGCCGGAGAGCAACTTAAAAAAGGCATCCCGACCGTTGGTTTTGAAAACCGCTTTCGATGTAAAGACGGCTCCTATCTTTGGATCTCCTGGAATTCATTTCCAATGCTGGAAGAAGGACAGATCTTCTCTGTCGCGCGGGATGTTACGGAACGTAAGCTGACAGAAGAGGAGCTTGAAAAGTATCGTGCCAATTTGGAGGGGTTGATAACAGAACGAACCTCTGAAGTTACCATCGCCAAAGAGCAAGCTGAGACCGCCAACCAGGCCAAAAGCACTTTTCTGGCCAATATGTCCCATGAACTTCGTACCCCGCTCAATGCCATCCTCGGTTTCTCAAACATGATTGGGCGTGATCATAATGCTCCGGCATCCATCCAGGATAAAGTTACCATCATCAACCGTAGTGGTGAACACCTGTTAGGTATGATCGATGATGTGCTTGATCTCTCCAAGATTGAGGCGGGCCGGGTGGAGCTGGAGCCGAAGTGCTTCGATCTGCCACTGATGTTGCAGGATATCGGCAACATGTTTAAGGCTCGTGTTTCAAGTTCCCAGCTACGCTTCAATCTGAAACTGGACGATTCACTGAATCGGTATATCAAGACTGATCTCAGCAAACTGCGCCAGATTTTGATTAACCTTCTGGGCAATGCGGTGAAGTTCACTACAGAAGGTGGATTCGCCCTGCATGCCCGTACAGTACCGATTGATGATGACCCCACCATGGTCATGTTGCAGCTGGAGGTTCAGGACTCCGGGCAGGGCATTGCACCGGAACAGTTGGAAGACATCTTTGAGCCCTTTGTGCAGGCTGGGCACTCCAAAACCGATATCAAAGGTACGGGACTTGGGTTGGCAATCAGCAAGTCATTTGTTGATCTGTTGGGTGGCGAGATCAGCGTTCTCAGCACGCCCGGTAAGGGCTCGTTGTTCAGCGTCGATGTGCCGGTGACCCTGGCCGAGGCCGCAGATGTGGTAGACGTCAGGTCAGCCGGGCTGGCAGTGGTGGGTCTGGCACCTGGCCAGCCCACGTGGCGAATCCTGGTGGTGGAGGACAACCCCGCAAACCGTCTGCTCCTGGGCAGCCTGCTGTCTGAGGCGGGTTTTGAAATGCGCGAGGCTGAGAATGGGGAAGAAGCCATAGAGCTGTTTGAGCAGTGGCAACCCCACCTGATCTGGATGGATATGCGTATGTCAGTGATGGATGGTTATGAGGCCACGGCCAGGATCCGCCAACTTCCCGGTGGTGAAAGCGTAAAGATTGTTGCTGTTACTGCCAGTGCTTTTATGGAGCAACATAAGAAAATACTGGAATCAGGCTGCGACGATGTGGTGCATAAGCCGTTCCGGGCTAATGAGATATTCGGCTCGATTCAGAAGCACTTGGGGGTGCGCTTTATCTATGAGGAGGAGGCAGGTTCGGCTTCTACCACAGCAGAACAGGCGATTGACATGGGAGAGGCAAGTAGGATGGCTGCAATGCTTCCGGACAAACTGTTCCATGATCTGGAAGACGCCGTTACCCTATTAGATATCGAGGAGTCTTATCACCTGCTTGAGCAGGTTGATAAGGCTCAGCCTGAACTGGCCGATATGATGAGAATGCGTCTGGATGAGATGGACTTTACAACAATACGAAAGGTGATTGGGCGTGAATAGCGCCTATCAGGATAACTTTTCTACAGATATTTTGGTGGCGGATGATATCCCCGAAAATCTCAAGCTGTTACGGGATTTGCTTACCCGTGAAGGGTATTAGGTTCGTCCTGCATCTAATGGGGCCGAAACCCTCAATGCAGTAAAGAGAAAGTCGCCGGATTTGATCCTTTTTGATATCTGCACACAATGGTTAAAACGTGTATTTGATATCGATATCGAAGTTTGCGAAAAGTGTGGTGGTGACGTCAGGATCATTGCCAGCATTGAAGACCCAGCAGTTATTCACAAGATACTTGCCCACTTGAATGACAATGTAACTTCTGTCGCAGCAGGAATGTTGTATTAACACTGCTGTCCCGTTAAGAACTTAAATAAACAGGCCTGAATCCCTCTGTTTTGTTACAATAGAATCACCACAACTCATTGTAAAACAACAAGGAAACAGGCCATGGCTCATTATAACACTGTGTTCTCACAACTGCTCAAATTGATCCCGAGACATGAATTCGAGACGCTGGCAAAACAGCATCATTCTGGCCGTTCATTCCGAAAAGCCTCTCGATGGTCACAGTTTGTAACCATGGCTATGGGACAATTATCAGGTCGCAAAAGCTTGCGAGATATTGTTGAGAATGTTTCTGCGCAAACCCACCGTCTTTATCACCTGGGCAGCGCCAAGCTCTCGCGTTCTAACTTATCCCGCATCAATGAAAACAAACCCTATGCACTCTATGAAGCGTTGTTCGGGAAATTATTAAAGCGCTGCCAGGGCGTAGCTCCAGGCCATCAGTTTCGTTTTAAAAACCCGCTTTATTCTCTGGATGCATCGACGATTGACTTGTGTTTGTCCGTTTTCCCCTGGGCAAAATTCCGTACAACCAAAGGTGCGGTAAAACTTCATGTTGGCTTAAACCATGCGGGCTACCTGCCTGAATTTGTTACCCTGACAGAAGGTAACAAACACGATGTCACTATTGGACGGATACTGAATTTCCCCAAAGGCAGCATTGTTGCAATTGATAAAGCATATAACGACTACACTTGGTATAACCACTCGACAGGCAACGGAATATATTTTGTTACTCGATTAAAATCCAATGCCAAATACCGCGTTATAGATCGTCGCGAGGTGCTACAAAACAAAGGATTAACCAGCGATCAGACCATTGAGTTTACAGGTCTTCAGACTGCAAAAAAGTGCCCTGTTCAATTACGGCGTATCGGTTATCGAGATCCGGATACCGGTAAACATTATGTGTTCCTGACCAATCATTTTAAGCTGGCGGCCAGGACCATTGCCGACATTTACAAGGCACGCTGGCAGGTGGAATTATTTTTTAAGTGGATCAAACAAAACCTGAAAATCAAATCATTTGTCGGCACCAGTAAAAATGCGGTCATGACCCAGATATGGATTGCACTGTGCATGTATCTGCTTCTGGCTTTTCTCAAGTTCCAATCAAAACTGACGAAAAGCATGCAACAAATTTTGCGTTTATTGCAGCTCAACTTGTTTGAAAAAAGGGATATGATGGCTTTGCTACGAGGGGATCCGCCTCCCGATACAGTGGCAGATCCGAATCAAATGGTTATGTTGTGAAAGTTAACGGGACAGCAGTGATACCATTTACAAATAAAAGCTAGCAAACAGATGTGACTGATCATAGCTTTGGCGAAAAAGATTGACCTGTGGCTGTTAATTGAGAACACCATCCCAGGCTCCAGTCCGCTCCCGCATCTCGTCTTTCATCGTTGCAGGCAGGAGGTCTACCGGGTCCTGTTCGTCGCGGATCTGCCATCCACCACCTAGCGCCTTGTAGACCTGGACAAGATTGGTGGCGACACTGCCCTGGGTCGACGTGAGCAGGTCCTGTTGCTGGATGTTGGAATTGAGTGTGGTGATCAATGTATTGAAATCGATTGCCCCCTCCTGGTATTGGATAGTCGCAACATCCACGGCCCGTTGCGAGGCCGCAGCCGCCAGGTCATAAGCCTTGTACTCTTCATGGGACTTAAGATAGGCAACAATGGCATTCTCGACATCGCCTTGGGCCTGCAACACCGTATAGTGGTAATCGACCAGCAACTGCTGGAAGAGCGCGTCCTGCAGCCTGACGTTGCTTTGCAGTCGCCCGTAATTGAAGATGTTCCATTCAAACATGCCGAATATGCTCCAGGTCTGGCTGGCGCTATCGAAGAGATCGCCCGTCTCCATTGCGCTTGTGCCAATGCCGCCGCCGATTGTCAGGTGCGGATAGAGCTCGGTCACGGCGAAGCCGATCCGTGCACTTTGAGCCGCAAGCTGGCGTTCGGCCTTGCGGATGTCAGGTCGACGCCGGATCAGGTCCTGCGGCATGCCCAGTGCAACATTGGCCGGGGACGCAGGGATTCCCTCTTCCTCTCTGAGCAAAGCATTAAAATCACGCGGAGTTTTTCCTAACAGAATTGCCAGTCCATTTCTGAATTGCTGCAGGGAGGTTTCCAGCGAGGGAACCGTTGCCCGGGTGTTGTTCAACAGGGTCTCGGCCTGATCGACATCCAGCTCGCTGACTTCACCGGCATCGAACTTGGCCTGGGCAATCCGCAGGCTCTCTTCCTGCAGTTCTATGTTATCGCGGGCCACCTTGATGCGGGCCTGATAAGTTCGAATCAGGACATAGTTCTGGGCCACCTGGGAGACCATTGAAATCATGACGCCATCATAATTGGCGACACTGGCATCGAGTTCGGCGGAGGCCGATTCCACCTGGCGACGAAAGCGCCCCCAGAAATCGACTTCCCAACCGACATTCAAACCCAGGCTGTAATTATTGAAGATGACCGAATCTGCCTTCTGTCTTGAAGCAGACCCGGTCGCCTGTTGTTGTTGGGGGAATTGATTGCCAACGGCAATCGCCAACCGCTGCTGTGACTGCAACACAAGAAGCCCTGCCGAGCGCAGCGTCAGGTTCTGCTCAAAGGCGGTCTCGATCAATTGGTCAAGCTCCGGATCCTGAAAAGCTGTATGCCACCACTTCGGATCCGCAGCTGGCTCATTTGAAACAAGTTGGGCTTCAGTCTCAAGCCAGTCGGGTTCAACTGCAACCTCAGGACGCTCGTAATCAGGGCCAACAGTGACACAACCAGCGACCAGAAGCGTCAGCCACAGAAAACTAGCGCCCTTGGCAATTGAGCACATCACCCGTTTCATTGCTGTGACCCGTTATTTGAAGTTCCAGTGAAGACCAGCACGGAGGCGGTCGTGCCCACTCTTAAAGCAACCCCCTGGGGAACCTCATCCAGGTGAATGCGGACCGGCACCCGCTGGGCCAGGCGGATCCATTCGAAAGTCGGGTTAATGTTGGGTAGCAGTTCGAAGCCGGTGCTGCCATCCTGCTGGGCGATACCCCAGCCCAGGCTGTCCACAGTGCCTTCAAGAGGTGTGTCCGGATAGGCCATCAAGGTGATAAGCGCCGGGTTGCCTTTATGAATATTCTCGATGGTGGTCTCCTTGAAGAATCCAACGATCCAGTAACTGTTGACATCAACCAATGCCAGGGCCGCCTGATTGACGACAGCATTGCTGCCCAGTCTCAGGTTCAGGTTGGTAACGTAGCCATCCGCTGGCGCGCGAACCTGGGTAAACTCGAGATTCAGTTCCGCCTGCCGAACAGCGGCCCGGGCCTTGCGGATACTGGCATTGGCCTCCCCCGCTGCCCCGAGGTTTGCCTCGGCCTCCGCCAGGCTCGCTTCAGACTGGTTTAATCCAGCTTGAGCCTGGGCCAGACCGGCCACGGCACCCTTGCGCTGTTCGACCGAGACCTCGTAATTGGCCTCGGCGCGCTCCACCGCCTTCCGGGAGGTTGCCTTCTTCGGCAGCATCTCCTGTTGACGCTCGTATTCCGCCTTGGTCTTCTCAATGGTCGAATCGAGTTGATTGATACTGCTTTGTGCCTGCCGCACCGTGGCTTTTGAGGCCTCGACCGTGGCCCTGGCGACCTCGACCTGTTTGACTTGTCCGAGATAGCTGTCCCCGGTCATGTCATATTGGGCCTGCGCCTGTTCCAGGCTGGTCGCGAAAGTTCGTGGGTCGATCTCGAACAGCAGATCCCCCGCTTTCACAAACTGATTATCTTTAATCGGCAGACCAACGATCGGACCGGACACCCGTGGCGTGATCTGAATGACCTCGGCCTGCACCTGACCGTCCCGGGTCCACGGGTTTGCCACGTAATCCCAATATCTGAAAAAAACCAGCAGAAACGCCACAAGAACAACACTGGCGGTCAATAGATAATTTTGTTGAATTTTCATCTGTTATATCCTGATAACGAGCGTTCCGATAACAACCGTATATATGACCGTTAAAGCCACGAATACCAACGGTGGATAATAAAAGTAACGTGACAGCCGATAGCGGTTAAACAGACGTGCCGTCACCACGGTCGCAATGACAGCCAGCATGCCAACAACCAGCAGTGGTGGCATGAAAACTCCACCCAGGGCTATTTCGTGTGGGATCAGGCTCATAATGTTTGACCTCGATTAATCATGACCCGTTTAAAATCGCTCCTCGTGCCAGGGAACCCAATCAATGGCACCTGCGCTACCGGTATATCCGACCAACGCTTCCGAGACCCCGCGATAGGCCCCCAGCAGACGGTAGAAGTTTTTTCCATCATCCCGACTGACCTGTTTTTCCGGATATTTATCAAGGGCATCCCTGATTCGTGTCTCCAGTTTGTCCATCATCATTTCAAGCCTGGCGCGGTATCTCTCACACTCGACATGAACCGGCGCGCTGCCGAGTTTCTCGAATGCCTCCTGATGGATGAGCCGCCATTTGCTGGCGACATCGCTCAATTCGTCAAACAGTAAGTGATTTCGGACTAAACTGCGCTCCCCAAGCAGTTCCCCGATACTGGCGGTAAGTTCCTGGAGCCTGCTTAGCAGAGACTGGACATCCTGGGCATTGGTGCCGGGCAGTGTCTGGAAATCAAGAAATTTGCCCCAGACTGCAAGCTTGGTTGGGATGCTCGAAATTTCGCGAAGATGGAATGCCTTGCGCAAGCGTTTAAAACCAGTCTCAACATATTGCGGGTCGTGATGCATGCCCGATAATAAGTCATCGCAACTGCGAAAGTATCTTCCGAGTAGACGCAGAAAAGATTTCTCCCGGCGCAGGTTCACGGGAAAATGCGCCGTGAACGCCAGGAACAGGAACAGCAGCGGGAACAGCAACGCATTGGTCGCGACGACCATAAAACTGTAGGTCTGCTGGTTGTTGATGGATGCGACCGACAGGAACATGGCCAGACCGAATATTTTGCCCAGCTGTTGCTTGGGGCTGGAGAACAAGTAGCCGATGGTGAACGTCACAACCAGCAGCAATAAACCAAGGCCGATGAAACTCGACAAATGTGGCAGGATGAAAATATAGACCAGGCAGCCGAACGCCACACTTATGACAAGCGGAGTGAGAAGCGTCATAATCGAAACCTGCGGAATGGACACCATGATCATGATAAAAACGGCCGCCTGGGTTACAAAACCCGTGCCGCCGGGAATGCTGTCCACGTAGATCATGGCCAGGAAGGCAAGCCACAAGGTCAGCATAACCCGCACGACAGCGAGCATACGGTCCGGGTCGGGCCATTGAAAGACGGGGAGATTTGCACGGGGTCCGGGTGGGGCTGCACGTTGACCGGGCTCACTTATATCGTGTGCTGTTTCAAACACCGCTCGGGTCAACTGATCCAATTCCTGTAAACGGGCCTGGAACACGGCCACCGCAGCTCTCTCGAAATGCGAAAGGGTCTGAAAGCCGGACCTGTCCGGAACAGTTTCGATGTTGCCCGGCTGGCGTTTTGTTCCCTGGCCGCTCAACATGCTTTCGATTTCGGCAAACCGTATGTCGAGTTCATCACGGAACTGGTCCAGGTTTGTCAACAGTGCAGGAACCTCCATCGCCTGTAGTTCGGCAACACTCTTGTAACAGCGCCCGATCGATTCGGTAAGCTTGGTGGCAAATCCTTGATAAAGTCGCCAGTAACGTCGCATCTCCCTGACTTCCTGGGTGTCGGATTCCGCGGCGCCCAGAAGTTGTGCGAAACGGGTTTGCACCTGCAGTACCTGTCCCTTAAGTACTGCCGTTTGCCCGGCATCGCCTCCCCTCAACATGGCGAAACTGGCCTGGCAAAATTGCCGCTGTGCTGATGTGAGTTCGCTGACGACTTCAAAAAATTCTTTACTGCTGCGAACAGGCCAGAGCAGTATCGCCACAAGGCTGTAAACAAGGATTCCCAAACCGGTCTCCTCGGCTCTCAACACCGCGGTGGAGAACGCATTGACGGGATCTGCACCGCCGCCCATGCAAACGAGTACGCAAACAAAGCCACTCACATTCCAGAAATACTGGCGCTTCGGACCGGTCATAAGGTAGGTACAGATACCTGCATAGACAGAAAGGGAGGCTATGAACAACCAACGCTCCTGGGGGAACAGAGCGATAAGCAAGAGTGCAATGACGACTCCCACCAGAGTGCCGAACATACGCATGGCCGCCTTGTTGAACGACTGCCCGACAGTAGACATACTGACAAAAACCACTGCAAAGCCGGCCCAAAAGGGGTTATCCCAGTTCATGGACAGTGCAATGCCGTAGGCAATGGTGATCGCCAGCGCGGTCTTGAACGATTCTTTTGCTTTCGTCGAAAGAGTCATTCCGGGTTTACTCAATTTCTTCCCAATCTGACCACATCATGGTGGAAGATTACCATGAACCGGAGGCTTTTCCTTCGGCCAACACCAAGTCGTCGGCTGCCGCGCTGCCAAAAAATGCCCAAGTTGCGACCACGGCAAAACATAACATCCTCAAAAAATTGCACATGCTATTTTTTCCTCCCATTGTGGGATGAATTTACAATAAGAAGAACTCTTGATGACCTTTGTGTAAGTCATACCCGGTAGTTTAGGGCTTGGGGACAGGATTACATCCTTCGGAAAGGATGAGAAAAGGATGAGAAAAGGATGAGGACAGGTTTGGCAGAATACCAGCAAGTACTTTGCTCACTATTAAAAAATACTTACAACTCAATACGCGCATGAAATATGCGTATATTTTCAATGAACAAACCTGTTCCATAGCAAGCATAGCTAATATGTTGGTTAGTGCACCATTCAGTGCGCACTCGCCATGTGGAGAGTAGTGGCGCCGATCCCCTGCTTCTTACCGACAAACTGAATTTTGCTGACATGCTAAGTCTGGTACTCAAGCCGTACTTGTCGCAAGGCTATCCATCCTTGAGATTCGCTGCGTCACTGACAGGAACTTCGGTGCGCACCCTGGCACGCCGGCTGTCGGAATGCGGAAAATCTACCAGTCCCAAGTCGATGAAACACGATTCAATGTGGCCGGGGAACTTCTGCGGGGCACGGACACACCCCTCGGCGGTATTGCCGGATCCACAGGATTCAGTGACCAGGCAAATTTTTCGCGTATGTTTCGCCAGATTGGCGGTCTCAGCCCAAGGGACTTTCGCAAGGCGGCGCAAAGTCAAGCGTGAATAGCGCAATTTGACACGAACCAATTGCGGGTATAGGTGAGATTAAAACCCTTTTTCCAGAATTTCAGAATTATTGAGACACTGATTTCCAACGCCTCCGGTATGCTCAGGAATCAGCCGCTTTCGATTCAGTTTGCACCGGAACCTGGACGGCTACACCCGCCAACTGATTTGGCAGTCAAGTAATACCAGTACGCTTCTTGCTGGTGGAAACGGGCGTCTGTTGATGCCCGTTTTCTCAATTCATACACGACAGGTGACCTAGATCAAGCAACGGCGCTTGCATATTTATATGTTGAATAGATATTAGAACCGGCGTGTCATTATTTCTGTATTCTTTCATTCCGACAGCCGCCCCGGACGGCTTGCAGCTGATCTCTTTTAAATTGAGGAAAAACCATGACAGCAAAACTTATTGATGGCAAAGCGATCGCCGCTGAAGTACGTGCGAAGGCTGCTGAGGATGCCGCAGCACTCGTAGCCCAGGGCTACGCCCCTCCAGGGCTGGCAACCGTCCTGGTTGGTTCAGATCCCGCCTCGGAAGTGTACGTTGGCATGAAGCAGAGGATGTGCAAGCAGTTGGGGATCGAGTCCTTTGGCCACCTGATACCTGCAGACTCCTCACAGGAAGAAGTAGAAGCACTGGTCAAAGAGTTGAATGATGACCCCCGGGTAAATGGCATCCTGGTGCAGTTGCCCCTACCCGGCCACCTGGACGATGAGGCCATTTTGCGGACCATCAGCGTGGAAAAGGACGTGGATGGTTTCCATCCCATCAATATGGGGCGTTTGGCCCAAAAAGGGCGCGAGCCCCTGTTTGTGCCCTGCACTCCCGATGGTTGTATGTACCTGCTGGAACACAGCGGGGTCGAATTCGAAGGGGCCAATGCGGTGGTCCTGGGCCGTTCCAATATTGTGGGCATGCCAGCGGCCTTGCTGTTGGTCAAGCGCAATGCCACGGTCACCATTTGTCATTCCCGTACCCGGAACCTGCGTGAAATCTGTGCCCAGGCGGATATTCTCATCGCCGCGGTCGGGCGTGCTGAAATGGTCAGGAAAGACTGGGTCAAGCCCGGAGCCGCAGTCATAGATGTAGGCACCCACCGCATTGAAGACGATACCCGTGAGAAAGGCTACTACCTGACCGGCGATGTGGCCTTTGATGAAGTCAGCGAGGTCGCTGGCTATATTTCACCTTCTCCGGGTGGAGTAGGACCGATGACCATCGCCATGTTGATGCGCAACACCGTGCGCGCGGCACAGATCGCCCATGGTTTTGTCGAAGTCTGATAACAGGGATATACCATGTCCAGATACAGAAATTCCAATATAGAGTTCACTCCCACCCCGCTCGAATTAAAACACCCGGTCCCTTCGGACATCGAGATTGCGCAGGCCCAACAGCCCAATCTGAAATCCGTAGCTACGATTGCCGAAGAAGTTGGCATCTTGCCTGAAGAACTGGAAATGTACGGCAATTTCAAAGCCAAAGTCCGCCTGGAGATTCTCGAGCGCCTCAAGGATGTCCCTGACGGTAAGTACATTGACATAACCGCCATCACACCCACCCCCCTGGGCGAGGGCAAGAGCACGACCATGGTTGGCCTGAGTGAAGCCATGGGCGCCCACCTGGGCAAGAATGTCTTTACCTGCATCCGCCAGCCGAGCCAGGGCCCGACCTTCGGCATCAAGGGCGGCGCTGCCGGTGGCGGCTACAGTCAGATTGTGCCCATGGAGGACTTCAACCTGCACCTGACAGGCGATATTCACGCCATCACCGCAGCGAACAATCTGCTGGCTGCGGCCATCGACACACGCATGCTCCACGAGAACAATCAGACCGACGAGGCACTCTTCAACCGCTTGTGCCCACCCGCCGGTGACGGCAGCCGCAAATTCGCTGCCTCGATGCTCAAGCGTATCGAGAAACTGGGTATCGACAAAAGCGATCCCAATGATCTCACCGAAGAAGAAATCAGCCGCTTTGTGCGCCTGGATATGAATCCCGACGCCCTGAACTGGAAACGTGTGGTCGACATCAACGACCGCATGCTGCGCAATATCACCATTGGACAGGGACCTGCGGAGAAAGGGTATACCCGCGAAACCGGCTTTGATATCACCGTAGCCAGTGAAGTCATGGCTATTTTGGCGTTGACCACGGACCTGGCCGACATGCGCGAGCGTTTTGGCAATATCGTTGTCGCCGCCAGCAGATCCGGTGAAGCGATCACAGCTGAGGATCTCGGCTGTGCCGGCGCCATGACCGTTCTGATGAAAGACGCCATCATGCCCACCCTGATGCAAGACCTCGAAGGAACCCCGGCCTTCGTGCATGCCGGCCCCTTTGCAAATATCGCTCACGGCAACAGTTCCATCATCGCTGACAAGATCGCCCTTAAACTGGGTGATTACGTCGTCACTGAATCCGGCTTCGGCGCCGACATTGGCATGGAGAAATTTTTCAACATCAAATGCCGTTATTCGGGGCTGATCCCCAACTGTGTTGTCCTGGTCGCCACAGTACGTGCGCTCAAGATGCACGGCGGCGGTCCGGTAGTTAAGGCCGGTACACCGCTTGCTCCGGAATACACCGAAGAGAATCTCGAATTGCTGAGAGCCGGCCTGCCCAACCTGCAAGCCCACATTGAGAACGCCAAACGCTTTGGCATCCCCGTGGTGGTGGCGGTCAACAGCTTCAAGGAGGACACCAAAGCCGAGGTCCGCATGGTACGCAAAGCTGCCCTCAAGGCCGGTGCTGAAGCTGCGGTTGTCAGCCGTCACTGGATGGAAGGTGGCATGGGTTCAATCAAGCTGGCCGAAGCCGTCGTTGCTGCCTGTGAGTTGCCCGGCAATTTCGATTTTCTTTACCCGCTGAAGGGCACCTCAATCAAAGACAAGATCGAGATCATCTGTAAAGAAATTTACGGCGCCGGCGGCGTGGAGTACTCGGAAGAAGCCGAGCGGAAAATCGAACTTTTTACCAGACTTGGTTTTGATGAACTGCCCATGTGCATGGCCAAGACCCATCTCAGTCTGAGCGCTGACCCCACACTGAAGGGACGACCCTTCGGTTTCACCGTCCCGATCCGCAATATCCGCGCATCGATCGGTGCAGGTTTCCTCTACCCGATCCTGGGCACCATGAGCACCATGCCCGGCTTGCCCACCCGCCCGGCTTACTACGATATAGACATTGATCTGGAAACAGGCCGCGTGGTTGGATTGTTCTAGTTAATACCGTTTACCGGCCGTCTTCTGCTTGTTTCAGGAAACGTTCCGTCAGTTTATCCACTGACCAGGAATCGGGTTTCTGGCTGGGTGGATATTCGGCGAAAGTCTGTAAAAACCGGGTCGTTTGCGCGAGACCCATGTAGACGTGAGGCGCCTTGGTGATCACCCAATCCCAATAGGTATTCGAGTTATGGTCCGCGCGCTCGTAAGGGTCACGGCGCAGGTTGAAAACCTTGGGCATTCTGAGCACCACGGTGGGTTCGGCCCACAAAGCCATTGTTTTGGCGCGTTGTTCAGCGTACACGATTTTCCAGTCACCAACGCGCACGCCCACCGGCATCCCCTCATCGTCCAGGTAGTGAAAAACCTGGCGCGGCCCCGCTTGATCTTCCCCGGTAAAATATGGCAGGAAGTTGTAACCATCCAGGTGTACCCGGAATTTCGTACCACCGACCATGTGGCCTTGTTTCAGCTTACTGGTGATGTCAGGCTCACCGGCGGCAGCCAGCAAAGTAGGCATCCAGTCTAGGTGAGACATGATTTCGTTTGATACCACTCCGGCGGGAATCTTGCCGGGCCAGCGCACTATGGCTGGAACGCGGTAGGCGCCTTCCCAGTTGCTGTTCTTTTCGCTGCGATAAGGTGAAATTGCGGCATCGGGCCAGGTGTTGAAGTGTGGCCCGTTGTCGGTGGAATACATCACGATGGTGTTGTCTGCGATCCCCAGTTCGTCCAGCTTATCCAATAACTCTCCAACCACATCATCATGCCCCATCATGGTGTCGTTATACGGCCCCTGACCGGAGCGGCCGACATCCGATGGCTTGGTGTGTGTGCGGAAATGCATGTGGGTCGCGTTGAACCATACAAAAAAGGGCTTGCCGGCAGCGTGCGTACGATCTATAAAATCCAGGCTTGCCGCCAGGAATTCTTCATCGACGGTCTCCATGCGTTTGCGGGTCAGCGCACCCGTATCCTCGACTCTTCCGTCAGCATAAGAGTGGATAACCCCGCGTGGCCCGAAATTCTCGCGAAAGCCCGGCGCTTTGGGGTAGTCCGGATCTTCCGGTTCTTCTTCCGCGTTGAGGTGATAAAGATTGCCGAAAAATTCATCAAAGCCATGGTTGGTGGCAGATATTCATCCTTGTCACCCAGGTGGTTCTTGCCGAACTGCCCGGTGGCATAACCCTTGTCTTTCAATAACTGGGCAATGGTCACATCCCGGTCCTGCAAACCCATTCAGCACCGGGCAGCCCCACCTTGGTGAGGCCGGTACGCAGACCCGCCTGGCCGGTGATGAACGTCGACCGGCCGGCCGTACAGCTTTGATCGCCATAATAATCAGTGAATCGCATGCCTTCTTTGGCGATACGGTCAATATTCTCGTGCGGTAACCCAGCACACCATCGTTGTAGGCGCTGATATTAAAGATACCATATCGTCATCCCCAGATGATGAGGATATTCGGCTTCCCGTTGCGGCCACGACGCTGCTTGCGATAACCAGGCCATGACAAACAGAGCGAGCAGCGCGGATCC
>PVMK01144657.1_pt1 | contig 32472 bp, 33 predicted proteins | sample 1853481 | NCBI WGS metagenome assembly PVMK01 (sample SAMN08533507, study PRJNA380276) | Marine sediment metagenome, whole genome shotgun sequencing project.
CACTTGATGCCGCACCGATCGTTTCGGTCATCGGCCACGCTGCCGATCTGGTTCGTACCTCGCTGGAGAGTGAACGTTTAACCTTTGCCTTGCAGGAAGAACAATTAGGTACCGGTCACGCCCTGCAGTGTGCTGAAGCCGCTCTTAAAGGTTTTGCAGGAGACCTCCTGCTGCTCTGTGGAGATGTCCCCTTGTTGCGTGACGCCACCTTGCGAGCGCTGCTGGAACACCATCGCGAAAGTTCCGCCGGCATCACCATCCTGACCGCGCAGATGACAGATCCCACCGGCTATGGCCGGATTATTCGCGGCCCGAACGGGGTTGAGCGGATTGTCGAAGAGAAAGATGCTTCCAGTGAGGAACGCCTGGTCAACGAGATTAATACCGGGATTTATCTTTTTCGGGCGCCGCAGGTTTTCGTTTTCCTGCAACAGCTTGATAATCGCAATGCCCAGGGTGAATACTACCTCACCGATATCGTGGCTGCGGCTCGTCAGGCCGGGGAGCGGGTTGAAGCCCTGTCGGCCGGGGAAGCGGAGGAGGCAATGGGGATCAATGACCGGGTACAGCTGGCCAAGGCGGGCGAAATCATGCGTCAGAGGATCAATGAGACTCATCAACGAGCCGGTGTCTCTCTGCTGGATCCGAAAACGACATATATTGATCCCGAGATTAGAATCGGTTGCCATACCACAATCCATCCGGGTGTTCACTTGCGTGGCAAAACGACGATCGGCAGCAATTGCGAAATTGAGCCGGGAGTTATCGTCACCGATTGCACCATCGGCGACCGGGTGCATCTTAAACCTGGTTCCGTGCTGAGCGAATCGGTCGTTGGTGATGTCTGTGCCGTAGGGCCTATGGCGCACCTGAGACCAGGAACAGTTCTGATCGGTAACAATAAGATCGGTAATTTCGTTGAGACCAAGAAAGCCATAATCGGCGAGAAGTCGCAGGCCAGTCACCTGGCCTATATTGGTGACGCGACGCTTGGCAAAAACGTCAATATAGGCTGCGGCACCATCACCTGTAACTACGATGGCGTCAACAAGCATCAGACGGTCATTGAAGATGATGTATTTGTCGGCAGCGACACCCAGTTCATTGCGCCGGTTACCATTGGCCGCGGCAGTCTGATCGGTGCCGGTTCGACGATTACCCAGGATGTTCCTGCCGATGCCCTGGCTATATGCCGCTCGGAACAGAAGAATATCGAAGGTTGGGCTGAACGGAATCGGCAGAAGCGAGACAAAAAATAAACGTAACTATTCAGCACAACAAAAAAGATGTCATTCCCGAGGGTGTAATCGGGAATCCAGACTTTAAAGCATGGATCCCCGATAGAATCATTCGAGGATGACAGACGTTTTTGCTGAATAGTTACAAATAAACTTGCTTATCGTTTTCCACCGTCAGTAATTTAACTTTTAACTGATTCTCGAGGTTTTTATATGTGTGGCATTGTTGGTTATATCGGCCCCCAGGAAGCAACACCTATCGTTTTGGATGGCCTGAGGAAGCTTGAATACCGTGGTTACGATTCAGCTGGAATCGCAACGATCAACCAGGGCGAAGTTCATATCTGCCGTGCCGAAGGCAAACTGGTAAATCTGGAGGAAAAGCTGGTTGATCGGCCTTTGCCCGGTCAGCCGGGGATTGGCCATACTCGCTGGGCAACCCATGGTCGCCCCTCTGAAATCAACGCCCATCCCCATTACGCCGGTGGGTTCGTGGTTGTGCACAACGGCATCATTGAAAACTACCTTGATCTCAAAACGCGTCTGCGTGATCAGGGGCATAATTTCAATTCGGATACTGACACGGAGATCGTTGCTCACCTGGTTGAGCAGCATTACAAAGAGTGTGGTGACTTCGAAGCGGCAGTGCGCAAAGCCCTTGGTGAGGTCCGCGGAGCTTATGCCGTGGCGATCCTCTGTGAAAAAGAGCCGGGAGAAGTTGATTGCCGCCAAGCAGGGTTCACCGCTGGTTGTCGGGCAAGGTCAGGGCGAGTTTTTTGTCGCTTCCGATGTCCCGGCCATGCTCGCTCACACCCGTGAAGTGATTTTCCTCGAAGATGGCGAGCGTGTGGTTTTTACAGCGGCAACTATGGAGATCACCACGTTGGCTGGAACTCCGGTCGAGAAAACCCCGAAAACCATTACCTGGAGTCCGGTCATGGCCGAGAAGGGTGGCTACCGGCACTGTATGCTCAAGGAGATCTATGAACAGCCGCGGGCGATTGCCGATACCATTGCCGGGCGCATTCGCGAAGATCATACCCAGGTTTTCCTGGAAGACCTGGGGCTGGAGGATGACTTCCTCCGCGATGTGGAGAGGATCTATATCGTTGCCTGTGGCACCTCGTGGCATGCTGCTCTGGTCGGAAAGTTCCTGCTGGAGAAGCACGCCCGGATTCCGGTCGAAGTCGACATTGCGAGTGAATTTCGCTATAGCGATCCACTGGTTAATACAAAAACGCTGACCCTGTTGATCAGCCAGAGCGGTGAGACTGCCGACACCCTGGCGGCATTGCGTGAAGCCCATGGCAAAGAGGGCAAAGTTCTTGCTATCTGCAACGTGGTTGAGTCTTCCATTGCCCGTGAAAGTGACGGTGTCATCTACACCCACGCCGGGCCGGAAATCGGCGTTGCCTCCACCAAGGCGTTTACCACGCAACTGGTGGCCCTCTACCTCTTTACCCTCTATCTGGGCCGCTTGCGCGGTAACCTCGATCAGGAGCATAGCCGCAGCATGCTGGAGGCCCTGGTCGGTCTGCCGGGCAAGGTTGAAGAGTGCCTGATACTGAATGATGCTATCGAGCAGACCGCTCAAGGGCTGATGCACGCTCATGATTTTCTTTATCTCGGCCGCGGCAACCAGTATCCGATTGCTCTGGAGGGGGCGCTCAAGCTCAAGGAAATCTCCTACATTCATGCCGAGGGCTATCCGGCTGGAGAAATGAAGCACGGTCCGATTGCTTTGATCGATGAACAGTTACCGGTTGTCGTGATTGCGCCGCACAATGAAACTGTTGAAAAGGTAGCTGCCAACATGGAAGAGGTCCAGGCCCGTGGCGGACGCGTGGTGGTGGTGACCGATCAGGCAGCGACCGGTCTTGCTGATAAGGCAGAAACAGTTCTGATCGTGCCGTCGATTGTGGATGATCTGATGCCGGTGCTTACCTCGATACCTCTTCAGTTGCTGGCCTATCACATTGCTGTCCTCAAGGGGACTGATGTTGATCAACCGCGCAACCTTGCCAAAAGCGTTACCGTGGAGTAGCCGTTGACTTTCAAGAACAAAATCTTTGAACGGCTGCGTTATCCTCTGACTTCACTGCAACGTTTTTTTAGCATCAGCGAAAATACCTTTCTGATCATTCTGGCCGTCATCATCGGTGTGCTTGGCGGTCTGGGTAACTACGCTTTTCGTAAAACAATTGAATTCATCCACTGGGGGATTTTCGAGCAGAGCGAACACCTGTTTGGCTATTCTCTGGAAGAGTGGAGCCTGGAGCGCCTGGCAGTGGTGCTCTGCCCGGTTGTTGGCGGACTGCTGGTTATCCCTCTCTGGCACTGGTTCGGTAAGGACCTCAAGGGCGGGTTTTCCGCCTTCCTCGAAAGGGTCAATCTGCGTGGTGCCAAGCTGCAGCTGAGACCGATCTTCACCCGCGGCTTTGGCTCGGCCATCACCATCGGTACCGGCGGCTCTGCCGGACAGGAAGGGCCGATCGCCATGATCGGTGGGGCGATCGGTTCCCAGTTCGGTCAACTCTTCAAAATGAGTGGCGATCGCCTCAAGGTTCTGGTTGCCTGCGGCGCTGCTGCCGGTGTTGCTGCCACTTTTAACGCACCGATCGCCGGAGTCTTCTTCGCCCAGGAAATCGTCCTGCTTGCCGCTTTCGAGCTCTCCAGTTTTACCTCCATTGTTATCGCCAGTGGCATGGCCACAGTCGTCTCCCGGGCCCTGCTTGGTAATACCTCTGAGCTGCATGCGCCGATTTATCTGGTGAACAGCTACTGGGAGTTGCTGCTCTATGTGCTCCTCGGCTTGCTGATCGGCGTCCTGGCTGCTCTGTTTATCGACACCCATTTCCGTATCAAGGACCGTTTTACGGCTCTGAAGATTCCGAAACTCGCTAAGCCTGTGCTCGGTGGACTGCTGGTTGGCATAATCGGGTTTGTTTTCCCCCAGGTTTTCGGCAACGGCTACGAATTCATCGAGAAGGTCCTGATGGGCGACCAGTCCTGGCATCAGTCAGCCTGGTACCTGCTCGGCGTCCTGGTCGTTGTCAAAGCCGTGGCGACTTCGATCACGCTCGGCTCCGGTCTGCCCGGCGGTATTTTTGCCCCCTGTCTCTATCTCGGTGCGGTCACCGGCGGGTTCTTCGGCACTGTTGCCGCCAAGCTTCTGCCACAGATTCATATTGCTCCCGGTGCCTATGCTTTGGTCGGTATGGGGGCCTTCCTTTCGGCGGCGACCCACGCGCCGATGACGGCAATCTTCCTGCTCTTTGAGATTACCGACAGCTACGAAGTCATTGTGCCGATCATGCTGACCTGTGTTATCGGTACCGCTGTGGCACGGCACTTCAAGAAAGACAGCCTGGAAACGGTGGAACTCTCCCGCGCCGGTATTGATCTGGAGGCGGGCAAAGAACGTAATATCATGAAGTCGCTGCAGGTTGGTGACGTCATGGCTCGTGATGTAGAGACTATTCCGGAACATATGACCCTCGGTCAGTTTGCCCGTTTCATCGAACAGACCCACCATACCAATTTCCCTCTGGTTAATGCACAAGGGGAACTGACCGGAATCATCTCGGTTCAGGATTTCATGGGAGTAGTGTTCGATCATGACCTGATGAATCTGGTTGTCGTCAAGGAGCTGGCGAGCACTGACGTCATCACGGCCCACGCCGATGAGAATCTTGATCAGACCATGCGTAAAATCGGTTACCGCAATATCGAACAGTTGCCGGTGGTCGACCGTGCGACCCACCGCAAACTGATTGGCATCATCTCCCGTCGAGACATTGTTGCCGCATACAACCGGGCCCTGATGACCCGCACCCTTGAGGAGCAGTAGCGTGGCGGACGATCTCCTGGCTCAACTCAACCCGATGCAACAACTGGCCGTTCAGCATGAGACCGGGCCGCTGCTCCTGCTGGCTGGTGCCGGCTCCGGCAAGACCCGTGCGCTCACCCACCGGATTGCCTGGCTCATCGAGAAAAGCAAGGTTGAACCCTGGCAAATTCTTGCCGTGACCTTTACCAACAAAGCTGCCGGCGAAATGAAGGCGCGGCTTGAAGAGCTGCTCGGCGATATCCAGGGGCTATGGGTCAATACCTTTCATTCGTCCTGTGTAAGGATTCTGCGCCAGGAGATCGAGGCACTCGGTTTTAGTCGCAACTTCACCATTTACGATGATCAGGACCAGGAACGTCTGCTCAAAATCCTTTTGCAGGAACTCGACATCGATGAAAAGGCTCTGAAGCCGCGTGCCGTGGCCGCCGCCATCGATCGAGCTAAAAACCGGGGGATCTGGCCTGACCAGCTTGATGGTGGTGATTACCACGCGGACGAGATCACTCGTATCTATGCTCTTTACCAGGAACGTCTGCAACAAGCCAATGCGCTTGATTTTGGTGACCTGCTGATGCAGACCGTCCGGCTTTTCGAAGAGCACCCAGCTGTTCTGGAAAAATATCGTCAGCGTTTTCACTATGTTCTGGTTGACGAATTCCAGGATACCAATCAGGTCCAGTACAGACTGGTGCACCTGCTGGCCTCCGGACACGGCAATCTGTGTGTGGTTGGCGACGATGATCAATCGATCTATCGTTGGCGTGGCGCTGAAGTCGGCAACATTCTTGGTTTTGAGCGTGACCATCCTGGCTGTGAAACGATCAGGCTGGAACAGAACTATCGTTCGACCAAGACGATTCTTGATGCTGCCGATGCGGTTGTCTCTCATAACATCGGCCGCAAGGAGAAGAAGCTCTGGACGGAGAATGTTGACGGGGAGGGGGTTACCCTTGAAACTCTACCTGACGATCTCGAAGAGGGTCGTTATCTGGCCGGTGAGATCGGCCGCCTGAAACGCAACAACCGTCGCCTGCGTGACATTGCCATCTTTTATCGCACCAATGCTCAATCCCGGGTTATTGAGGAGGCCCTGCGCAACGAGCGTCTTCCCTACGTGATGTTCGGTGGGCTGAAGTTTTACTCGCGCATGGAGGTCAAGGACATCCTCGCCTACCTGAGGATTATCAGTAATCCTGCTGATTCGGTTTCGGCGCGGCGGATTATCAATGTCCCGGCGCGTGGCATCGGGTCCGTTACCGTTAACAAAATCGCACCTTTTGAAGCAGAATCAGGTGGCTTCCTGCCGGCCTGTAGTAGGGCGCTGGAACGAGGTGCCCTGAAAGGTGCGGCAGCGGCCAAGGTCAAAGCCTTTGCCGACCTGATCGATGATTTTAAACAACGTGCCGGCGAGACGCCCTATCCTCAATTGACTTCAGAGCTGATTGAAGAGATTGGTTATGGTCCTCAACTTCGTGCAGAACGAACGGAGGAGGCCCGCAATCGAATGGACAACCTGCAACAATTGCTGGCCGGTATGGAAGAGCACTTCGGCAGCGAAGGGACCTTGGTGGAATACCTGGAGCAGGTTTCCCTGATTACCGATGTAGACTCTTACGATCCGAGCCTCGACCGGGTGACTCTGATGACCCTGCATGCCGCCAAGGGCCTCGAGTTTCCAGTGGTCTTCATGGTCGGTATGGAGGAGAATCTCTTTCCGCATAGCCGTTCTGCAGAGGGCCGGGAAGAGCTTGAGGAAGAGCGACGCCTCTGTTACGTCGGCATGACGCGTGCCATGGAGAAACTTTACCTGACTCATGCCAGGCGACGGCGGATTTTCGGCGACTATCAGTTCAATCCTCCAAGTCGCTTCCTCGGTGAGGTCCCAAAGCAACTTCTTGATCGGCCTGCTGCGAGCGGATTGCACCAGCCGGCCAGCCACAACCTGGCATCACTGTTTGATCAGGTCGAGCCGGATTTCTCAGACGAAGATCCCTTTATTGATGACGATGAGGTGCGGATTGTCCCGGATGCCGAAGAGGGGCTGCGTATAGGCCTGCAGGTGCGTCATGTCAAGTTCGGTATCGGTACTGTTCGCCGCATAGAAGGGCAAGGAGATAACCAGAAGGTCACGGTTTACTTCCATCGCATTGGTCCGAAAAAGCTCCTTGTCAGATTTGCCGGGCTTGAGCCTGCATAGTCCAACAGTTTCCTGGAAGCAACAAGCTCATTGAGAAATATAAGGAGGTCGTTATGTTGAAATGGACAGGTGTCTTTGTTTTGTTCTGTGTGTCCGCTTTGTTCCCTGGCCCAGTTGCTGCGGCCAGCGAAATAGTCAGCACTCTGGCCGATCAGCAGGAAGTCGCTGTAACCATTTACAATGAAGATCTGGCGCTGGTGCGCGATCAGCGGCAGGTGACCCTGCCGCAAGGGACTGTCACTCTTGCTGTGCGTGAAGTGAGCGCCAGGATTCGTCCGGAAACGGCACTGTTGCGCAGTCTGACTCGTTCCGATGGCTTGACAATCCTGGAGCAGAACTTCGATTTTGATCTCCTGACCCCGCGTAAACTGCTCGAAAAATATGTTGGCAAAGAGGTTCAGCTGGTGCGCACACATCCGGAAACCGGAGAGGATCGTTTTGAAACAGCGAGAGTCCTGGCGGCTAACGATGGCGTGGTTCTGCAGATCGGTGACCGGATAGAAACCGGTGTGCCGGGGCGGCTGGTTTTTCCCGATGTGCCGGAGAATCTGCGCGATCGCCCGACCCTGGTTATCTCGCTCGACAACGCAACCGCCGGTCAGCAGACAATCGAACTCAGTTACCTGAGCAGTGGCCTTGGTTGGCGGGCTGACTATGTTGCCGAGCTGAACCAGGACGATACTGCGTTGGACCTCTCGGGCTGGGTGACCTTGACCAACCGGAGCGGGGCCACCTACAGCAATGCGTTGCTGCAGCTGGTGGCAGGAGATGTCAATCGCGTACCGGAGCAAATGCGTGTTCGCAAGGCGGTGATGATGGAGGCTTCTCTCTCTGCTGCGGCGGCGCCGCAGATGCGCGAAGAAGGTCTGTTTGAGTACCATCTTTACACTTTGCCGCGGCCAACCACGATTCGCGATAACCAGACCAAGCAGGTCGCTCTGCTTAATGCGGCAGCCGTTGCCGTGAACAAAGAGTTCCGTCTGCAAGGCAATCCTTATTATTATCGTGGTCGTCAAGGTGATCTGGGGCAGAAACTCAAGATCGGGGTTTTTGTGGAATTCGACAATCGCAAGCGCGACAATCTGGGTCTGCCGCTGCCGAAAGGGATCGTGCGGGTTTACAAGCAGGATAAGGCCGGTCGTCCACAGTTTGTCGGCGAAGATCGTATCGATCACACCCCGGAGAACGAAACGGTTCGTCTCAAGTTGGGTGACGCCTTCGATGTGACCGCCGATCGCAAGCAGACTGATTTTCGCAAGCTGGGTGGTGACAGCCGATACAATTATCATTTTGAGAGTGCTTTCGAGATTAAGCTGAAGAATGCCAAGGATGAAGACGTTACGATTACGGTTGCAGAACCGGTCCCGGGTGACTGGCGTATCCTCAGCGAGAGCCATCAGCATAGTAAGGCCTCATCTGATACTGCTCTTTGGAAAATCAAGGTTCCGGCCAAGAAGGAGACTACTCTGGTGTACCGGGTGGAGGTTAAGTATTAAGATGTTGGGGACACCGCATCTTGCGAAGAAAAAGGTTGACGGGATTTACCCGTAGCGGGCAGATGGGTTACGCTTGCGGCATTTTATGAGTTACAAGGTATTAGATTATGGAGCATACATGAATAACTTTAATCAGTCGGTCCATCAGGTTCTGGATGAGGATCTGAAGAGTGCCGCGGTGCAGACGATACAGGTCAACCTTGGTCTGCGTTGTAATCTGAGCTGTCGCCATTGTCATGTTGAGGGCTCTCCTCAACGAACGGAAGTCATGACCTGGGAGACAATGCAGAGTGTTCTACGTCTGGCAGAAGCCCTGCCCCAGGCCCGGGTCGACCTGACCGGAGGTGCTCCTGAACTTAACCCGTTCTTCAAACAGTTTGTCAAGGCTCTCTGCGAAATGGGAAACCCGGTACAAGTACGAACCAACCTGACAGTCTTCTTCGAAGCCGGGCAGGCAGACACTCCGGAATTTCTGGCCGGTATGGGCGTACATCTGGTTGCATCGCTGCCCTGTTATCTGGACGATAATGTCGATAATCAGCGTGGCAGCGGCGTTTACAAACGTAGCATCGCCGCATTACGCCGTCTGAACAGCCTTGGTTACGGCCTGCGGCAGGAATTGCCCTTGAATCTCGTCTATAATCCCGCCGGGGCTTTTCTCCCTCCTGATCAGGCGACTTTGGAAGATGCTTACCGGAAAGAGCTTAAAGATCGTTTCGATGTAGACTTTACCCGCCTCCTGACGATTACCAACATGCCGATGGGCAGGTTCCTGAGTGATTTGCAGCGCGACGGCCAGGCAGAGAATTACAAGTCTCTGCTCGAGGATAATTTCAACCAGGAGACTCTGGACGGGCTGATGTGCCGATACCAGATATGTATATACTGGGACGGCTCTCTGGCCGATTGTGACTTCAACAGTGCTTTGGGGCTTACTCTTGCCGGGCGTTTGCCTGGACATATTGATGAGCTTGAGCCGGACCAGCTGCAGGGACGTACCATAGTCACCGGTGAGCACTGTTTCGGTTGCACTGCCGGCTGCGGTTCTTCCTGCGGTGGTGCCCTGGTGGCCTGAATATGGCCGTTTAAATTACGATAGACTCCTGCATGAGGCCTTCCGAACCCCGGGAGGCCTCGTTTTGTCTGGCTCCATGTGGTCCTGGATTGACAGTGAAGATAAGAGTGATTAGGATGCTGAAACCTGTCATGAACAAACACTTTGTTACCATACTTCTGTTCCTGCTCTGTCTGCTGGTTTCCAGCCCTGTTGAGGCAGGTCTCACACCTGGTGTGTTAATCGACACAGATGAAGCTGCCGACCAGGCTGAGCTGCAGCAGGTTCCTCCCTTGCGCCCCGGCCGGGCATGGGTCCCTCAGGAGGAGAGCGTGTACCGTGATATCCTGCCAGACGATAAGCCGCTTGCAAAAAAGCTGGTTCTCGGGGTGGTCCCTGACCCAAACGGTTTGGTGCAGACGTCAGAGCAGGCTGAGCAGTTGGCCGCTTATCTCGAGGAGGTCTTGCTGGTATCAGTCAGGGTCAGGACCTTTACCCATCTTGAGACCTTCACTGAAGGGTTCATGCGTCATCGTGTGATTGATATCGCTGTGCTGTCGCCTGCAATTGCCAAGGCCAATCTGGGTAGAGATTATCAGCCTGTTGCAAGACTCTTTCGCACTGACAAGATGGGGGTGGAGTCGGCTGAGTTGGTTGTCATCCGGCGGGGTCAGACTGAAGAAGTGCGAGCACAACTGCAACGCGCATTCCTTGATATGGCACAAAGTGCAGAGGGTCAAAGTCTTTTGCTAGCGTTAAAAATCAACGACGTCCTTGTCCCGGATGGCGCTCTGGGTCAACTCTCCATTGTCGCTCAGCCACCCGCAGCAGACCGGGAGCCGGTCATGGAAAGGCAAAAACCGTCGGCTGAGTTAGCCGTGGAGGCAGTTGAGGAGCCTGTAGACGCTGTCTCTGCTCATGAGCTGCCAGGAAGAAGTCCGGTGGTTATCGATGAGAACGAGGATGAGTTGCGCGACGATGAGATCATCGCTCTCCTTGGAGAAAATTCGGTTGCTGCTATAATTGCCCAACCGGATATTCCCCCTGAGCTGCGCCCGCCGGGTATTCCGATCGTCCGCCCAGGGTATCTCACGCGGCGCACCACGGTTGCAGAGGATGAATTGCTGGTCGCTTCCATCCCTGAGCCGCGCAAGAAAATCGAACCGCCCGGTCTGCCGAAACTCTTGCCGGAACCGGAGCCGGAGCCGGGAATCATTTATGTCGTGCCGTTTGTTGCCGTCATGGTTCCCTTTGAAGTTAACGCTCGTATTCTTGATCAATTTGTCGACACGCTGAACCGGGAAGGTGAGACTCTCGGCCTGCAGTTTGTCATCCTCAAAAAACCCTTACGGTCTGTCGGTCCGGAATGGCTGTCTGTTCGCAAATATGTCACCGGCGAAATTTATGCTTATGTGGAGGATTCGGGCAGCAGCTGGACAGAACTACGCAGCAAGGCTAACCTGACCTACCGTCAGCCCAATCAGAATGCTCCTGTTTTTAGCTTTGAGTCTCCGTTTAAAAGGTTTTTTAACCACGATCGCTCCACAATCGAAATCGAGCGTATCAAACTCTCTGATGATATCTCTACAGCCCTCTCCAGTGCGCTGCTCAAGATTCTGCGGAACTGATTCCAGAAGCTCGTTCATCGATGGGCCGACAGGCTGCTGACAGCGACTTGAGCCCGCAAAGTGATGGCTGGAGAGCCTCCGACAAACAATTCTGTTTTATTCTGTAAATTTTTCTGGAAAACCCTTGACAATCTCGGGAGGCTGATTATATTTAGGCCTGATTTTAGCACTCGCCTGCCTTGAGTGCTAACGGAGTGACTTAAGCACAGAACCCAGCTTTACGAGAGAAATTTAATCGCCCATTTTTTCAGGAAAGGAGAACAAAACTATGAACATCAGACCTTTGCATGACCGGATCATCGTAGAACGTATCGAGGAGGAGACTATGACAGCCTCCGGCATTATCATCCCCGATTCTGCCAAGGAAAAGCCCCAGGAAGGGACCGTCATTGCGGTTGGTAAGGGCAAGGTAACTGAGGACGGCAAGGTGCTGCCTCTGGACGTCAAGGTTGGTGACAAGGTGCTGTTCGGTAAGTATTCCGGTACCGATATCAAGATTGACGGCAATGAGTATCTGATGATGCGTGAGGACGATGTCCTCGGCGTCGTTGAATAAGACATATTACCCAGACCGATAAGGAGAATAAAACGATATGGCTGGTAAAGAAATTAAATTCGGGCAGGACGCCCGTTCCGCAATTCTCAACGGGGTCAACGCCCTTGCTGACGCAGTAAAAATCACTCTTGGTCCCAAGGGCCGCAACGTGGTTATCGACAAGAGCTTCGGTGCGCCGCTGATCACCAAGGACGGTGTCACTGTTGCCAAGGAAATCGAACTGGAAGGCAAGTTCGAGAACATGGGCGCTCAACTGGTCAAGGAAGTTGCATCCAAAACTTCCGATGTTGCCGGTGACGGCACCACCACTGCCACGGTTCTGGCCCAGGCCATTTATCATGAAGGCGTCAAGCTGGTTACGGCAGGTCACAACCCTATGGAAATCAAGCGCGGCGTCGACAAGGCTGTTGTTGCTGCTGTCGTTGCCCTGGAGAAGATGTCCAAGCCGGTCAAGAATCACACCGAGATTGCTCAGATCGGTACTATTTCGGCCAACAGCGACGAAACCATCGGCAACATTATTGCCGAAGCTATGGAAAAAGTCGGCAAGGAAGGTGTTATCACTGTCGAGGAGGCCAAATCGCTGGACACCTCTCTTGAGACTGTCGAAGGTATGCAGTTTGACCGCGGCTATCTCTCTCCTTATTTCGTGACCGATCCCGAGCGTATGGAAACGGTTATGGAAGATGCCCTGATTCTGATCCACGACAAGAAGATCAGTAACATGCGCGATCTGCTGCCGATTCTTGAGCCGGTTGCCAAGCAGGGTAAGCCTCTGTTCATCATTGCTGAAGATATTGACGGCGAAGCCCTGGCCACCCTGGTGGTCAACAAACTGCGCGGCACTCTCAACATTGCCGCCGTCAAGGCCCCTGGCTTTGGTGATCGTCGCAAGGCGATGCTTGAAGATATTGCCGTTCTCACCGGTGGTCGCGTGATCTCCGAGGAAGTCGGCTTTAAACTGGAAACTGCAACTCTTGACATGCTCGGTACCGCCAAGCGTCTTGTCATCGACAAAGATAACACCACGATTATTGATGGTGCTGGTTCTGAATCGGAGATCGCCGGCCGCGTTAAGATGATTCGTGCCCAGGTTGAAGAAACCAGCAGTGACTACGACCGTGAAAAACTTCAGGAGCGTCTCGCCAAACTGATCGGCGGTGTTGCTGTTATCAAGGTCGGCGCCGCTACTGAAACTGAGATGAAAGAGAAAAAAGCTCGCGTTGAAGATGCTCTTCATGCAACTCGCGCTGCTGTTGAAGAGGGTATCGTCCCTGGTGGTGGTGTGGCCCTGATTCGTGCCATTGATGCGGTTGCTGCTGTTAAAGTCAAGGGTGAGCAGGTCTTCGGCGTGAACATCATCAAGCGTGCTCTTGAGGAGCCGCTGCGCCAGATCGTTGCTAACGCCGGTCAAGAGGGTGCTGTCGTGCTCAACGAGGTCAAGAACAACAAAGGTTCTTACGGCTTCGATGCTGCTACTGATGAGTACACTGACCTGGTCAAAGCCGGTATCATCGACCCGACCAAAGTAGTTCGCACTGCTCTGCAGAATGCTGCTTCCGTCGCCGGCCTGATGCTGACTACCGAAGCCTGTATTGCCGAAAGGCCGAGCAAGGATGCAGGTATGGGTGGTGGTATGCCCGATATGGGCGGCATGGGTGGTATGGGCGGCATGGGCGGCATGATGTAACGCCTGTCCAAACAGCTACAGACACAAAAAAGCTCCCCACGAAAACGGGGAGCTTTTTTATTTATGGGGGTATTGTGGGGAACAGAATAAAGGGGACAGGTACTTTTGGCAGGTTCCAGCCTCCAGGCCCAGTCCTTCAGACAGCCATCTCTTTAGCTTTACTCCTTGGCATCGGGACAACGGTAAAACGCCGCTCACCGTTTGCAGTCTCAGCCAGAATGTTAACTTCTTCCTGATCCTTGCCCTTGCCGTAAGAGGCAACAAGAGCTCCAGCGACCTGTAGCTCTTCTTCGGAAGGTTGCCCGGAAATAAGGCCAAGCGGCCCCGACACGTCGAGAGCGCGTAAAACGATGTGAGTGTCATCAGCAGCTTCCCGAATGGAATCGTTATCCTTTTGATGCCTGCCAAGGGTCAGCTTACTCTGCTCCGAAAGGCGAAACTGGCGACCGATCTTGAGGAGTTCAACATCCTTGACCGTGCAATCGGGTTGATGTTTGAACAGGTCACGCAGGCGGTCAGAAAAATGAATTTCGGTTAGCAGGCAGCCGCCGCCCGAGGACGGGAAATCCGTTAAACACCATTCTTTGGCGAGTGCTTCCTGAGGTTTGCGTGAGCGGCCCTGGATGTCGAGGAGTTTTTCCCGATCAACCAGTCCTTGCTCTTCCATGGGGGTGATCGGCAGGAGTTTGGCGCTCATCGGTCTCAGAATTCGGTCCGGGTGTCCCGGAATAGTTGGCAACCGAACGCAACGCATTGGCATTCTGGCTCATCGGCCGCTGGCCGAGGACTTCACCGGAAAAGAGAAAGTCAAAACCCCGCTCATTCATGATCTCACCGGCAAGACGAAACATCATGGCATGGCAATCGATGCAGGGGTTCATGTTCTTGCCATAGCCGTAACGCGGGTTTTTTAACATCTCCAGATGGATTTTGCTGATATCCTCGATAATCAGGGGGATGTCCATCTGGCGGGCCGCCTGTTCTGCTTTGCTGCTGCCGAAGAACGGCGTGACGAAGGCGATGGTGGTGACCTCAACTTTTTGACGTTTCAGACAAAGGGCGGCCAGGCTGCTGTCAAGTCCTCCCGAGAGGAGTCCCAGGGCTTTACTCATAATGGTTTCTCCGTATTTTCTTGATGGGCTCTTGAACCGGGGTTGATACCATAATGTTACACTGAACATCAAGTCTGAATCCAGTTTGTCGTTGAAGGCATTCAGCTTGACAATGAAAAGGCCCCTCTGCCAAAATGAGCGGTGGTTTGCAAGGGCTGAATATCAGCACCCTGGGAGAGAACATGGCTAAAATTGATTCATTGTTCAAGATGATGAAGCAACAAGGTGCCAGCGACCTGCATATCTCTACCGGTGCGCCGCCTCTTTTCCGTCTGCATGGTGAGATGGAAAAGCTCAACTATCCCCCCTTGAGCGATCAGCAGGCCCGCGGGCTGATTTTTGAGATCCTGACCAAGGAACAGCATGCAGAGTTCGAAGAAAACCTTGATCTCGACTTTGCCTATGCTTTGCCGGAGGTAGCACGTTTCCGTGGCAACCTGATGGAGACCCATCGGGGTATTGCCGCGGTCTTCCGCATAATCCCCAGCAAGATTCTGACTGCCGACGAACTCGGTCTCCCCTGAAGGTATTCGTAAACTGACCAAGTTGAAGAAGGGGCTGGTACTGGTGACCGGGCCGACCGGCAGCGGCAAGTCGACCACCCTGGCAGCGATGATCGACCTGATCAACAAGACCCGCCGCGAGCACATCCTGACTCTCGAAGATCCTCTCGAATTTATTCATGAAAACCAGCTGTCACTCCTCAACCAGCGGCAGATCGGTCAGCATTCGAAATCGTTTGCCAACGCCCTGCGTGCTGCCATGCGCGAGGATCCCGATGTCATCCTGGTCGGTGAGATGCGCGACCTGGAGACTATCTCTCTGGCGATGACCGCTGCGGAAACCGGGCACCTGGTGTTCGGGACTCTGCATACCAACTCGGCGCCGAAAACCATCGACCGTATCATCGATGCCTTTTCCTAAAGATGGCCAGGAGCAGATACGCACCATGCTCGGCGAGAGTCTCAAAGGGGTCATCTGTCAGCAGTTGCTGCGCAGGGCCGACGCAAAGGTCGCGCGGCCGCCCTGGAAATCCTGATCTGCAACGCTGCGGTCGCCAACCTGATTCGTGAAGGCAAGACTTTCCAGGTGCCGTCAATTATGCAGACGGCAAAAGGCGAAGGGATGCAGATGATGGATCAGCACATCCTGGAACTGCTCAAGTCCAAGCACATTAACGCTGAGGAAGCTTATCGCTGTGCGCGATGGACAAGAAGGCTTTCGAACAATACCTCCCGCGACAGCAACGTTGATTAAAAACTCCCATCACTCTTGCCCGGGCCAGTTTTCCGGTGTTACTGTGGACGTGTAAGAAAAAGGACTGGCTTTGCAGCCTGTCGGACAATCAATGAACTGGCTACAAATTCGTTCGTTTGGCCCATATTTCAGCTTCTTTTCGACCAATAGCTACAGCTATTACTCTCAAACGAGCTAAAATCTGTTCTCAAACGACCAAATTTTCGCTTCAGTCTTGATGGCCCGACAGACTGCTAGGGGTTTCCATGCAAGATCAATTCGGACGAACAATTGAATATCTACGCCTCTCAGTGACCGACCGCTGTAACCTGCGCTGCCGTTACTGCATGCCCGAAGAGGGGTTGCGACCTCTCTCATGGTGATGTGCTGCGTTACGAGGAAATGCTGCGGGTTGCTGCGGCGGCCTGTCGTCTGGGGATTCGCAAGGTTCGTGTGACCGGTGGTGAACCCTTGGTGCGGCGTGGCATTGTCAGCTCATCGGGCAACTGGCGGCCTTGCCGGAAAAACCGGAAATAACTCTGACCACCAACGGTCTGCTGCTGGCGGAACAAGCCGAGGCCCTCAAGGCGGCGGGCTTGTCGCGTGTCAATATAAGTCTGGACACCATGCGTCCCGAGCGTTTCAAGGAACTGACCCTCCGTACCGGTCTGGAGCAGGTACTGGCCGGGATTGAAGCCGCTGAAAAGGTGGGCCTGCTGCCGATAAAGCTCAACGTCATCCCTTTTGTGGACTTCAATGCCGACGAGATTGTTGATTTTGCCCGATTGACCCTGGAGCATCCCTGGGATGTCCGTTTTATCGAATTCATGCCGATCAGTTCCGACCTGGACTATGCATCCAGAGATGGTTTGTCGATGGAGGATGTCGAGGCGCGCCTGCGGACGCTCGGGGAGCTGGAAGCGCTTCCCGTACCAGGAGGACCTCCGGCCGCCTCATATGTATCGCCTGCCCGGCGCCAAGGGGCGGATTGGGCTGATCCCTTCGGTGTCAGGACACTTCTGCGGCGATTGTAATCGCCTGCGGGTGATGGCTGATGGCCGGGTCCGCGGTTGCCTGTTTGATAACCATGAGACCGATCTCAAACCGATTCTGCGTGACGGTGGCGACGATCACGCTTTGGAACAGCTTCTGCTGGCGGCAGCCTGCGCCAAACCGGAAAAACATCAGATCAATGCCAAAGACTTTACGACGCCGAACCGGCGCATGCATGGTATTGGTGGGTGATAGTTAAGCGAAAAGCTAAAGGTTAGACGTGAAAACGGAACTCTGCTCAGCGGCGTTTCTGGCACAGACTAATCGAAAGCAAAGGCCCGCTGAATATTTCAGCGGGCCTTTGCTTTTGCTTTCTCTCGCTACTCGCCACGCGCTACTTCTTTACGTGACACCGGTTGCAGTTGCCCTTAGCGTCAAAAGCCCGCCCACCATTATGGCAGACCCCGCACTGCTTGCTGGCGTAGATTTCGTCCATGGTGATCTTCACAGTTCCCTGCTTCATTTTTGGAAACATGTCTTTGTTATGGCATTCCTTGCACTTGACACCGGCGTCCTTGTGTACTGTGCCATCGAAGGTTACAACACCCATAGGGGCTGTTGCTGAATTCAAGGGTTTTCTTGGCCGGAACAGCCAGAACAATGCTGGAGCTGACAAACAGGATTGTTACGATCAGAATGGTTAGTTTTTGCATAAATCTTTCCTCCTTAAGGATATGGTCAAGTTGTTGGGAGTCTCTGTAATTGGAGCCATTTTAACAGGTTGCCTGGTAACTGCAAACAGACAATCATAATTGCTCCCGTTATAAGTGATCAGGCAGGGCGTCAGCCAGGAGTTCGAGAATATGCACCGAGCGCTGAACGCCATCGGCGTGATTGATGCTGTCCTGCAGTTGCATGATGCATCCAGGGCAGTCGGTTGCTACCAGCTCTGCGCCACTGTCAGCAATGTTGGCGGCTTTTTTCGCGCCAATCCGTTTACTGTTCTCAGGGTGGTAAACTGAATAGGTACCACCAAAACCGCAGCAGGTTTCCGCGTCCGACATTTCAATAAACTCCACCTGTGGCAAAGCTTTAAGGATCTGACGTGGTTCCCTGGTGATACCCTTGCTGCGCAGATGGCAGGGGTCATGGTAGGTCACCTTGATACGCTTTTCGGCCTTCGGCAAGGGCTTCCAGCTTTTCCGGAAGACCGTGGTTGGCCAGAAAGACAAAAATGTCCATGGTCTTTGCCGCCAGCTCGTCAAACTCATCTCCCATCTCCGCATAGATACTGCTGAGGCCGGCATTGCAAGAGGCACAAGCTGTGACGATGTGATCTGCCTGGTGACGGCTGAGTGCTGAGAGGTTCTGCTCGGCCAGCTTTTCAACGGTTTGCGTCGCTCCGGCACTGACCGCGGGCAAACCGCAACAGGCTTGATCTTTGGGAATAATGACCGTCACACCGAGAAATTTCAGAGCTTTGAGGAAGGCCTCGCCAATAGCCGGATACATGTAGTTGATGCCGCAGCCAGTGAAAAAGATTACGGTTGGCTGTTGCGGGTCACCGGGGATGATCTCCGGCACTCTTTCGCGAAAGGGTTTCGCTGTAAGGGGGTGGCAGGGTGCGGTCCTTCTCGAGATACGGGGCCGGGAAACGCAGGCGCAGACCGCTGTTCTCAGGAAGCTTTTTAAAGAGCAGCGATGATAGTGTGCCACCCGATTTGGCCAGCATATTCATCAGTTTCGGTCTGGCCCAGAACGGCAGCGACACCCTTGCCGAAGGTGGAAAGCCCCCTTCTCCTCGGCGATGCGGCGTCTGGCGGCAGCAACAATATCCTCGGTATGAACTTTGTTGGGACATCCCGTACAGCAGCTGCCGCAGAGCAGGCACTGGCTCAAGTCCTCGAGGACCTTGGCTTCCAGACCGATTTCCCCTTCCAGCACCGAGTGGGCCAGAGCAATCTTGCCACGGGCAACCCTGCCTTCACGCTTTTCGGCACCGAACACCGGACAGTGGGCACGACAGGCACCGCACTTGACGCACTGTTCGATTTCTTCGCGATAATCTTCGAGGTTTTTTAGTTTGGCCATATCAAATATTGGTGAGGGTTGCACCGGGTGCAGGGTCTAAGCGGTAAAAGGCAAAGGGAACAAGCGTCCAAGGTGTCTCGCCTTTCAGACCCCTGAACCTTGTACCCTGCTCAATCCAGGAAAATCTTTCCTGGATTGAGAATGTTATTCGGGATCGAGTGATCGTCTTGATCGCCTTCATGTATTCAGCGGCGAGCGGGGTTATCTCCAGGGGGATATAGGGGGCCTTGGCGATGCCGACACCGTGCTCGCCGCTCATGGTTCCCGCCCATTCCAGTGCTCCCTTTGAAGACCTCCTCGATGGCTTTTTCGGCCTTCTCTGTTTCGCCGGGGATTTTCTTGTCGATCATGATGTTGACATGAATGTTGCCGTCACCGGCATGACCGAAGTTGACGATCGGAATGTCGTACTTCTCAGCAATGACATCAACCTTTGCGGATCATCTCAGGAACCTTGCTGCGTGGTACGCAGATGTCCTCGTTGTACTTGTCCGGATTGACCTTGCGTAGTGAAGCAGACACGGAACGGCGGATCTGCCAGATGGCTTCACTCTCTTCCGGCGTGGTGGCAATCCGGGTTTCAACCACGCCGAGAGGTTGAATGATTTCACTGATGCGATTAGCCTGTTTGTCAAGAAACTCGCGGTCACCGTCAACTTCAATAATCAGCACCGCCCGGGCCTGGTCCGGGACGTCGAGATCGGTGGCCTGACGGACACAGTCGAGGGTGCGACCGTCCATGAATTCGAGGGTGGTCGGAATGATTTTTTCGCGGATGATTGCTGAAACAGCTTGTGCGGCACCGTCGATTGAATCGAACAGCACCAGCATGGTTTTCTTCGCTTCCGGCAGCGGCAGCAATTTGATGACAATGCGGGTAATGATGCCGAGCGTTCCTTCAGAACCGCAGAGCAGTTTGGTCAGATCGTAGCCGACCACACCTTTCATGGTCGGTCCGCCAGTGGTGATAATATCGCCGATCGGTGTAACCACTTCAAGACCGATGATAAAGTCCTTGGTAACACCGTACTTGACACAACGCGGGCCGCCCGCGCATTCAGCAACATTACCGCCCAGAGTTGAAAATTTCAGCGAGGCCGGGTCAGGGGGATAGAAGAGCCCGACCTTTTCTACCGCTTTCTGGAACTGTCCAGTGATCACACCCGGCTCTACGGTGGCGACCAGGTTTTCTTCATCAATTTCAAGAATCCGGTCCATCTGTTCCGTACAGAGGACAATGCCGCCTTTGGTCGGCAGGGAGCCGCCGGTAAAACCGCTGCCGGCACCGCGGGGGAAAACCGGGATGCGCTCACGATTGGCCAGCTTCATGATGCGACTGATCTCATCCGTTGATCCGGGATGCACGACCACCTCAGGGAGAAAACTCTGCTGGGTGGCGTCGTAAGAGTAGCAGATCCGATCGGCTTTGACGGTCGAAACATTCTCGTTGCCGACGATGGTTTGCAGCTCATTTATGATTTGTTCTGAAAGCATGTCCTCTGCCTTTAAATGTGGGATTATGACCTAAACCTAGGAAAAAAGCGTAACGCAAAGACGCAAAGTTTAAAAGAAAGAGAACGAAGAGATTCACTTCGTTTAAAGGTTTACTCTCTGCGTCTTTGCCGGATTTTCTTGGCGTCTTTGCGTTACGCTTTTGCTTTGATTGTCGTTTATCTCATCTTTGCGGTGCTATGACCGGCAAAATAGTGCCGCCATCCGGAATCACCACGATCTCCGGGTTCTTTGGCAGCTGTTTGTAAGCCATCTGCAAGGCCTCGTCAAGGTTGTCGGCTTTTTCCATCCCCATCTTCTCGGTCTGCTCACGATTGAATTCACTGATCATGATGACGCGCCAGGTGCGTGCCTTGCTCAGGGTCGACCAGGCGGTCTGGCCGTTAATCTCATAGCGGCTGCGCAGGGCTTTTTCAAAAACCTCCAGATCTTCGTAATTGAACCAGTCGAAAAAGGTGGCATTACCGAAACCGTCCGGGCAGGCGGCCAGCAGGATTACGGTGCCGCCCGGGTGAACGGCTTGCACTCCGTAATCGAGGGCCTTGTGTGCCTGAATGAAGTTAATGTCTTTGGGGTGGCCGCCGCAAGAAACAATGGCCAGATCGGCTGGTTTCCCCATGGGGGTAGTGTACAGTGTCTGCGCCAGTCGGCACCCTGCCAGGTGCGCTTGTTCCAGGTCGCCGCAGAAGGTTCGGGCGATCTGTTTGTCGGTCGTCAGCACGGTGTTCAGTAAAAAGTCCGGCTTGATTATTGTTGCTGCTTCGAGAATCGCTTGATGTACCGGGTTGCCGTCCAGGTTGGCCGTGCAGGCTTTTGCGTTGCGGCCACCTTGCTCCGGTGGGTTAAAGATGGCGAAGTGGCTTGCCATACAGGTAGTGCGACTGGCAACACCTGGAACCAGGCTTTTACGTCCGCCACCATAGCCGGCGAAGTAATGCAGGCCGATGGTGCCGGTAACGATCACCCGATCTGCCGCCATGACCCGCTGGTTGATCTGCACCGGCAGTCCGGATGATGTCTGGCCGAGATCAACCAGCTGTTCCGGGTCGTCACATTCGTGATCATGCACAGTGATCCGGCCATAGAGAGCTCCGAGTATCTTGCGATGTTCTTCTGCCGACTGTTTGCGGTGGATGCCGAGAGCGATGATGATTTCAATGTCGTGGTCGGGAATGCCGCAAAGATTCAATTCCTCCACCAGGATCGGCAGGTAGATTTCGCTGCCGGTGTAGCGGGTGATATCCGAGGTGATGATGACGACACGTTCGCCGGAAGAGACGATCTCCGCCAACGACGGCGAGGCGATCGGGTTGGTCAGTGCTCGACGGATCTCATCCTTTGGATCGGGCAGGTCCAGTGGCGTGTTGGTAGTGAGAAGGAGGGCCTGCAAGTCAATCTGCAGAACGTCCGAACCGTATTTCAGGGATAGATTGGCCAATTGATATCTCCAATAGTCAACATTACATTCTAGGCCGGTTTGAATGCTTCTGGCAAGTCATTCGCGCTGATCGTTGACAGCCTTTGATGTGAAGCCTAGAATGACTCATTTCATCCCTCACAACCTCAGGATTATTTTGAAGCAGAAGACGATTTACAGTTGTCAACAGTGCGGCATGCAAAGTCCCAAGTGGCTAGGCAAATGCTCCGACTGCGGCCAGTGGAATTCCCTGGTCGAAGAGACCGTCACTGTGGCTAGAAAAGGCGGCCGGACGGTTCCCCTGCGCTCAGAGAGCAGCCCGGTGCGATTGGCGGAGGTCTCTGCAACCGATGAGGATCGTCTGCATTGCGGCATCGCTGAATTCGATCGGGTGCTCGGTGGCGGCGTGGTTCCCGGCTCCTTTACCCTGATTGGCGGCGACCCCGGCATCGGCAAGTCGACTCTGCTGCTGCAGGCGGCCGGTAGCTGGGCCAGAACCGGACCGGTGTTGTACGCCACCGCAGAGGAATCGACCCGTCAGGTTAAACTGCGCGCCGGACGCCTCGATGTTGTTGCGGAAGATCTTTACCTGTTGGCAGAAACTTCTCTGGAGGGGATTCTAGAACGCGTCAAAGAGCTGAAGCCGGCCTTCCTGGTGATCGATTCGATCCAGACTGTGTTTACTGCGGCCCTGGAATCGGCTCCGGGCAGTGTCAGCCAGGTTCGTGAGTGTGCCGGTCGTCTCATGCATCTTGCCAAAGGGGAAGACATACCGACCTTTATCGTCGGTCATGTCACCAAAGACGGTTCGATTGCCGGGCCACGTATGCTCGAGCATATGGTGGACACCGTGCTTTACTTCGAAGGCGATGCTGGACACCCCTATCGGATTCTGCGCGCAGTCAAGAACCGTTTCGGTTCGACCAATGAAATCGGCGTTTTCGAGATGAAGGACATCGGCTTGAGTGAAGTGCCGAACCCTTCAGAGCTGTTTCTGGCCGAGCGACCTGAGGATGCTGCAGGAAGCGTTGTCGTGCCGTCGGTTGAAGGCACCCGTCCGATCCTGGTAGAAATCCAGGCGTTGGTTTCCGGGACAGCCCAAGGTAATCCGCGTCGTACCGCCATGGGCATTGATTCCAACCGGGTTTCACTGCTGGTCGCCGTACTGGAGAAGAAGGTCGGCTACTCACTGCTGGCTCAAGATATCTTTGTCAATGTTGCCGGAGGTGTGCGTCTCTCCGAGCCGGCCGTGGATCTCGGTATGGTTGCCGCGCTGGCTTCCAGTCATCTTAATCGACCGGTTGATGCACGAACTGTACTCTTCGGTGAAGTCGGCCTGACAGGTGAAGTCCGTGCCGTATCCCGTCCGGAAATGCGGGTTAATGAGGCGGCTCGACTTGGTTTCAATTGCTGTCTGCTGCCGACAGGCAATCTGAAAAATCTTGATCAGCCTGAAGGTATGAAGTTGATCGGGGTGCGCAGCGCTGCCGAGGCGTTGGAATATCTGTTTAGTTAACGTGGCACGCTACGCACATCTAAAGCGAGGAACGAGCGATGGATCTGACCCATTTCGATGATGAGGGCAAGGCGATCATGGTGGATGTCGGCGACAAGGAAAGCACCCGCAGGGTTGCCGTGGCACGTGCCGATATGAAGATGCAGCCGGAAACTCTTGCACGCATTCTTGATAACCGGGTGAAAAAAGGCGATGTCTTTGCTGTGGCTCGTCTGGCCGGGATCATGGCGGCCAAGAAGACCTCGGATCTGATTCCCCTTTGCCACCCCTTACTGCTTAACAGTATTACCGTGGAATTTTCGCCCGATTCTGATAACGCCAGCGTGGAAATCGAGGCGACTGTTAAGGTCAACGGTCAGACCGGGGTGGAGATGGAGGCCTTGACGGCAGTCTCGGTTGCTGCCCTGACCATCTATGACATGTGCAAGGCTGTGGATAAAACCATGTTGTTCGGCAATGTTCGTCTGGTGGAAAAATCGGGCGGACGTAGCGGGCACTTCATTGCCCCCGAGGAGTTGGCGAAGTGAACCAGATGCGCACATTTGTTATTCGTCGGACCTTTGTCGTGCCGATGGGGCTGTTGATGGTTTTGACGATCGCTCTGCTTGCGGTCGTGATTTTTCAGGGTCAGCCGCTTGCCAAGGTGATCATCCTGGCGATTTCTCTCCTGCCGCTTGCCGTGCTCTTTGTCGAAAGTGCTTTTCGCCGAGTGGTTATCGATCAGGATGGAGTTACGGCATTTCGCCCCTTCCGTCAACGGCATGTGAGTTTTGCCGATGTGACCGGTTTGGAATCAGTCCGGGTGCGTAACCGGGTCTTCCTGACGCTGGAGGCCGGTCCAGATGATTTTCTAATTATTTCAAACTCTTATGGTGATTTTCCCGTTTTGCTGGAATGCCTGATCACAGCAGTTCCCGAAGGAACAGTCACTGAAGAGACACAACAATTGGCAAAGCAGCTCCCTCGCCGGCAAGCGGACACCTTTACAGTGTGGTTTGCTCTGCTCGCCATGATCTATGTATTGATAGCCCAGTTCAGAACTTGATCAGACTGTTACACATCTTGATCTGACTGTTACACATGGATTCACGTTTAAAGACTCAGGATTCAGGTTTAAGTTGACTTGTCGGTAAATTTTATTTAACTTATGCCAGTTCAAGTCTGAGGAGTTTTATATGAAAAAAGCCAAGTTGGAGGAGTTTCGTCAACTTCTTCAGGGACAGATGGATCAGTTGCTGCTCGACGCCGATAAAACGGTGTCCGAAATGACTGATGAAAAGACCAATTTCCCTGACCCGACAGACCGTGCTTCACTGGAGTCTGATCGCAATTTTGAGTTGCGTATTCGTGATCGTGAGCGCAAGTTGATTTCCAAAATCCGCGAGGGTCTTGATCGCATTGAAGCCGGTAAGTTCGGTGAGTGCGAAGATTGTGGTGATATCATCGGTGAAGCGCGCTTGAAGGCACGGCCGGTAACCACCTTGTGTATCGAGTGCAAGACCGAACAGGAGCGTCAGGAAAAAATCGGTTAATCTGATTCGGTTTTCACCGGCGGCCAGAAGGAGAGTGCCTCGTACGCGCGAGTGACTCAGTGCCGTTCGGGGCTGTAGCTCAGCTGGGAGAGCGACGCGTTCGCAACGCGTAGGCCGGCGGTTCGAACCCGCTCAGCTCCACCATAAAATCAAGAGGCTGACCAGGAATGGTCAGCCTCTTTGGTATGAAGTTCTCTTTAGGTTCCGTTCTCATTCTGAGGGCCAAGGTCATCAACCTGTCGAAAGCAGACTCCTGTTTCTTCTGTTACAACTCCTAATGGATATACTGAAAGTTGTTTATCTTTGCAGCAATGCCGAATTTCCAGTCGCGCTGCTCTACACGAACAACTTCTCCCTGGCAGTCCAGCTTAATCGGTTTTCCTGGCAGGGTGTAAGCGAGATCCAGTGAAAAGTTCAAAGCCCCTCCTTCCTCAAGAGGTTGATCAGTCAGGAAATAAATGCCGGCCCAACTGATGTTGTGCGTGACGGCTTTTTCTCCTCCTATGTAAACTGGAACTTCAAGCTGAATGCGCTGAGAAGCTCTTTTTTCATCTTGATTCATAGTCTCAACCTTATTGGTGAGTTATAAGAAATAAAAAACAAGAGTCAGAAACAACCATTTGTCAGGTTTGATTGTCAGGCAGGCTGCTAGCCATAATCACCACCCGGAGGGGTAAATTCGAGAAAATCAAAAAAATACAACCTATTCATTCGCAATAATGATGCCATAATATTTCCTCTGCAATTACAGTAGTTTGAGCATGAACGCAGGAAAGTGTAAAGAATATCAACACCTGCAATATCGTCCGAGAAGTTGTTCTTGCCAATTCCAGCCAATTGAGCCTGTTCATTAAATGGGCCGAGAGACTGACAAGGCAAGTGTGCCTACTGACATGGTCCTGTTTTTTAAACAAAAAAAGCCCCACAGTCAGGAGGGTGAACTGTGGGGCGATGGGTTGTGGGTTTTTCTGTGGAGGTAGAACATGAAGAAGTATGTTCTGTTGTTGATATATTACTATGTTGGTCAGGATTGTCAAGATAAAATGTGTGTTAAATGTGTAAATTGTTTGATCGCATAAGTATCTGATCGCACAAGAAAAGCCGAACACGTTCAATGCCGGCTTTTCTTGTTGAGACAATATTGGTGAATCCTGATTTCAGCTTTTCTGCAATTGATCGGCCACAAATTTGACCTCGGCGCGAATCTCCTCCGGCAGATCCCTCTGCTGTATCAACCGCTCTATCTGCTCAGCCGCTTCCTTGCGCCAGCCCTTGGCCAGGTAGACCTGGGCGATGCGCAACAGCCAGCGAGGGTTGTCGCGCTCCTGGCGCATGGCTCCTTTAAACGATTCGAGAGCCTGGTTGAGATTCTTCTGCCGACGCAGCCAGAACTCTGCCAGTATCGGGTGAGCCCCGCCACCGCAGCCTCCCGTCGGCATGCGCGTCAGCAAGGCTTCCGCTTCATCAAAACGCTCCTTCTGTTCCAGAAGTTGGGCGCAGAGGGTGATCAGACCCGGGTCCAGGATGCCTTCGTCCAGAGCCTTGAGCCCGGCAGCCAGAGCCGGCTCCAGTTCTCTGCGTTGGACGTGTAAGTCTGCCAGCCGAGCCCAGCAGTAGCCGACAAAACGTTCGGCAGCCAGATTTAGTTTGAGAGACTTTTCCAGCTCACCGATCTGTCCGGCGGCAATCAGTACGTCGGCCAGAGTGTCGAAGGCGGGAAACAGGTCAGGTTCGATCGTCAAGGCGGCTTGCAGATCCTGACGAGCCTTTTTGTGCTGACCGCTACGGGCCATCAGCGCGCCGCGCTCAAAGAGGAAGAGAGCGTTACGTTCCGCTTCGGGGACTTTCGAGAGCAGATCCATGGCCTGTTTTTCTTCACCCTCCTGGGTCGCCAGCCAGGCCTGACGGAATTCCGGGCCTGCGGCCAGGTAACGCTCCGCCAGTTCCGGGAGCATGGTGGCCAGCAGCAGTTCCATGCGTGTTTCCTCATCGAGATCCATATTCTCGCCTGTGACAACCGGACCGGCCGCGGTTGTGCAACCGCTGTTGCAGCCGGCGTGGACTGCCGAGCCATCATCAGCCTCGGCGACTTCCGGCGGAAGTTCACCGCGATCCAGAGATACGAGGGCTTGCTCGGCGCGCTCGCGCAGTTCGACCGAGCGGGCCTGTTCAATGGAGAGTTGGTAGTCTTCCCGAGCCCGCATCAGGTTGCCCGACTTCTGTGCCCAGGCGCCCTCTTCGAGGTTGATGGTCGCCAGGGCGTCACCAGCCTCATTTTCCCATGCGGCGATTTCCGTTTGGAGGTTCTCGTCAAGTTCGTCCCGATCGAGTCTTTTCGCGGTACTCAACAATCCCGCCCAGTCCTGTCGGGCGTGGAGTTGACGCATTTCTTCAACAGGGTCTTTCTTGCCGAACATTTTCTTTAAAAAACTCATGGTTTTTGCCTCTCCGGAGATTTTATTGCGTGATTGAACCTCTTTGAGGTGTAAGTGTCAACCTTGTTGAAAGCAATTTTAAATTACATTCGTTCAAGACTGCATTTCTTGCCAGCAGACAGAAGATAGGGTATAAGCCGGTATTCATACTAATGCTTATCAACAGGACTGTAATTATGAGCGAAGATACCAAGAAAATCATCTACTCGATGATCGGCGTCAACAAGAACTACGATAAAAAGCCGATCATCAAGGACATTTCTCTTTCCTACTTCTACGGCGCCAAAATCGGTGTGCTCGGTCTCAACGGTTCCGGTAAATCGACCTTGCTCAAGATCATGGCCGGGGTTGAGACTGAGTTCAACGGTGAGACACATCTCTCCGATGGCTACAGCGTCGGCTTTCTTGAGCAGGAGCCACTGGTTGATTGCGACAAGACGGTCCGTGAAGTTGTTGAAGAGGGTGTCCAGGAGACAGTTGATCTGCTCAAGGAATTCGAGGAGATTAATACCGCCTTTGCTGACCCCGATGCCGATATGGAGAAACTCTGCGATCGTCAGGCTATAGTACAGGACAAGCTTGATGCACTCGATGCCTGGGAACTTGACTCGCGCCTCGACCTGGCCATGGATGCTTTACGCTGTCCGCCCGCCGATACCAAGGTCTCCGTAATCTCAGGAGGGGAGAAACGCCGCGTTGCCCTGTGTCGCCTGTTGCTGCAAACGCCCGACATTCTACTTCTCGATGAACCGACCAACCACCTTGATGCTGAGACCGTCGGCTGGCTTGAGCAGCACTTGCAGCGTTACCAGGGCACCGTCATCGCTGTTACTCATGACCGTTATTTCCTCGACAACGTCGCCGGCTGGATACTTGAGCTCGATCGCGGCCACGGTATCCCCTGGAAGGGCAACTACACGAGCTGGCTGGAGCAGAAGCAGGAGAGATTGCGCAAAGAGGATAAGACCGAAAGTAAGCGGCAGAAGACGCTGCAGCGCGAACTAGAATGGATCCGCATGTCTCCCAAAGCGCGTCACGCCAAGGGTCAGGCCCGTATCAATTCTTACGAGAAGCTGCTCGGCCAGGAAGCCGCCGAGCGTGAGAGCGATATGGAGATTTACATCCCGCCAGGTCCACGGCTCGGCAACCTCGTTGTTGAAGCGCAAGATGTCTCCAAAGCTTACGGTGACAACCTGCTCTACGAGCATATGAATTTCATGCTGCCGCCCGGCGGCATCGTCGGTATCGTCGGCCCCAACGGCGCCGGCAAGACCACCCTGTTCCGCATGATCACCGGCCAGGAACAGCCCGATTCCGGTAGTTTCAAGATCGGCGACACGGTCAAGCTTGCCTATGTCGACCAGGATCGCTCGCTCGATGGCAACAAGACCATCTTTGAGGAGGTCACCGGCGGCCAGGAACAGATGATGCTCGGCAGCAAGCTGGTCAACTCACGTGGCTATGTGGCCCGCTTTAACTTCTCCGGCGGCGACCAGCAGAAGAAGGTCGGTGTGCTCTCCGGCGGCGAGCGCAATCGTGTGCATCTCGCCAAGATCATGCGCGAGGAATCGAACGTGCTGCTGCTCGATGAGCCGACCAACGATCTGGACGTCAACACCCTGCGCGCCCTTGAGGAGGCACTCGAGAACTTCGGCGGCTGCGTCGTGGCCATCAGCCATGATCGCTGGTTCCTCGACCGCATAGCCACCCGCATCCTGGCCTTTGAGGGGGATAGCCAGACGGTCTGGTTTGAGGGCAACTACTCGGAGTACGAAGAAGATCGCAAAAAACGTCTCGGCAAGGATGCTGATCAGCCACACCGGATTCGGTATCGCAGCCTGACTCGACAGTAAAGGGACTGTCCCTGCTTTAGCCACAGAAAAATCACAGATATCAGATACCAGGCAAGAGTCAGGAGTAATAAATGGCCGCATATCTCGTGGGACATATCACGGTAAAAGATGACGAACTCTGGCAGAAGTATGTGTCAGGGGTACAAGAGTCACTATCTCTCTTTGATGCCAAAGTGGTTTTCAGAGGTCAACTTGACAAGGTTCTTGCTGGTCAACATGAACACGATCTCGTGGTCGTTATAGAATTCTCTGATCAATCTACCTTGGACAATTGGTTCAATTCCGGCAAGTATCAGTCCTTGATTCCGCTAAGGGATAAGGCTGCGAATGTTACAATTACGACTTATAAGGTTTAAGGTTACCTCTCCACTCAGTAGTGGGTATTGTCATGATAAAGCCGGCACAAGAAGAGATCAAAAGCTGGATCGAAAAAATCATCCGCGACTTCTGCACCTCACCAGCCAACAGTTTGGAGAACGGCACCGGTGAACCAGCCTGGGGGAACCCTGAGTTTGCGTATGCCCGTGGTGATGATCCCCTCTTCGACCGGGTGAAGACTGATATCGGACCCTTCTACTGGACCCCGACGGAAGCTTTCCGCTTGGCTTATCCTGATGCGGAAATTGACCCGTCCGAACTGGCTGTTGTCTGTTATATCCTCCCGCAGACAGAAATAACCCGCCTTGATCAGTGCGCAGAGAATGAACTCCCAGCTGAGCGCTGGGCACGCTCGCGCTTTCATGGCGAAGAGTTTAACTGCGCCTTGCGTCTGCACCTGGCAGAGCAGTTGACGAAGGCCGGTTACCCCGCTTTGGCACCGGAACGATTGGCGGATTTTGCCTACCAGAAAAGCGAACGCTTCGGCCTTGCCTCAAACTGGTCGGAACGTCACACGGCCTGGATTGCCGGGCTCGGCACCTTTGGTTTGTCTGACGGCTTGATTACCCGGGTGGGCAAGGCGGTGCGTTTCGGTTCGGTGGTTGTCAACATGAACCTTGAAGCAACTCCGCGCCCTTATGCCGGCCATCAGGACTGGTGCCTCTGGTACGCAAAAGGGACCTGTGGTGCCTGCATGCAGCGCTGCCCGGTCGATGCGATCACCGCAGAGGGCCACGACAAGCCGAAATGCTTTGACTACATTCGTAACGTCACCGCACCTTTCGTTCACGAAAACTATGGCACAGGAGCGACTCCTTGCGGCCTCTGCCAGGTGAAGATCCCCTGCGAATCCAGGTCGCCAATTTAATTTAGATCAACAGTTATGATAAGATGTAAGTATGAAAATTTTCAGAAAACAGATTGTCCAAATTCCCTGTCTGGCAATCGTCGGTCTCTTCCTTATGATGCCTATAATCGGTAGCGCAGAAACATTTGACCATGCGCATGGAGCCTGGAACCTGCTTCTGCAGGAACATGTCCGTTGGGACCCCGATCACACCGCCTCGGAAGTTGATTATGACCGGCTCAAGAGTAACCCTGTACCTTTGGATCGGTATCTCGACCAGCTTTCGGCGGTCAGTCGAGCCGAGTTCGATCGCTTCAGTCGCGATCAGCAACTGGCTTTCTTGATCAATGCCTACAATGCTTTTACCGTCCAATTGATCCTCACCGAATATCCGGACCTTAAATCGATCAAGGACCTTGGTTCTTTCTTCTCCTCGCCCTGGAAGAAGAAGTTTTTCAGACTGCTCGGTGAGTCACAATCTCTCGATGGTATTGAGCACGGCCTGATCCGCGGTTCTGGCCGCTACAATGAACCGCTGATCCATTTTGCGGTCAACTGTGCCTCTATCGGTTGTCCGGCACTCCTTGACGAAGCTTATGTGGCTGAAAAACTTGATCAGCAACTGCTTGGAAGTACTCGCAGCTTCCTGAAGGATCGCAGCCGTAATCGTTTCAATGCCGGCAACGGCACCCTCAATGTCTCAAGTCTCTTCGACTGGTATGCAGAAGATTTTGCCAAAGGTTGGCGTGGTTATGATTCGCTGCAGGATTTCTTCCGTACTCATGCTGATTGGATTACTGATGATCCGGTGGCTGCCAGGCGATTGCTTGCGGGGCCGCTGGGAATTGAGTTTCTTGATTATGATTGGAAACTCAATGTTTTGCTGTAGATGCAATCTATAAAAACACAGTCGAGATAGCGCTTTACGTTCACTCCTCAATCACATCTTTCGACTTATATATCATCTGATCTTTATGCTTCGATCCAGTACTGACTGTCTCTGCTAAAAGGGTGAGGAAGTAGAAAACAACGGCAATAAACAGACAAAACCCCACCAGTTTGCACATCTCTTTTGTTTTGGAATAGAAAAGGACGACCACAACAGCACCGATAGCGACAGCGATGACCGGATTGGTCTGTAAAAAAGCGAGTATGTTTTGCAGCTGTGCTTCGAACACTGTGCTTCCTCAAGTACCGTGTAAATCCTAAACTATCGCATCTTGCTGGTTATTTGTCGCGCCAGCTGCGTTGTGACTTCAGTTGCATAGCTACAGCTATGGAACTGAAATCACGCCTTGCTGGCGCACCAAATCCCGGCGCAATTTTACGACATTTTAAGATATACAAGGCACTAGCCTCGTCTCCAGCGGTGAAATTTCTCCACCCACGCCAGCAACTTCTCCGGTGCGTGGGCGGAGAGATTTCACACATGGCGGCGTGGTTGAGATGAGTGACAGGCAATCGGTTGCCTGGCAACAAGGGCTTTACAATGAATTTCGTAACCAAACGTACTGTTGAATGGTTTATTTGCTTTTTGCTGCTGGGTCTTGTTTTCACCTCAGCCTCAGCAGCACCGTCGGCCGAACGCTGGCCCCTCTGGGAAGCACATCAGTCCTCAAATAAAAAGGTCATTGACCACTCCGCCTGGAGAGATTTCCTGGTTCACTACCTGGTAACTGAGACCGATTCTGGAATCAATCTCCTGCGTTATGCCAAGGTCACTGCTGCAGATCGCACGAAATTAGCTCAGTATCTCATCCACCTGCAAAATGTGCCGATCAACGAATTTTCCCGCCCGGTTCAAAAAGCCTTCTGGATCAATTTATACAATGCACTGACAG
>PVMK01120417.1_pt1 | contig 32471 bp, 37 predicted proteins | sample 1853481 | NCBI WGS metagenome assembly PVMK01 (sample SAMN08533507, study PRJNA380276) | Marine sediment metagenome, whole genome shotgun sequencing project.
AAACAGCCTTGAAGCTTTAGCTCTGGGATTGCGAGGGAATCTTAAAGATGGCAAAGCGGGAAAATGGTTCGTTTGATATCCGTTGCCCTCTGCTCGGCGAATTCCCGCGTCTGCTTCCTTAACCCGCCGTCGGTTATTGGCACAATGTCACCCCGGATCTTTTTAAGACCATAGCATTGGAGTAGAGATCGCTGATAAAGAGGTGCAGGATACTTCCTGCCGGGGGTCTGGGGGTGTCCCCCAGCTTTAAAAAGTCCCCCAAGATTGGGGGGGTATAGGGGGTTGATTAAGACTATTTCAGTAGTCTGGAGTAGTTCACCGTTTAATTGGAGACGTTTCGGTCGGAACACATTGTCATTCCCTTAGTACATGCCTCGAGGGGGGACTCCTTCGAATACAAAGGCCGCTCTCCTCATACCACTGCACCCATAAACGCTTCCATCTCCTTATTCATTCTCTGCCAGTGGGTGCCTCGCCAGTAGATCCTTTGGCAGGCGGGGCATTGGAAATATTGGGATTGTGTCTTGAAGACATAGGCGGGGACAAGAGCTCGGACCTCATCCTTACCCTTGGGAACAAGCAGCTTATTACACTCCAGACAGCGGGTGAACTTTCTTTCTTGATCTATCTTCATCACCCGCGCCACCTGGCGTAATTGATCTTTGGGATTGTCATCTTCGATAAGCACGGCTTTCAGACTGCCGCTCGTGACCACTCGCCGTAGCATGATCTGGGTATCCTTGGTAAGGAGCACCCTCTTATCGTTCAAGCCGATAGCAATGAGCTCATTGTCATCGACATCGTTAATAAACAGAGTATCGTAGCCCAGCATCCTGAGCCAGCGCGCCAGCTTGCCTACGTTGGTATCCACTATAAATCTGGCTCGCATTTGATTCTACCGCCCCTAAATATAACTACCACAGCCATATCTCTGCTCAAATATCTGGAAGGGTTATAGTCATTCCCATCTTTTTCTGCCGATTAACCCGGTTTGTCAAATAATAACCTTCATCCCCTCGTAGCCCACAGTTATCTTTGCCGCTAATTCTGTAGCGACCTGCGCAATCTCCTCCTTGATCTCAGCCTCAAGGTGAGGGTTAATGTGTACAGTGACTACGGGAGGCAAGTAACCCTTCACCCTCTTGAAATCAATAAGCTCCTGTTTAAGCAATAGCGGTGTGAGATGCCCGGTGTCCTGGGCGAAAGACTCGAACTTATTGGGCAGGGTAACCTCGGTGACGAGCAGACCCGGCGTTACTGCCTCCCAGAGAGATGAGGTATTCCTTCCCTGTATCCCCCGTGTAGAAGAGGCTCTTTCCATCCGATGACGTAACCTGATAGCCAATTGCGGGGACATTATGGTTTACTGTAACAGGTAATACAGTATACTCTTCAATAATAAGCTCCTTGTTTGGCTCCACAGGGGCAGAATTTTAAGGCAGGCTTCTCGGGGATTGGTTTTTTTCTGAAGTCTGGATAGACGATGTCGTTTAAGAGATGAGTGGAGATTATGTCGAGTACGCTATCGATAGCGTAGATATTTACTGGACCCGAAGAATAGATATTCATGCCAAAGGTAGCCAAGTCCCTGATATGATCATAATGACGATGGGTGATGAGAATGGCCCTAACCCTTTCCTGCGCTTCGAATGACAGGCTTGAAGTGAGGCTCCCTACATCTATGGCAACGGAACTATCTATCAGAAGCGAAGTAAGCTTCGCATCCCTGGACTCGCAGTTATGAGCGCCAAGTATCTCTACCTTCATTAAAATATACCCCCATTTATTATCATTTAAGCTTCTCCGGATAAACACGCTCAATCGGAAATGCGGAAAGGGTTAAATTTGGTATCATAGTCATATGTATCTATACCCTCTTTCTTTTTTAAATAGTTTACTACAGCATAGGTGAAGGGGAGTAGCCACCGTTTCATAGCCCGTCTTTACCAGCCAGAGATGAACTATGCTTATGGCCACGAAATCAGGTGTACCGGCAAAGGCGATGGTGATAAAAACGGCAGAATCAAGTCCCTGACCAACTATAGTGGAACCGATAGTCCTGGTCCACAGCCACCTCCCCTTAGTTTTTATCTTCATCTTGGCCAGTACGAAAGAATTTGCAAACGCGCCTATGAGATAAGCGATAAAAGAGGCGAGAAGCACCCTGGGGACATGGCCCAGTATCGTTTCGTAAGCTGCCTGTTTTTCTTCCCAGAATGGCGCTGCTGGCAGCAGACCACCGATCCAGATGGCCAATACTACTATTAAATTACACAGAAAGCCCAGCCAGATAACCTTTCTCGCAGCTCGAAAGCCATAAACCTCGGTGAGTATATCGCCGAAGATATAGCTCAAGGGGAAGATTATTATGGCTGCCGGCAGGATGAGCCCGCCAATGGAGATAAGCTTAACGGCGATAATGTTCGCTGTGATGAGGCAGGTTATAAAAATGGCGGCAATAGCTATGAAGCGCTGTGAGACCTTATTTCCCACCAATGCCCACCATCATATCGGGGTTACGCGGCATTTATTAGATCCACCGCCTATAGCGAAAGTAGGCCAGCATACTCCCGGAAATACATAGCGTAAACAGAATGATGAATGGAAAGGCGAAGGAGCTATCATCGAAAGGAAGGGATACGTTCATGCCATAGATACCTGATATCACAAGCAGCGGAAGGAGAATGGTACCCAGAATGGTGAGCATCTTCATTACTTCATTGGTGCGGTGAGAGAATAGGGAATCGCTGGTGGCATTTAGCCCTTCCACAATCTCTTTGTACTCCTCCAGCGTCTCGCTAATCGTGCCAATATGGTCACCGATATCACCGAAGTAAACATCGAGGTCCTCCCTGAGGAAGGGGTACTCTCTTACCTCCAGTGATTTAAGGATAGCTGGCTGGTGACGAATAATACGGCGATAGGACATAACATCGCGCCTGAGTACAGATATCTCCTGAACCGTATCCCGGGCAGGCTCACTGAAGAGCCGGTCCTCCGCAGCCTCTATATTGGCGATAACCCTGTTAAGTATAGGAAAACAATAGTCCACCAGCCGGTCCAAGATACGGTATAGGAGGTAACCCGAGCTGCGCGCCATGTGCTCTTCCCGCGCCCGTTCGTTCTGCTGACAATCATTGAAAAGCTTAGCCAGCGGTTTGAGAGCTCCCGTATGAACCGTAACCAGGAAGTCCGCACCAATGAAGATAGATACCTGGCTGGATGTGGTTACCCGCGCCTCCATTTTAAATACAGGGAAGTGTAGCACCAGAAAAAGGTAATTCTCATACTCATCGATCTTGGGGCGCTCTATCCTCGAGAGGCAGTCCTCCAGGTCAAAAAGATTAAACAGGTAATTCTTAGCCAGATATTCCATATCCGAGCCAGTGGGTTTTTCAATGTTGATCCAGGTAATCTTTGCCCCACTTGATGGTCTCGATATTCAGCTTCTCGTCCTTTTTATCTACCGCACTCATCACTTGTCACCTTGTTCACCAATTTTACCACAATCTATGCCAATGGCAAGTTTTTCCTTCCTACATATGCCATTTCAACTGCACCCTTACCCTAATAACAAGCCTGAAATGAATGATTTTTTTCGAGACCGTTGAAAAAGAGGTGCAGGATACTTCCTGCCGGGGGTCTGGGGGTGTCCCCCAGCTTTAAAAAGTCCCCCAAGATTGGGGGATATAGGGGGCTGATCAATATGCTAACAGCCAAGTAACGCTTCGAGGATAAGCTGTGCTGCACCCTTATCCAGTGGCTCGTTGTTGTTTCCACACTTAGGTGATTGGATGCAGCTGGGGCATCCGCTCTCGCAGGGGCACCCTGAGATCGCCTTTAAAGTTACCCGCCATAGTTCATCTATCATTTCGAAGCCTTTTTCGGCAATACCAATGCCTCCGGGATAGGCATCGTAGATGAATATTTGGGCACTACCCGTGTCGGCATGAGCCGGTGTAGAAAGGCCACCGATGTCGTTTCTATCACAGAGTGCAAACAGCGGTAACAGGGCAATGGCAGCGTGCTCTGTAGCATGAAGACCCCCGGCGAGATCAAGTCCCCTTGTGACAAGCTGTATAATAATATGCTGCGGTATATCGAACCACAGAGCAATAGTGGGAAAGGTCTGCGACGGCAGGTCAAGAGGCTCCTCCCCGATAACCTCCTCGGTCAACTGCCTCCGTTTTTTAAAGCCCACCACTGTCGTGGTCACTGACACCTCACCCAGGTGGACGCGCACCCCTCCAAGCTGTTTCTCGGTATTCACCTTCGAGATCGATAGGTCTGTGATGTCTCTAGTTTGGGTATAGTAATTGGCATCTATGGGGCAGGCATAGGCAGTGCGTGATGAGATGTCCAGCTTATTTACCAGGTAGGCTTCCCCCTGATGAAGGTAGATGGCACCAGGGTGGATCTGGAAAAAAGCCACTGCCGCTTCGACCGTCTCCATCTCTTCATACCCCTGCGAAACATCGACCACAGTATAGCGATCCGACGAGGCAGAGCGTATGTTCACCTCATTAGCAGGGTATTTCACGCGAGGTGAGGGATACCACTTTCTCTGGCGATCCCTGATCAAGCCTTCAACCATGAGATCATCCCTTGCCTTAGCGAAGCTTGCCCCAAATATGTCGCCATCTCTATCGTCCAGTGGACGCTCCCAGGCCGCGCATAGGAGATGGTGCTTCAAGATATAGGGGTTAGCCTGATTGATAAGCACGTGTTCGCAATTTTTACCGAAGAAGGCCTCAGGATGGCGCATAAAATACTGGTCCAGTGGGTTGTCCAGCGCGATAAGGAAGCTTAGGGACCTCTCCCCTCTCCTACCGCTCCTTCCTGCCTGCTGCCATGTGCTGGCAATGCTCCCCGGGTAGCCGGTGATTACTGTGGCATCGAGGTCTCCAATATCAATCCCAAGCTCCAAGGCCGTGGTTGCCACCACTCCCAAAAGCTCGCCATCGAAGAGCTGATGCTCAATCTGACGTCGCTCCTCCGGGAGGTAGCCAGCACGGTAAGGTTTTATTCTTTGTGCCAGCGCCGCGCTCTCTTTAGCCAGCTGATCCCTCGCATAAATATAGATAAGCTCGGTTAGCTTTCGCGACCGGGCAAAGGTGATGGTTCGCTGACCACTACTCACCAGCTCCGTGAACAGCAGAGTGGCCTCGGTATTTGCGCTGCGCCTGGTAGCGCCTGCCTGGTCGATAATCGGTGGATTCCACAAGACGAAATCCTTTCCTCCGTAAGGGGACCCGTCCTCGTCGATCACCTCAAAAGGGAGTCCTACCATCTGCTCAATATACTCTCCGGGGTTAGCAATGGTGGCAGAGCAGCAGATAAACTGGGGGTTTGCCCCGTAGAGGGCGCATAGCCGCCTCAGCCGGCGCAGCACATTGGCTACATGAGAGCCAAAGATGCCGCGGTAGACATGGGCTTCATCTACTACCACATAGCGAAGCTGGCGCAGGAACCTTGACCAGGACTCATGGTGAGGGCAGAATGCCCAGGTGAAGCATATCGGGGTTGGTGAATACCAGCCGCGCCAACCGCTTGATCTCGCTACGCTCCTGCGGTGGTGTATCACCATCGAAGATGGCACACTCCAGCCCGGAAAAACCAAGCATTTGTGAGGACGGTTGGGGAAAATCGATAATCTCTCGAAGTCCCCGGAGTTGATCCTGAGATAGCGCCTTGGTAGGGAAAAGATAGAGAGCACAACTCCTCTTTTCCCTCAGCGCTCTATCCAGCACTGGGACATTGTAGCAAAGTGTCTTGCCACTGGCCGATGGGGTAACTACAAAGGCATTCTTTCCCGATCGGACGGCGTTTATCGCCTGCGCCTGGTGGCTGTAGAGGGGAACTAGGTGAGCCGCCTCCAGGTAGCTAAGGAGCGTGGGATGCAGGGGTTCCGCCAGTTCGCAATATCTGGGCTCGCGGCTGGCTATCTGAGCAACATGGGTAATTTGATTCTTATAGGATGGGATGTTTTTGCAGGTGATCCAGAAAGGCCAGGGTTTCCATATTAAAAGGCGTGGATTATCTCTATCTCGTAATCGAGCATTTCCGCATCGAGCCTGCTCTGCTGTATAAAATCAACCACCTTCGATAGCATCTCATTAGCATGCGGACCGCTAGAGCTGACGCAGGTTATTCCCAAAGTCAGAAGTTGCCAGAGGTCCTGGTCATCGACCTCTGCAATAGAAACGTTGTACCTGTTTTTCACTCGCGCAATAATCGGCTTTGATACCTTTCGCTTGCCTTTAAGAGAATGGTTATCGGATAAGCGCATTCGTATCTTGCATACACCAACATTCATTACACCCTCCAGAATAGTAGAAGCCGAGACCTGTAATAGAAGCGCCTCGGCTTATAAGCAGAGATATCGTTTAGCGGCTATTTCTATTCTTGGAAAAGCATTCATTACAGTACACTGGTCGATCGCCCCTGGGCTCAAAGGGTACCTCGCAATCCTTGCCGCACTGGGCACAGACTACAGGATGCATAATGCGAGATTCGCCAACGCGACTTCGCCGCTTCTCCAGGCGACACTCTTTACAGCGAGTGGGTTCACTCTCCAGCCCTCGCGACAGGTAAAACTCCTGTTCACCTGCAGTGAACGTGAACTCTCTGCCGCAATCACGACATACCAAATCCTTATCCTGGAAAGCCATACCGACCCTCCTCCCTTAATTGTTTGGATACCCCTTGTCGATACAGCTTCAAGACCCTGTTTGCCGGCTTGCTAGCATTTAATTGCACCGAAACAAATCACTAACCCGCCCTTACGGAGCCGTGATGCCGAAACGCCAAACTCAGGTACACCTAAAATCAGTATATATAAGTAATTCGCCAAATGCAATATCTCTATAAAACAAGATCAATTAACCACCGAAGTCACCCAACCCTGTGAGAGTTTTTTTAAGTTCGGGGGCCCCGATAGATCAATGGACATCTCGGCCCACACCCAGCTTTAAAAAGTCCCCCAAGATTGGGGGATTAGGGGGTTGATAGAGTCTATTTCAGCAGTCTCTATTGACACGCAATGGGTATACGTAATAACATCACCATAGCAATTGATACGCGAATTTCCAGAAACAAATATAGATGATGGGAGATTAATAATGTACGAGAAAATACTTGTCCCCCTGGACGGGTCGGATCTGGCCGAGATTGCCCTACCCTACGCTGAAGTGTTAGCGGGAGCATTGGGTTGTGAGATCACATTGATACATGTTTCTGAATCAGCAGATGAGAAATATGAAAATATGCACCAGTTGTACGTTGAGAAAATTGTCGAGGCCACAAGACAGGGTGCTGAAAGGTGCCGAAAAAATAAGCGCGCCAAGAAAATTAAAGTAAGCTCAGTCCATCTTACGGGCCACGTTGCGGAGCAGATTGTGGACTATGCAGACAAGGAGAATATTGGCCTAATCGTGATGACGACGCACGGCAGGTCCGGTATCAGGCGGTGGATACTGGGAAACGTGGCCGCCAAGGTGGTTAGGGCTACAGACAAGCCAATAGCACTTATCAGGGCCAAGGACACACTTCCGGAAGCGTGTGCGGAGCGTAAATTAAATAAGCTACTCGTTCCCCTGGATGGCTCAAAGGCAAGTGAAGTAGTAATTCCCCATGTAAGTGAGCTTGCCTCAAAGTTAAAAGCGGAAGTCGTCCTCTTCCAGGTAGTGGCACCTTCCTACTTCGTTTACGCCATACCGGGAGAGGCTGTCCTGCAGCCCCACAGCCCGGAGGATTTGCAGAATATGATAGAACATTCCAAATTCTATCTGGATAAAGTGGGTGCCGAATTTAGGGACAAAGGAATCGAAACTACATCCGAGGTTGGAATTGGGGGCCCAGCCGAAGAAATTATCAGGATTGCTGATGAAATGCATGTCGATATGGTGGCTATGTCAACACATGGGCATTCAAGTATTAGTCTCTGGGCATTCGGCAGCAACGCAGACAAAGTTTTACATGCAGGGAATACTCCAGTCCTGCTGGTGAGAACGTAAAGCGCCACTCCATCTTGGTAAAGCAAAGTTCTTATAGCCCAGGGTTTGGAAACTATCCTGTCCCCAGTAATGTACCGTCTTGCTCTGCAATTGGTCAAAGATGATCTCATACATATAAATCTTCTTATACTGAAGTTCCCATTCGTAATATAGATTGATCAACATATACCAATACGCTTCGGGTATACGTAGTGAGACCGCTGAAAAAGTGCTGCAGGATACCTCCTGTCGGGGGTCTGGGGGTGTCCACCCAGCTATAAAAACTCCTCCAAGATTGGGGGATTAGGGGGTTGATTTAGACTATTTCAGCATCCTCTAAATACTGCGCTTTAGCATTTTAGCCCTGTTTAAGATCCAGTTCAGTGATTTGGAGTAGGTTTTCCGCTATCGTTTTCCGCCATCGCAAAGACCCTCGATATGATATCCCCAAGTGCTATCACGTTAGGTAGTTGCACTTCTTCTCAGATCTATAGCACCCTTGTCTGACTTTTTACCCTATGTTAAAATGAAGAGTTACCAAATGCATTATCAATAGAGCTGTATTTATGCCACTGGATACAATTTTCGTTAAAGGGGCCCGAGAGCATAACCTTAAGAATATCGATGTCGCCATCCCCCGGGATAAGCTGGTGGTGATCACAGGCGTCTCAGGTTCAGGGAAGAGCTCTCTGGCCTTTGATACCATTTATGCCGAGGGGCAACGCCGTTATGTCGAATCACTCTCCGCCTATGCCCGCCAGTTCCTCGGTCGCATAGAGAAACCCGATGTGGACTATATCGAGGGGCTCAGCCCGGCAATCTCTATCGATCAGAAAGGGCCAAGCAGAAATCCACGTTCCACTGTAGGCACCGTAACCGAAGTCTATGACTATCTAAGGCTGCTTTTTGCTCGAGTGGGTCACCCCCACTGTCCCAATTGCGGAAGAGAGATCTCCCAGCAGACGGTACAGCAAATCGTCGATGCTCTGCTGAAACTTCCCACTGAGTCTGCAATTATGATCATGGCTCCCTTGATCAAGGACCGTAAAGGAGAGCATCAGGGGGTATTTGACGACCTGAGAAAAGCAGGTTATGTGCGGGTAAGGGTCGATGGTAATATATATGACCTCGCTGAGGATTTCGATCTGGACAGATACAAGCAGCATACCATTGAGGCAGTGGTCGATAGGCTTATCATCGAGGGTAGTGACCAAAGAGGTCGCCTCGCTGATTCCGTGGAAACCGCGCTCAAGCTGGGAGGTGGGGTGGTGCTGGTCAAGGTCATCGATGCTGAGGAGTTTCTCTTCTCAGAACACTTTGCCTGTGTGCGCTGCGGAATAAGCCTGGGTGAGATCGAACCCCGAACCTTCAGCTTCAATAGCCCTCACGGTGCCTGCCCTTCATGCACCGGGCTTGGGGTCAAGATGGAGATCGACCCCGAATTGGCCCTTCCCAACAAGAAGCTATCAATTGCTGAAGGGGCAATCCGGCCCTGGACCCGAGCAAGCTCCATGAGCCCCTGGTATACAAGCATGCTGGAATCCATAGCCCGTAAATACGGATTCTCTATTGATGTACCGGTTAAGAACCTAACTCCGGAACAACTTAATGTTGTCCTCTACGGCAGTGGCAGCCAGTTAGTGACATTAAAGCATGAGACGCAGCTCGGGCGAACCTACCAGTATGACAGCACATTCGAGGGTGTGATTCCTAACCTTGAGCGGCGTTTCCGCGAGACCGAGTCCGAATATATACGTACTGAAATAGAGCGTTATATGACATCGCATCCCTGCGCTGACTGTCATGGGCAGAGACTCAAGGCCGAGTCCTTGGCGGTAACCATTGGGAATAAAAACATCGCTCAGGTGAGTGCCATGTCTATTAATCAGGCATTGACATGGCTCGGAAAGCTCAGCGGCGACAGTAAGGTAGAGCCACTACTCAGTGAGCGCGAATCACTCATCGGCCACCAGATCCTCAAGGAAATCAGTTCCCGCCTTGGCTTCTTGAAAGACGTAGGGCTTGATTATCTCGCTATCGACCGTGGATCAAGCACACTCTCTGGTGGTGAGGCACAGCGCATTCGCCTGGCTACCCAGATTGGAAGCGGACTTATGGGGGTGCTCTATATATGCGACGAGCCTACGGTGGGACTCCATCCCGCCGACGACCATCGCCTTATCGAGACGCTGAAGAAGCTAAGGGCTCTGGGTAACACTATCATCGTAGTAGAGCACGATGAGGCGATGATGCGCGCCGCCGACTACATCATCGACATGGGTCCCGGCGCCGGGGAGAATGGCGGGAAGGTTGTAGCCACGGGAACTATCACCGATATTATGGAGTGTCACGGTTCCAGCACCGGTGATTACCTCAGCGGACGAAAGGAGATTTCACTCCCTGAAGCGCGCCGCCCTGGCTCAGGGAATAGCCTTCTCATCAGGGGTGCCCGTCAGAACAACCTCAAGGATATCGATGTCCCCATTCCCCTCGGGAGATTCGTCTGTATCACGGGGGTATCAGGTTCGGGCAAGAGCACACTCATAGACGAGATCCTTTATAAGAAGCTGGCCCAGATATTTTATAAGGCAAAGGACCGGCCCGGCGATTGTGACGGCATCGAGGGGTTAGAGCACATTGATAAGGTAGTCAATATCGACCAGTCGCCTATCGGGCGCACCCCGCGCTCCAACCCGGCAACCTATACAGGCACCTTCACCCCGATTCGGGAGCTATTCGCTACCGTGCCCGGGGCTCGTATGCTTGGCTATAAGCCAGGGCGTTTTTCTTTCAATGTCAAAGGAGGACGTTGCGAAGCTTGCAGTGGAGAAGGCTATATCCGGATAGAGATGCAATTTCTACCCGATGTCACCGTACCCTGTGACGTTTGCAACGGGAAGCGCTACAATCGCGAGGCGCTTGAGATCCGGTTCAAGGGGAGGAATATCGCTGAGATCCTGGAGATGAGCGTTGCAGAGGCTGCTTCTTTCTTTGAGCATTTTCCAAAGGTGAGAAGCAAGCTGGAGACACTTGAGAATGTTGGACTGGGCTATATCAAGCTGGGGCAGCCGGCAACCACCCTCTCTGGAGGCGAGGCGCAACGGGTAAAGCTCGCCACAGAGCTTTCCAAGCGCTCTACAGGAAAAACGCTATATATACTCGATGAGCCGACTACCGGACTTTCCTTCGAGGATGCCGCCGCATTGCTTCGGGTGCTCCATCGTCTAGTCGATGGGGGCAACACAGTAATACTCATCGAGCACCACCTTGATCTGATCAAGAACGCCGACTATATCATTGACCTCGGTCCCGGCGCGGGCGATCGCGGGGGGTACATCATCGCCACGGGCACGCCGGAGGAGATCGCTATGGAAGCTGGTTCACTTACCGGGCAATACCTTAAGATAGTACTGGCGAAACACGCCGATAGGCTGGAAGCGGTTCAGACATGAGTAGATTTAAGGTAGTCAGAGATACAGGACAACCTGGCTCGCAGATCACGAACATCAACTTTAATAAAAGGACATATACCGTCAGTGAGTTATTTACGGATATATTCTTCTTCGCAAATCCAAAGAGCCGGGGTTGTAGAAATAATTAGGTAAAATATGAGTTTTAATATATGGCTGTTATGTAATCTTACATCGAGAAGCTACGATAAAGAGACATGGAAATGAGTATCGCCTGGCAGCAAGAGCTGATTGAACTATTCCGTGGAGTGCCGATAGCAAGATTTTTTGGCATGTCCCTTTCGTATGATGAGCAAGGACACGCTTATATTCATCTCCCGTATAATCCAAACCTCGATCACGCATTGAAGGGTATTCATGGAGGAGCAATAGCTACCATGCTAGACAATGCAGGTTGGTTTGCGGTGGCTGCTCAAAATGAAGGGGTTTGGATTGCTACAAGCGAATTCAAGGTTCACTTATTGAATCCGGTGAAAGAAATCGAACTACACGCCGAGGGATGGGTAGTCAAGGCTGGCAAGCGCATATCGGTAGCTGAAATGCGAGTATCATCTTCCAGTGGAGAGCTTGTTGCCATTGGAACGGGAACCTATATTCCGTTAGATGGTGTTCCAATAGGCGAAAATACTCGATGATTTTTACACTCGCAATAGTACCTGGAAGTATGTCTGTGTCCAGCATTGCCTGCCCAAATACTTCGCAATTGGCAAATCCCAGGTCCTCTATTGCTTCTTCACTGGGAAGCAGACCTCGGTTAGCAGTTCCTGCGGTGGTGTCTTATCCGGATCGGTAAGGTATATCTCCTCGCCCGGTCCCACAATCTGGTATCCGTTCTCCATGATCCACCCCACAAGTGCGCCCCATGTTTCCCCTACCTGGTCGAAGGGTCCCCTGTGCATGGTAGAGGCGACTTCTGCCTCTTCAACTTTTTTAACACCCAGACCTCGTTCATCCGGACCACTTTGGTCCACCTCGCCCGCTATGGGGCTTCGAAGTTCCCATAACAGTTCCGCATCAGGAACCTGTCCCGGAGCGTTGAAATATACTCCTATCGGCGGGCCTGAGGGAACATAGCCTTTCTCACCGATCCAGCCGTAGAGCTTGCTAAATGTTTCGCCTATCAGGCTATAAGGGCCCCTTCATTGAGACGAATGCAACTGTCATCGGCTCTGTTTTTTTTAGAGTTACCTCGATTGCCATCTCAACCTCCTCAAAGTAGTGTAAGTAAGATTAAGTGTAAAGCCGCCCCGCTGTCAACTGTCAAATCACCTCAATCATCGAACCCTCAGCCGTCTTGGTAACCTCAATGCGCTCATCGAAGGCATTCTTTAGCTCCTCTATGTGCGTAACGACTATAATTTTCTCAAAATCGTCTTGAATCGAGTTAATCGCCTCCACCAACCTCTCCCTGCCGCTGAGTCCTGGGAACCGAACCCCTTCGTCGATTATTAAAGTAGGCAGGGGCGCTCCGGAGCGCCGCGCCAGGAGTTTTGAAAGCGCGATTCGTAGAGAGAGGTCGATGCGAAATGCCTCACCACCACTATACATCTCATATCGGCGTGTTCCTAGCTCGTCCGAAATATTTATATCGAGGGTTTCCACAGTTTCTTCCTTCTTGGTCTTGTGAGCTCGCTGCGTCTCCATTGTTATATTCATTCGATTATCGGTCATTCGTGCAAGCAGCCTGTTGGCCTCATCCTCGATCTCTGGGAGTGCCGTATCGATTATGAGTGTCTGGATCCCCTTCTTGCCAAAGGCAACGGCCAGCTCTTCGTATATTCTCTCTTCCTTGCAAACATTTTCAAGCTTGGCCAGCTTCTCCCCCCTATTCTTCTCCACTGAGGCCAGGTGATCGATCTTCTCCTGAACTGCCCCCAGCATCTGGCGTCCGTTTGCCTGCCGTCTCATTATCTCACTAAGGTTCCGCTCCGCGGTGCTCAGATTATCTTCCAGCTCCGGAAGGCTGATAAGCTCGGCGTTAAGAGAATCCCGACTACGGGTATCGGCCTCGAGAGTAGAGCGCCAGCGCCCAAGGTCATCCTCGGCCCTCTTCATAGCTGCCCGCTCTTTCGGCAGGGAGATTTCCGCCTCACTGCGGGCCTTCTCCAGCACCTCCGCTCTACGCTCCCACTGAGACCGCTCAGTCTTTATCGTCCTCTCCAGTTCATCTATCGCTCGCTTTAAGGCATTTAGCCCTGCTTCCAAGCGCCTTGCTTCATTCTCATTAACACGAAAGACTTCTTTCTTCTGCCGCCCTTCGTCATCGTATTTTGCCATTATGCTCCCTCTACCCTCGGCTCCGAGCTCCGTGCCACATAATGGGCAAGTTGCCTCATCCTGAGACAGCATGTCAAGCTTCCCCTTGAGATCCTTCATCTCTTGCTTCAAATGTGTATTGGTTGATGTGAGATAGTGGATTCGACTGGAGGCCTGTTGGGCCTCATCCCTCTTTTCGCCCAGTTCCTCTTCCCGCTTGACCAGCTCACCGAGACAACTATGAACTTTAGCCGTTTCATCATCGTAGCCAGCGAGCACCTTTTCATATTCTCCCACCCGCTGGCCGTGATCTCTAACCTGATTGTCAAAGGAGGTTATCGCTTCCCCAGACTGTTTAATGCGCCTTTCTATCTCCTCCAGCTGCTCTTTCCTTAAATCCAGTTCGTTCTTCTGCTTCTTCAAAGCGTTGGCCTTGTCCTCCCACCCCCTCTGTTCCTGCTCTACATCGGCGATAGCTTCTATCACCTCGCTTAGCTGAGTTTTATACTCCCCTTTATGTGCCAGCTCATCATCTATATTCTTGATTGAACTCTCCAGGTCCTTTTTATCCCGCTGCCTCTGTTTCGCATAAAGTTTTGCCCGCTCTTCCAGCTTATCGTAAAGAGATAGACCAAGGATATCGGCCAGGATCTCCTTGCGTTTATAAGGCTCCTTCTTGGTAAACTCGTCGGCGCGACCCTGGAGCAAGAATGCGCTATTGATAAATGTGTCATAATCCATGTGCAGCATTTTCTCGATCTCTCGCTGCGTCTCACGAACGCTATTTCCGCTGATCGATCTGAAGCCTTGATCCGTAGCTTGCTGAAGCTCCAGTAAGGTCTTACCTGCACCACGAACCTTAGGTTTTGACCGCTTGCGGAGCACCCTATAACGCTCCTGGCCTCTTTGCAAGATAGCGAATTCGAACTCCACCTCCATCTCTGTCCTTCCCAGGTATATCAGCTCATCATCAGTTTTCGCCCGCGCCTTTCCCCAGATTGCCCAGGTCATCGCGTCGAGTAGCGCCGACTTCCCATTACCATTGTCCCCGCAAAGACATGCCACATGAAGTCCCTCGAAGGAGAGTTCCGCCTCCCGATAGCACATGAAGTTTCTCAGCGCAAGCCTAATGGGGATCATCTATCATCTCCTATAATATCGGTTTCACTATATCGAATTTTATTATATATGAGACCCCTGAAAAAGAGGTGCCGGATACTTCCTGCAGGGGGTCTGGGGGTGTCCCCCAGCTTAATAAGTCCCCCAAGATTGGGGGATTAGTGAGTTGATTGAGACTATTTCAGCAATCTCTACAGGGTAGTATTTACCTGCTTGTGACATCTCCACCCTCGTCCCAGGCGATGAAACGCAAATCTCAGTGCATTTCGTAGTTATTGTACCATAACCAATCCAAGGGGTTATTGCTTGATTATTAGCATTATTTTAATTAGAATGGTGCTTGTCAGAGGTGGCTTATGTTCGATGTTTTATCGGAGAGACTCGGTAGCGTTTTTAAGCGGCTAGGGGGCAGGGGCCAGCTTAAAGAAAGTGATATAGATGAAGCGCTGCGGGAGGTTAGACTGGCGCTCCTGGAAGCTGATGTTAGCTTTAAGGTGGTTAAAGACTTTATCGTCAGATTGAGGGAGCACGTCCTGGTAAGCGAGGTGCTGGAGAGCCTTACTCCAGCGCAGCAGGTGATCAAAATAGTCAATGAAGAGCTTACCTCCATTTTAGGGGGAGCTCCCAGCCACCTGGTACAGGCCAGTCGTCCCCCAACAATAGTAATGCTCGTCGGACTTCAAGGCTCAGGGAAAACGACTACCGCTGCAAAGCTCGCGCTTCACCTGAAGAGTTCAGGACAGCGACCACTGCTTGTTGCCGCTGACCTTCGCCGACCTGCTGCTGTCGAACAGCTCGTCACACTTGGAAACGAGCTCGAGGTCCCAGTCTACCGTGAGGATACAAAACCTGTCTCCGTTTGTGCCCATGCCCTAAAGTATGCCAGAGAAATTGCCGCTTCCTGGATCATTGCCGACACGGGTGGGCGTCTCCATATCGACGAGGCTATGATGAAGGAAGCGGCAGAGATTAAGAGGGAGCTCAAGCCCGATGAGGTGTTACTGGTTGTAGATGCGATGACCGGCCAGGATGCGGTACGTGCCGCTGAGGAGTTCCATACTACATTGGGGCTCACCGGGCTCATCCTTTCCAAGATGGATGGCGATGCCCGGGGTGGAGCTGCCCTCTCAATTAAAGCGATCACCGGGGTACCGGTTAAATTTATCGGTACCGGCGAGAAAATGGATGCACTGGAAACCTTTTACCCCGACCGTTTAGCGTCGCGCATCCTGGGTATGGGTGATATGCTCACCCTGGTTGAAAGGGCTGAGAAAACCTTTGATGAGGAACGTGCAAGGAAACTGGAGAAAAAGGTACGCCATGCTACCCTTGATCTGGAGGACTTTCTCGAGCAGCTTCGTGAGATGCAAAACATGGGATCCTTAAGCCAATTGGCAGAGATGATTCCTGGGTTCTCCTCCATTGCCCGCCGTAATCCGGACGCGGTGGATGATGGTAGATTACACAAGATAGAGGCCATCATTCTCTCCATGACCCCTCAAGAACGGCGCAACCCGGAGATTATAGATGGAAGCAGAAGGCGTCGCATTGCCCGGGGCAGCGGCACCACACCTCAGGACATCAATCAACTCCTAAACCAGTTCGGCCAGACCCGAAAGCTGATGAAGCAGATGGCGCGGGGGAGAGGTCCGGGGTCGATACTCCGCTGAAAGCCATTCTTTTACGAGCGTGATATTTATTTCACCTTGCTCGATAGTGACCTCCTGTAATGCCACATCGAGCTCATCCCATCGCTCCTCCATAGCACGCTCCAGAGCCGTCACCACGCTGTTGACCAGTGTCTTGGGGAATCGGAAGCCTACCGAAGTGAAGGCTCTCAATCTTTATATCAGGTCTCCCATCTTTGACACCTATAGTGGCCTCGATGGCCACCCATACATCAATTCGGAAATCGACCCTGGCTAAAGCCTGCACCAACCCCTCACTGAAGTAGATCTGCGGATGTTCCATCTCTACTGAGAGATTTCCATCTCTGGCAAGCTGGTCCAGCTTGGAGGTGGCCTCTTCCTCAGTGAGCTCCAGGGTCAACTCCTCACCACCATCAGCTTCATCGATCTGTAGCTCCAGCGTCTCCACCTTCTCATCCAGCCTAGCGGCTGATTCATCATTCGGCTTCACCCATGTTTTATCCCATTTCGGTGGTGGACCGGTAATTAAATATCCCAAAACGCCAGCTACAAGGAGCAGCATAGCGAATATTGTACCTAAGGCGACAAAAAATGTTCTAATTATGTTTCTATTCAATTTATTCCAGGTAATCCTTAAGCTTCCTCGAACGGCTGGGATGGCGCAGCTTTCTTAGCGCCTTGGCCTCAATCTGACGAATGCGCTCTCTGGTGACACCAAACTCGCGGCCTACCTCCTCCAACGTTCGGCTCCGCCCATCCTCGAGCCCGAATCTGAGTTGCAGTACCCGTCGCTCCCGGGCATTTAGTGAAAAGAGCACGTCGTCAATCTGTTCCTTAAGAAGTTGGTGGGATGCTGCATCGGGGGGTGGTAATGCGCTGCTATCCTCAATGAAGTCGCCGAGATGGCTATTCTCCTCCTCACCGATCGGGGTTTCAAGGGATACCGGCTCCTGGGATACTTTGATGATATCCCTCACCTTCTCCGGAGTGACTTCCATTCCATTCCCTATCTCCTCACTGGTGGGCTCCCGTCCATGTTCCTGAACCAGCCGGCGACTAATACGTAGCAGTTTATTGATGGTCTCAACCATATGGACGGGGATACGGATGGTACGCGCTTGGTCCGCAATGGAACGGGTAATCGCCTGCCTGATCCACCAGGTAGCATATGTGCTGAATTTATAGCCCTTGCGGTAATCGAACTTCTCCACCGCCCTGATCAACCCGATATTACCCTCCTGAATCAGGTCGAGAAGTGACATTCCCCTGCCTATGTACTTTTTGGCCACACTGACTACGAGACGAAGGTTAGCTTCGGTAAGGTGACTTGCTGCTTTAGCCTCTTCACTGGCGATTACCTCCATGTATGCAATAAATTCTTTCTCTTTATACCATACGGATATATGGAAATCAGGCTTATCTAGAAGAGCGTTTATCTCTGTTATTGTTTTACCCTCTATGGCCTCCAATATGCCCGGAGGCAAGAGACCGCTATCCAGTGCTAGTATTATCAACGCCTTGGATACAGTCGCACTTTCTTCGCCTGTTCTCTCGGCAATGGTCTCTGTTAATTTTGTATCAATTACATTGTCAATGGCATCACGAAACTTTGGGTCTGATATCCTTTCTACGAGACTCGCTGCTGGAGACAAGTCAAGCTCCTCCTCCAGTAAGGTGATAAGGTCAGTTGACTCACACAACCGCTCCAACATAGCGATCATGATATCAGTTGCCGATGGTGGAGTACCAGATCTGGAGAGCAAATCATTCCTGATCTTATTTATGTGTCTATCCCGCTCCATCTTGCTTGCCAGAACCCTCTCTTCGTGAAAGTTCAGGAGGGATACATTACCTATCTCCCTAAGATACATGCGAACCGGGTCGTCGATGATATCCGTCTCCTCAATTTCCAGCAAGGTGTCGTCCGCCACTACCTCGGTTTCAATCTCAGGCTTTGGTTCCTCCTCTTCCACCGATTCGGCAGCCTCGTGCTCAGGCCAGGCAGTGTGCGATTTACCGCCTCGCTCAACATAGGGCTACCCGAGAAAGCGGCAAAGAGATCTGCCAGCGACTCCAGGGTATGCTCCCGGCTAATTTCGGAGATACCCTCAGGATGTTCCACGTCCCGCTTCCGTTTCAGCAGCTTATCCGACGCCTCTTGATCTCCTGAAGTCATCGTTGTGCCCCTTTCCGTTCTCTGCTTGCTTTTTCAAACAGGTCTTTTAACTGAGCCGTTGGTTCCAGAGCCTTTTGGAGTATCGTTTCCACTGGCTCTTTTATCACGTTTTTATCGCCAGTAGACTCTGCCTCTAAAAGTAGTATCTCCTCCAGTGCCTTGAGCCTCCTCAGATGTTGCTCCCCCAGGCGGCTGGTGCAGTCGTCAAAGGCGACCTCTGTTTCTCGCTCGCTTGCTGGTGGCAGTACCTTGCTAATCAAGTTATCGAGGTGCTCCTGTAGGCTGACATCAAGACCCTGGCGAATTCTCTCAAAGTCCTCGTCATCGGTAGCCTTTTTCCAGGCGAGGAAGATTTCATGGTTTTCCGTTCCTTCAAAATAATCGGCTGTAAGCGCCATACCCCGTTCATGTAGCACCGGGTTTTGCAGCAAGAGCGCTAGGCAGTATTCCTCGGGTAAGCGGCCAGTTACTTGGGTGATGGGAAGCGGCAACGCTTTACTCACTCGTTCCCTTGGCGTAGGTTTGAACCGTGCTGCCTTGCCAGCTAAGGTCTTTTGGTCCACCCCTACCAGTAGGCTGAGCCGTCTTAAATAAAGCTCTTCCTCGACACTATCTTCAATTGCGGAAACGAGAGGCAGGAGTTGCTCTATCGCTGCTGATTTCCCGTTCTCGTGACTAATATCTACTTTTGAGATAACCGCGTCAAAGAAGTAATCCATCACGGGTGATGCCTCTTCGACGAGCCTGTGCCACTCCTCTGGACCCTCCCTGATCACCTCATCGGGGTCCTTTTCCCCGCGGCAGACGAATGACCTTTCAGATTCCTCCCATCCACCTTGGATGTGGCACCCATCCAATCCCTCTCTCTATAGTCCTTCTGTTTACTTAATGACTGCCTTGCCACCTCCAGTCCGCGACGTGTCGCCTGTTCTCCGGCGGCATCTGCATCCAGTGCCAGGGCAATATTTCTTGTCAATCGCTTGATGATATCAATTTGTCTGTGAGTAAGTGCGGTGCCCATGGGAGCCACTACATTAGCTATGCCATATTGGTGGGCAGCAAGCACATCCATATATCCTTCTACGATGACGGCCAGGCCCTGCTCCCTTATCGCCGCCTTCGCGCGATCGATCCCGTAGAGCAGACCACTCTTGTCGAAGATCGCCGTCTGGGGAGAGTTAAGGTATTTGGGCATGGTGTCGTCTAGTACACGGGCACCAAAACCAACTGGTTTCCCCTCCACATTCCTGATGGGAATCATCAGTCGATTTCGAAATCTATCCCGGCTCCCTCCATCCTCCTTGACAATAACCACACCTGCACGCACCAGCTCATCCCTCTTGTAGCCTCTCCCCTCGAGATGTTGACACAAAGTGTCCCATTTATTGGGGCTGAATCCAAGCTCGAAACTACTGATCGTTTCCTTAGAAATGCCCCGCTTGTTTAGATAGCGCCTCGCTGTATCAGCGGCTTTAGCATTAAGTAACACATGATGATAATATTGAGCGGCCGCCTCGTTTATTAGGTATAGTCTTTCCGCCTCCAAGTCCGCAGCCTTTTCTTTTTGCTTTGCCACCAGGGTTACCCCAGCCCGCTCCGCCAGGAGCCTGAGAGACGCCCCGAAATCGATATTTTCCTTTTTCATTACAAATGAAAATATATCGCCGCCCGTACCACAACTGCCGAAGCAGTGCCAGGTACCACGCTCAGGGAAAACGAAAAATGAGGGGTCCTTCTCGGTATGAAAAGGGCATGCTGCCTTGAAATTACGCCCGGATTTCTGCAGGGTAACATAGTCTGAGACGACATCCACGATGTCCAATCTCTGTTTTATCTCATCGATAACGCTCATTTATTTAACCAATAAAATCCTATTTGGGAAAATACTAGCCTTTCGCTCATTTACCAGGCCTGCTAAGCTCATCCGACATTCTCAAGGCATAGTTATCGGTCATCCCGGCAATATAGTCCACCACTCTCCGTGTCACACTCTCGTTGCGAAGGTTATATTCATCGGGCAACTCCGCGTCGTGATCGATTAAGTGCTGGTAAAGAAAGCGTACCGTCTCCCTGGCTCGCTCCGACTCGCCCCTAGTTTTATTATACACCTTTTCAAAAAGGAACCGGCGCAGTGTATTTGCTGCCTTCCGGGTCACGGGGCTCATGCCGATGCGCGGCTTTCCATTTTCTACCCCGGTTGCAGCCCAGGAGAAGCTTATGACATCCGATACCAGGGTGTTTATTCTCTCTGAATGGGAACTCCCCAGAACGGCTACTGCCTGACGGGGAAGGACATCCTCGCTGATAATGCCTGCCCTCACCGCATCGCCGATGTCATGGTTGATATAGGCGACGATATCCGCAATCTTGCAAACCTGACCCTCAAGCGTATCCACCGATCCCCATTCCTCACTCAGAATGTCTGCTCCGCTCTTTGAGTGCTTCAGGATACCATCCCGCACCTCCCAGGTCAGGTTGAGTCCCTGTCCATCCCTTTCCAGGAGGTCCACAACCCTCAGGCTTTGCTCGTTATGCCGGAACCCCTCGGGGTAAAGATTATCGAGCACATCTTCTCCCACATGACCGAATGGCGTATGACCCAGATCGTGGCCAAGGGAAATGGCCTCTGCGAGATCCTCGTTAAGATTTAAGGCACGAGTGATGGAGCGGGCGATCTGTGATACCTCCAGAGTATGAGTGAGCCTCGTCACATAGTGATCACCCAGAGGTGCGATAAATACCTGTGTCTTGTGCTTCAGGCGGCGGAATGCTTTACAATGGATAATACGATCGCGGTCGCGTTGAAACTCCGTCCGCATTGGACACGGCTCCTCAACACGCTGCCTGCCCCTGGATAGACGGCTCTTTGCGGCATAAGGAGATAAGTGCTCCTCCCTTTCCTCAAGCCTCTGGCGGATGTCATAATGAAGAATAGATAATGGCACTTATATGATTACCTTGCCTGTCTTTCTACGCAGGGGTCTGTTGTGTGTTGAGAAAATCATCGAGTGTTAGATCGTCGAAGCAGACACCGTCGGTTTCCGAGGGGAGTTTGCCTGTCGGACAGAGGCTGAAACACTCTCGACAACTCGCACATACTGTGGAAGCGATCTCCGGATGGAATACCACCCGGCGCTCGGTGCCTCTCCCCACAAACCCAATAGCATTCGCCTGCTTTATCTCACTGCAGTAGCGTACACACAGGCCACAAAGGATGCAATTGGTCTTCTCAGCCTCAAACCTGCGTTTCTCTACCCCGTATTGGCGAGCCAGGTCTTGTATTGCTTTCGCTGGAGAAGAGGCTAGCATTAGCTCTAGGAGCATCTTGCGAATCTTTATGACTTTTGGGGATTCTGTTTTTACTATTAAGCCATCCTCTACCAAATAGACACAGGAGGTTACCAGCCTGCTTCTGCCATTACGGGATAGCTCTACTGTACATATGCGGCAGGCGCCGTAAGGGGCTAGTTTCTCATGGTAGCAAAGTGTAGGAATATATATACCTGCGTCGCGGGCTGCTTCGAGAATAGTCGCACCCTCTTTCGCTGTGACCCCCCTATCGTTGATGGTTAAGGTGACTTTTTGTAATTTTTTCATTTCTGCGCCTTTTTTACACGCTTTACTTTAGTTCCTTGAGGAGGCGCTGCCGGAACGGGCTGGCCGGAAAGTTTCTCCACCGCAGCGAAACGTGGTGGGCAGACATCGAGGCATGTCCCGCATTTGGTGCACTTATCCTGGTCAATAACATGCACGATGTTCTTACCTCCCATGATCGCCCCCACCGGGCATTCGCGAAGGCAGATCTCGCAGGCCTGACACTGCTCCGGATTGATATAGTATGAGACAAGCGCTTTACAGACACCGGCAGGGCAACGCCTCTCCCTGATATGAGCTTCATACTCATCCTTAAAGTACCGTATAGTGCTCAGCACGGGGTTGGGAGCTGTTGTGCCAAGGGCACAAAGGGATGCATCTTGGACCACCTCGGATAGTTCCTCCAGAAGCTCGATGTCGCCTTCCTGGCCCTCACCGTCACAAATCCTATTCAATATATAGAGCATTTGCTTTATCCCTTCACGGCAGGGAATGCACTTGCCGCAGGACTCCTCAGTGAGAAAAGTTAGGAAATACCTGGCCACATCCACCATACAATCATCTTCATCCATTACAATCATGCCGCCGGAACCCATCATTGAGCCCACTTTGGCAAGCTCATCGAAATCCACCGGGATATCCAAAAGGCTTTCGGGTATGCACCCTCCCGACGGTCCACCAGTCTGAACCACCTTGAATTTCTTTCCGTGGCGAATGCCACCACCGATATCATATATAATTTCCCGTAGCGTCATCCCCATTGGCACTTCCACCAGCCCCGTATTGTTCACCTTGCCCACCAGTGAAAAAATCTTGGTACCCTTGCTCCCCTCTGTGCCAATGCTAGCAAACCAATCCGCACCCCGGCTTATTATCAGGGGTACATTGGCCCAAGTCTCTACGTTATTGAGATTGCTGGGTTTATCCCCGATCCCGCTAACTGCGGTGCGGGTATACTTTGGCCGTGGCTCCCCTACCTTCCCCTCAATGGCGTTCATCAAAGCACTGGATTCCCCGGAGACAAAGGCTCCGGCTCCGCGGTGCACTGTGACATCGAAATTGAATCTTGATCCGAGAATATTTTCACCCAGGATACCGTATTCCCGCGCCTGATTCAGGGCAATAGAGAGATTCTCTATAGCGAGGGGGTACTCCTGACGCACATATACATAGCCCTTATGAGAACCAATTGCGTAGGCGCCGATGATGAGACCTTCCAGTACACTATGGGGGTTTCCCTCAAGCAGGCTCCGGTCCATGTAGGCACCAGGATCACCTTCATCGGCATTGACAATGACATACTTTGTTTCGCCTGGTGCGTTACGGGTGGTCTCCCATTTCATGCCGGCGGGGAAACCACCACCCCCCCTGCCCCTCAGATTCGCCTGTTTTACCATTTGCATCACATCATCAGGGTTCATTTCGAAGAGGGCCTTTGTCAGGGCAGAATAACCGCCCAGGGCAATATAATCGTCGATGTTCTTGGGGTCAATTAGCCGGTTGTTTCCAAATACAATCCGCGTCTGATATTTGTAAAACGGTATCTCACCCTCATGGACTACCTTTTCACCATTACCATCCTTGTATAGTAGTCGGTCAACCAACCCGTTCCCCATCAGGTTGTTGATACGATCTCCGGGACATCGTCTGGCTTAACTCCAAGATAACAAATCTCCTCCGGGAAGATAACTACTATTGGTCCCCGCTCACAAAAACCATGGCATCCGGTGCGCCTGATATCCACCTTACCTTCGAGGCCATTACTTTTAATCTCTTCAACAAAGGCCAATGCAGTCTTTTCGCTAGCATAGGCATGGCAAGCCGTGCCCGAGCAGATAGTAACGCAATGTCTGCTTGAGTCTCTCAGGGAAATTATCTGTTGCCTTTTATTCTGTAAGTCAGCAGGCGACTTTAATCGCACAATGACTCCTCCTAATCGCAGTCTGCAATTATCTTTTCAATTTCTTTCGCGGAGGGTTTGCCATAATATTCACCATCAACTACCATCACCGGTCCCAGGGCGCAACAACCGAGGCAATTTACCGTTTTTAGGGTATACTTACGGTTCGCGCTGGTTTCCCCCGGAAATATGTTTAGCGTATCCGTCACCCGGTCCAGAAGACGGGGAGCGCCACGCACATGGCAGGCTGTACCCAGGCATACCGATACGGTATGGCGCCCCTGAGGAATCAGGCTGAAAGCCTTATAAAAGGTAGCTATATGGTAGATCTGACTAATCGGGATTCCCAATTTCTGGCTCAGACTTACCAGCGCTGGCCTGGGAAGCCACCGGTTCTCCCGCTGGATCTCAAGTAACATCTGGATCAAGGCGCTTTGGTCCCCTTGATACTTAGCTATAATCTGGTTTATATTGCTCAGCTTCTTAGTCATCTTCCTCTTATCTATAGCTAGCTTCTATTGATTCACGAATAAGGCCACCATAAAATTCAAATGGGTTTTCCCTGAGATAGATGAGCTATGTGACTACTTTCTTCTCTATATTAGCTATTATATCCCTGGTACTCTCTATTGCATCAGGGCTCGCCGAAACAGAGGTGATTCCCCATTCCACCAGCTTCTCGGTCAGCTCCGGATAAACCGAAGGTGCTTGCCCGCATATAGAGGCGGTAATCCCTCTCTTTATCGACGTTTTGATCGCTTTCTCCAGTGCTAACATCACCGCCTCGTTTCGCTCATCGAATGTCTCTCCAAACTTCGGGTTATCGCGATCGATCCCGAGGATGAGCTGAGTCAGGTCGTTAGAGCCGATGGATATACCATCTATGCCTGTATCGATGAACTTATCTATGAGGAAGATATTGGAAGGCACCTCAACCATCATCCAAATCTTGAAGTCCTTGGATGAGCTAAGCCCTTCGCTCTTCAATACGCTCATCAAATGCGTCATCTCTTCAACCGTTCTTACAAAGGGGATCATCACCCAGAGATTCTTATAGTTTTCCCTCACCCGCTTGACCATCTCTATCTCCATATTGAAGAGATCGGCTTCCTTCACATAGCGGGAGCACCCCCGGTAGCCAAGCATGGGGTTCTCCTCGATAGCCTCATATTTCTCCCCGCCTGTGAGATTTCTATATTCATTGGTCTTAAAATCCGTAGTGCGGTAAACCACCGGGCGAGGGTGAAAACCCTTAGCGAAAGTAGTAACACCTTCAGTGAGTTTATCTACGAAAATTTTCCCTCTCCCCTGGTTGATCATATAACGAGGATGCTCACCTATTTGTGCGATTATAAACTCGGCACGAAGCAGACCCACACCATCGACATGTTGACTGGCAACCCTTTCCACCAGCTCCGGATCGGCCAAATTAACATAAACCTTTGTTTTTGTCTTAACTGGTGCTTTGCTGGTAACAGACGCCGTCTTACGCATAACAGTAGCAAGCTTACCATCAAAGACCTTCCCCTCGGAGCCATCCACGGTAATCACATTCTCGACCTGCAATACCTGTGTAGCATTCTCCGTCCCCACGACGCATGGGACGCCCAGCTCCCTACTAACAATGGCAGCATGGCACGTCCTACCACCTCTATCGGTTACAATTGCCGCTGCTCTCTTCATCGCAGGCACGAAATCAGGGGTAGTCATCTCGGAAACAAGTACATCGCCTACCAAAATCTTACCGATCTCGGATGGTTGTCGAATTATCCTGGTCGGTCCGTAGCCAACACCGGGGCTGGCAGGGGAACCAGTCAGCAGGGGCTTCGTTGTCTTGTCCAATATCTCCAGCTGCGTCGCTTTTTCCTTTATCGTAGTAACGGGACGGGTTTGTACAATAAATATTGAGCCTCCATCTTTAGCCCATTCGATATCCTGAGGGAAAGAGTACCGGTCTTCGAGCTTTTTACCTATCTTTGCCAGCGCTATGATATCCTTATCGGACAATTTCTGTAGCGCTTGTTTAGCATCAGGGATGGCCACTCTGATATTCGCTTTCTCGAGATCCTTTCCTCCTCTGGAATTGCGCACCAGTTTCCATTCCTGCTGGACGATTTTTTTGTCGACGATCTTTAGCCCTTTTTTCTCCAACATATAGAGGTCAGGGTTCACCTCCCCTGAAACAATAGCCTCACCCAAGCCATAAATCGCCTCAATAACAATTTTTCCTTTATCGCTGGTAACCGGATCCAGGGTGAACATGACACCCGAAATCTTCGACTGCACCATCCGCTGCACCGGTACTGCAATGCCAACAGCGAGGTGGTCAAAGCCCTGATGGGCTCGATAAAAAATTGCCCTCGGCTCAAAGAGGGATGCCCAGCAACCATGCACCGCGGCAATAACCTCCTCTTCGCCTTTTACATTAAGGAAGGTTCTCTGCTGACCGGCAAATGATGCCTCAGGCAGGTCCTCGGCTGTGGCTGAGGAGCGCACTGCTACCAGACCGCCGCCCATCTCCCTATAAGCTCGTGCGATTTCCTCGGAGATCTCTTCAGGCATAGACGCTGTATTTAGTAAAAACTTGATTTCTAATGCAACATCCTGAAGTTTATCATTATCATTGGGATCTAAAGACGAGAGCAGATTTCTAATTTTATCGGTGAGTTTTGTCTTGGTGAGTTTTGATTTTTCCAGGAAATAAAAATAACTTTGGGCGGTAACTATAAAACCCGGGGGCACTGGAATTCCAGCCCTGGTCATCTCTCCCAGGTTTGCCCCCTTACCACCGACCTGGGATATGTCGTCTTTACCTACATCTTCAAACCATACTATCTTAGGGTCATTGTTCATAAATGAGGCTCTCCTTTTTTTAGGCTTGGCAGGTCGTAATTATACCATATAAAGGCTCCTTTTTGAACCTCTATACATCGATAGCCGGGCTAACATACCTTTAAACGTAGAGACTAACTCCAGACCAGCTTGTCGGGCTCGCTAACCAGCTTCCGCTCTTTAGCTAGTTGTCGAATCCTGAGCAGGGTCATGTTAACCTCCGGGGTAAGGAGGGACCAATCCGGTCCCCGAGGGGATCCAGTAGGGAGAATTGATTCGCGTCACCTTCATATCTTTAGCGTTTAAATAGATGCCAAATTTTTCTGTGACGTTTTGTTCCATGGTCCGTTTCCTTTCAACCACGTTGCTCTAGTATTAGGTATAATCGGGGATGGAAACTGCAAATATCACACGCTACATTTTTCAGCAGCCTTTTCCATCTTCATAATACCCTCGATAGCTTTGCGGGAGAAGAACAGCAATCCGCTCCATAATAAAATCCGTGGCCGTTTCTAAATGGGCCTTGGTCAACCTGCCATCTATAGAGGGCAGTTTGAATGGCTCTCCGATACTTATGGTTAAAGTACGACGGCGAAATACGACGGTAATACCATCAATTTTTTCGGTCCCTGTAATACCTACTGGTAGTATCGTGGCCCCTTTTCGTAGGGCGATGAGCGCGGTACCCGTCAAGCCCTGCTGCATCTGAGCTGTGGCACTCCGCATCGACTCAGGGAACATCCCCACTACCTGATCATCATTTAATAGCTGCTCGGCACGGCGGAGTGCTTCCCTATCGAATACGCCGCGTCGTACCGGAAAAGCCCGCCAGCCACGCACCAGCGGGCCAAGTAACGGATTCTGAAATAGTTCCTCCTTGGCCATGAATACAATCCTTCGGTGAATACTGGCCGAAAGCAGAGGAGGATCAACGATACTGAGATGATTGGCCACCACTATCAAAGGTCCCCGGGAAGGTATGTTCTCCTTTCCCTTGATCTTCCAGCGGAAAAGAAGCAGGAGCAGGAGCTTAATAATCATTGTGCCCGTGAAGTAGAACCAGGGCAATAGTTTCCCTCCAGAATATCTGAAATCTCAACCATCTGGGCAATGATAGATATCTATGGCGTTAGCCTAGTGTGTAATTATATCTTAAGCGGGGGAAGCAAGGCAATTATTTTCTCCTTTGCCTGATACCCAACCAGAAAATGAGGGCAAAGAAAGCTAAGGATATCGCGATAGCAATAGCGCGTATAGCAACTCCAGAGTGAGCCAGGGATTCCTGAGGCGGCGGAGTTGTGCCCTCAGGGGGTCGGACTGCCGGGAGGGGTGCTTGTGGGCATCGCTGTCGTAGTAATAGTTGGTGTAGCGGTGGGACTCGCTGTTGGCGTAGGCATTGGGGTTATAGTAGGCGTTGGTGTGAGTGCGGGCGAAGCCAAACCATAACCAGGGGTTGGGTTTGGGTTATCCACAAAGTCGCTGGCCTGGTCGGTATCCAGGCCAGCAGGTTGGCGCTCCAGGGAATGGCCTGCAGCTACATCCTGACAAGGCGGCAGCATTATGGTGTCATTATCACCATAGGAGAGGGCATCGATAATAGTTGCAATGCTGTCCTCAAGTATGAGACGGTCTCCCTTATTGCTCAATCCATTGCCAATACATCCATCCTCTATGAAGACTATGGTGCCGATGAAGTCGGGGAAGTTGGTATAAAAGTCCTGCGTGGCGGCGATCACCGCAAAACCGTGGGGGAGCAGGGTTAATGAGGGGATTGGGTCTTTACCACGATTATCGCTGATTCTCCAGCCCTCAAGTGTAATAGGATCATTTGTGCAGTTATATAGCTCTACCCACTCGAAGGGTGCATCCGTGTACGGTTGTGTGGCATCATATTGAACCTCGTTAATCACCACGTCGCCTATGTTTGCAGTCGTGCCGGTGGGGATTGGGCTCGGAGTTAGTGTTGGTAAGGATGTAGACGTAGGCGTTGGCGAGTGGTGTAGGTGTAGGTGTAGGCGTTGGGTAGGCGTTGGTGTAGGCGTTGGTGTAGGCGTAGGCGTTGGGGTCGGCGTGGGAGTGAGAGTAGGTGTAGGGGTTGGGAAATGAGTAGCCGTTGGCGTGGGTGTCGGTGTAGGAGTAGGAGTATGAGTTGGCGTAGGATTAGGTGTAAGTGGCGGAGGCGATACTTCTATGAAACTCATATCGTCAAAGTAAGCAGTGGCAGCGGCATCAGAGGCTGGTTCTAATATGGCCTCAGTCTTCGCTGATTGAGCACTGGGAGGGGCTATGGCGTCAGTAATTTCTAACAGTTGATATTCGTGGCTGTTACTCTCCAGAGGTAAGGAACTATGCTCGCCGATTTTCTCGCCAAAGCCGCCTTCACTGTCATACCATCGAACCCGCAATCGGATGGAGGTGATATTTGCATCGTCCTTCAAGGCGTAACCACAGAGGGTATAGGTTCCTCCTCCCTGTACGTCAACGATTTGATAAATATACTTAGTGTATGTATTGTCACTCTCGAAGGTAGCTGCATGGGCACCGTTACAGATAGGGGAATTAGTTGTGGAGAGGGTGCCACCGTAATTTGCCCAGCCAGTGGTTCCATCTTCAAAGCCACCGTTCACCAGCAACTCATCTAGCGCGGCGAAGGAAATGGGCCTGACCGCTAGCGATGCCATAACTATCACAGCAATAAAGAGGATAGCTAATCGAGAAGCTTTCTTTATTTTGGGGGGCTTGGGTAGAAACACTGATATATCTAACCGCTCTCATCACGTAAAGTCAAGCTCTATACATAATGAGGCCGCTGAAAAAGAGATGTAGGATACTTCCTGCAGGGGGACTGGGGGTGTCTCTCAGCAGTCTCATAATAGTCACGCTACAAAATCGCATTTAGCAGACCGCCCACAATCAGCGTGGCGATAAGCATTATCCCGATTGCCATAAACAGGCCCTTTGTGCCAAGCTCCCTGGCGAGTATTACGAAGGCAGCAATGCAGGGGAAGAACATCGTCAATACCACAGTGCCGACCACTAGTTGCGTGGCGCTCATTGACAGCGGGGCCAGCAGCCCGATAGCCACGTCCTTGCGGAAAAAACCAACCACCATAGCGACTACCGCATCATCGGGCAGCCCGAAAACCCCGCTTACCACGGGAGCAGCAAAATTGGCGATAGCGTCGAAAACCCCCAGATTGTAAAGAATGCCGATAGCAAAGATAGCTATCATAATTATTGGCAGGGCCTCTTTGAGAAAGCCATAGACCCGCATCCACAGTTTCGTTAATACCGCTCGCCAGGGGGGACGACGATAAGGGGGAATCTCAATGAGAAGCTCGGGGCTGAACCCCTTTACCATGCGATTGAGGATAAGGCCCAGGACAAGCCATACTATAAACAGTGTACCGTAGACCATCGCCACATATTGCACCCCCTCGGCTCCAACAAGGCCGATGATCATCGCCTGGGAAGCGGCACAGGGGATGGCTATGGAGATCAGCGTGGCGGCAATAAATCTCTCCCGTTTGCTCTCCAGGATGCGGGTAGCCATGATGGCCGGCACACAGCAGCCCAGCCCCAACATGGTGGGAATGATAGCATAGCCGTGCAGTCCCATGCGGTGCATAAGGTTGTCAAGGAGCACCGCCAAACGCGGGAGATAGCCCACATCCTCGAGCAGTCCCAATATCAGATAAAAGGCAAAGATGTAGGGCAACACGCGCCGAGCGGGATAAAAAGGCCGGTGGTCAGCACACCCAGAGACTGTACGAAATCTATCTCCCCATCGAACAGCCTACCGATAAGTATATCGTGCCAGAAACCGCTCGAGCCCAGGGCCACGCTCAGCTTCATCATTAAAGGTTCCCACAGGTTTTCGAAGATTGGCTCCGTTACATAGCTGATCAGGCCCTCTCCGATAAAGCGAATCACGAAGAAGGATGTGACGAGCACGACAGCTGCGATGGGAAGGCCGGTCAAGGGCTTGACGGAGGCATCCTGCAGGCGCTCCAGCCAGGTATGATGGTGATGGGTTATGGTTTGGACATGCTCAATAACATCGCCGACGGCGGCCCACCGTTCGTCATGGGTACGCTCGGGTAACCGAGGGGAGATAGCTTCGGGGATACGATTTATTAGTTCCTTAATCCCCTGCCCCGTTACAGCCACCGTGGGGATAACAGGCACCCCTAAACGCTCCTCCAATTTGGCGACATCGATGCTAATGCCCCGATGTTTGGTGTCATCCCAGATGTTTAGTGCTACGATAACGGGGATTTGTCTCTCCAGGAGTTCAAGGGTGAGGTAGAGATTACGCTCTAGATTAGTGGCATCCAGGACATTTATCACCAGGTCGCCATTACGAAGCATCTCTGAAGACACCTCCTCTGCCTTGGAGGTGGGCTCCAAGGGTGTAGGTGCCGGGTACATCGATAACCTCAACCTCCTCTTCACCCAGCTTCATATGACCTTTGGTAAATCCCACAGTTGTGCCCGGGGTAGTTGGAGGCGATTACCCTTGTTCCTGTGATTCGAGAGAAGAAGACGCTCTTACCTACATTGGGATTGCCCATTAAAAGTATTGTCTTTATCCCTGTAGGTAAACTGTCTTTCTCCTCTGACTGGGGAGACGAGCTCACGGATTTTCTCCGTCCACCTCAACCAATATCTTGCCCGCCATACGATATCCAATAGCAAGTTGTGATTGACCTACCTGTAGTGTTATCGGGCCCCGCATAAACATCCCGCTTACCTTGGTTATCCGCTTGCCCGGCCTGACGCCCAATGCGTGGAGGCGATCGGTAAGACCATGGCAGCCATGCCCACGGCCTCTTTCATGACCATATCCTCTCAGTATCTGTACTATTTTCCCCGATTGACCAGGCCGCATCTGGCACACCGTTATCTGCCTTTTTTCATTCACATCAGCCTTTTCAAATTGTGAGGTCTTTTGTTCCCGCTTCGTATTCAATAAATTATTCCCTATCCCTGCAGCATCGCTCGCAGTAACCCTCCATAGAAACCTCAGTATTCAGGACCTTGAAGCCGCTTTTACGGCTTATATGCTCCTTCATCTGCCTGGTTAATGGGTACTCAAACTCAACCACCCTGCCACAGCCTAAGCAGATTAAATGGTGATGCTTCCGTTTTCTCTTAACCTCATAATGGTGATGCTCCTCTGTAAAATGGCGCTCCTCCACCAGCCCCAGCTCCTTGAACAGGTTCAGGTTACGATAGACCGTAGCGAGACTAATACGCGGCTCCCGCTCCTTTGCCAGGCGATAGAGCTCATCTGCATCAAGATGACCTTCTGAATGACGTAATATGTCCAGAATTAACCTTCGTTGACTGGTGACCCGTTGCCCTGTTAATACTTTCATTTCTGCCATGATAATTTCCTATCCCGTTATTATTGTTAATGAGAATCACTCGCAATAATATTATAAGATGCCGCTATCAGCCTGTCAAGACATTAGAATC
>PVMK01120426.1_pt1 | contig 32471 bp, 31 predicted proteins | sample 1853481 | NCBI WGS metagenome assembly PVMK01 (sample SAMN08533507, study PRJNA380276) | Marine sediment metagenome, whole genome shotgun sequencing project.
CGGGTACATGAACGGACCTCCCGTTACGAAGAACCCAACGATCGAATAAATGAAATCCATGACTAAATCCTCCCGGATGTGACACTCATCTAACGCCTCCTGAAGCTATTTCTCCTTGGAGACGCGCATTGACGCAGAAGTCAACCTGATCTGGTAGTAATCGAGTTGCCTCTTGAATACTTCCCGGTCGACGGGTTTACGCCCGTCATCGAGGCCTCGAGAGACATCGAGCGTGTCGCCCAGCTCGGAACTCTTCCAGGGTACGATGACGAGAGACTTCGGAGCTTCGTCGTTTCCGACGATCGACATACCCGAGAGCAGCTTGTCATCGTTGTCGGCCGGACCTTCCCGCTGCGGCAGTGCCAGCAACGAGAAGGAAAGCCACACAGTAGAGAGTCGAACGCAACATGGTTCCTCCTATTCTCCTGCCCGATCGCGCAGATCGGCAATCCACATGTCGACAGCCTCGTCATCCGTTGCCGCCTGTCCGTACGCCTCGTAATGCTCTAGCGCGCACCCCAGATCGCCCAGATAAACGTCGCAGAGGATCGCGAGGTTTCGTCGTGCGAAGTGAAACTCCGGATGCACTTCGAGCGCGCTCTCGTAGCTCTTACGAGCACTCTCGAAGCGCCCCGTCTTCCGATAGAGAATTCCCAGCTCGTTGTGCGCGACGGGGTGGCGCGGATTGAGCTGCAAAGCTTTTTTGATGCTTTCTTCGGCGCGCTCGTGGTCACCGATCTGACCGTATGCGATTCCGAGATCGATGTGGAGAGAAGTCACGTGCGGCGCAGCTTCCGTCGCGTCGACCAGCAGGGCGATACCGCGGTCGTACTGCTCCTGTTCCAGTAAGCGCATGGCGCTCTTGAATTTGGCACGCACGCTGGCACTGACACTCACCTTCTCGGTGATGGTGAATCCGCTCTCGTCCTGGATCGCGACCGCCGAGGGGCGGGTCGTTCCAGAAGTCGAGCATGCAAAAAGACTCGCCACGCACGCGAGAACACAAATCTGCCTCAGTATCGCCGAGCGAATCATGAGCTCATCAAGTGACGACATGGTTCACCCTGCCCCCACGAGATCGACTACGTGATCTTCATGCACCGCATCAGCATCGGAGCCCGAGTTGGGCTCTAGCGAGGGCTCGTCCGATTCGGTCGCGCCATCGAGTGTCGTGCCTTCCGTTTCACTCCCGCGCACATGGGGTATTCGATACTGGTAGACGTCGAGCGAAGCGATCAGGCCACTGCTGGCTTCGAACTTCGCGTAGCGCCCGGGCACCAGCACCGCGAGTTCGCCGAGGCTCTTCTCGATCCAGGTGTTGTAGATCCCAGAAGCCATGAGCTCGAGGTTCTTTTCGTGGACTTCGATGGCCTTTTCTTCGAAGGGAAAGGCTTCCTCTTCGAGAACCAACTCGTAGTCTTGAAGCTCGGCCGGATCGAGATCCGCCGGGCGCTCCGATTCGATCATCGACTGGCCGAAATCGGAGTAGAGCTCTGCCATGTAGAACGTGGCGGCCGCCGTGACTTCGGCGACTTCGTAACCCACCAGACCGCTGAGTGCCTTCAGCGCCTCATCCATTCGCTGCTGCTTTTCCTGCAGATTCTGCTCAAAAGGCTGGGCCAGCTCGATCTCGCCGGAGCGGTGGAAGAGATCTTCCGAAAAGACCAGGGCCGAGCGCGCCGCGAGATAGCGGATGCGGTCGGTGCGCTCTTCTCCAGCGGCTTCGTCGATTGCGACGATGTTCTGCAGCTGCTCGCGATACGCCGCCTCGTCTTGGGTCGTTCGATAGATTTCGGCAATCGTGAAGCGCGTTTCGACGGCGATCTCGATCGGTTTGGGGAATTCATCGACGTAAGCCAGGTACACTGTCAGCGCGCGATCCGTCTCCTCGGAGTCCTCGTACAGCTCTCCCGCGAGAAGCATCGCCTCGCCGCGCAACTCAGCGTCATCGGCTTCCCGAGCGACTCGCTCGTACTCCTGGGCGGCGCGCGCGAGGTTCCCCTCTTCGCGGCGCACGGAGGCGATCTGCTTGGTGGCCTCGTGGTTCAGCTCGTGATCCGGATGAGTTTCCCGGAAGGCTTCCAATACCGCAGCGGCTCCGGCCCAATCCTCGAGACGGATGAGCGCGGCGCCGGCATCGTACTCGGCTGCCGGCCGGATCTCGGAGCTAGGGTGCAGCCTGCGTAATCCGTAGAAAATGATCGGCCGCAGAGCGGTAGTCCTCTGCGAGATTGGCTGCCTCGCCCTGCTTGTAGATCGCCGCCGCGAGGTTGTCGACGATCGTCTTCCGGGAATCGTCGTCTGCCAGGGTCATCTCGAGCACACGCTCGTAGGCCTGCTCGGCCTGCACGAAGCCGGCGATGTCGAAGAAGGAATGGGCGATGGCGACCCACGCTGAACGAAGGATGGAAGGATCTGCCTCCGGATAGGATTCGATCAACTTTTGCCCCGTGGCGATCGCGCGGTCGAATTTCTTCATGTCATACAGATCGTCGACGGCGGCAGCCCATCACGGTGGCGGCGTGTTCGTGATCGGGGAAGACATCCACGAAGCGCAGGGTGCTCGTCACCGCTTCACGCCTCGCGGCACTCTGTTCCGTGTCACTCGAGGCCTTTTCGTGCTCTCGGTGGGCGTAGATCGCCGCGTATCCGGCACCAGCGGCCTGTTCGTGCTCGGGATAGGCGTAAGCCGTGCGCTCGTACTCCCGCGCAGCCTCATCAAAGTTCTCGTTCTCGAGAAGAAGATCGGCCATCCGCTGATTGACAGCCGGAGCTTCCACGTCTTCGGGAAACGATGCGAAATACGCGCGGTACCAGCGGAGCGCTTCCTCGAAGTTCGCTGCCTTCTCTTCCGGAACCTCCGGCTCCTGATAGAGCGCGTGATAGTGGGTGGCCAGGTCTTCGAGGTCTCTCTTCAGGTAGTCCAGGACTTCAGGTGAATCGTCGACATCGAAGTGCCGCCAGTACTCCGACTGCAGGCCGTAGCTGGCTGCGAACTCCTTCTTCGACTCCAGCACCAGGATCGGGAAATCGCCCGCCTCGTAGATCTCCACGACCCGCATGCTGAAGTGGGGCGCGACCCGATCCAGCGGATGAAGTCCCCACGAATGTCTGGTAGGCGGCTGCAGCGTCGTTGTAGCGGAGCTTCTCGAGATAGAACTCGCCGAGGTGACTGTAGACGCGATCTTCGTAACTCCGGCGCCCGTTCGCAATGAAGTACTCCTCTACTGCCTCCGGACCACCGAGGTTGGAGAAGCTCAGGCTGATGACTCGATAGGTATCGGCAATCCGCCGCTCGGCGGCCTCGTCCTGTGATTGATCGAAGTCGTATCCGGTGGAGACCTTGTAGTCGAGCAGCGCGACATACTCGGTCAATGCCTCTTCGTGGAGCTCCTGCTTATAGAGCGCCCATCCGAGTTTGTACAAAGCCAGCTCGTAGTAGTAGGAGCTTGCACCCTTTTTCGTGATGGCCGAGTAGGCGTGTTCGGCCTCGAAGTAGTTCTTTCGAATGAAGAAGTATTCGGCGCGCCTGAACTGAACCTCGTCGATGTAGCGGGAGTGCGGATACTCTGCGATGAGGCGCTCGATCACATCGATCGCCTCATCGTTTCGACCCAACTCGTCGAATGCACGCGCCTTCTGGTAGAGGACCTGATCGTTGTGCCGGTAGTTGGGATAGGTTTCGAGGAGCTGGTCGTAGAGCTCGATCGCTTCCAGCGGGCCCGACCACGCCACCTTCTCCCCACCAGGCAATTCGAGATCGGTGCTCTGTTCGGGCTGGGGCATGCCGGCTTCGCTGGCCGCACGCCGTTCGAAGTCGCGCTCCGATTCCGAGTGGTCTGCAACGTCCGCGACCCGTTCGTGCTGCCGCGATTCGCTCTTGGCTTCGGCCTCGACCGCGCTCACTTCGGGAGCCGGAAGCTCTACGAGCGCCCCGCTGCCGTCTCCCAAGATCCCGAATTCCTTCTCGATCTTCAGGTCGGCCAGACGACGCATGGCTTCGGGGGTCAACGAGGACTCCGGTGCCTCCTCGAGAAAGCTCCGATAGCCGATCATGGCCTGATCCAGACCCTTCTCGATCCGCACTTCCGTCATATCAGGGCTCGACGCTGCGAAGTTCGGCAAGCGTGTACCGGTCGGGACTCGCGCAAGCGACGGCGAGTGTCGGAGCCAGGAGCCAGACTGTTCGAGTGCAACGCATCGCTTCCTCAGCCTCACCGCGCCTGTGCCTTCGCGGCGCGGTCATAGCTGTCCGCGAACGCGAAACGCGCCTGGTTCTGATAAGCCTCGAGTCGCTCTCGGCGCACAGTGAGCTCGTTGATCGCAACGCTCTCGAGGACGTGCCCTTGCTGGGCCATCAGCAGCTCCATGCGCTCGAGCGTCTCGCCTACGCGCATGCGAAGGCGGTTGATCGGGATCTCATATCCGACGTGGCTGTGCGTCGCGGCCTGGCGCGCTCTCACGAAGGCGTCGTACTGAGCCGTCAGCGTTTCCATGTCTTCATTCAGCTCGCGCAGATGATCGTGCGCCTCGGTCAAGCGCTGGTGATACTGCGTCTCCACGTTCCAGGTCAGAGCGCCCCTGAGCCGATCGATCCTCCGCTGAAGTACTTCCGCTTCGGGATCGTTCGAGTTCTGCAAGCCCGGTCTCGAACTGCTCGAGTCGGGCTTCGATTTGCCTCTCATCCGACGTCGCTAGCGCATTCGAATTCGGGACGATCAACATCTGCTGAAGCCGTTGATCGAGGTACTTGTGCTGCTCCTGTCGAAGGCGAACTTGCGCGTCGAGCGTTCGGAACTGACGATCGATCTCGGGCAGTAGCGGTTCGTAGTACGCCTGCCGCAGGCGAATGATGTCCTCGAAGGAGTCGAGGCTTCTCTGCCAGGACACGAGTTTCGAACGCAGGTCTTCGAGATCGAGATAATTCTGAAGCGCGGTCTGGAAATCGTGAGAAGCCATCAAGGTCAGCAGGTAGAAGGTCTCTGGCGCTTCCGGCAAGCTGCGAAGCCGAACCGCCCAATCCTTGTCCTGTCGGATCTCCTCCCGTGCCAGCGCCTCCAGAAACCCACCGAGCTGGATGCTCTCGATCGAAGCATTCACCTTGTCGAGTTCCTCACCGAAGGATTCCACGGCTTGTCCGTACAAGACTGCTGCGCGTCCGTGCACGTCCAGTTGGCTATACGCATAGGGAAGAGCCAGCATGGCCTCGTAAACAGCCGCGTCGGTCGCTTCGCGCTCGGCCAGGATGCTCCAGGGAACCAGCGCCCTTTCGAAGTTCTCTGCGGATGCCTCCGCCCAACCCGCGCGAAGCAGAGCCTGGTTGGAGAAGGGGCCGTCGAGTCGAACTCGATCGAGGGAGAGTTGCGCGGGTCCGAACTCGGATGCTTCGGACTGCAAGGTTCCGAGGACCAGATTCGACTTGTCTCGGATCGCGAGCGTGACGGGGTCGCTGGCCGTCAACTGTCCGGCTCGGTCGAGCTCCCGAATGGCCTCCTCTTGCTGCCCATCTTGCAGCAGAGCGATACCGAAGTTGTACCGCGAGAAGCCTTTGAGATCTTCCGAATTCTGCAAGCCTCGGAGTACGTCGACTGCATCGGAGGGTCGACCGGTCGCGAGGTAGATGTTGGCGCGAAGGAAATCGGCGTCGTCTCGGATTTCATCGGGGACCTGACCGCTGATTCCATCGAGAGCGCGCAGCGCGTCGCGGGGCTGGTCCTTCTGGAAGTGAATCTTCGCCAGCCGAAACGCGGCTTTATTGCGAACGGGTTCTTCGACGTTGCCGCCGAGAATGGCCCGGATCGCACGCCCCGCTCGGTCGTGCATCCGATAGTAGAGTTCGAAGTCGCCAACAGAGAACTCAGCGTGATCGATATAGGGCTGGAGGGAGTCCAGCTCGGGCTCGTCCACCCCGTAATGCTGACCGATCTCGGTGTCCAGGCGCTCCAGTGCTTCGAAGTAGCGCTCTTGATACGCGTGAAAGAGCGCTTCTCCGAAGTAGGGGTCCTCGAGATCCGCGCCCACAGCCGAGCCAACGGGCAGGAGAACCGCCACGGCGATCAGGAAACGCCGAGATGTTTGCAGCGCGAACAAGATCTACCAGCCTCCGAGTTGGATGAGGGCCTCACCTGATTCCTGCCCAGCCAGTGTGATCGCGACGAGTTTCGGTTCGACCTCTTTGCGAAAGCTGAAGCTCTCGGTCGCGCCAACGTCCTTGCCGCCGCTCAGCTTGCCGGCCACTGAGACCTCGAGTTGATGATCACCGGTAGGAATGTTTCCGGTGTAGATCCGCTGTACGCCGCCCTTTTGCAGCGCTTCGAGTTCCTTGAAGCTGTAGATGTAATGCGCGACCCGCTCGCCATCGATCTGGATTTGCACTGAATCGAGACGAAAGTCTTCCCCTTCTTCGAGCGAAACGAAGACGGCGACCTGGGTATTGGACGGGTAGAGCAGCTTCTCTTCGAGACCACTGAGTTCTGCGGCGATGCTCAGGGCGTCCGATTTAACTTTCTGAACCTGCTCGTCCAGGCTCTGCATCTGCTCTTTCGAAATCGGTTCCGCTGCGGCAGGAGCACCATGGATGCCGGCCAGCAGAATGAACGCAACCGTGCAGAGAACTCCGCGACAGAAAGAGAGCGCGAAATTTGGTTGCCGGCGCTTGTGCGAATAGTTGGTTGGCGCCGCAAGCTGATAACGACACAGCTGTGCCTGAACGTGGGGGGCTGTCACGAATAGGGTCTCCCAAGAACTTCTTTCAGAACCTTCGGCCTACCTGCGGGTTGCACACGTGACGACGCTCACGTACGTGTGGCAAATCGAGCGCGCTTCATGTGTCCTGAATCACTTAAACACACTGCTATGTCTGTCATCACGCAAGCGGTTCCAGATCAGACAGGAATTTCTCAGCGGCCTAACATTGATAGGAGAGTTCCCACATTCGCGTGCAATTCGGATGAGCAAGAGGCCGTTGTCGAGCAGGCAGACAGCCCAAGAAACGCCCGGAGCGGACTGCTCTGGATGTGAAACTCGGTGGCAACTCGTCCGCTTCGTGACAGGGCTCACGGGCGCCCTATGCGGATTCGCCGATATCGCTAAACCAGGGGCGCGGGGTTCGCCTGGGATCCACAGTCATCCAGGGGATTTTGGGCGCAATAGATAGAGCCTTCGCGCAGTCGGGTCGATGTCCTCATACCCGTGCGTGGCAGCGGCCAAGCGGAGGTGCGATGGCGAGAACAGGTGCGGAGGCGAAACGACGCCTGGCGGAAAATGCCGCGTACATGTCCAATTTCACCGAAGAGCTCACCACGCGCCTTGTAGACGGGATGAGCCGCCTCGCGGGACGGATCAATCGCGGCACTCGACGTGTAAAAAAGGCTGCGCGAGGATCTGCGTACGCCTGCCGTCCTGCAGCACGCCGTCGCGGCACGCGAGCGGGGCAATCTCGAAGCCGCATTCTGGCTCTTCAACGAGCAATTCGGTCGGTGCCCGGACGATCCAAGTGTCGCCCTACCCTATTGGGACGTCGCACTGTCGTTCGGCCGCGGCGACATTGCGAGCCCGGCCGGCGTCAAGCTCGTCGAAGTCCGAGCGGCCAACGGCGAGATGGAGCTGGCCGCCCAGCACTGGATCGAACTCATCAAGGAAGCGCCGGACGCGCTCGTCTCGCCAATCACGATCGCAACGATCCTACCGGCTCTCAAAGAGCGCCTCGCAAAGGCAAACGACGACGGCCCGGACGACCGACTAGCACTAGCGGGTTACCTGCGTAAAGCTGTCCGGCATGCCGTCGACCCGCGCAACACCGGGCTCCACACGGGTGTCGCGCTGCGCATCTTCCAAGAAGGGAAGAAGATCAACCCGGAAGCCTCTCGCCGCGCCGCCGAAATCGCACTCGAGTCCCCACACCTTCACGAGACGAAGCGCGAGCGTCTAATAGAATGGATCAACGGTGATCACGTAGAAACGCCGAGCCCCGAACCCGACCCGCCGCCACAATCGGCAGTGACAATGCCCGATGCATCCAAATCCCGGATCCACAGGCTTTCCGAAGAAGAAATCGCGACGGCGGCTGCGCGACTGCGGAAATCGAAACCAGACCCGCCGCAACCCGCGCTGGCTGCGACTCCGACCCGCCCAAGCATCGAGCGCGGAAAGCTGATTGGAATCGAAGACGATGCCCTCATCGTGCAGGGCGCGCCGAATGGACGCCTGCCCTACGGTGACATCCAGGCCGTTTCCGTCGCAGAGATCATGGGCCTCGAAGACCAGGCGGTCACGGTAATCGATCTGATCCTCAACTGGATCCGCCGATACGACGAGCCACTTGAAATCGTCCGGCTCCGTTTGAACGATCTCGACCTCGAGAGTCTCGCCACTCGTACGCACGCTATCGGCTCGCACTTCGCCTCTTTGATGGGAGACATCCTGGAGCGAACGCGCGCCATCCCCCTACCCGACCCAGAGAGCGCTCTCGGCACCCGCATCACCCGTTACGAAAGCCCGGAGCGCTACGAGCGCGTCGGGCTACGCGTCCCCGAGCGCGCCACCTAGCTGGCGAGCGCACTGCGCTCGCTCGCGCTGGAAAGCCGACCCGTCATTGAGTCAGCCAAAAAAGCGACCCCAACGACGAGCCATGGCTTTCCATCACGGCGAGATCTCTCTCATTCGAGTGAGAGTGATCTACTTCATCTTCGTCTGAGATATTCGAATCAGAGGCTGGAGGAAATGCGCACCTCGACCTGAAGTTCCGACCTTCGATTGTGGCTCCAGGCGCTCTCATCGTGACCGAGAACTGCAGGTTTGTTCGAGCCGAAAGTTCGGATGCTGACCCGCTCGGGCGGAACGCCCATCTCCACGAGATAGCGCTCCACAGCAGTGGCGCGCCGTCGACCAAGCCTCCGGTTGTACTCGTCGCTACCGCGTTCGTCACAGTGCCCGTCGATCGTGACCAGGCCCCACTCGGGGTGATCGAGAATCGACTGTGCATAACCCTTCAGCTGATCGAGCGTAGCGAGCCGCAGTACTGCTTGATCAGTGTCGAAGTACACGGGCTCGAGCGCCACAGGGACCGGGCGGGGAGCAACCGCATTGGAGTTGCTCATCTCCACAACGGGCTTGCGCTCTTCTTGCGCGGCCGACTCCGGCGTGGGGGTTGTCGACGCACAAGCCACAGAAAGGAAGGTCGCGGCCAATACCGCGGCGAGTCTGAATCGATTGATGGGGAACATGGAAGTCTCCTTGGAAGTGCGCACCGCATCCACTCTCCAAAGACCCGTGCGCCAGGAGAACTCCTCGACCGATGACTCACGAGACTTCGTGCCGTGCGTCACGAACCCGCCCCCAATGGAGACTGCTAACTGCACTGGTGATGCTAGTGGGTTGCAGTACCGCGAGTGCTACGAGCAAGCCCAACATCGCTCACATCGTCATCGAAAACTATTGGGTAGAGATTCGTCTCTACGAAGAAACGCAAGTCGCCTGTTGCACCCTGGGGCCGTATCGCAGGAGCGGGAACAGCATCCACATGGCAGGAACCAATTCTGCTTTGTAGTTTCAGAGTATGGGCACCGACACCTTCACTGGGCGCGTGGTCGAAATCGATCCATAACCCGCCTATGCTGTGGTGCGGCAGAGGCCAACTCTAATTACCAGCGAGGCTGTGATGGACGAAGACCGATTCAACATCGAAGTGCGCAAGTTCCTGAAGGAAGTGGGCATCACTTCCCAGCGTGAGATCGAGCGCGCGGTGCGTGAGGCGCTCACATCCGGCCAGATCAAAGGCAATGAGAAGTTGGAGGTAAGCGCTCAGATCCAGATCATGGGCGTCGGACTGGATCACAAAGTCGAAGGCGAGATCGCACTGTCTTGATTCTGCGCAACCCGCTTTGCGAGTAGCCCGTCCGGGACATTCCGCACCACGCGAGTTGCGCGACTTGCGAGCCCGGTGCAGGGAGATCGTGCCGTGAAACTCAGGAGTTTCGAACTAACAGCCCAGAAACATATAGTGGAAGTGCCTCCCGAGGCCGGCTCCCCGGCCTGGTTCGAGGATCCGGTTCACCGCTGGCTCGATATCGAGGCTCCTGGAGACGAGGAGCTGGACGAGTATCTGGAACCATTGAAGATCGACACAAAGTTGATCAGGGAACGCGTGGAGCCGGGTTCGGGTGCTTCTTTCGAGGCCTTCGAGAATCTGCTGTTGATTCGACTCCCGACGCAAGCGACCCTCGCGGATGTTGATTTCACATATATCACACTCCTTTGCCTTCCGACGACACTGGTAACCATCCACCGCGAACCGATGCCTGCAATCGCCAACCTGGCATCGCGTTTGACGGGCCGGATCCGCTTGAAATCAACGACCACTTCTGCCCTCGTCTATCAGATCATCGCAAGACTGGTCGCCGAAAACTTCTTCGCTTTCGGGGCCTGTCGCCAGAAGCAGGAGGCGCTCTCGAAACAAATGGTCGCGGATTCAAAGAGCGTTGAACCGGAAGACATTTTTTCCCTGAGGCGGCAGATTACGAACATCGGCGATGCGAACGAGGACCATGCCTTCTGCGTCGACGTACTACAGAAGTTGGAGAGCACTTCCTTCGGCGTCAAGGATCAACTGGAGCATTTCAAAGATCTCGACCATAGCCTCGAGCGCCACCAACACGCGATGGATCGCCTGGAAGAAAACGTCAAGGATCTGCATCAGCAATTCCTTCTTGCGATCCAGGACAGGACGGGCAACCGTCTGAAGGTTCTGACGATTTTGTCCGCTGTTTTCTTGCCGTTGACGCTCATTGCCGGCATTTACGGGATGAACTTCCAGAACATGCCCGAACTCGGTATGCGATACGCGTACTACGTGATTCTGGGATTCATGGCCTTCGTCGGAATTGGCATGCTTGTATTCTTCTACAAGAAAGGCTGGTTCGACTGATCACTGGAATTAGAGACTGCATCGAAATCTCTCGCCGTACCCCACAAGGCGTCTGACTCCACACTGCGAAATTCTTGATAGGCGCACTCGATATTCATGAAGAGGCTGAACGGGGGTGAACGGTGCGCCCTACCCGCGAGCGGCGCCCGGGGCAAGCCGCTCGAACATTCGCCGGGCGCGCAGCGGCACCTTCCCCGTTTCGATGAGTTCGGCCATCAGTTCGCCGGCCGCGGGGCTCATGCAGATGCCATCCCCGCCGAAGCGCGACGCGATATAGGCGTTCTGCCATTTCGGGAGTCGGCCCATCACGGGCTTCTGGTAGGGAGGTGTTGGCGCCATGGCGAGAAGATCGCCCCGGTGTTCGACGATCGTCGCGTCCTCGAGCGCGGGCAAGATTCGCGTCACGCCGTTCACGACCTCCAGTTTTACTTCCTCTGAAAGGCTTGCGTCGAAGTTCGGGCGATCGATGAAATCAGCCACGCCGTAGGTGGCGAGAATCACTTCGCCGTTTTTCTTGGGGAGGATCCAGAAATCCCCCGGCTGCAAGGGTATGGAGCGGCAGGTCGATCGGCATCATTGCACGCAGACATTCGGTGAAGACGGGACGACAACCAACCTCGCAGCCGAGTTGGGTGGTCGCTTCTCCCATCCACGGGCCCATCGCGAGCACCACCGCATCGGCGTGGAGTTCGTTTCCCGACGCGAGCTGGACGCCAGTAATCTTGTCGCCCTCCGTCGCGAAACCAACCACCTCTCCCTGCACGAATTCGGCGCCCAGTTTTTCCGCGGCCTCGGCCATGGCGAGGGTGAACTTATAGGGCTCCACCTGTCCAGCGGGATAGGTGGTGCCACCCACATATTCCGTGCTCAACGAGGGAAACTCCTTTCGCAGCGCATCGGAGTCGATCCAATCGCATTCGACGCCGCCCACATTTCGGAAGGGGCGGAGTAGCCCTTGTGGCCCGCCCGCTTCCTCTAATTCCTTCTGGGTCACCAGGTTGGTACTGGGCGACTCGCAGTACTCGATGTCAATCCCTCCGCGCTCCTGCAGCTCGATCGCGAACTCCGGCATTCGATCATGGGACGCGGAGTGGAGATAAAGCCAATCCGCGACGCTCTCGCCGGGCACTGTTAGCGCGGTGTGGACGCCGCCTTCTAACGCTTCGGAGGGCGCCGTGACACATCTCTCGTAGGCGACCCAGGTCGGCGCATAGGTGAATACCGCCCATGCCTTACCCGATGCGCGGGCGGCAATGGATTCGCGATCGACAATGCATGTAGAGATTCCCCGACGGCCTAAGTGATAGGCGATCGAGCAGCCTATGACACCAGCTCCGACCACGATGATGTCTTTACGTGTCGACATAGAGAGTCTCCCTTGGTCACAGCCGGACCTTCTCTGATGAGCATTACAGGAAACCAATGCAAGAGTCGCGATCAGCCGGAAAGCCCCGAGTCAATGTGCCTGGCGTCGACGGCACGTGGTTGCTCATTCGATTCTTTTCGAATAGCCACTATGCCGAAAAATGCGTTTCGCTTTACCGTCATCTGCCATTTCGAAAACCCAGGGTTCTCGGGACTCACCATCATCCGTCAGGCGAACAAACGTATGGCCATTGTCATGCTCGAGCTTGGTCATGGCCTCTTCCAGTTCATCCGACGGGATCTCGATTGCTACGAGTTGATCACCCCACTGGCGAATTGCCAGTTCGCCACCCCACGGAGGCACTTCATAGTTTCCCTCGTACATCGAGAAATCCGGCATGGAATCTTTCGACGGTGTTTTCGCCTCTTTCAACGCGGCACTGATTGTTTTCAGGATGTTCTCTGCCACGTGTTGAGCGGGGCCATCACTCGCATTGGTCAGGGCCACGACCGCAACCTGATCCTTCGCAGACATCAAGAAATTCGTGATGTACCCAGGGCAGCCACCGCCGTGGCCGACAACCGTGATGTCCCCAACGCGCCAGATTTCGAAACCGAGACCGAACATCCAGCCTTTGTCGTCATCCATCCAGTGAACGCGATGCATCTCCCGCAGCGTGTTTGCGGGCAGTACCCGTTCGCCGCCTTCTTCGAGAAGCCTGAATTGCCAACTGGCAAAGCTGGCCAAATCATTCACCGAAGATGTGAAACCCGCCGCAGGAGTAATGCCCCGGGTGAAGAATGCCTTGACGGGTTCCCGGGTTCCGCTGCGCCCCATACCGGTATATCCGATTGCCATCTCGTCACCGCGCATTTTCTCAGGGTAATAGGTGCGAGTACTCGACAGCCCCAACGGATCGAGAATATTCGCCTTGATATAGGCCTGGTATTCCTGGCCCGATCGCTCTTGCACAATCTCACCGGCTAGCGAGACGGCAAGATTCGAGTACTGATAGTGACGTTGCGCGGGATAGAGCGTGCGTTGCGTCTTTAGCTTCTCGATCATTTTCTGCCGGGTTGGGAATGGAAAGTCCGGCCCACCCCAATAGGGAAAATCGGACTCCCTCGGCAATCCCGAAGAGTGAGTCAGCAGGCTCTCGATCGTGATCGGCCCGCTTTCCTCGTACGCCTGTGTGATATCAAACCAGTCCAGATGATCCCCAACGGAATCCCGCAATGTCAGTTTATTCGCATCGCGTAACTGCATGATGGCAATCGATGTAAACAGCTTGCTGATGCTGCAGATGCTGTAAAGCGTATCCGCGTCGGCCGATCGTTTTGTTTCGAGATTCGAATACCCGTAGCCGTTGTTCCAGATCAGGTCCTGATCACGGACGATGCCAACGGAGATTCCGGGGATTCTGTCGTACGTACGAACGCCTTCTACCCATGCGTCGATGGCTCCGAGGGCACCTTTGACTTCAGGATGCGCGAGAATTTCTTCTGTGGTCGGCTCCTGGCTTTCTTCATCAGCAAGAACGACGCTCGAGTGGAATGCAAAGCTGCAGCATGCAATGAATAGAACAATATGTGAAGATGACATTTGCTCACTCCCGTATCATTTTCTGGACAGCCATGACGCGAATCGTTCCGCCGAGTATACGAGCCCCACTCGCGACGTCTACGCACACACCATGCCAGAAGGGGGGATGATGTGCCGTCATCCGTGATGAAAAACTCGGCGATAGTGCTGGTCAACCTGGCCCGAGAGCGGACGATCGCATCGGCTCGAGCGGGCCCAACCGATACGGCGACGCTGACAATCAGCCCAACGGCGAGCGCCAGCGTCTTCCACCTTGCACGGCGGTAGCAGCCGCCCCGGATCGGGGGGCCGCCTCTTCTTCATGCGCTCAGCCGAGGGGAGGGCTCCCCCTCTGCGTTGTGCCTTTCGAATGCAGAAATCTCTGCAGTCCCGCTGCTTCAGAAATTCCCGTCACAAATCAGGACAGTCTCGGGCGCCTCCTGGACACCGTTTCCGCAGCAGAATCGCGTGTTACCGGGCTTTCCTCTCCCTCTCTTCGGCTTTCCGGTCGTCTGACCCGCGCAGTCGGTACACGTCTCACAAGTCTCTCCGGGGTCACACACGCCGTCTTCGTTACACCCGGCTACCGTAAATGAGACCCGATCCTCGAGATTGTAAGTATCACTAAAGAACAAACGAGCTTCATATTCTCCAGTCGACTCGCCAGAGAAACTAACCGACCCGTTCGGCTCACTGGTATACTCGTAATCGAGATATTCAGTGTGATCATCTGGGTTCGTTCCCGGTCCCGCCTCAAAAGGCCCGATCCAATTTTGGATACTTCCGGGAAGATTGAAGAAATTGACAACAATTTCTTCTCCCGGCGCATAGATTGTCTTGGCCATTTCGATGTAGGCATCCGGGCCTTCCGTAGTAAAGCTCCAGACATCACCGGTTTCTGTTCCACCCGCATTGATTTCATCAACACGCCAATGATAAGTGGTGTCCCTTGCGAGTGTTCCGGCATCGAAAGAAGTGACACTCTGATTTCCCTGGAATTCACTACTCGCGGGATTCGGATCGGTGCCAAGATAGACATCGTGCGAAATGGCCCCATCGCCCGCGGACCAGGCCAGCACTTGATCACCGCTCACATCCCAGGCACCAGGGTGCGGCTCCACACCACCGTCCCGATCGAAAGGCTTCGGGGTGTGCGCCTTGGGGTTGGCTCCACTCAGGTTCTTGACGATCGAAAAAGTATCTCCGGTGCTGCCGTCCACTTCGATCCTGTTGAGATTCAGGGTATCGCCGCTGGTTTCGATGATCAGCGAGCCGAGGGTATTGATCCCGACGAAGTGCACTGGATGGTCAAGGCTCTGGTCGCGGGAAAGGAAGCTGGAAGCACCTTCGACCACATAGACTGCACCGAGATGGGACCCTTCAGCCTTCTCGTACGGTGTGCTTCCCTGGCCGCTGCCACCGTCAACAAGATGCGCTGAGGGATCCCAAGTGTCGGATGATCCGTAGTGGCCGTCGATGAAAAATGACCTTTCATACTGGTGACTGTGCCCACATAAAACCAGGTCGACACCGCCCGCCTCCAGGATGGGATTCATGTACTCGCGAGCGGCGACGAGTTGCCCCTCATCGTCGGAGTCGTGGCTACCCTTTGAATACGGTGGGTGATGCCACATGGCCACGACCCAGTCCTGGTTCGTATCCGTGATATCGGCGCTCAACCACTCTGCCTGGGGGCTATCGGAAGTCATGCTGCTTCCCTGAGAATCCAGGTTGATAAAGTGGATGTTGGCATAATCAAAGGAGTAATACGCTTCGGTTCCGGATGCTAGGCCACCCGATTCAGCGTTCTTGGGAAAGGTGTGAATGTCATAGTAGACACTTCCGCTGAAATCGGTCCTCTCATGGTTCCCTCGAGTAGACCAGAGGATGGTATTGGGGAGATGTTCCGTAAAGACATCGAAGAGGGATTCCTGAAACTGCTCGTCTGTCCCATCGTTGTATGCGTTGTCGCCCAGCATCAGCCAGGCGTCGATGTGTTCGCCGCCGTTGGCAATCTGGAATCCTTGATACATTTTTTCGCTGCCCCCACCTCCCCCGGATTGGGTTTGGTTCCAACCGGAGTCCCCGACCACCCAGATCCTGACGGATTCCCTACTACTGGCGGGTTCATCGAAGCAGCTAACGCCTCCCGTGCACCGGGAGTCCAAGCACGTCAGCGGGTTATTGCCTCCGCCATCACCGCAACAAAAGCGGTCGGAAGGCTGCCCATTTTGCACACCGTTGCAGTCGTCCGGGCATGAGGCACAGTTCTCGCCATCGCCGGCCTCACAGAAACCGTTTCCGCAGGCGGCTGCCGGATGGGTCTTGAAGGAATGTTTTGAATCACCCCCGGCGAGCACTTCAGTCGTCGAGCCCACGTTATAAAAGTACGTAGTCCCGGCGTCGAGCCCCGTGAGAGTCACCACGTGGTCGGTCACCGGTTCCCCTATAACCATACTGAGGGACAGGCTACCCGGCGCCCCCCCGTATTTCACTTTGCTATCGGTTGGCTCGTCAGAACGCCAGCGGATGGTTACGCCCTCTGTTGTACCCATTTGAAGGTAGGGTCCGCGTAGCAATTCTGCTGCATTGGAAAGAGCCGGTGCCAGTAGGAACAAGCAAACCAAAAAGCAATTGATCCGATTCGTTTTCGAGAGGGCCATTTTCATCACCTTTGATTAGGTTGGTTGGTATTTTGTATTCGAGCCAGCTTCGTCATTTCCTCTTGCAATGATTCTTCCAATCGAGATACGGCCGGCGTGCCGCGTCTCGATTTGGGTAGACGCGCGATGTGACTCAGGCTTTCAGCATAAGCGACCCGGGCCTGATCCAATTCGCCCGCCTCTCGCAGAATGTCTCCTCGTTGCGCAAGCCATTTTTCTTTTCGCCTGGCTCTTTCCGTAATTTCATCCAATCGGCTCAGCGCGCCTTTGTAATTCTTTTTCGCCAACTCGAGTTCAATTGCATAGAGCTGCAGGGTAATCACAGGCCCCAGTTGGGCGATTCCTTCGTCGAGCGAAGTGATCGCTCGATCCAAGTAGTCTTCACCGCCATGAGCCAACGCCTTTGCCCATTCCAGGTAATGCTCAGGCTGCGGATCAGATACTCTTTCGAGGGCGAATGAATAATCTTCTACTGCCGCTAGAGTGTGATCTAAATCGACGAGCACCTGGGCCCTGACGAGTCTCGCCTGGATGACTTCCGGGTGTTCGGCAATGTACGCGTTCAGAATCGCTTGCGCGGAATGCAACCGCCCCGCTTGAACCATCAATTTGGCCCGAGCGAATTTCACCAGATGCAATTGAGGATCCAGCTTACTCGCGCGCTCGAAATCACCTGCTGCTAGATCCCAATCCTCATGAAAACGATATAATTCACCTCGCTTGAAATACAATCGAGCGTCGTTGGGATGTTCTTCGATCTCTCGAGTCGCTAGCAGGATCTGATCGCGAAGATCGACATGTGCCCATAGCGGTTCTGCTTGGGTCACCCAGCAGACCAGCAATGACAATGAGAAATAGGGAAGAAAACGCGGTCGCTCTCGCTTCAGCAAGCCGAACATCAGATTTACCCTCGGAGCGTCTCTGTACGAACTGAGCCCATTCTCTCCTGGTAGACGCGTCTCTGTCAATTGGAATCTCAGCCGAGCTTCGCGTTCCGAATTCCATCACAAAAACAACGACATATCAGAATTTCGCTAAACGCCGTAATCGGCGGGCGCGAGGTTCGAGTGACCTCCGCCACCAAGCAGACACCAAGAGCGTTTCACGAGTTGCAAGTGCTTGAAAGAAATGGTGGCCCGGGCATACCCAACTAGATGAACCCTTGAAACCGTAATTCTTCACCGTCAGAAGTTGAGGGACTCGAACTCGTTCGTTTCAAGACGAACCTGCGATGAAATCAAGGACTTTACTGATCACCGAGGGCGACTCCCCCACCCATTCGCGGATTGGAGCGATCCATTCACGTGGTGGTAGAATTCGGTGCAGCGTTTCAGCGAGGCGGCTGCGGCATCGATTCTCAATGGCCGGGGAGCGAGATGAGCACGAAGGATCGGAAGCTGGGAATGGATCGGCCCATCTCGCGCCGCGACTTCCTGAATGGGGCTGCTGCGGCCGCTGCGGGTGTTCTCGCGGCGGGCGGCACGAGAGCGGATCCCTTGTCCCGCCCGACAGAAAAAGCAAAGTCGAAGGGTGTTTATCCGCCCCTGCGCACCGGAGCGCGCGGAAGCCACCCGGGTTCCTTCGAGGTCGCCCACCAGTTGGGGCGGAAAGGCCGAAGAGATTTCGGCGTCGCCCGAGAAGCCGATTCGAATCTATACGATCTCATCGTCGTCGGTACGGGTATCAGCGGACTATCGGCGGCGCACTTCTATCGCAAGCAGAAGCCAAATGCGCGCATTCTCTTGCTCGACAACCACGACGACTTCGGTGGTCATGCGAGGCGAAACGAATTCCAGGTCGCGGGTCGCACCCTGATCAGCCATGGCGGTAGCCAAACCCTCCAGGAGCCCTCTCAGTACAGCGATGTTACGAAGGGCTTGCTGCGCGACCTTGGCGTCGAGACGAAGCGCTTCGAGCAGGCCTATATCCACGATTTTTTTCGCCGACACGGGTTGGAGGGTGGCACTTATTTCGATCGTGAAACCTATGGTGCCGACCGTGTAGTCCGGTATCCGATCATGGACTACTCCAATTTCATCCCGCTGGCCCCCACCAAGCTCTCCTCGAAGGCGGCCGTAGCGCAGATGCCTCTTGGTGAGAATGCAAAGCGCGAACTTCTGCAACTGCTGAGCCTTCGCGAGGACCGGATCCCCCATGTTTCCGCCTCAAAACAAGCTGACTTCCTACGGCGCCTCAGCTACCGCGACCTCCTGACCCAATACCTGGGCGTGACCGATCCCGAAGTCTTCTCGCTCTTCCAAGGACTGACGGCGGATTCGGGAACCAGCATCGAGCTCGCTTCGGCGTTGAGCTTGACTTCCTATGTCGGCCTCCCCGGACTCAACGGAACCTCGATCGCTGACTATGAGTCCCTCGAAGAGCCCTATATCCATCATTTCCCCGACGGTAATGCTTCGATCACACGCTTGTTGGTGCGAAGCATGATCCCCCGTGTCGCTCCTGGAACGACGATGGAAGATGTCGTGCTAGCCCCCTTCGACTACGACCGTCTCGATGAAGCAGACTCCAAGATTCGACTCCGTTTAGAGAGCACCGTCGTCCGGGTCGAGCACGACGGCGCACCCGGTACGGCAAAGCGAGTCAGCGTCACGTATGTGCGTGGCGGCCAAGCGTACCGGGTATCGGGGCGCACGTGTGTACTTGCCGGTTACAATTCGATGATTCGGCACCTTTGCCCGGAACTCTCGGAAACCCAGCGCGATGCGCTCGCTCTCTCGGTCAAAACGCCGATCATCTACACGAGTGTTGCACTACGCAATTGGCACGCCTGGAAGAAGTTGAGACTTGGATTCGTCGCGTCGCCGGGAAGTTATTACGCCGTCACGATGCTCGAGCATCCCGTAAATTTGGGCGGGTATCGATACGCCGAGAACCCCGATGATCCCATCGTCGTCCACATGGAGCGCTTTCCGAAGGGAGACGATTTCAAGGCGTCAAAATCGGACCAACTTCGCGCGGGCCGCTATGAGATGTACTCCACGCCCTTCGAGACCGTCGAGCGCAAGACGCGCAGCCAACTCGCTGGCATCCTCTCCGGCGGGGGCTTCGATCCCGCCAAGGACATCGCGGCGATCACGGTCAATCGATGGGCTCACGGCTATCCAAACTGGGACAAACCCTCCTCTAGCTCAGAACACAAAAACGCCACGCCTCCCTACGTCATCGGCCGAAAACGCTTCGGTCGCATCGCGATCGCGAATTCAGACGCGGGCGCACGGGCTAGCGTCAACGCTGCCGTAGACCAGGCCCACCGGGCGATCGAAGAGTTGGGAAACGTGTAAGGCTCCTGACGCGATCAGTCGGGCCGGTGCGCGCGAGGCTCGCCATGGCCCGGCTCACGCTCGCCCAACATGAAAGTAGCGGTGACCGGGGCGTGATGATCTGAAAATCACGTAGTCGAGACAGGTCCGGCGATCTTCCGGTATGCTGATCGCAAGGTGATGGCCGGGTTTCGCGCACACGGGTTCCAGACGCGGTGCGGTAGGAGAAGGACGTGACCGAGCGAGAGGTGCCGGCCGCAGCCGTCGCACCACTACTGGCTGCTGCTGATCGCGCTTGCGGCGCTGATGATCGGCTATCCCTACTTCGAGACCAGCCGCACCGGCGCTTTCCTCGGCGGGGCCACCTCACTCCTGACGCTGACGGGGCGATCTTCGCGGTCCGCACGAACCGGTGGGCCCTCCGGGTCGCCATCGTGCTGGCGCTCGCCACCGTTGCGGCCAGCTCGAGGGCGTTCATGGGCGGTGTCCGCGGTTTTTTTTTTTCACGACGGTCGCCGTCTTCATCGAGGTGATCCGAACGCGCCGAGTAACTTCCGACACCATGTACGGCGCGGTCTGCGTCTACCTGCTCGTGGGGATGACTTTCGGGAGCCTCTACGATCTGATCGAGACGATCCATCCGGGCTCCTTCCAGATCAACGTGGAGACCGCGGTCCCCGCAGAGATCCGATGGCGGACACTCATCTTCTACAGTTTCATGACGCTGACGACCATCGGGCTGGGCGACGTCACACCGACCACCGTCCAGGCCCAGTCGCTCACTTCGATCGAAGGTGTGATCGGCGTCCTCTACCTGGCGGTTCTGATCGCGCGCATCGTCGGAATCTACGCACGACGGACATCCGATTAGTCGGCTCGGGCCAGGCTAATCGCTCGTCGGTGTGCAGCGTTCGAATTTCGAGTCTGGATAGTTGTAGAAGCAGGCTTGACCGGTCAAACCATCCATTCGAACTACGATCTGTTCGCCGGCTGTGACCTGATACCGCCCGAGATAACCGTGAATCAGGATTGCCAACGCCACACCTAGCAAACCCAGCATGATGGCGATTCCGTCCTTCATTTCAGTGACCTCCCCTTTTGCGGCCTGCCCTCTCAGCCTAGAAGCTCGAATAGATCGATGCCAGTAAACCGGAAACACCACAGAGAAGCGACCTGGGAAATGCTGCCCCAGGCGCGATTCGCGCGGTCCGCTTCGTGGACCTCTGCTGAATCCCGCCCTCTTAGATCGCGAGCACAGAACTTCGGCGATCCACCAGGAATGCATAAGGGTTCGTGGTGACCCGGGCGCGATTCGCGCGGTTCAGCTCGTTTTTGGCCTCAAGTTGCCCGCTGAGCCGGGCCGAGGTACGCTCGGCGATCGATGTCGCGGCCATCTGCTGCGACCCTGGAGGCCGGGCATGCCCGCCCAAATGTTGAAACGGCACTGCCGCCCACGTACTCGTTCCGCCATCGCCGAGGCGGAGGACGTTCAACACCAGCGCGGATTGGGCTGACGACTCCACGGCCCCAGGCTCCACATTCCATTTGAATGCGCGTCTCCGTGCGCCGTGCCACCGCGCACCTGCAGCGAGACCGCCAGTTTTTGCAGATCGACACCCGCCGCGCGCGGTGAGTGCAACTCCCCGGCAAACGCCCAAGGGAGCGAGGAAATCCATGAAGGCCCAGCTACCAACCCAGCCGGCTTTTTCAAGTCAGCGCTGGTGATAAAAAATAGATCCAATAAAACTTCACATTTGATAATCAAAAAATAAAACCATCAGGAGTCGACATGAAAAAGCTACTAATTCTCGGTGTTGGTGCTCAGGGAAGCACCGTGGCAAAAAGAATGGACGAAGAACCCAATGTATCGGAGCTCATCATTGCAGATTATGATGAAAAGGCCGTAAACGACCTTGCTGCTCAGCTCACAAAGGCGAAGCCAGTACAGATTGATGCCACAAAAAAAGAAAATATCGTAGAACTAGCAAAGGATGTTGATCTGATTGTAAATGCGCTTCCGCTTCCCTTTGGAAGAATGGTCCAGGAAGTCGCGCTTGAAGTAAAAACAAACTACCAGGACTTTGCGTTGGCTGATACAAGTGACATGAGCTGGATTGAAGGCGCAAAAATGATGCTCACTGAAACTTCTGACCGATTCAAGGCCATCGGAAAGACCGGCCTGATGAGCACAGGCTCTGCACCCGGCATTATCAGCGTGGTTACGGCAGATGCAGCAAACCAGCTTGATGAGTGTGACACGATCTACAACCTTGTATGGGAAGGTGTCATCGCAAAAAGATTCCTTCCTTTCTGGTGGTCTCCTGAAGTTGCTTACGGCGACATGTCTGACACTGCAGTGGCTTATGAAAACGGTGAAATCATTGAAACCGAACCGTTCAGCAGACCCATATGGGTAAAGTTCAAACATGTTGATGAACCTGTAAGACTGGCTGAACATGCCCATGATGAACCTTTGGAAATGGGAATCAACGCTGACAAATACCTGAACGGTGCAAAAAACATCTATTTCAAATACGGTGGTGCCGGCGTTGAATTTGCTGAACCGCTTTACAGAATGGGAATGCTTTCCAAAGAGCCTGTTGAACTGAACGGACAAATGGTGGTTCCAAGAGAACTCGTACTAAAACTGACGCCGCCTGCACCGAAATATCATGATGATATCAAAGAGATTATTGATGAAGGTCTTGTTCAGGATAACGGCGCCATGGTGATACAGGCCATCGGTATGAAAGGCGGCAAGAAAGTCATGGTTGAAAGTTATGTTGGCGCACCTGGATGTGTTGAAGCGTTTGAAAAATCAGGGCTTACCGGTGAGACATATTTCACAGGACAGGGCGGTTCACTTTTTACAAAGATGCTTGTAAACGACAAAATTACGGAACCAGGTATGTTCACCCCTGAAATGCTAAATGCAGAACAGAGAAAATACTACCTCGATGAAGCTGAAAAACTTGAAATAACAGTGGAAACAACTATCACAGAAGTAAAATAAGCAATCAATGTCTTCCCTTAAAGCCGCATTTGGAACAACCAAATGCGGCTTTAATATTCGGACTTCATTTGCAGTAGAACACTGACCTGGCCTGAAATATCGGGTCCAGATCGAAGGTGGTCATCAAGCCAACTGAGGGGATCTGAAGCATGCCGAAGAAACGGCATAGGGAAATGGTTCGGTCTGTTTCGGTGATCCGATGCGCAACGCTCGCGGGTGCAAGCCCGCCAAGTGCGCAAAACCAAGTGGTGACCCGAGCGCGATTCGCGGACCGGAGGTCGAGGGCTGAATCGCGCCCCTCTTAGATCGCAAGCGCATGGCTTCGGCGATCCACCAGGAATGCAAGAGCGAATAGGGTGACCCGGGCGCGACTCGCTGGGCAGCTTCGTTGCCTTGCGCTTGCGAAGCTCCGCTTCGCCGCGAACGCGTGACCCCCAGCTCCGCGGTGAACCTTCGGTTCACTAGCGCTTGGCCAGCCCCGCTGGCCCGCGGAGGCTGTTCCGGGAATCTCGTAACTCACTGGATTCGATAGGTTATTCTGAATTCCTGGTTCGGTCGCGTCATGCCATGAGGTGCCAGGATATGCCAAGAGGTGACACCGTGATCGGGTTCGCCGTGGATATCGGAGCCCACTCGCGCCCCGAAGTGTCGCGACCTCCACCCCTATTTCATTCGGGGTTCCGGGCGAACGGCTGCCATTGGGCCCGACATGGGGCAGTTTTGCCTCCATTCAAGTCGGCTTAACGGAATGCCTATTATCGGGCATTGCTGAAAACGCAGTTTCTCTATCCTATCAACCAACTATGGATCTCTTTACCGTAACGATCGGCGTCAGCATTTTGATTTATGTCGTGATCGGCAGTTATGCCGGACGCAGCGTAAGAAAACTCGATGACTATTTTGTCGCTGGACGGCGAGCACCTACGCTTTTGATTCTGGGGACCCTGGTTGCCAGCGTGATGAGTACGTCCATGTTCATGGGCGAGGCGGCGTTTACCTACGATGGCCAGTTTGGTGCCTATTTGCTTTTCCCCGGTATTGCCGTAACCGGCTACATGCTTGGCGCACTGTTTTTTGGAGTCTATTTGCGGCGCAGTCGTGCACCCACCGTGGCCGACTATTTTGGACGCCGCTTTCAGAGCCGCCGTTTACAGCAGTTTGCCGGATTCACCATTATTCTGGGCCTGGGTGGCTACCTGCTGATCGTGACGCAAGGCGCAGCAATTTTGCTGTCCGATCTCACAGGCTTGCCTCTTGTCACGAGCCTGATCACCGCCTGGTTCAGCTACACGCTTTTCACGATGTATTCCGGATCCAAAGGGGTAATCATCACCGATACATTGATGTTTCTTTTGTTCATGACCGCAACGGTCGTTTTTGTTGTGTATATCGTCGATGGTTTTGGTGGGATTGGCGCCGCGATCACTGATATGGCGCAACTGGAAAGCAAGGCGGGCATTGCTTCCTGGACGGGTATTATCGGTGAAGGCACCGACTGGCCAACAGCGCTGGATTACGTGATTTGGGCGGTGGTCATGGATATTGCCTGGGCCCTTGTTTACGCCGTCGGCCCCTGGCAGGCCAGCCGTCATTTGATGGCTCGTGATGAACATGTCGTATTGCGTGCTGCCATCCTGGCCTCATTCTGCGTAATTTTCCTGCAAATGCTGGTCTACGGCGTCGGCGGGCTGATGAATCTGGCGAAAGCGGATATCGCTCCGTCTGAAACCGTCCTGATATGGGCCGCGAAAACGATGGTGCCCGAATTACTGGGTGCTTTCCTGCTGGCAGGCATAGTGGCCGCTGCCGTGTCCTCAGCATCCACGTTTCTTTCGCTGGTTGGGTTCAGCGTCAGCAACGATATGGGCAGTAAACCGCTGGCGCTTACCGTGAACGCAACCCGTAAGATCATGCTGATTACCAGTTTGATCGCGCTGGTCTGTTGCTACTTCTTTCCACCCGATATTTTCTGGTTCATGCTGTTCATCGGAACAGTTTTCGCATCCAGTTGGGGGCCGGTGGGCCTGATGAGCATCTGGAGCAAACGCATCACAAAAGATGCAGCTTTCTGGGGAATGGTCTCAGGATTCTTCATGAATGTGGCACCGGCAGCCATTAATTATCTGGGCATTTATCATATGCCGGAATATTATCCCACAGTCATTGGCACCGTTGTAAGCATAGCTGTTATCTATGTTGTGTCGGCGTGCGGCAAGGTCAGTCGTGAAGAAAAAATCTACCGCATGCGCCTGCATCGGCCGCCGCCGTCCGATATTGACCGGGCCAAAACAATGAAAACTTTATTGGCGCCGTTGGGCTTGATAGTTTACGGAACCGCGATGCCTTTATTGTTGTTGAAGTACTATGTGATCCCTTATCAAATTGGAACCGGCGAGATTCTCCCCGATGGGTCGGTGAACTGGAATACGGCTGAGGCACTGATTACGCCGACCGTCTTCATGCTGCACGTCCCCCTTGCCCTCATGGCCATGAAGGTAATTTGGGATCGCTATAATCCGCAAACCAAGAGAAATCAGAAAATACTGCGTCGGGCGCGTTTGAAGGACAAGACTGGAAAACGATCAAAGGCTGGTTCCCCGAAAATCGAGACTTATGAATCCACCTAAGTAATTGGCGTCAACGAAAAACTACTGGCCCGCTGGGCGGGTAGGGGTTTCAAGCCGAGCTTGAACGGCCGTTCCTGCGGAAACACAGAAGAGGTCGACGATGCAAATCGCCCGGATTGATACTTGGCTTACCAGCCCATGCCTCAGCGAGGACGGCTGGACCGAGGTCGAGTCGTTCCTGTTCGTCCGGTTAAAGTCGGACGACGGGTACGCGGGATGGGGCGAGGCATTCACGCTGCCGCACCGCGATGCCGGGGTTGCCGCCATGATCCATGCGCTTGGCTGCGAGGCCATGGCGATTGAGGACCTGACGCCCGCCGCATTCCGGTCACTCGGCGATTCTTTGGCCTACAAGCACCGAGGCATCGACTACGCCACGGCGACCAGCGCGCTGGAAATGGCGATCTGGGATCTGGAAGCACAACGGCAGGGCCTGCCTCTGCACCGGCTGCTCGGCGAAAGCGTCCGGGAGGAAATTCCGGTCTATGCCAATATTTGGAGCGATCGGTACAAGGAAGACAAGGTGCTGGCGGACCGGGCAGAAATGTTCGTGGCCCAGGGCTACCGCGCCATCAAGATGTATCCGCTCCAGTTCAGGACGGTGGAACAGGCGGCGGCCTGCGTGGCGGAAGTTCGTGCCCGGATCGGCGGGGCGGTGGATCTGATGCTCGACCTCGATTGTCCGGACGATCCCGAGATCCCCCTCTCCCTCGCGCCGCTGGTTAAGCCGTATTCCCCCTATTGGTATGAGGAACCGGCCGACGGCGACGACCTGACCGCCCTGGCCGCTATCCGGGCCGAAACGGGATTGCCCATTGTTACCGGCGAGAGGCAGACCGGATTGCTGCACTTCCGGGATGTGATCCGCCTGCGGGCCGCCGACATCCTGAATCCCGACATCGCATCCGTTGGCGGCATCCTCGACATGTTGCAGATCGCCGAAGAGGCCGAGAAAGTCGGGATCACGGTCTCGCCCCATTGCTGGAACTCGACGACAATCGCCGTGGCGGCGATGCTGCATGTCTGCCGTGTCATGCCGAACGCGGAACAGGCGGAGATCGCGACCGGTTATGATTCCGCCGGCCGTCGGTTCGTCGATCCGGGATACGTGATTTCGGGCGGAACCGCGCGGCTTTCGGACGCGCCCGGACTCGGCGTAACGGTCGACACCGGAAAACTGACGTCCCTGGCCTCACGGGAGACTACGGAACGGGACGGGTGATATTGCCCGGCCCGGTCAATCCGACCTATCAACGAATCGACAGGAAGGTGTGTGATGGCTACCACGTCGAGGCGGGACGCAAGCTGCAGTTCGAAGATGGCGAGCAGATCTGCGGCGTGTGTATTCACCTCTGTCCGTTCGGCAGGACCGTCTAATCTGTCCGTAAGCCGATCAGTGCGATTGGCCCGCCCCCCCCTCGGCCTGAATCGCTACTTCACAGTGTACGTCGTCAGATCATCTCGGATAATTGGACCATTCCGAACCCCGGAACCCTCTTGCCCTAGCCCCCTCAAACGGATCCGGCCGAAATCATAACATTTCGGTTTCAACCCGTTTGAGGAGGCACGATCGGCCCCTCACCGGCAATGTGCGATGCCGATTCGTTAGTGACTCGGCGGTGAATTCAGATACCTACGGCCCTTCACGACGGGAAGGTCGCCGTCTTCCCCCCTGCCCTCAAAGAGGCCAACAGTGCATCTCTTGATTCGGCTGAGTTTTGGCACACTACGAGGTCCGCATGTTCTTCCGCGACCCCGACGGTCACTTCATCGAGATCAGCGGGGCGTCGGGTTGATTTCTCGGTACTGATTCGCGTCGCCTGCCGCAAAAGAGTAGGCTTCACTGGGCGATCCGAATGTCGGGGTGCCCACCACCGATCGGTTCTCGCATTCGTTTCGGTGGCCACACCAATCTCGCGAGCCGCAGGTGCACTGACATGGCTGACAAATCTCCTAGGAAACAGAACAAGGGGAAAAAGCTCTCCGCCAAGGAAAAGAAGGCGAAGAAGAAGGCCAAGCAAGTCGCGAAGGAGACGCCAACGATCCCGAAACCGCTCGGCAAGTAAGGCCGAAGCAGTCGGCAATAGGATACCCACGAATCCAGGTGGTCCACACACCGAGCAGGCTATCGTGGGCCGGGTGAGCGAGTTGCGAACAGGCGACGGCGTTCCCGAAGGATCACAGCGTGCGGCAGGGAGAAGTCGTTGAGAACAAGCGGCTCTCGGCCGCGATGGGTTTCATCAAGGAGAAGCAGCGCCAGCGCACCGAAGCAAAGATCGCGAAGCCGTCCACGACCCTACGCGATGCCCGAATGCTACGTGCCGGAACCCCGCGCCGGACCGCAACGACTGCGTCCCCACAGACTCGGCCTTGACCCATTGAAAGGGGAATACCGGACTAACGACCTTCGCTTGCCGGCGCGAGGCACTCGAACATGCGCCGGGCGCGGAGCGGCACCTGTCCGGTATCGATCAGCTCGGCCATCAGCTCGCCGGTCGCGGGGCTCATGCACACGCCGTCTCCGCCGAAGCGCGCCGCCACGTATACGTTTTGCCATTCCGGGAAGCGGCCCATCACGGGCTTCTGGTAGGGAGGAGTGGGCGCCATCGCGAGCAAATCGCCCCGGTGCTCGACGATCGTGGCCTCTTCGAGTGCCGGCAGGATCCGCGCGACCCCCTCGAGCGCCGCGAGCTTGGTCTCCTCGGAGAGGCTGGCGTCGAAGTCGGGGCGATCGACGAAGTCCTTCGCACCGTAGGTGGCCAGGATCACCTCGCCATTCTTCTTGGGAAGGATGTAGAAGTCGTCGGCCGCCAGCGTGCGGAGCGGCAGATCGACCGGCAAAATCGCGCGAAGGCACTCGGCGAAAACGGGGCGGCAGCCGATCGGACAGCCGAGCTTCGCGCTCAGCTTGCCGATCCACGGACCGATGGCGAGCACGACCGCGTCGGCCTGAAGCTCCGTTCCCGAGGCGAGCTGGACCCCGGTGATCCGGTCGTCCTGCGTCGTGAAGTCCAATACCTCTCCTTGCACGAACTCGGCGCCCAGCTTTTCTGCCGCCTGGGCCATGGCGAGGTTGAACCGGTAGGGCTCCACCTGGCCGGCGGGATGGCTGATCCCCCCCTCGTAGACGGGGTTCAACGATGGGAAGAGCTCGCGCAGCGCGTCGCCGTCGATCCAGTCGGCCTCGACGCCGCCCACCGCTCGGAAGGGCTGGAGTAGCGCCTCCGACCCGCCCGCCTCCTCGAGTTCTTCGGCGGTCACCAAATCGGTGCTAGGCGTCTCGCAATACTCGATGTCGACTCCACCACGCTCCTCCAGCTCGATCGCGAACTCGGCCATGCGATTGTAGGAAGCCTCATGAAGGAAGAGCCAGTCTGCGACGCTCACGCCCGGAACGGTTTTCGACGTATCAACGGGCAAACCTTCGCGGGCCTCGGCCGGGGTTGTGACGCAGCGCTCGTAGGCGACCCAGTAGGGCGCGTATGTGAAGACCGCCCAGGCCTTGCCCGAGGCACGCACGGCGATGGATTCGCGATCGACGACACGTGCCGAGATTCCCCGGCGCCCCAGGTGATAGGCGATCGAGCAGCCGATCGCTCCGGCTCCGATGACAATCACATCCTTACTTTTCGACATGACGAACCTCCTCCAGGCGTTTAATCCATAATCAACGAATCGTCGCGCCGGAAGGGCACATCCACCGCGGGGGCGTCCATCTCACGCGCATAGCGGTGGCCCGCAAACACGGCCGAGGCGATGATGCCGGGCGCGCTGCAATCACCGACGCGCTCGATATCGAGCTCGTCGCACAACTCGTGGTAAAGGTCGTCGTTGGGATCTCGGCTCGTCACCATCACGACGTGGTCTGCCATCAGCTCGCGTGTGTCACCCGTGTAGATGCACGAGAGTTCGACGCTCTTCTCAGCCACCGCCGACAGCAGGGTCAACGTCTCGCAGCGCACGCCCTCGCGCTTGAGCCGCATTTGGGTCGGGATCTGCTCGTCGGTGTAGTAGGACCACTCCGCGACCCGGCCGACCGGGGTGACCACCGTGACTTCGGCACCTCCGGCCGCGAGCGCGCTCGCCACGACGGCGCCCATGTAGTAGTAGTCGTCGTCGTAGACGACGACGCGCCCGCCGGGCCGCACGCCGTCGAGGATGTCGTCCGCCGTCAGGACGTGCTCGGCCTCGTGGCCGGGCACCGGGATCCGGCTCGAGCGCCCGACGCCGCTGCGGCGCCACGTAGCGCCGGTTGCCAGCATCACGCGGTCGGCACCGAACTCGCGGATCTGCGTGGCGTCGAGGAGGCTGTCGAGGAAAATTTCGACGTTCGGTAGCTTGTTCAGCTGCGCGATGCGCCAGTCGCGCACCCGCCCCCACTCGGCGAGCGCCGGGAGCGCGGCCTCGCGCGTGACACGCCCCCCGAGTTCGGTGCGGGCCTCGGCGAGGGTCACCTTGTAACCGCGCTGACCGAGCGCACGCGCCGCCTCGAGTCCTGCCGGCCCACCTCCGATCACGAGGACACTGCGGTCCGACGCTTTCGGCTCGATCCGCTCAGGGTGCCAGCCGCGCCGCCACTCCTCGCCCATGGCCGGGTTCTGGGTGCAGCGGATCGGCACGCCGATGCGGTCGGCGGCGGAGCAGAGGTTGCAGCCGATGCACTCGCGGATGTCCTCGATGCGCCCCTCCCTGATCTTCTGGGGCAGGAAGGGGTCGGCGATCGAGGGGCGCGCTGCGCCGACGAAGTCGAGCACGCCCTCGCGGACCTGTCGTACCATGGTGTCAGGCGACGTGAAGCGCCCCTGTGCTGACGACCGGTTTCTCAGTCACCTGCTTGACCCAGCGGACGTAAGCTTCGAGCGCCCCCTCCTTTACATAGCGGGAGCTGCCGATCTCGATTTCGTAGTTGCGGGCGTTGATGTCCCAGAGATCCGGCATCTCCGCCAACATTTCGAGGGTGGCGCGGTTCTCCTTGATTGTCAGGGGATCTTCGTCGTAGGAGCCGTTGTCGGCGGAGAATCGCACGGCGACGGCGCAGCTGTCACCGATGGCCTCCTTTGTTTCTTCGATCATCTCCCGCAGCAGACGCACCCGGTTCTCGAGTGATCCACCGTACTCGTCGCTGCGCTGATTTGAAGGGTGCAAGAACTGGCCGATCATGAAGCCATGGGTCGCGTACAGATACACGATGTCGAAGCCCGCCGACTTCGCGCGCTTTGCCGCGTCGACGTGCCAACGGCGGAAGTTCTTGATGTCGCGCTTATCCATCACGCGACTCTGCACAGGGTGGTTATGCTCGGAGGGGGAGGAGATCGGTCCCAACGAATCCTCGCGGCTGTAGAGATTGGCGGTCGACCTACCCCCGTGCCACAGCTCCACACCGGCGAGCGCGCCGTGACGGTGAATGTTCTCGACCATCTTCGCGTGGGAGCGGACGTCCTTGTCGTCCCACAGCGAGTGCGAGGGCAGCGGCGCGTCGTCGGAGCTCGGGTGGATCGAGCAGTACTCGGTGCACACCACACCCCAGCCGCCCTCGGCCTTGGTCTCGCGCATGGCCGCCACGCTGTTGGGCCGGTTGTATCCCATGCCGGTGCAGTGGGGCACCTGGTAGAAGCGATTCGGCGCCGTCACGGGTCCGATCTTTACGGACTCGAAGAGGATGTCGTAGCGGGGAGTCAGCGGTCATGGATGCCTCGTTTCGTATGTGGGTCGTGGGTTTCGAGTCTCAGGGGCCGTAATCGTTCTTCGGATCGGACCTCACTCTCGCGTTCGGCCGGCCGATCGCGGGAAGCGCGTCGGGAACACGGTCACAAGGAAGGCGCGGCAGGTGTGCTTGATGCCCTCGAGATCGAAACGTTTCGAGCGGCCGAGAGTCTCGGGCCTCGCCTCGAGCAGGTGGAAGAAAGCAGTGCCCAGTGCGTCGGTTTCCTGCTCTGGCTCCGCGATCTTGCGGAAGAGTCGGATCGTCTCCTTGAGTTGGGAGATCTCGTAAGCGGAGCAGACCCGGTTGAAGTCTGCCCGAGCGCGGGCCTCGCCCCAGAAGATGTCCCAGACGTCCAGGTAGAGCGGATTGCATACGGCCGAATCGAAAGTGGCCTCGATGATCGCATCCAGCTGTGCCTCCGGGGTCTTTGCGGCACTCCACTTCGTGTCCCGCCGCACCCGCTGGAATTCGGACTCGACGTATTCGAGTGTCGCCATGAGCAGCGCCCGCTTGTTTTCGAAGTAGAAGTTCACGATGCCCTTCGAGAGACCGGCCGCCTCGGCGACCCGCGACACGGTCGTGTTCGCGAGCCCGTGCTCGGCGATCGAACTCATCGCGGCGTCGATCAGCTGCTGGCGCCGGAAGTCGGTGTGATCTCCCTCCCGCGGGAGCCTAACGGTCGCGGAGCCTGTCACGGAAAACCCTCCCTGCGAACAAATAGCGGAAAACAGCAGGAGAGCCTGATTCTAGGCTATTTTGAACGGCTGTTCAATCTGAGCTAGGTTCCGAATGGGCCGGGCGTATTGGGCATCGGCTCACCCGACCGAACCAGGAGCGCGAAAGTGTGGAACCCATGAACGGAAACGATCTACTGAGCCGCCGACGTCAAGCACTTGCTCCCGCCTACGAACTCTTTTACGACGAGCCCATCCATATCGTGCGAGGTGATGGGGTTTGGCTTTTTGACGCCGATGGGCGTCGTTACCTCGATTGCTACAACAACGTCTATTCGGTGGGGCACTGCCACCCGCGCATCGTGGAAGCCATCGCGACCCAGGCCCGCCTGCTCAACACTCACACGCGATACCTGCATGAGAAGGTCATCGAGCTGGGTGAACGCCTGGGGGCGAAGTTTTCGGAGAAGCTCAGCGCCTGCTGGTTCGTCTGTACTGGGACCGAAGCAAACGATCTGGCGACCCAGATCGCCAGGACGGTCACGGGTCACTACGGGATGGTGGTCAGCGAAGGTTCGTACCACGGCAACTCCGATCTCGTGCTGAAGCTGTCGACTTCCAGCTACCCCGCCCAAGAC
>PVMK01119547.1_pt1 | contig 32467 bp, 41 predicted proteins | sample 1853481 | NCBI WGS metagenome assembly PVMK01 (sample SAMN08533507, study PRJNA380276) | Marine sediment metagenome, whole genome shotgun sequencing project.
GATCTTAATAAATTATCTATTTTGGAATTAGTTCAACTAAAACACCTCTCCCATCATACACCTTGCGCTACCTCCACCGGCAGTTTCAATAGTATTAAGGTTGCTGTATAAAATTGTAGAATATCTTTCCAATTGCGAAACCTGTTTATTTGTCAAGCTTTTAAAAGCGGATTCACTCATGATCATATATCTCATTTGATCCTTCCCAATAACCTGAATCATATTTCCGGCAAATTCACAAACCTGGTCTTCTGAAATCGCAATTATTTCTTTTTTATCTTCTTTTAAATGATTGATAATATTTTTACGTTCTCTCTTATCATCAATTGCATCTAAACATATAATAGCACTTTGTTCGGTCAAGGCCATCATAACATTAGTATGATAGATCAATTCTCTTTTATTACCAACAGTTTGATAAGCATGAAACACGACAGGAGTATATTCAAAATCTTCACAAAATTCAAGTAATAAGTCTTCATCGGCTCTAGCCGATAAGGCACAGTAGGCCTTTCTATTAACTCTATCTAATAACAAACTGCCTGTTCCTTCTAAAAATATATTCTCTTTTTCAGCCGCAGTATAATCAACAACACTTGTAAAATTATATCCTTTTTCTTCTATAAGATCTAAAATATCTTCGCGTCGTTCTTTTCTTCTATTTTCTGCAAACATAGGATATAGAGCTACCACTCCATTTTGATGAAAAGAAATCCAATTATTAGGAAAAATAGAATCCGGAGTATCTGGTATTTTTGAATCCTCGATTACAATAACATTTACCCCAACTTCTCGTAACTTTTTAACCAATGCATCGAATTCTGCTAAAGCCTGTTTTTGAATTTCTTCAGGGGTAAGATCGTGCAATTCTTTTTGGTAAAAGTTATTGACTGTGGTCTGTTCATTCATCCTGAAAGAAACCGGACGAATCATTAGAATAGTATTGGTGATTTGTTGCATAATATGTAGTTGTCATTCCCGTGAAGCTTGTGACCAGCTTGACTGGTTAACGGGAATCTCATGAATGAACTATTTAAGTGTTTTTTTAATAGCTTCTGTTGTTTCATTTAATACATCAAAGGCCGTTTCGGCCATCACATTTCCCTTAGTGTCTAAGGGTTGGATTTACTTCAACAACTTCAAAACAAACAACCTTATCTGTTTCTATAAATGATTTTATTATTTCTTCAACTTCATACTGATCAAATCCCTTTGATACAGGTGTTCCGGTACCTTTAGAAATTAGATCACAGTCCATACTGTCCACATCAAATGAAATATAAATAACCTCACAATTATACAATCTTTCTTTGGCTTCCTCTAAACATTTGTTAAAACTTCTGTAGCGCATTTCATGCACCGAATAGTTTTTAATATTATTCCTTTTTATCGCTGCTTTTTCAGGACCCTCAATGTCTCGTACACCAAAATAAACAATATCTTCTTGGCCTACTTTTTGACAATCTATACCAATATTTTTGAGTTGATCCCAGTAGTTTTTAGTTTCTTCATCAATATCATTTATTTGAAAGTCTAGATTATCATCACCTAAAGCCGCTGCAAGTGGCATACCATGTATATTTCCTGAAGGTGATGTATACGGTGAATGAATATCAGCATGTGCATCGATCCAAACTACACCTAATCTTTTATCGGGAAAGGCTGATTTGATCCCGCTTATACTACCTAATGCTGATGAATGATCACCGGATAAAACAATTGGGAAATGATTCTTGCTTAAATTTTTTGCAATACTTTCACTTAATCTGGTGCAAACACCAAGAACATTTCCTATTCTTTTAGCAAATGAATAATTAACTTTATTGTAAATTGTTTCATTCTCTGTTGCAATATCTTCAAATGGAAAACGATTAAAATAATCGTTACCTTTATTTATTGCTGCGATTTCAATAGCATCGATTCCCATATCTGCCCCCCGTGTACCAGCTCCAAGATCCGATCTATTCTTTATGATTTTTATTGTTCGCATATTCCTAAAATATCAAATGTTCTAAAAGAATACTGTCATTCCCACGAAAGTGGGAATCTTTTGATAGTATAAAAATCATGTTGAGAAACTTATCTTAAACATGATTTTATAATATATTTTAAGATTCCCTTTTACAAGGGAATGACAATCATAATAACAAACTTATCTTTCTTCGAATGATTTGAAATCTCTTAGTGCATGACCTGTATACAATTGACGAGGTCTGCCAATTGGTTCTCCATTCAATCTCATTTCTTTCCATTGTGCAATCCAACCCGGTAACCGGCCAATAGCAAACATCACCGTAAACATTTCAACAGGAAAACCTAAAGCCCTATAAATAATTCCTGAATAAAAATCTACATTAGGATATAATTTACGTTCAGCAAAATATTCATCATTCAAAGCCACTTCTTCTAAATGTTTTGCAATTGACAATACAGGATCAGTAGTACCCAGATCTTCAAATAAATCATCTGCTGCTTTTTTAATAATTCTGGCACGAGGGTCAAAATTCTTATAAACTCTATGGCCAAATCCCATTAAACGAAATGGATCATTCTTATCTTTTGCTCTTGCAATAAATTTTTCCACATCTCCACCATCATCCTGGATGGCTTTAAGCATTTCCAACACTGCCTGATTTGCTCCTCCGTGTAATCTACCCCAAAGAGCAGATACCCCAGCAGATACCGAAGCAAATAATCCTGCCTCTGAAGAACCTACAATTCTAACTGTTGATGTTGAACAATTTTGTTCATGATCTTCGTGCAATATCAATAATTCATCTAAAGCTTTTACTGCAATAGGATTAATTTTATATTTCTCTGTTGGTATCTTAAACATCATTTGCATAATATTTTCAATATAATTAACCGAATTATCAGCATAGTTCAATGGTGTCCCTTGATTTTTACTATGAGACCATGCTGCTAAAACTGGAAATTTTCCCAATAATTTTGTGATAGATATATATAAATCTTCTTTTGAGTTGATATCAACAGTAGCAGGATTAAAAGCAGTTAACGCACTCGTTAATGATGAAACCATGCCCATTGGATGTGCAGCTTTAGGAAACCCGTCAATGATATCTTTCATCTCTTCATTCAACAATGAATGATATTTAATATCTTTTTCAAACTTTGCAAATTCAGTTTTAGTTGGCAATTCTCCAAAAATAATCAAGAATGCAACCTCCAAAAAACTAGCCTTTTTTGTCAAATCTTCGATAGCGTAACCTCTGTGTCTTAAAATTCCTTCTTCACCATTTAAAAATGTAATTTTACTTTCACAGGAACCAGTATTTTTAAAACCCGGATCAAGAGTTATTACCCCATTAGTCACTGATCTTAATGTCTTTATATCGATAGCAATCTCATTCTCTGATCCTCTTATTATAGGAAATTCATATATTTCACCATCTATTTCTAATTTTGCTAAATCTGACATAATTTTATATTTATTGAATTATTTTTTGAATTGCGAATTTAATAAAAATTCATGTTTTTTAAAAGCTAATTGGCCGTTAAATATAAAAAAAACCTTACTAGTTGAATAAGGCTTTCATTAAAACGCATATTTTTCGATACCAAGTTTCTAAAGAAGCAAATTAGTTCATGATAAATGCTCCTGTGGTAACTTCATAATTATGGAAACAGGAACTAATTTTTATTAATGAACTAATTCTTCAGCATCTTTTTTTAAACCAACCATATCTTCAAGCATATCAGTTGTAATTGATTTTGGTCTCTCCAAAGGATAACCTAATGCTCTATCCCAAATAATATTTGACAAAACTCCTATAGATCTTCCTATGGCAAATAAAACCGTATAAAAATCATACTGTGTAACCCCATAATGCCATTGAACAACACCAGATTGTGCATCAACATTTGGCCAAGGATTTTTAGCTTTACCGTGTTCCTTTAAAATATCCGGTACTACATTGTATAGAGCATCAACATATTTAAAAATATCATCGTCAGGTAAATGCTTTAAACAGAATTCTCTTTGAACTGTGTACCTCGGATCTGTTTTTCGCAGAACTGCATGTCCATAACCAGGTATTACCTGACCACTATTTAAAGTATCCCAAACATATTTTTTCATTTCTTCTTCTGAAGGAACTTTTCCATTCATTTGATCTTTTAAGCCCTGCAACCATCTTAAAACTTCCTGATTTGCCAAACCGTGCAATGGCCCTGCCAAGCCGTTGATCATTGCCGAAGTTGCATAGTAAATATCAGATAAGGAACTGGCAACCAAGTGGCCGGTATGCGCACTAACATTGCCGCTTTCATGATCAGCATGTAAGATAAAATACATACGGGAAACATCATCATAAGGTTTATCTTTTCCCATCATATATGCGAAATTACCACCCATATCTAAAGTTGGAATCGGGTACCTATGCCCTTTTTCTGGATGGTATAATTTATTGTAAATGTAGGCTCCTATAAGTGGCATTTTAGCCAAAAGATTGGTTGCATCCTCATAGGTAGATTTCCAATAATCCATTTTACTAATACCTTCTTTGTATTTGATGTTAAAATGAGATTCTCTTTGCAAACTCATTACTGCAGCTGACAAAATCGCCATTGGATGACTTTCACTAGGAAATGAATCAATTACATCCCATACATATCCGGGAATCATTCTTCGATTGTTGAAATCTGTAATTAAATCCTCAACTTCATCTTCAGTTGGAATTTCACCTGTTAATAATAAATAATACAATCCTTCAACATAAGGCATTTCTGCTCCTTTAGGTTTAGGTAATTTATCTAAAACTTCTGAAAGAGTATAACCGCGATAACGGATGCCTTCGTAGGGATCAAGATATGAAATGTCGGTTATTAAGCTTTTAATTCCTCTCATACCACCAATTACCTGCGAAACTTTTACTTCATCTATAACCTTGTCACCATATTCTTTCAACAATTTAGTAGTTCTAATTCGATGCTCTTGAATTTTATTTTTTAATGTATCTTTTATTTTACTCATATTATTAAATGATTTTAAAATTTCTTAACTTTTAAAGTTACGAATAAAAGCATCTTTTAAAACTGACATTTATCATGTTGCTCGTTATATGTAACTAATATTACTTTGCAGAGCATCTTTATGAATAGAAAAAGCTAACTTCAAGATAAAATAAAAATTATTTATTTTATCTTGAAGTTAGCTTAATAAAAAACTTATTAAATTGATATTATTGTTTTACTTTAAAGGCATTAAGTTTTGGAAAATATGCTGTATCATGCAGTTCTTCCTCAATTCTTAACAATTGGTTGTATTTTGCCATTCGGTCACTACGTGAAGCGGAACCTGTTTTAATCTGCCCGGTATTAAGCGCTACTGCTAAATCAGCAATGGTATTATCTTCAGTTTCGCCTGAACGATGTGACATTACACAGGTATAACCCGCATTATGAGCCATATTCACGGCATCTATTGTTTCGGTTAAAGTACCAATTTGATTCACTTTAATTAATATTGAATTTGCAATACCATTTTCAATACCTCTTGATAATCTTTCTACATTGGTAACAAACAAATCGTCTCCAACCAATTGAATTTTATCACCAATTTTATCGGTTAAATATTTCCAACCCTCCCAGTCATTTTCGTCCATACCATCTTCAATAGAAATGATAGGGTATTTTGCAGCCAGTTCAGCAAGATAATCAGCTTGTTCTTCGCTTGTTCTTATGCTTCCATTTTCACCTTCAAATTTAGTATAATCATATTTACCATCTACAAAGAATTCTGCTGCAGCACAATCCAATGCCAGCATAACGTCGTCACCGGCCTTATAACCGGCTTCTGAAATGGCTTTAATAACAGTATCCAAGGCATCTTCTGTTCCATCAAATGTTGGGGCAAATCCTCCTTCATCACCTACCGCTGTATTTAAATTTCTCTCATGTAATAATTTCTTCAGGTTATGAAATATTTCACTCCCCATTTTCATGGCATGCGTAAAATTTTTAGCCTTAACTGGCATAATCATGAATTCCTGAAATGCAATTGGTGCATCAGAATGAGAACCACCATTTACAATATTCATCATTGGTACCGGTAAGGTATTGGCACTTACACCTCCTATATATCTGTATAAGGGTTGATTTAATTCATTTGCCGCAGCTTTAGCTGCTGCTAAAGAAACACCTAAAATAGCGTTAGCACCTAATTTCGCTTTATTTGGTGTGCCATCTAACTCTATCATTACCTTATCAATAGTATTTTGCTCAAAAACTGAAAATCCAATTAATTCTTCTGCAATTATTTCATTTACATTTTCAACTGCTTTTAACACACCTTTACCCATGTAATCGCTACCACCATCTCTTAATTCTACGGCCTCATGTTCGCCCGTCGACGCACCTGATGGTACTGCTGCTCTTCCTAATACACCGTTTTCGGTTATAACATCAACTTCGACAGTTGGATTACCTCTTGAATCAAAAATTTGTCTTGCGTGGACCTCTACTATTATACTCATTTTATATTAATTTTTATTTTCTTAAATCAATTGTAAATTTACTAATTTCTAAATGTTTTTATCCTAATTAATTGATATTTATACGATATCGATTTCGTTATTAACACAATTAATCCATCACTTTTTTGCAGATTCAATATTACTTATAAACTGATCAAATAAATAAGATGAATCATGTGGACCGGGGCTGGCTTCAGGATGGTATTGAACAGAGAAACAATTTTTGTTCTTCATTTTCATACCAGCCAGAGTTTGATCATTCAAATGTTCGTGGGTTATTTGAAAATCCTTATTTTTTTCAACTGCTTTTTTATCAACAACGAACCCATGATTTTGTGATGTAATTTCTCCTTTACCTGTAATTAAATTCTTAACAGGATGATTAATTCCTCTATGGCCATTGTGCATTTTATAGGTTGGAATATTATTTGCCAATGCTATAACCTGGTGACCTAAACAAATTCCGAATAAAGGCAGATCTTTATCTATAATCTTTTTTGCAACTTTTTGCGCATCAATTAATGGTGATGGATCACCTGGCCCATTGGAAAGAAAATAACCATCTGGTTGAAAAGCACTCATCTCTTCAAAAGTAGCATTGTAAGGAAATACTTTAACGAAACAATCTCTTTGGATCAAATTATTGATAATGTTTTGTTTTATACCAATATCCAATGCAGCAACTTTATAAGTTGCCTCTTCATTACCCACAGTGTAAGCTTCTTTAGTAGAAACTTTTGACGCTAATTCTAAGCCATCCATAGATGGAATTTTTTCTAATTTCTTTTGTAAATATTCCAGATCCGTATTGGTTGAGATAACCGCATTCATAGCTCCTTTATCCCTTATATATCTAACCAAAGCACGGGTATCAACATCTGAAATAGCAACAAAATTTTGTTTTTTAAAAAAATCAAATAAAGATTCATCAGAATTTTTTCTTGAATAATCAAAACTGAAATTTTTACAAATCAATCCTGAAATTTTTATCGAATCAGATTCTTGTTCAGTATTATTAGCTCCGTAATTACCAATATGTGCATTTGTCGTTACCATTAACTGGCCATAATATGAAGGATCTGTAAATATTTCCTGATAACCCGTCATCCCGGTATTAAAACATATTTCACCTACAGCTGTTCCTTCTATACCAATCGATTTCCCCTCAAAAATGGTTCCATCTTTTAATAATAAAATAGCTTTCTTTTTACTTTGATATTTCATCAATACTCTAGTTATTTAAATGTTTATGCATAAAAAAAGGATAAGCTAATATTAGCCTATCCTTTTAAATTGTCTGTACTTAAATCATATTTATGCATCTTCTTTTTTGTCAGCATCATCAGATTTAGTTTCTTCAACATTATTAGAAGTTGGCTCAACAGCTTTTTCAGCTTTTTTACCACCTCTTCTCCTTGTTGATTTTTTCTTTTTAGCTCCTTTAGGGATATAAATTTCATTATAATCAACCAATTCAACCATAGCCATATCGGCATTATCTCCTTGTCGATTTCCTAATTTAATTATACGAATATATCCCCCTGGTCTATCTCCTACTTTAACTGCAACATCTCTAAACAATTCTGCTACAGCATATTTATCTCTTAAATTGCTAAATACAATTCTCCTGTTATGTGTTGTATCGCTTTTTGATTTTGTAATTAAAGGCTCAACATATTGACGTAAAGCTTTTGCTTTTGCTACAGTAGTATTAATACGTTTATGTTCGATTAATGAACATGCCATATTAGCCAGCATCGCTTTTCTATGCGCTGTTTTTCTACTTAAATGATTAAATTTCTTTCCGTGTCTCATCTTTCAATTGACTATTTAGTTTTTGTTATTACAAATAACAAAATTACTCTTTATCTAATTTGTATTTTGTTAAATCCATTCCAAAGGTCAATCCTTTGTTGTTTACCAATTCATCTAATTCAGTAAGTGATTTTTTTCCAAAGTTTCTAAATTTCATTAGATCACTTTTATTAAAAGAAACCAAATCACCTAAGGTATCAACTTCCGCTGCTTTTAAACAATTTAAAGCTCTTACTGATAAGTCCATATCAATCAAACGAGTTTTCAACAATTGACGCATATGAAGTGATTCTTCATCATAAGTTTCAGTTTTTGCAATTTCATCTGCTTCCAAAGTAATACGCTCATCAGAGAATAACATAAAGTGGTGTATCAATATCTTAGCCGCATCAGTCAATGCATCTTTAGGAGTTATTGAACCATCTGTAATTATATCAAAAATTAACTTTTCATAGTCAGTTTTTTGCTCTACACGAAAGTTTTCAACAGCATATTTAACGTTCTTAATTGGCGTATAAATTGAATCAATAAAAATAGTTCCTAATGGAGCCGACACTTTTTTATTTTCTTCGGCCAATACAAAACCTCTTCCTTTTTCAATAGTAATTTCCAAATCGATTTTAACAGAAGATTCCATATTGCAAATAACCAATTCTGGGTTCAACACTTGAAATCCAGAAATAAAATTTTGAAAATCTCCTGCAGTTATTTGCTCCTGACCATTAATCGATAAAATTACTGTTTCATTATCCGTCTCTTCAATTTGTTGTTTAAAACGAATTTGTTTCAAATTTAATATGATCTCAGTTACATCTTCAACAACACCTTTAATGGTTGAAAACTCATGTTCCACTCCTTCAATTCTTAAAGAAGTTATTGCATATCCATCTAATGAGGATAACAGAACTCTTCTTAATGCGTTACCTACAGTTAATCCGTAACCCGGCTCTAAAGGTTTGAATTCGAATCTACCATCAAAATCAGTAGATTCAATCATTAATACTTTGTCTGGTTTCTGAAAATTTAATATTGCCATAAGTCTGATTCTATCTTTAAAAATTATTTAGAGTATAACTCAACGATAAATTGTTCGTTAATGTTTTCTGGTATTTGTATTCTTTCTGGAACAGTTACAAATCGACCTTCTAAAGTCTCTGAATTCCATGATAACCATTCATAAACATTTGATTTAGCTGCTAATGAATTTTCTATTGCCACTAATGATTTAGATTTTTCTCTTACTCCAATAACATCACCTTCATTTAATGAATAAGAAGGAATATTTACTAATTCACCATTAACCGTTATATGTCTGTGGGATACTAATTGACGTGCTCCTCTTCTAGTAGGTGCAATTCCTAATCTAAACACAACGTTGTCTAAACGAGATTCACACAATTGTAATAATACTTCACCAGTAATACCTTTACTTCTTTGAGATCTTTCAAAAAGATTACGGAATTGACGTTCTAATATACCATAAGTATATTTAGCTTTTTGTTTCTCTTTTAATTGTACTGCGTATTCTGATTGTTTACCTCTTCTTCTGTTATTTCCGTGTTGTCCCGGAGGGTAATTTCTTTTTTCTAATGCTTTGTCTTCACCGAAGATTGGTTCTCCAAACTTTCGAGCAATTTTTGACGTTGGTCCTGTATATCTTGCCATTTTGTATTTATTTAAGGGATTATGAATTAAGGCATTCCTTCGATAATCTAAATCCTTAGTTATTAAATTTTATTATTTTAAACTCTTCTTCTTTTTGGAGGTCTGCATCCATTATGTGCCATTGGAGTAACGTCAACAATTTCAGTTACTTCTATCCCGTTGTTGTGCAGAGTTCTTATTGCCGATTCTCTTCCATTACCCGGGCCTTTCACATAAACTTTAACTTTACGTAATCCAGCTTCATGAGCAATTTTCGCACAATCCTCAGCAGCAGTTTGCGCAGCGTAAGGAGTATTCTTTTTAGAACCTCTAAACCCTTGCTTACCAGCACTTGACCATGATATTACATCGCCTTTTTTATTAGTTAAAGAGATGATAATATTATTAAATGAAGCAGTAATGTGGGCTTCACCTACAGCTTCAACAATTACTTTACGTTTTTTTGAACTTGACTTTGCCATCTTATTAACTATTATTTAATTGCTTTCTTTTTACCTGCAACAGTTTTTCTTTTTCCTTTACGGGTTCTAGAATTATTTTTAGTTCTTTGCCCTCTTAACGGAAGACCAACTCTATGTCTAATTCCTCTATAACATCCAATATCCATCAAACGTTTAATGTTCAATTGAATTTCAGATCTCAATTCACCTTCAATTTTTAAAGTTCCAACCTGTTCACGAATTTTTGCTATTTGCTCATCGTTCCAATCTTGAACTTTAATACTTTCGTCAACTTTTGCATTTGCCAAAATTTCTTTAGCTCTGCTTTTTCCAATTCCAAAGATGTATGTTAATGCTATAACTCCTCTTTTGTTCTTTGGGATGTCAATTCCTGCTATTCTTGCCATAATTATCCTTGTCTTTGTTTAAATCTAGGATTCTTTTTGTTGATTACATATAATCTGCCTTTTCTGCGTACTATAATGCAGTCGGCACTTCTTTTTTTTACTGATGCTCTTACTTTCATCTCGATGTTATTCTTTAATATCTATAAGTAATTCTTGCCTTAGTTAAATCATAAGGACTCATTTCTAACTTTACTTTATCTCCTGGTAGCAGTTTTATATAATGCATTCTCATTTTCCCTGAAATATGAGCGGTTACAATATGACCGTTCTCTAATTCAACTCTAAACATTGCATTTGATAATGCTTCGTTGATCTTTCCGTCTTGTTCTATAGCTGGTTGTTTTGCCATAATTAAAATGCTACTTTTCTTTTTGATCCTGCTTTCATTAAACCATCATAATGCCGGTTTAATAAATGTGCATTTATTTGTTGTAAGGTATCCATTGCGACACCTACCATAATCAATAAAGATGTTCCACCATAAAACATGGCCCATCCTGGTTGTACCCCTGCCTGAGTAACAATAGCAGGTAAAATTGCCAATAATGCTAAAAATATCGATCCCGGTAATGTAATTCGAGATAAGATAGTATCTAAAAAGTCGGCTGTATCTTTACCAGGTCTTATTCCTGGTACAAATCCGCCTCCTCTTTTTAAATCGTCAGCCATTTTATTTGTAGGTATTGTAATTGCCGTATAAAAATAACTAAATATTATAATTAATACCATAAATAATATATTATACCAAAGGCCAAACATATTTGTAAATGCAACACCAATTGATTTTATCATTTCATTTTCAGAACTGGCTAATAACCCTGGTGCAAACATTAGTGCTTGTGCAAAGATAATTGGCATCACTCCTGATGAATTTAATTTTAACGGAATGTACTGCCTTGCTCCAGCAACATCCTGAATATTTCCAACTACAGTCCTACGAGCGTATTGCACTTGTATTTTACGTACTGCCGAAACCAATAGCACACTAGCAAAAATTACTAAGAACCAGATTACTATTTCAATTAATATCATAATAAGTCCACCATTGGATTGATTGATCTTTGACGTTGCTTCCTGCATAAATGATGCTGGAAAACGTGCAATGATTCCAATCATAATTAATAATGAAATACCATTACCAATACCTTTATCCGTAATTTTTTCACCTAACCACATTGCAAAAACAGTACCTGTTGTCAATAACAGTATTGATGAAAAATAAAATAATGGTCCATGACCTAATAAAAATGCACTCTCCGGAATACCCAATGCTGGTAAACTCACTAAATATGCTGGTGCCTGTATTATTAAAATCGCTATGGTTAACCAACGTGTTATTTGGTTAATTTTTTTCCTTCCACTTTCACCTTCCTTTTGCAATTTTTGTAAATATGGAACCGCAATTCCCATTAACTGTACAACAATTGAAGCCGAAATATATGGCATAATTCCCAAGGCCATTACCGATGCTCTTGCAAAAGCTCCTCCTGTAAAAGCATTTAATAATCCCAATAATCCATCACTTGTATTATTGGCTAAACCTGATAATTGCGTTGGATCAATTCCCGGCAGCGGTACTTGAGCAGCTAATCGGTAAACAACCATTAAACCTAATGTTAATATAATTTTGCTTCTAAGCTCTTCAATTTTCCAGATACCCTGGACAGTACTTATTAACTTTTTCATTTACATTTTTTAATTAAATGGTAACTGCTTCACCTCCGGCCTTCTCAATAGCTGCTTTTGCAGAAGCAGTAAATTTGTGTACCGTTATGTTTAATTTCGCTTTTAATTCTCCTCTACCTAAAATTTTAATTAAATCGTTTTTACGAGCCAATCTATTTTCAATTAAAACATCCAGAGTAACGGTATCTTTAATTTTACCGTTTTCTACCAATTGTTGTAATTTATCGAGATTAATTCCTTGATATTCTTTACGATTTATATTTTTAAATCCAAACTTAGGTACCCTTCTTTGCAATGGCATCTGACCTCCCTCAAATCCAATTTTTCTTGAATATCCTGAACGGGATTTTTGCCCTTTATGACCTCTTGTAGAAGTTCCTCCTTTACCTGATCCTTCGCCTCTACCAATTCTTTTTCCTGCTTTTATTGATCCTTTTGCAGGTTTTAAGTTATTTAATTGCATAACCTTTATCTTATTTAATTTCCTCTACAGAAACTAGATGATTAACTGTTTTTACCATTCCAAGAATTGTCGGGGTTGCATCGTGTTCAACAACCTGATTAATCTTGTGCAATCCTAATGCTTCAAGTGTTAACTTTTGATTTTTAGGACGTCTGATTTTACTACGTACTTGTCTTACTTTAATTTTTTTCATCATCAAATTTTATCCGTTAAACACTTTTTCCAATGAAATACCACGTTGATTTGCAATAGTTCTTGCATCACGTAAATTTAATAAAGCATCAAAAGTTGCTTTAACAACATTATGAGGATTTGAAGACCCTTGTGATTTAGATAATACATCGTGTACACCAACTGATTCTAATACGGCACGTACAGCTCCACCGGCAATAACTCCGGTACCATGTGATGCCGGCCTTAAAAATACTTTAGCTCCGCCAAATTTACCTTTTTGTTCATGAGGTAAAGTTTGTTTAATTATCGGAATTCTAACCAGATTTTTCTTAGCGTCTTCTATTCCTTTCGCTATAGCAGAAGCAACATCCTGAGATTTACCCATTCCATGCCCTACTACACCTTCACCATTTCCTACGACAACAATTGCAGAGAAACTAAATGTTCTACCTCCTTTGGTTACTTTGGTAACTCTTTGTACTCCTACCAGATGATCTTTCAAATCTAATCCGCTAGGCTTTACTCTTTCTATATTATTATATTTTTTGTACATGGTATGATCTTAAAATTTTAAACCTCCTTCTCTGGCGCCTTCTGCTAAAGCCTTTACTCTTCCATGGAACAAATATCCATTTCTATCAAATGCGCAAGTTTCAATTCCAGCCTTTGTTGCTTTTTCTGCTAAAGATTTACCAACTGCGTTTGCAATTTCTATTTTAGATCCTTTAGCCTTTACTTTAGATTTAGATGTTGCTGATATTATTGTGTTACCGGTAACATCATCTACTAATTGAACAGAAATTTCTTTATTACTTCTAAAAACTGATAACCTTGGTTTTGTTTCAGTTCCGGAAATAATTTTTCTTATCCTATTTTTTATACGGTATCTTCTTTGAAGTTTTGTTAATGCCATAACTTTACTAAATTATGCAGTTTTACCTGCTTTTCTTCTTAATTGTTCACCTACAAACTTAACTCCTTTTCCTTTATATGGTTCAGGCTTACGTAAAGAACGAATCTTTGCAGCTACTTGACCAACTAATTGTTTATCAAAAGAAGTTAATTTTATAATTGGATTCTTTCCTTTTTCCGATACTGTTTCAACTTTCACTTCAGGAGCAATATTTAAAACAATATTATGAGAAAAACCTAAGGCTAAATCTAATTTCTGTCCTTGATTAGAAGCTCTATAACCAACTCCAACCAATTCTAGTTCTTTTGACCATCCTTTTGAAACTCCGATCATCATATTATTGATCAGGGCTCGGTATAATCCGTGCTTAGCACGATGGTCTTTAGTTTCTGATGGTCTTTCCAATGTTAAGGTTCCATCCTCATTTTTTATCGCAATCTCATCAATACTTTGAGATAACTCGCCTAGCTTACCTTTTACAGTAACTACGTTGCCACTTATTTCAACGCTAACTCCTTCCGGAATTGCTATTGGGCTTTTTCCTATTCTTGACATCTTAATTACTTTTTAATAAACGTAACACAATACCTCTCCACCTACATTGTCTTGACGAGCTTTTTTATTCGTCATCACACCTATTGAAGTAGAAATAATTGCTATACCTAATCCGTTTAATACTCTTGGCATTTCATTAGCACCGGCGTACTGACGTAAACCCGGAGTACTTACCCGTTCAATATGTTTAATAACTGACTGCTTTGAATCTTTATCATATTTTAAAGCAATCTTAATTATATCCTGAACTTTGTTTTCAATAAATTTATAACTTAAAATATAACCTTGATCAAATAAAATTTTGGTCATTTCTTTTTTTAAGTTAGATGCCGGTATCTCAACAACTCTGTGTTTAGCACTTCCAGCATTTCTGATTCTTGTTAAAAAATCTGCTATTGGATCTGTATACATAATTTATATTTACGGTTTTGGTATTTAACCCTCAATATTGGGGAGTTAAACCTGAAACCAATTAATTCTTTTTTACCAACTTGCTTTTTTTACACCTGGTATTAAACCTTGATTAGCCATTTCGCGAAATGTTACACGAGAAATGCCAAATTGACGCATATATCCTTTTGGTCGACCCGTTATTTTGCAACGATTGTGCATACGAATCGGAGATGCATTCTTTGGTAATTTTTGCAATGCTTCATAATCGCCAGCTTCTTTTAAAGCCTTTCTTTTCTCCGCATATTTTGCAACAGTTTTAGCTCTTTTTACTTCGCGAGCTTTCATTGATTCTTTTGCCATCTTTTAATTCTTTTTAAATGGTATACCCAATTCGTGTAATAATGATTTTGCTTCTTTATCTGTATTGGCAGAAGTAACAAAAGCGATATCCATTCCACCAATTTTATTTACTTTATCAATATTGATCTCAGGAAAGATAATTTGTTCAGTTACTCCTAAATTATAATTTCCTCTTCCGTCAAAACCATTAGCCCTAACACCTTTAAAATCTCTAACACGAGGCAAAGATGCCGTTACCAATCTGTCTAAAAATTCATACATTTTATTACTACGCAAAGTAACTTTAACACCAATCGGCATCCCTTTACGCAATTTAAATGTTGCAATATCTTTTTTCGAAATTGTTGTAATTGCTTTTTGACCTGTTATTGTTGTCAATTCTTCAACTGCATAATCAATCAATTTTTTGTCAGCTATCGCAGCTCCAACTCCTTTACTAATTACAATTTTTTGTAATTTAGGAACTTGCATTACATTTTTATAACCAAATTCTTCGGTTAAAGCAGCTTTAATCCTGCTATTGTAATCTTTCTTAAGTCTTGGCATATTTTCCATAACTATATAACTTCTTTAGATTTTTTAGAAAACCTAACTTTTTTATCACCATCCATTCTGTATCCTACTTTAGTAGCAACACCGTTCTCAACTAACATCAAGTTAGAAATGTGCAATGATGCTTCTTTTTTTACGATACCTCCTTGTGGATTATCAGCACTAGGTTTTGTATGCTTCGAAACCATATTTACTCCTTCAACAATCGCTCTTTTCTTAGTGATAAAAACTTTCACAATCTTTCCTTCTTCTCCTTTATGATCGCCAGCAATTACTTTTACTGTATCTCCGGTTTTAATTTTTAACTTTGTCATTTCAATACGTATTAAAGCACTTCAGGTGCTAATGATACAATTTTCATGAATTGTTTTTCACGAAGTTCTCTAGCTACCGGACCAAAAACACGAGTGCCCTGCATTTCTCCTGAAGTAGAATCAATTAAAACACAAGCATTATCGTCAAATCTAATATATGATCCGTCTTTACGTCTTACTTCTTTTTTCGTTCTAATTACAACGGCTTTAGAAACCTGTCCTTTTTTTGCAATACCATTAGGAGTAGCGTCTTTAACTGAAACTACAATTTTATCTCCTACTGAAGCGTAACGTTTTTTTGTTCCGCCAAGTACGCGTATAACCAAAGCTTCTTTTGCTCCGGTATTATCTGCCACTTTTAATCTTGATTCTTGTTGTAACATAATTATTTAGCTCTTTCTAAGATTTCTACTAATCTCCAACATTTGGATTTGCTTAACGGACGAGTTTCCATTATTCTTACTGTATCACCTTCATTGCAATCATTATTCTCATCATGTGCAACATACTTTTTGGTATTCAGTACGAATTTTCCGTACATTGGATGTTTGGTTCTTTTAACTTCAGAAACAACAATAGATTTCTCCATTTTGTTACTTGAAACTACACCTATTCTTTCTTTTCTAAGATTTCTTTTTTCCATCTTTTCAAATCAATTACAATTATTGTAATTCTCTTTTAGTTAATTCTGTAGCAATTCTTGCAACTGTTATACGAACAGTTCTTAATTGCATTGGAGATTCTAAAGGTGAAATTGCATGAGCAAGTTTCAAATCAGTATAATTTTTTTTGAAAATAGTTAACTTTTCGTTCAACTCTTCTACTGATAGTTCTTTAATTTCCGATTGTTTCATAATGTTCCTTCTTAAAAATTAAGCGTTGTCAAAATCTCTTGCAACCACAAATTTAGTTCTTACTGGTAATTTTTGTGCTGCCAATCGCAAAGCTTCTTTAGCAATTTCAATTGATACACCACCAACTTCAAACATAATTCTACCTGGTTTTACTACAGCAACAAAATATTCAGGTGCTCCTTTACCTTTACCCATTCTTACTTCTAATGGTTTTTTGGTAATCGGCTTGTCTGGAAAAATTTTAATCCATAAACTTCCTTGTCTCTTCATATATCTAGTTGCCGCAACACGTGCAGCCTCTATTTGACGTGAGGTAAGTAAATCCTGATCTAATGCTTTTATACCGAACATGCCATTTGAAAGTCTATGACCTCTTTGTGAGTTACCTTTCATATTACCTTTGCCCTTCTGTACTTTACGATATTTTACTCTCTTTGGTTGTAACATTTTTTAAATTTAAAAAAATTATCTTCTGCGAGGTTTATTTCTTCCAAATCCTTTACCACCTACGCCGCCTTTGCCTTTTTTTGACAAACCAACTAATGGAGATAATTCTCTTTTCCCATAAACTTCACCTTTCATAATCCATACTTTAACACCTATTTTACCATAAGTAGTATTGGATTCTTCTAATGCATAATCAATATCAGCTCTAAAAGTAGAAAGAGGAATTCTTCCTTCTTTGTAAGATTCTGAACGTGCCATTTCTGCTCCGTTTAAACGGCCCGAAATTTGCACTTTTATACCTTCGGCATTCATTCGAATCGTAGCAGCAATTGCCATTTTTATAGCACGTCTATATGAAATTCTGTTTTCAATTTGACGAGCAATACTTGCAGCCACTAATTTTGCATCCAGTTCCGGACGCTTAATTTCAAAGATATTGATCTGCACCTCTTTTCCGGTAATCTTTTTAAGTTCTTCTTTCAACTTGTCTACCTCCTGACCACCTTTCCCAATGATAATTCCAGGTCGAGCAGTAGTGATAGTAACGGTTACAAGTTTAAGTGTTCGCTCAATAATTACTCTTGAAACGCTTGCTTTAAATAATCTAGCATGAATATATTTACGGATTTTATAATCCTCCGCAAGTTTATCACCATAGTCATTTCCACCGTACCAGTTAGATTCCCATCCTCTGATGATTCCTAAACGATTTCCTATTGGATTTGTCTTTTGTCCCATGCTATTTATTAATTACTTATATTATTAGTTCCTAAAATCAACGTTACATGATTTGAACGTTTTCTAATTCTGTGCGCACGACCTTGGGGTGCTGTGCGTAATCTTTTCAACATTGTTGCACTATCAACATAAATTTCTTTTACAAACAATCCTGCATCCTCAATATTTGCATCTTCATTTTTCATTTGCCAGTTTGCAATCGCTGATAACATCAACTTTTCAAGATTAATAGATGCTTCCTTAGGATTAAACTTTAATATTTGAAGTGCCTTTTCAACTTCAACACCTCTAACTAAGTCTGCTACTAAACGCATTTTTCTTGGCGATGTAGGACAACCATTAAGTTTAGCCATGTAAACATTTTTACGTGCTTCTTTAAGTTGATCTGCTCTTAACTTTTTTCGAACTCCCATAACCTACAATTTTTTACCTTTATTTCTTGCTCCCGCATGTCCTCTAAATGAACGTGTTGGAGAAAATTCACCTAATTTATGACCTACCATATTTTCAGTAATATACACTGGTACAAATTGGCGACCATTATGAACACCTATTGTTTGACCAACAAAATCAGGTGTTATCATTGAGGCTCTTGACCAAGTTTTAATAACTGATTTTTTGCCTGAATCTATATTTTTTTGGACTTTCTTTTCCAATGCATGAAAAACATAAGGTCCTTTTTTTAATGAACGTGCCATACTTCTTATCTAATTATTTTTTTCTGCGTTCAACAATATGCTTATTACTCGCATTTGTTTTTGAACGAGTTTTAAATCCTTTAGCCGGAATTCCGTTTCTTGATCTTGGATGACCACCTGAAGCTTTACCTTCACCACCACCCATTGGATGATCAACAGGATTCATTGCAACAGCACGAGTTCTAGGCCGTCTACCTAACCATCTACTTCTTCCAGCTTTACCTGAAACGGTTAACTGATGATCAGAATTTGATACAACTCCAATTGTAGCCTTACAGGTCAATAAGATCAGTCTGATCTCTCCTGAAGGCAACTTTAATGTTGCATATTTTCCTTCTCTTGCCATTAATTGTGCAAACGAACCTGCACTTCTGGCAATTACCGCACCTTGACCAGGACGTAATTCAATACATGAAATTACCGTACCTAGTGGAATACTGCTTAAAAGCATTGTATTTCCTATTTCCGGTGCCACTCTATCTCCTGAAACAATGTTTTGACCAACTTTTAAACCATTTTGTGCAATGATATACCTCTTTTCACCATCAGCATAATTTAACAAAGCGATATATGCTGAACGATTTGGATCATACTCAATAGATTTCACTGTTGCAGGTACTCCATCTTTATTTCTCTTAAAATCAATGATACGGTATCTTTTTTTATGACCACCACCAATATAGCGCATAGTCATTTTACCTTCACTGTTTCTTCCTCCCGATCTTTTTATTGGAGCTAATAGGCTCTTTTCCGGTTTTGCCGCCGTTATAACGTCAAAATCAGTTACAACTTTAAATCGTTGTCCCGGGGTTGTTGGTTTTAATTTTCTTAATGCCATCTTATTATCTTAGATATTGCTATAAAAATCAATATTTTCTCCTTCTGCCAATTGTACAATAGCTTTTTTATAAGCTCCTTTCATACCAGCAACCACACCTTTTTTTGTAAATTTTGTTTTACGTTTTACAGGGTAATTTAATGTTCTCACATTTTTAACAGAAACTCCATAAGCACTTTCAACTGCTTCTTTAACTTCAATCTTATTAGCCGTCTTTTTCACAACAAATGTAAAGCAGTTATTCAACTCACTCAGATCTGTAGCTTTTTCCGTTATAATAGGTTTTATCAATATACTCATAACTATTACTTGCTAAAATTTGATTCAATTTCCTCTAAACACTCTTCAGATATCACAATTTTTTTTGCATTTAACACGCTGTAAGTATTTAATTGTGAGCCTTTTATGATATTAGTGTTTTTTAAATTTCGTGATGACAAATATACATTTTTATTCGACCCATCCAACACAAACAAAGACTTTTTATTATCCAGCTCCAAAGCCTTTAATATATTTAGAAAATCTTTAGTTTTCGGAGCATCAAAATCGAACTTTTCAACCACCATAATATTGTCTTCTTTTGCCTTCAAAGACAAAGCCGATAGGCGAGCTAATTTCTTTTGTCCTTTATTTAATTTAAAAGAATAATCTCTTGGTCTTGGTCCAAAAGCTCTACCACCACCTCTGAAGATCGGCGATTTAATGCTACCTGCACGTGCAGTACCAGTTCCTTTTTGCTTTTTGATCTTACGAGTACTACCCGTAATATCTGCTCTTTCTTTGGATTTATGCGTACCTTGTCTTTTATTTGCCAAATGTTGTTTCACATCTAAATAAATAGCGTGATCATTTGGTTCAATTGCAAAAATAGCATCTGAAAGCTCAACACTTCTTCCAGTTTTTTTCCCGTTGATATCTATTACAGCTACTTTCATTATTTCTGAATAATTACATATGAATTTTTATGACCAGGAACAGCTCCTTTAACAACTAAAAGATTTTTTTCCTTAACCACTTTTAAAACTCTCAGGTTTTGAACAGTTATTTTTTCATTACCCATTTGACCACCCATGCGCATTCCTTTGAATATTCTTGCCGGATAAGACGCCGCACCAACAGAACCCGGAGCTCTATTCATACTTTGTTGACCGTGTGTTCTTTCAGAACCAGCAAATCCATGACGTTTTACAACCCCCTGAAATCCTTTTCCTTTTGATGTACCTGATACATCAACAAATTCTCCTTCTTCAAAATGATCTACTGTGATCAGATCACCTAACTTTAAATCTTGCTCAAATCCTTGAAATTCAACGACACGTTTTTTAGCAGTTGTACCAGCTTTTTTAAAGTGCCCATTAAGCGCTTTATTTGACTGCTTCGCTGCCTTGTCATCGAAACCAAGTTGTAGAGCTTCATACCCGTCAACCTCTTTGGTTCTGACTTGGGTAACCACACAAGGACCCGCCTCTATAACTGTACATGGAATATTCTTCCCGTTTTCGTCATAAATACTGGTCATTCCTATTTTTTTACCTATTAACCCAGACATTATTTATTTATTTAATTATTATTCTATTTATTCTTTTATTAAATCCCGCTTTTGCGGTATTAGTTCGAATTAGCTAATTTTTAAATAAAAATTAGATTCTCACTAAATAAAACAGGGTCAAATACTTCAACCCTGAATGTATTTTTCCGTTTTTCCTTTGTCTATCGCTCCGGACATGTCCTGAAACTTTTTTGTTTCAGTTTACTTATGAGATTCCCACTTTCGTGGGAAGGTCGATTAAAGATATATTAAACTTTAATCTCTACCTCTACACCACTTGGCAACTCTAATTTCATTAAAGCATCAATTGTTTTTGATGAAGAACTATAGATATCTAAAATTCTTTTATATGCACATAATTGAAATTGCTCTCTCGATTTTTTGTTTACGTGTGGTGATCGTAATACCGTAAATATTTTTTTGTGTGTTGGTAGTGGAATCGGTCCATTAACAACAGCACCAGTACTTTTAACTGTTTTTACGATCTTCTCAGCAGATTTATCCACTAAATTATGATCGTAAGACTTTAATTTTATTCTAATTTTTTGACTCATGGTATAAATTTTAGTAGATTATCCTTGTGCTTTTTTAATTACCTCCTCTGAAATATTAGATGGTGTTTTTTCATAATGCGAAAACTCCATTGTAGAAGTTGCTCTACCCGATGATAAAGTTCTCAAGGTAGTTACATATCCGAACATTTCCGATAATGGTACGTTAGCTTTAACAACTTTTGCACCTGCCCTATCATCCATTGAACTGACATGACCTCTTCTTCTGTTCAAATCACCAACTATGTCACCCATATTTTCTTCAGGAGTTACCACTTCTAATTTCATAATTGGCTCAAGAATTACAGCACCTGATGCCTTAGCAGCAGATTTATAACCTAACTTGGCAGCCAATTCAAATGATAATGCGTCAGAATCCACTGCATGGAATGAACCGTCTGATAAAACAATCTTCATCGTATCCATTTCATATCCTGCTAAAGGCCCGGTTTTCATTGCCATTTTAAATCCTTTTTCTATTGCCGGAATAAATTCTTTAGGAATATTACCTCCTTTAATTTTATTTTCAAACTGTAATCCTGTACCTTCGAAATCTTTATCAACAGGTCCCATTTCAAATACTATATCACCAAATTTACCACGACCACCAGATTGCTTTTTATAAGTTTCTCTGTGATTCGCAGATTTTGTAAGTGCTTCTTTATATTCTACCTGTGGCTCCCCTTCATTAACTTCAACTTTGAATTCACGCTTTAATCGATCAACCAAAATTTCAAGGTGCAATTCACCCATTCCTGAAATAATAGTCTGGCCGGATGCTTCATCTGTTCTCACCTGGAATGTTGGATCTTCTTCAGCTAATTTAGCCAGACCCATTCCTAATTTATCAACATCAGCTTTTGTTTTTGGCTCTACCGCTATACCGATTACAGGATCCGGGAAATCCATACTCTCTAAAACAATAGGAGCGTTTAATGATGACAATGTATCTCCTGTTTTAATATCTTTAAATCCAACTGCTGCACCAATATCACCAGCTTCAATATAATCTACCGCATTTTGTTTATTTGCATGCATTTGATATATACGTGAAATACGTTCTTTTTTACCCGAACGGTTATTCAATATATAAGATCCTGCATCTAAACGACCTGAATATGTTCTGAAAAATGCCAAACGACCAACAAAAGGATCTGTGGCAATCTTAAATGCCAAAGCAGCAAATGGCTCTTTTACAGATGGTTTTCTTGTAACCTCTTCTTCTGTTTTTGGGTCAATTCCTATAATTGCCTCTTTATCCATTGGTGACGGCAAATAACGACACACACCATCTAATAAAAACTGTACACCTTTATTTTTAAATGCTGAACCACAAATCATTGGAATGATAGCCATATCCATCACTGCAGCTCTTAAAGCAGCATGTACCTCATCTTCTGTTATTGAATCTTCATCTTCCATGAACTTTTCCAATAAGTTCTCATCGTAACTTGCTACTTCCTCTATTAACAAAGCTCTGTACTGAGCAGCCTCTTCTTTAAGATCTTCAGGTATGTCAATGATTTCAAAAGTAGAACCATAAGAATCTTCATTCCAAACTATTGCTCTATTTTTTACCAAATCAACAATTCCTTTAAAATCGGCTTCATCTCCAATTGGAAGAACTATTGGAACCGCATTTGATCCTAACATTTCTTTTACCTGGGTACAAACCTTAAGAAAATCTGCTCCCTGACGATCCATTTTGTTAACAAATCCTATTCTGGGAACTTTGTAATTATCGGCCAATCTCCAGTTAGTTTCTGATTGAGGCTCAACACCATCAACAGCACTAAACAAGAAAACCAAACCATCAAGCACTCTTAATGATCTGTTTACTTCTACTGTAAAATCTACGTGGCCGGGAGTGTCAATAATATTGAAGTGATATCCCTTTGCATCAGCAGTTGGAATTCCATTTTCCGTTGGAAAATCCCAGGTACAAGTTGTTGCAGCTGAAGTAATGGTAATACCTCTTTCCTGCTCTTGCTCCATCCAGTCCATCGTTGCAGCACCATCATGAACTTCTCCAATTTTATGCGATACACCCGTATAATAAAGTATACGTTCTGTAGTTGTGGTTTTACCCGCATCAATATGCGCAGCAATACCTATATTTCTAGTTAATGTTAAATCTCTTGCCATTACCGAACCAATTAAAATCTAAAATGTGAGAATGCTTTATTTGCATCAGCCATTTTATGAACATCAACTCTTTTCTTTACCGCAGCTCCTTCTTCTTTTACAGCAGCAAGTATTTCACCTGCCAAGCGTTGTGACATTGATTTTTCATTTCTCTTACGAGCAAATAAAATCATCCATTTAATAGCCATTGAAATTTTACGGTCGGCTCTAATTGGCATTGGAATTTGAAAGGTTGCCCCTCCAACTCTACGACTACGTACTTCAACGTGTGGCATTACATTAGATAAACCCTCTTTCCATAATTCTAAAGCGGTTTTTTCTTCATCTTGTTTTTTCTCTTCTACGATATCTAAAGCATCATAAAATACTTTAAATGCAACAGATTTTTTACCATCTAACATCAAATTGTTCACGAAACGTGTTGCCAATTGATCATTAAATTTTGGATCTGGTAAAAGAATCCCTTTTCTTTGATATTCTTTTTCTCATTGTTTCTTACATTAAAGCTTAAAAATTATTTCTTTGGACGTTTAGTTCCGTATTTTGAACGGCGTTGTGTTCGTCCTTCTACTCCTGCTGTATCTAATGCACCACGAACAATGTGATATTTAACACCAGGCAAATCCTTTACTCTTCCACCTCTAACCAATACTATCGAGTGTTCTTGTAAATTATGTCCTTCACCTGGAATATACGCATTCACCTCATTACCATTTGTTAACCTTACTCTGGCAACTTTACGCATTGCTGAATTAGGTTTTTTAGGTGTAGTTGTGTAAACACGAGTACATACTCCACGACGTTGGGGACATGAATTCAAAGCAGCCGATTTGTTCTTCTTGGTTATTTTGGTTCTTCCTTTTCGTACTAATTGTTGAATAGTTGGCATACTATTTTTTAATTAAATTAAATTGTTTAAAATCTCTATTTTTAAGAGTTTGCAAATGTATAACTTTTTTCTCGTTATTCAAATTATAAATCATTGATTTTTCGAGTTTCGTTTTAACTAAAAAATATGGTGTTTATCTTGAATATCGATCAAGGTTTTGCTTTTTGGTTTTTGACTAATAACTATTGACTACAAGTTATAAGAATTAGACTGCAGATTATAGGACTCTGGATGTTAGTTAAATGGGTTATCAATTAATTGAGCTAATCTAACACCCATGATTAGTGTTAAAGGGTTTTATTTATTTTTTCATTATCAAAGGTAGTTTAGATATGATTATCTTTATAAACTAAATAATCAAATGCCTTAGTGTTAGATAAGTTCCTTTTGTCCTTTTATTAAAGATGAAAAAATAACGAACCTCGCCTGCCGTCGTGGCGGGAAAAATCTTTTCCTGTGCGAGGGGTTTGCTTAGCAAGGGCCATTGTAAGCCTGATTAATTATTGACTTCATTCTATTTTTTTTACCCCTTGTTTTTTGAATTTAACTTTAGTTATTGTGACCTAACCCTGCGCACAGGCCACGTATACTTAGTAAGTATTTCCAAAATTATTTTAATAAAAGAACCTAAATCAGGTACGTACATCGATCTTCTTACTTCTTACTTCTAACTTCTAACTTCTAATTTGATATTTCATAAAATAACTTGATATTTACATCTAAATTTATCGCGAGTTGAAAGTAATATTTACACCATATATATATATAGTATTTTTTATTCTCTATATATCGGGTGCTCAAGCACAAGAATTTCACCTTACCATAAAACCAAAAGATGAAATAAACAAAGAAATTTTAAATAGCATCCATTATAAAAAAAAATATCTTTCCAAACAAAATGTTTTTCTTGAACTTGATAGCATAATAAACAGATTAGAAAAGAAAGGATTTTTAAACGCTACTTTAGATACTGTTTTTAATATTGATTCTATTTATACAGCACAGTACAAATTAGGTGCACAAATAAAATCCTTAAAAATTTATTATGATAAACTACCAATAAATATTCTTTCTGAAAAAGAATTACAACAAGTTTCTACCAAGGTGACTGATTCATTTTTTGAGATACCTTTTGCCAATGTTTCTATCACTTTACAATTAATAGCCGATAATCTGGAAAACAAGGGGAATTCATTTGTTCAGGTTTCCTTAAAAAATATATATTTTAAAAATGATTCTAATGTTGCAGAAATTAAAATAGTTGATTCCAGGCCCAGAAGAATTGATAAGGTTATTGTTAAAGGCTATAAGAATTTTCCAGTGAATTTTATTAAATATGATCTGAATCTAAAAACTGGTACCACTTTTAATAAAGAGAAATTAAAATATGCAACAGAAGCCATAAATGGTATATTATTTGTTGACGAACAAAAGCCACCAGAAGTTTTATTTACAAATGACTCCACTTATATTTATTTGTATTTGAAAAAAAACAGATCAAATAAATTTGATGGAGTAATTGGGTTTTCATCAAAAGAAGAACAAAGCGGACTTGAATTTAACGGTTATCTCGACTTTTCATTTAATAATATTTTTAATCGTGGTGAAACTATTGCACTTTTTTGGAAAAACAACGGCAATGAAAGTCAGCGTTTTTATATTGGTGCAGAACTGCCTTATATTTTTAATTTACCCCTAATCCCTAAAGTCAATTTTGAAATTTACAGACAAGACTCTACCTATAATAATATTACAACAGATATTAACCTGAGTTATAATTTAAATACCAAAGGAAATATTTCTGCCATATTGAATACAGAAACTTCGAATAAATTATCAGAAAGCTCCGATGCCGGTGTTGAATCTTTTAAAAACGTTTTTTACGGAGTTTCATATCAATATAAAAAAAGGGTTAATGATTATTTATTTCCTACAAAATTTAATTTCGAACTAAGTTCACTTTTTGGATCACGTAAAATTGAAAGTGTAAAAACAAATCAATCTAAATTTATTCTGCAAACAAATTATTTATGGTCTATAAATAATAGGAACAATATTTTTTTTCAAAATCAAAGTGCCATCCTAAATTCAGAAAACTATGTATTGAACGAATTGTTCAGAATTGGAGGTACAAATAGTATAAGAGGTGTGAATGAAGAAAGTATTTTTGCCTCGACCTATAGCATTTTTACCTTAGAATATAGATATAGACCCAATTTTTCCAGTTATTTTTATACTATAACAGATTACTCTTATATAGAAAATACAATTCTGAAAGAAAAAACAAATATTTATAGTTTAGGTCTCGGTTATGCCTTTTTTACAAAAATCGGACTTTTAAATATTAGCTATGCCATAGGAAAATTTGATGATAATCCTTTTGTTTTCAACAATTCAAAACTTCATATTAAGGTAATTAGTTATTTTTAAATGTACGCAACCAATTATTTTTTTATCATCTCATTAAATATAAATGCCACTCATCTTAACAATTTATTAACCTTTTTTTTAAAATTTTATGTTAAAAACTTGGTATATTAACTTTTTATTAAGATTTTTGGCTCAAATTAATTCAAATAATTTATATAATGAAAACAAAGTTAAGTGGAATTATGACGCTCTTACTAGCGTTTGTTGTGCATCTTACTTTTGCGCAAGAAAGAACTATCACTGGTATTGTCTCAGATGAATCTGGACCTTTACCAGGAGTTAGTGTATTAATTGAAGGTACTACTTCAGGTACTGAAACTGATTTTGATGGTAATTATTCTATCGATGCTAATAGCGGTGACAATCTCCGTTTTAGTTTTGTGGGAATGACCACGGTATCAAGATCTGTTGGAGCAGAAAGCATCATCAATGTAACGATGGTTTCTGAAACAAATACCCTGGATGAAGTTGTTGTAACTGCATTGGGTATTAAAAAAGAGAAAAAAGCTCTTGGTTATGCAACTGTTCAGGTAGATGGTGAAGTGTATTAGAAGACAAAGCAGAAAGTGATGTAGCTCGTGCCTTGCAAGGTCAAGCTTCGGGTGTAAACATCGTTTCACAAAATGGTATGTCTGGTTCTGGTACAAACATCATAATTAGAGGTATGAGTTCATTTAGCCAAAGCAATCAGGCCTTATTCATTGTTGATGGTGCACCATTCAGTAATGATACGAACACTGCAGCAAATGATGCTGTTAATGGATTTATTGATGGTAATAATGGTTCAAGTAGATCTTTAGATCTTGACCCTAATAACATTGAAAGTATCTCTGTACTTAAAGGTTTGGCTGCGACAACACTATATGGTTCTGAAGGTAGAAATGGTGTAATTTTAATTACTACAAAATCTGCTTCAAGTGGATCAGGATTAAGAAAGAATGAAATTACCATAAACTCTTCTTTCTATTTTAATGAAATAGCTTCTTTACCAGATTATCAAGATCAATATGGTAATGGTTTCGATCAGGCTTTTGGTTGGTTCTTCAGTAACTGGGGACCAAGTTTTGATGAAGGTGGAATTGCAGGATGGGGTACAAGCTCATCATTTGATGCTAATGGTACATTACCTCACCCTTATTCAACTTCAACGTCCGGCATTCAGGCAGCGTTCCCTGAATTTCAAGGGGCAAGATATGACTGGATACCTTATGACAGTGTAGATAAATTCTTTAGAACAGGTACAATAGCCAATACAACCATTAACTTCAGAGGAATATCTGATGATGGTAAAGTTAGTTATAATGCCAGTTACGGATATTTAGATGATGAAGGATTTACTCCTGGCAATGGATTAAGAAGAAATAACTTAAGTGTAGGTGGTAGAGCTGAATTATCAAATAACTTTACAGTTAATGCTACCTTAAACTTTGCGCGTACAAACTTTAAATCTCCACCGGTAGCCCTGAGTCAGGGTAATGGTGCAACAGGTGCAGGTTCGTCAGTATTTGGTGACCTTTGGTTTACACCTCGTAGTATTGATGTTCAGGGCTTACCTTTTCAGGATCCTGTAACAGGTGGTAGTGTTTACTATCGTCAAAACAATAGTATTCAACATCCATTGTGGACAGTTGCCAATGCGCAAACTCAACAGTTGACCAATAGAATATTTGGTCAGGCTACTCTTCAGTATACTTTTAATGACAATCTGAATTTAATATACAGAGCAGGTATTGATATTTATTCTGAAAATAATGTTAACTCTCAAAATAAAGGTGGTATTAACAGTAATAGTGGTGATGTTAGAATAGCAAGTGGTATTTATGAAACATGGACCAATACCAATACAATTTGGGATCATAACCTTGTTTTAAACGGTAATTATGAACTTACTGATAATATTGGAATGGATTTTAACATAGGTGCTACTACTAATAGAGTGATATTTAATCAACAAGGTGCTTTAAGTGATGGCCAACAGGTATTTGGTGTGTTAAGACATTTTAATTTCTTGAATACACTTCCAAGAGAACTTTTCCAAGAAAGAAATATTATTGGTGCTTATGGTCAATTCTCGTTTGATTATGGTGACTTCTTATTCTTAACCTTGGCAGGTAGAAATGACTGGGTATCGAATTTATCTCAAGATAATCGTACCTTATTCTATCCTTCTGCCAGTTTATCATGGATACCTACAAGTACCTTTGATGGCTTACAAGGATCAAATGTTGTAAATTATTTTAAATTAAGAGCAGGTTATGGTGAATCAGCAGGTTTTTCTCCTGGTTACCCTATTGCATCAACATTGATCTTAAATACACAAGATAACCAGGATAGTTCAGGTAGAAACATTGTAACAAATACAACAAGTAATGTTTTAGGTAATCCTGATCTTAAACCGGAAAGAGTATCTGAGATTGAAGTAGGTTTTGAATCAAGATGGTGGAAAAACAGAATTGGGTTGGACTTTTCATACTATGTACGATCTACTACTGATCTTATTATTGGCAGACCATTGGATCCTGCTTCAGGGTTTACAAGTGTAACAACCAATATTGGTAAAATTGAAGGTGATGGTATTGAAGTTGATTTGAAATTAGATTTGGTTAGAAGTGAAAACGATGGATTCAACTGGAATTTAGGATACAATTTCACAAAATCTCAATCAGAAGTTAAAGATCTTGGTTTAGATACTGATTTAGTTGTTTATGCAGGTTTTTCTAATTTAGGTAATGCAGCCATTGAAGGTGAATCTATCTCAACTATCTACGGTTCCAGAGTATTACGTGATGCCAGTGGTGAATTTGTTGTAAATGCTGCCGGTAATTATGTACAAGACACTCAAGATGGTATTATTGGTAATGCAACTCCAGATTATATCATGAACCTTAATAACACTTTCAGTTATAAAAATTTCTCATTCTACTTCTTATTCAGTTATCAGGCAGGTGGTGATATTTGGTCAGCTACGGTTTCAACTTTATTAGGTCGTGGTTTGATTGTAGAAACTATTGACAGAGAAGCAACATTTATCTTACCGGGTGTTCAACAAAATTCCGGTTTACCAAATGACGTTATGATCAATAATTCAACTTACTTCTTTAGTAATGTATTATTCGGCCCTAGTGAATTACAAATTTATGATGCGTCTACTATGCGATTAAATGAGATCTCATTGATCTATAGTATGCCTCAAAAGTTTTTAGACAGATCTCCATTTGGAGCACTTACATTCAAGGCTACCGGATTTAACTTATGGTATGATGCATTTAACACCCCTGATGGTGCTAATTTTGATCCTAATACAGCTGGTTTAGGTGTAAGTAATGGAGCTGGTTTCGACTATATCAATGGTCCAAGTACAAGAAGATACGGATTTAGTGTAAAAGCTACATTCTAAGAAATATAAATAATTTAAAAATATAAAAATCATGAAAAGATTATATAAAATAATGAGTTTGGCTCTTGTTTGTACTTCTGTCTTTTTCTACTCTTGTGAAACCACAGAATTAGATCTTACAGAAAATCCAAACGCGCTGGTTCCATCTCAAGCTGATGTTGACTTCTTTTTGAATTCAATACAGGAAGATTTTGTTCGCCAGTTAGATGGTGATGCATCTGTTGGTGCAGATAACTGGTCAACAGGTGGTAACCAAAATGGTGACGGCTTTAATGACTTCGGTTTAGCATTAACCCGAATTTATAACATGGCTGGTCGCGACTACGCAAGTGCATATCAAGCCGGTGATGGTGATGATGAGTGGAGAAATGCCTATGCTGGTATGTTAATTGATATTAAAAATATGAATGCACTGGCTGAATTGGCCGGACAAACGCATCATATTGCAATGGGTCAATTTTTCCAGGCCTATACCCTGGTAGTCTTGGTTGACTTTTTTGGAGATGTTCCAATGAGTGAAGCTGTACAAGGAGCAGATAATTTAAGCCCAATTTTTGACGGTGGAGCTGCAATCTATGATCAGGCTTTAATTTTGCTTACCCAGGCTATTGATAACTTTAATAGTGATGCTGCGGCTGAACCACAAACTGATCTGTATTATAATGGAGATTGGGATAAATGGATCAAAGCTGCCAATACTTTGAAAATGAAAATTTATTTACAAAAAAGATTGGTAGATGCTTCTGCTAAAGGAAGTTTTGACGCTATTGTAACTTCAGGTAACTATATCATGGATTCATCAGATGATTTCCAATATAACTGGCCTGCAACAAGTGCTTCAAATCCTGATACCAGACATCCAAGATATGGTTTGAACTATCAGGCTGCCGGTGCAGGTGATTATATGTCAAACTGGTTAATGAATTTGATGGATACTACAAATGATCCAAGAATAAGATATTATTTCTACAGACAAAATGATGCTACACCAGGTAGTAATGATGCACCGCCAAATGAAGAAACTTTAAACTGTTCTTTAGAGGCTCCGCCACAACATTATATAGATGGAGGGTTTGTTTTCTGTTATTTAGATAATGGATTCTGGGGTAGAGATCATGGTGATGAAGATGGTATTCCACCAGATGGGTTGTTAAGAACTACTTTCGGGGTTTATCCATACGGAGGTCAGTTTGATGATGATAGTTTTACTGCCATTGCTTTAGGTACAGGTGGAGCTGGAGCTGGAATCTCTCCAATTCTTACTGCAACTTATGTAGATTTTTATAAGGCTGAATTCGCCATGGTTGGTGGAGATATGCCAGGTGCTAAAACTGCGATGTTAGACGGTTTAGCAAAATCAATTGCTAAGGTGCAACCATTCTCTGCTTTAGATGCAGGTGCAGATCTGTCTTTTGAACCTTCAGATCAAGATATTGATGATTATATTGCTGCTGTTGATGCGGCTTTTGATGCGGCTGATATGACAGGTAAATGGAATGTACTTTCAGAACAATATTGGATCGCCGTTGTTGGTAATGGTGTTGAGCCATATAACTATTACAGAAGAACTGGTTTCCAACTACCTTGCAACCAAATTTAGAGCCTAATCCGGGTGTTTTTATGCGATCTTTATGGTATCCGAATAATACAGTAAATACAAATTCAAATGTAAGCCAAAAAGCTGATCAAACACAAACTGT